>Ga0316192_10000308_pt1 | contig 34756 bp, 28 predicted proteins | sample MerIslwburrow_MG_FD_204931 | JGI IMG/M metagenome (GOLD analysis project Ga0316192, IMG submission 204931) | Coastal sediment microbial communities from Maine, United States - Merrow Island worm burrow | ecosystem: Environmental > Aquatic > Marine > Coastal > Sediment | place: USA: Maine...
TCCAGAAAAGAGAGCTCCTGCCAGACATTGGTGGGGTGTCCTTCCGCATCACGGAACCGAAGTGCCTGCTGTTTGGGCACCATACGGTGTGCCCGGCCATAGCTATCTTCCTGAAGATCCTCCTCACCATCCGCAGAGAGGACGATCAGGTCTTCATCCGGAACATAGTCGGTAATCTCATAGGCATGCTCAAGATAGTTTACACGTCTGCCAATCAGCAGCCGCATGGCACCCTCATCTTCAATCAGGCCTTGCAAAGGTGAATCACTCATTCCAGGCTCCTTGATACTCTGTAGCTTAGGAATTCCAGCCATATTCGTCAATATGGCTTAAGATGATGATCGGGAGAAGTGCGATGGGTGAAGTTTGGGGGTCTCTACAGCAGTGGAGCATGTTGGATATAGCCGCGACACGCTGGCTTATGGCTGTGTTTGCGCTATTTCTAACCATCGTCATTCAACGTCTGGCAATACGCGCATTCCATGCGCTGACCCAGAATATTGCGGCGCACACCCAAACAGAGCTGGATGACCTGCTACTTGCTGCTGCCGAAAAACCAGCCAGTTGGCTGATTATGGTGGTAGGCCTGCTGATAACCATGCACCTGCTGAATCCGCCCGTTGAGACATTTCCACTGCTCCCTTTGGCGGATCGAGCAGGAAAAGTCATCTCGATTGCACTTGGCATCTGGTTTCTATGGCGCCTGATTGACGGCTTTGCAGCTTACTTTTCATCCCGTGCTACTCAAAACCACAGTGCCATGGATGATCAGCTGGTTCCCTTTATTGCCAAAACCCTGAAAGCATTCCTCGCGCTTACCGGCGTGCTAGTTGTCGCCCAGAATATGGGTTACTCAATCTCAGGGCTGATCGCTTCGCTGGGCATCGGCGGCATTGCCGTGGCAATGGCGGCCAAAGACACCATCTCCAACATCTTCGGCTCGATCATGATATTGATCGACCGCCCTTTCTCGATCGGAGACTGGATCAAGACCAAAGAGTTTGAAGGTGTTGTTGAAGAGATCGGCTTTCGCTCGACTCGCATCAGAACATTTTCCAAAACGTTGATTAACGTACCCAACTCAATGCTGGCAAATATGGTGATCGATAATATCGATGCCAGACCAAAGCGGCGTGTAAAGATGCGTATCGGCATTACCTATGACACCCCTCCTGCCAAGATGAAGAGGGCGATCGCCGGCATTGAGGAGATTCTAAAACAGCATATCGGTGTTGATCAGGAGTTTTCACTGGTAAAATTTGATGAGTTTGAGGATTCATCCCTCTCTATCTTCCTCTACTACTTCACCAAAACAACGCACTGGGAGGAGTATCTGCAGGTTCGCCAGGAAGTGAATATGCAAATTATGGAACTTCTTGAGTCACTCGAGCTTGAATTCGCATTCCCAAGCAGGAGTGTTTATCTGCATCAGGAAGAGAGCGTATAAAAACAGTGATTACATGCACTCGCTTCAAAGATAGGCTTGGCATATGACAGCCCATGCAACAAAACTTCCTGAAGTTCACGCCTTTACCGATGGCGCCTGCTCCGGCAATCCCGGCCCCGGTGGATGGGGTGTACTGCTACGTATGGGAAAACACGAAAAAGAGTTGTGTGGTGGCGAGGCTGACACCACCAACCAGCAGATGGAGCTGCAGGCAGCTATCGAAGCGCTCAAGGCTTTGACTAAACCCTGCAGGATCACCATCCACTCGGATTCAAAGTATGTTGTGCAGGGTATGAGCGAGTGGATTCACAACTGGAAAGCCAAGGGCTGGAAAACTGCAGGCAAGAAACCAGTCTCCAACCTTGAACGGTGGCAGCAACTGGATGCGATAGCTGTCAAACATCAGGTCACCTGGCAGTGGATAAAAGGGCATGCGGGTCACCCGGAAAATGAACGTGCCGATGAGCTGGCACGCAGTGGCATTCCACAGACGTAACAGAGACACTTTTACATTTCAGGAATCATGTGATGGGATAACCGCATGAAATTTCTATTCGACTTCTTCCCTGTTCTTCTCTTTTTCATCGCCTACAAGATGTATGATATCTATGTTGCTACAGCAGTACTGATCATTGCATGTTTTGTTCAGACTGCAGGACACTGGGCGATACATCGGCGATTCGAGAAGTCGCATCTGATCACACTGCTGCTTGTGTCACTTTTTGGCGGGGCGACTCTGTTATTACAGGATGAGATGTTTATTAAATGGAAACCGAGTGTGATCAACTGGCTCTTCGGTGCAGCTTTCATCGGCAGTCAGTTTATTGGTGAGAAGAGCCTTATTGAGCGGATGCTCGGCTCACAACTTGAACTTCCCAAGAATATCTGGCGCAACCTGAACAGTGCCTGGGCGCTTTTCTTTGTCTCATTAGGTTTTCTGAACCTCTATGTCGTCTATAACTACGATACAGACACATGGGTGGATTTCAAAATGTTCGGGCTGATGGGGCTAACCCTTGGCTTTATGCTGCTACAGGGGCTCTATCTGGCCAGACACATCAAAGAGATTCCTGCCAAACCTGACGCATAGAGGCAGGGTCCGTGTGACACTTATTGTCACAACCCCTCAAAAACCGATACCACACAACGCCCACTCTTGGCATCATCCTTGCGTATAGAAGTATATTGGCATCTCCAACCATGGAACGGAGCGTCAAAAATTTGTTTGAAATTACAACTAGGAGTAATTAATTATGATGAATATAGCAAAAAAATCTGAAAAGGGCTTTACACTGATCGAACTCATGATCGTGGTTGCCATTATCGGTATTCTGGCAGCAATTGCGATTCCGCAGTTTGCCGCATACCGTATCAAGGCGTTTAACTCAGCCGCTTCTTCTGATGCAAAAAATGGTGTAACTACCTTTGAAGCATTTTATACCGACTACTACAAATATCCTGATGCCAATGCTGCTACTGGTGGTACTACCCCAGGCAAGCTCACACTTGCTCACTCTGGTGGTACAGCGACATCTACTTACTGGAACTACTCCAAAGGTGTTGGTATCGGCAACCTCGCAGCCACTGGTGCTTATGGCATCGGCTCCAAGCATACCGGTGGTGATGTGGTCTTCCAGGCTACAAACGTAACACCGTCAGTGACTGAAAGAACTACAGCTGGTGTAGAAGGTACTGCCTTTGTTGATGGCGACCGTCCTGCTGCAGGCGCCGTTCTATAACAGAGAGCAACATTCTGTATTGAGTGCTTAAGAGAGGGCGGAGTTTATCTCTGCCCTCTTTTTTTTGTAAAGAGAGGAGATAGCAGGTGGAGTTGATTGGTATATCCAAGGAATATATTCGAGGCGAAAGTGTTCTGAGCAATATTGAATATTCGCTGGATCGAAAACAGATATATGGATTGCTTGGTATCAATGGGGCTGGAAAAAGCACCCTCATCAAAATCATCATCGGCCTTGTAAAGGCCAGCAGTGGAACAGTTGAAGTGAAAGACTCTTCGTTAATCAGTTTTCTGCCGGAGCACCCATATCTGCCAGTAGACATGACTGCCTTGCAGGTCGTCTCATTTGCCTGCCGTATGCGCGGTGAAACCGATATTGAAAAGGCCAGGGCACTACTGGAAGCGGTTGGCCTGAAACAGGATGCCTGGGAAAAAAAGATTCACACCTTCTCTAAAGGAATGCGCCAGCGAACTGCCATCGCCTTTTGCCTTGCTGGCAACCCAAGCTGGTTGATTCTGGATGAACCCATGAGCGGACTGGATGCCATGGGACGTGCGCATATTCTCGGACTGTTGAAAGAGCGCCACAATAACGGCTGTGGACTATTTATGTGCAGCCATATTGTCTCAGATATTGCACGCCTATGCGATCACGTCTGTATCATGGCAAAGGGTAAAATTTGTGAGACCATGCCAATAATAGAGCATTCGATGGCAGAAGCTGAACTTATGGAACAAAAGCTATTATCCTGGAGTGAAAATGCTTCGGTCTGACAGTGCCAACCTGATTTTTGAGCTTTCCCGCTTTACGCTTATTGAAATCATACAGAGCAGGGTATTTCGCTTGCTCGTTGGCGGTAGCCTGTTGATCCCCCTCATTGCGGTGATTATTGCCAGCCTGTTTATGGCCGACATCGGTAAGGTCTATCTGGATGTCGTGCTGTCCGGCGCCCATTTTGTTTCAATTGTTTTTACACTGTTTATTGCCGCTTCACTGTTAGCTAAAGATATTGATCAGCGTATTTGCTATATCATTTTATCAGCACCCATAAAGCGCCACCAGTATATTTTGGCGCGATTTGCCGGCATCTCAATCGCCTTTGCTATTTTAGCGCTGATATTGACCATCGCCTCTTACATCGGGGGCTATTTTTACATCGGGAATCTGCCGGAGCTCTATCAGTCAGGCTTCTCTACCATGATGATGCCAATGATGTTTTTTTATATCTTCTTTCAATATCTATCACTGATAAGTGTGGCTGTCTTTTTCTTTTCCTGGGCGACAGGAACAGCCGAAATCATGCTTTTCACCTCTTCGGTCATACTGTTTTCATGGGCGTTCCCTCCCGTATTGGCAGCACTTCAGACAGAAGAGCTTGCCAGACAGACACCCCAGTTTCTAAACCAGCTGATACAGCTGGTTTATCAATTTCTTCCGCACCTGAACGGTAGCGACTTCGCCCTTTCAATTGCACACTCCCTGGATATTAATGTTAGGGATTTGCTGCTATACATACTGGAGCACTCAGCATACGCAGGCATAGCACTTGTTCTGGCTCTATTGCTCTTTAAAAGAAGGGATCTGTGAACTCTTTTTCAAGACATAGAGAGGCACTCTTCTTCCTGGTAATATTTTTCAGCTGCCTGTTTATTGCACGCACAAATGGGCTGGGCAACCAGGACGCAGGTGTAGAATCGTGGGGAACCCCCGCTCCGGTTTTGCTGGACATTTCTCTTGCTGGCCCACTAAGAGGGCTGGCATCTGATTTTAATGTGCTGAATGTATTTTCAATCTACCACGCCGCAAACAAGGAACAAAAGCGTCTGGGCAGTACAGAGCTTTGGCCTGTCATGGCTGCTTATCTGCAAAGAGCTCAGGAAATGGACTCTCGTTTTTTCGATGTCTACAGGCTCTCCGGAGCGCTGCTGGCCTATGATGCGAAGATGCCCCATGCAGCCGTACAACTGCTTGAAAAGGGTGCTGATCAACTTAGCGACAACTGGGAACTGCCGTTTCTTGCCGGGTTTCTTGCATATGATCAACTTAAAGATAACAAACTTGCCTACAAGCTGATGAAAAAGGCCGCCGTAAGGCCGGATGCCCCCCCTTTAACGGTGCATCTTGCAGCAAGGTTTTTGGCCAAAGATGAAGGCAATGCAGCAGGTATTGCGTTTTTACAAGCCATGATCGACCTTTTACCAAAAGGTTATCATGCAGGATTAAAGCAGCGGATTTCCGAACTGGAAGGGAGACAGTAATGAATCGAAACAGTGCAGGTTTCACACTGATTGAGCTGATGATTGTAGTCGCCATAATTGGAATTCTAAGCTCAATAGCAGTGGTTCAAGTTAGTCAATATCGCATGAAGGCGTTTAATGGCTCCAGTGTGTCAGCCGTGCGCAGCTTTGAACTAACTCAGGCTGCATTTTACACCGAATATTTTGTCTATGCTCCCATAGCCATTGCCGACCAGACAAATGGGCTGATCAACAAAGCGGTTTCACTTCCAGGAGGAGGAACCGCGACTATTACTCTGTCCTACTCAGATAAAATAAAAGCCGTATCCAAAACATCTACAAACCCATCTTCGATGGTCATTGTTGGCAAACATGATGGTGGTGATCGGCTGGTTGGCGTGGATTCAAGCGCACCAGGAACAAAATACTCTCTCAAAACTGGCGTAACCGTAGATGGTGATGCACCTGCATCAACTTCAGGAGATGACCTCTCTTCGTGGTCATATTTATAATTGGTTGGGGTTGAGTTAAATATAGTTGAAAACTACCTCCTCCCCCTATTCAACAATGCTGCTAAGCCCTTCTGCAGCCTATATCGGTGCTATCCTGGCGTTTGCATCACCACTGCTCGCACCATACCTAGTTAACCCGCAGCCTCTCCCTTTTTATATTGTTCCTGCATGTTTCTGCCTCTTTTTGGCTGCTGTTTTTTTTACCCGAAAAAATCTGCTACTGCCAAGATATTATGTTTTTCTTCTAATTACTTTTATCTCCTGCCAATTAGTATTGTATCTATACGGATATATCAACAGCTTTGAAAGCTGGACAGCAGGCTTGATATTAATCTCAGTTTCTGCAGCCACTTTTTTAACTGCAGGTAGTCATAGCCCGTCAAAAAAACTGGCTGTCACATTTATCGCTGTCTCATTTATATGGAGCTGTCTGGGTATTTTTGTATGGCTGGGTGGCAATCAAGGAGATGCTCTCCATTTCGGTATGTGGGCTCTCACAACAGACGCGCAAGTAAAAATAAACGGCCCTTTCACCAATGGCAATGTACTTGGAATAATTTCTGCCTGCACATGGGTCATTGCAGTCTGGTGGTGGTTGCAAGCAAAAAAGCATGCATGGCTGGGCTGGGCACTGGTATGCTTTTTCTGGTATATGATTGCACTAAGCATGTCACGAGGCGCCTGGGTAGCACAAAGTGTCATCATCCTTCCTATTATTTTCTGGATTTGGAACCATAAACGGCGATCTCTGCTTTGGTTTGTACTGGCCGGGCTTCTGGCATGGGGTGCTGCATCCACTACTATTTCGGAACTATATCCTTCCAGTGCTATTTCGATAACCGAACGGTTTGAGACTTCTGCCACATACGGTTTTGCTGAGAGAGTTGTACTCTGGGCCAGTGCATGGGAAATCTGGAAGGCACATCCAATTCTCGGGGTCGGCATTGGCAGCTTCGGCGCGCACTATCTTGATGGCCAGTCTCAAGCGCTTCAATGGCTTGGCTCTGAACACCATGGGCTAAGGCAAACAACCAATCCCCATAACACTCTATTACACCTGATGGCTGAATCAGGCATTATTGGAATGGTACTCTGGATAGCCATTACAACTCTGCTTGCAAGACTCTGCTGGTTATACCGCCATCATATTCACTCTATTCGCTGGGCTGCACTTAGCTGCGCAGTCATGTTATGGATTCAGGGGCTTTTCAACATCTCCATGTCAGAGCCTTTTCCTCTGTTGCTTTTTTCTCTGATGTTTGGCTGGGCTGCTGCCCCACTGCTCAGAAAAGGAGAAAAACTCAAAATCCCGGGAAGACCTCTCTCATTTCTAACAATCACCTGTTCGGTACTGTTAGCCTTTGCGGCGTTTAATACTGCGCAGGCATGGATGAATTTTGAAACATGGAGACTGCTTGAACAGAGCCACCCTGCAAAAGGGGCGCTGGCTGCAAAATTAATTCAGCGAAGTGATACGATGCCCTATGTTATTGAGGCTTCTGCCCGCGATTTTATAGGCGATCCCAACAAAACAGATGCCGTTGGTAAAATGCAGCCGTTTATTGAGCAGGCACTGACGATCCAGCAGCGTCGTCTGCTATTGCAAGAACTATTCTTTGCCCAAGTGGTTAACAATAAGCTGGAAGAGGCTTGCCGGACCGGCAGGTTCATCCAAAGCCAGAAATGGGGCGAAACCAATAATAGTGAGCTATATAAACAAGCATGTAACGGCGAAAACTTTCTCACTAGAAGTCAGTAGACGAGAGCTTCCACCTAGACTGTACATCCCACTCAGTTAACGCGGTCTTAGAAACACTCTTGTTCAAAAATCCCGCATAACAGATCATGGCTGCATTATCGGTACAATATTTTGCCTGTGGCAAATAGACTTCTATACCCTGACTTTGTGATTGTTCCGCCAACATGGAGCGCAGAAAACGGTTTGCAGCAACACCTCCTGCAATGACCAGGGATGTCACTCCCTCCTGCTTACAGGCTCTAACACTCTTCTTGACCAGAACTTCACAGACTGAGGCCTCGATTGAGGCTGCCATATCGGCTCGATCCTGGTCCGACAACACTCCATGATTTTTCACCGCATACATGACAGCCGTTTTCAATCCTGAAAAGCTGAAGTTCAGATTATCCCTGTTCAACATGGGGCGAGGAAGTTTGAATCTCTTTGAATCACCATTCTCAGCCAGCTTTGAGATCTCAGGGCCGCCCGGGTAGGGCAAATCAAGCAGCCGTGCAGATTTATCAAAACACTCCCCGGCTGCATCATCAATGGTCTGGCCTACAATCCGGTACTCTCCAATCGCATCTGCTCGAACCAACATCGTATGGCCGCCGGAAACCAGAAGCGTCATAAATGGAAAACTCGGCAACCCACTTTCAGAAAGCCCTGGAGCCAACAGGTGCCCCTCCATATGATGAACTGGAATAACAGGAATGTTGTTAACCGCTCCTAGTGCACGCGCATACGAAGCTCCGACCAGAAGCGCCCCCATCAAACCTGGGCCGGCAGTAACAGCAATGCTGTCAATATCAGCCCAGCCACACTTGGCTTCCGCCATCACCTCTTCAACCATAAGCGGGAGCGCGCTCAAATGCTCTCTCGATGCCACTTCCGGAACCACCCCGCCAAAAAGGGCATGCGTCTCTATCTGGGATGCAATCTGCTCTGCAAGCACACAGCCTCTTCCACTTCCCTGCTCTCCCTCAAAGATAGCCACTGCCGTCTCATCACAGGATGTCTCGATTCCTAATATCCGCATCTCTCTTTCAGCTCCATCACCCTCGGCTCAAAACTGTAAAGGTTCACCGCCTTCCAGCGTCTCAACTTTCATAGTGCCCATAGCACTTTCCATCCGCGCACGATACCACTGGAGACTGTATATGTATCTTCTCCGACCCAACCACTGCATACCTACTCTTAGTCTGCGGGACGGCAGAACAGCCCCAAGAAACAATTATATCTGTAATCAATCATAATTGTGACTGACAACACAGATTGCTGGTCTCTCTTTAATCAGTTTTCCTCCCACTTTGAGTTAGGAGATATCTATGCATTCAATAAAATTTTATCTGGCCATCCTCTTTATCTGTTTTGAAGCCTTTTCAGCTCATGCCGATGAAGCCATTTCTGTTAAGTTGGGTTATGCCAGCCTAACCGCAGCCGGCAACTTCTCTGCAACTGGGCTAGGTATTACGGGCACCACTCTTTCCGATGCTACACTGGGTCTTAAACGCAGCAACAACATCACTGCTGAAGCTGCTCTGCAGTACGGTGATGGGCGTCTCTCTGTTGCCTATCTGCCTCTAAAATTCAGTGGCTCATCCACACTTGCGTCTCCCGTCAACTTTAATGGTCAGGCCTTTGCTGCAGGTCCTGTCACCAGCAAGTTAAAAGCCGACATCTATGATATTGGTTATACCTATTATCTGGTCAATATGGACGATCTACCCTCCCGCCTGCAGCTGGGAATCGAGGTGGCTCTAAAATATATCCGTGCCGACACAACACTAGCTACTACAGCACTTTCACAAACTTCCTCCGCAACTGTTCCTGTCCCGACTATTGGCGCTCGTGGTAGAGTTGCTCTGGCCGATTTTATCGGTATTTCCGGCCGTGTTGGCTATATAGGCTATGCCAAGAATCGCTTCCTTGATGTTGATGCTCAGATTGAGTTTTCTCCAATTCCAACACTTGGTATCTATGGCGGGTACCGTTATATGGATGTTAAGGTGGACTCCTCAGGCGTTCTGATAGATGCCAAATTCACCGGCCCTTACGCTGGAGCATTCTTCAGATTCTAAAAATTGTATCAGTCTTTTAGCGGCCTATGAATGGGCCGCTAAAAGACAGTTCTTAATCTGCCAGTTTCACAAACAGGCCCACCTCGACGTTTTCTCCTTGGGACTACTGGCAATCACATGTTTTAATATGCTCAATCATACTGCAATTCTTGCCTCGCCCATAATCCTTGCAATTTCAATAGGTTCTGTTAATCTGCTCGTGTAAAAGATTCTTTTTTGCGCCTAACTTGCGCTTGGAGGCATGAATGTCGCGCATATTTATTATCTGCTTTGGTCTGCTTATCGGCTCCCCTATCGCATATGCTCAGGATCCGATCTCACCCATTGCCAATGAAGCTATCCAGGATACAGCTGAAGCCATTCCGGATGCCATGCAGCAGATTGTTAAAGCCCCTCCAATCGACTTTGCCAATCTACGCGATCCTTTTGCCTCTTATCTTACCCTGGTTGCACAGCGAGGACAGGCCATCCTGAATGAGCAGCGTCTGCGCTTTGAAAACCGGGAACGTGAACTGCTGGAAAATTTTGATCTTAGCACTCTGAAGCTGGTTGGAGTCTATAGCATGGGCGAAGACCGGGTCGCTATGGTGGAGGATGCGTCCGGCAAAGGACATACCGTTCGCCGCGGCAACTACATGGGTAAAAATAATGGCCAAATTGAAAAAATCGAGATTGATACCGTCTATCTTGTAGAGCAGATCATCAATCCTGCAGGTGATGTTGTTGATAATCAGGTCACTCTGACGCTGAAAGAGGTTAACAAATAGCTTTTCAACCAGTGTAAGCAATGCATAAATCCACTGTCTTCCAGCTGTTTGAACATCTTCAAAGCGCCAGCCCAGAGCCGGAAACCGAACTCAATTATACAACTCCATTCGAACTTCTTGTTGCGGTCATGCTCTCTGCACAATCAACCGATATCGGTGTAAACAAAGCAACGGCTAGACTTTTTCCGGTGGCTAACACTCCTCAGGCCATCCTTTATCTTGGTGAAGAGCAGTTGAAATCCTATATCTCCACACTGGGACTCTATAACAGCAAGGCAAGACATCTGCTTGCCACGTGTCAAATGATAATAGAGAGACATAATGGTGAGGTTCCCAACGGGCGAAAAGAGTTAGAGGCGCTGCCTGGTGTTGGGCGCAAGACTGCAAATGTTCTACTCAACATTCTCTTTGATGAACCAACCATTGCGGTGGACACACATATCTTTCGCGTCGGAAATAGAACCGGCCTTGCACCGGGGAAAACGCCGCTGGAAGTGGAAAAAGGGTTGATGAAAGTCGTTCCCGAAAAATTTATGCAATATGCGCATCACTGGTTGATTCTTCACGGTCGCTACATATGCAGGGCCCGGAAACCTCAGTGTCATCTCTGCCCTATTGAGCAGGAGTGCGAATGGCCGGAGAAACCAACTGCATATTAATCATCAATGGATTCCGGATAGCGATCCGGGCCAGAGCGCCAGCCAGAAAAAAATCGCCAGCGCCATTCCTGTGTCACGCAACCAGGCGGGCCAAAGCCACCATCCAGAATGATGGCTCCACAACCCGGAGGCTGAACGTAAAGAGTGCAGAAAAAACATCACGCCAAGCAGATAGACCCCTGCAGACTCTCTAAAAACCCCTGCGATAACCGCAACGCTGATCATCACCCATAAGGCATCTCCCAACATCTGCAGTGAAGATCTCGCACCATTAATAACTGAATCAGAAACGGCGGCGCTGAGAAGAAGCGCAGATATTGCAATCAGCCAAATCTTTTCAACTGACCCCGCCACTGCTGAAGTCATGCCAACAAACAGGGGGAGAGGCCAAAACATGATTGGGACTGTCACGGTCAACCAAATCAGAAGATAGCTGTAAAACCTGAAATCTTTTTTCAGGGCCATCTGATTCAATGCAGTAGCTCTTTCGGCTCCTCATCATTCACCTCCTTCTCTTCAGAAGGAATTGCATAGGAGCCATCAGCCCACCTGCCCAGATCGATCAAGCGACAGCGTTCACAGCAAAATGGAAAATCTGACGCATCTCTTTTAAGCTCTGACTTGCATATCGGGCAGAAAAACTGTCGCCTCATGCGACAGGCACCATCATGGCATAATAGGGTTGATCATAATCAATATCACATGCGGCCTCGCCAGCTTTCCATTGTTGAAAGCGAACACGAATAGCCAGCCGATTACCTGAACACTCTGGTGCTATCCCTTGTTGTACAACCGATGGCTCGAGGCCAACAACCAGCAATCCATATTCAGCGCCACGCTCAGGGTTTATCTGATCTGAGCCTAATTGAGCCACCCGACTCTCCCAGCCGACAAAATCGTTAAGCATGATATCAAGATGAGTCACTGCTGCGTGCAGGTCATGGAGATTATCACTAAGAATATCCTTATGCCTAGCGCCACTCCAGAGCACATTCAAACTCTGAGGAAGTGAGGGTTTATGTGCCAACAGATCCTGCTTTTTCAGTGCATTAAAGTAGCTGCCCAGCAGCGCATCATGATTAAGAAAATCGATGGCATCATGAACACCCTGACGCATTGACTCTATGTAACTTTCAATCATGTCACATGCTTCCAGAATTTTTACCCTGAATTCAGGATGCCCCTCAGCCAGCTGAGTTAAGTGTGTCCGCATGGATGAGAGCAGTCCAATCAGCTCCGGCACAGCCTGTTTGCGCCCATGTTCGCCAAGTAACGACGTCCTTACGTCAGAGGCGGCCAACAACCATGCATAAGGCTGGTCGTACTGACGCGCATGCTCCAGACAGCGCAATCCATCACGCAACTCCATAAAAGCGCGCATACGTGGTGAAAGGGCAAAACCAAAACGAACCAGCTCAGTCAAACAACCCTCCACCCATTAAACTACGCCCGCCAAAAATCATACAAAATTCACTGAATTCCAAAACGTGTCATCCAGGCATCAACATGTTCAATAATTTCACCATAAACCCTACGAAAGGTTTCGTCACTTCTTCCCATCGGATCAGATATTTTCTGCCCGCCATTCGGCTGAGAGAGCATGATCACCTTTCCGATATGTGCAGGGCGCATTTTGCTAAGGTGCTGCCGCTGCTTGGGGTCCATCACCATTACCAGTGCTGATCGATCCAAATCCGGAGCCAGCAATGTTTGTGAAACATGATCGCTTAAATCCACGCCAAACTCCTGGGCAACTCTTAGCGCCAATTCAGGAACTTTTTGCCCCGGCATTGCCAGAAGCCCCCTGCTGAAACATTCGGCATGTACACCTGCCTGCTCAAATCGTTTACGCATATAGCCCTCAGCAAAAGGGCTTCGGCAGAGGTTGCCGGCACAAATAAGAAGAATGGGTGAAGGAGGAAGCATGCTTATTCCGCCGCTTTCCAGATCAACTGACCATTACTCTCCTGATGAATACGCTTGAGCATGGCCTCATGTGCCGCATGGTCATCTTCCGGCACTTTAAGAGAAGCCCTGCGCATGATCTTAGCCGTTTCCGCCTTCTCATCCCGACTGCGAGCCCCTCTGGGTATCTGAACAAAGCTTGACGCAGGCTTTGCCTGTACCTCCATACCAAGAGAAAACTGCCTCCCTCCAGTCATTCCCAGATAGACTTCAGCAAGTAGCTCGGAATCAAGCAGTGCTCCATGGAGCTCACGATGCCCTCGTTCCACGCCATAGCGATCACAAAGTGCATCCAGGTTATTTCTCTGCTGAGGATGCTGTTTACGCGCCAGCTCCAGCGTGTCAATAACAGGGATATGATCAATTCCCGGCTTTCCGAAGAGCGCCAGCTCATTCATGATAAAACCCAGATCAAAAGCTGCATTGTGGATTACCAGAGTGGCTCCCTGAATAAATTCAAGGAACTCATCTGCTATCTGCTCAAATGTCGGCTTATCTTTTATCTTTGCATCATTTATCCCGTGGATTCGCACCACCGCTTCAGGAATGTCACGCTGAGGGTTGATGTAGTGATGGAATGTTCGATCCGAATGTAGCTTCCGGTGACTCACTTCAATCGCACCAATCTCTACCATTCTATCTCCATTTTTAGGAGAGAGGCCTGTAGTTTCAGTATCCAGCATGATTAAGCGCATGTCGGGCATTATATGGGGCTGCATTTTTTTTGCACCATCAAAACCAAGGAAACACTACTCTGTTTCAGAATCTTTCTCACCAAACCACCGCCCAGGAAGATTCAGTAAGTGCTCAACCATTCCTGGTTCTGACAATCCAGCCTCAGACGTTGAGATCTGGGTAACCTCCGCATTGGCAATCGGGCCGTTCATTCGGTAGACCCTGCGGATAAGAGAGTGCGCCGCTCCTCCAAACATATCCCTGATCAGAGGCACTTTGGAGAGCAGTGCATCAAGATTCTGAAAGGGTCGCACAACAAGAGTTAAATCAATATCAGCTTGTTCCAGGTCCATGCTGCCTTGTCCAGCAACATCCATCGCCGAAGATCGCATGGCCAACTGGTGGATTCCAACATTTTTACCTCTAAGAACCGCCTCCAGTTGAAGCCGCTTGTACCCAAGCCCGGGATTGGTCAGATCCCTTCTATTACCAAAAAAGAGATCCGGCAGATCTGCGATGCTGATGGCAGCAAGAAACTTTGACAACGTCCCCCCTGTCATAAGGCGACCCTCATTCACCCTAAGTCGTAATCGTCCTTCCAGCCCCTGCCACCAGGGCTGCTTACGCAAGAACTCTCCCTGACCGGAAAAGAGAGCATGCATATCACCTTTTTCAAACAGCTCAGATAACTCCGCTCGCTTCATCATGTTGCCAAAATCACCTTCAAGTTCAGCAAAGCCTCTCCAAAGCATCCCTGACTGTTTTCCGGGAGTTAGCGTTGCCGAAAGCTTTAAGCGAAGATCGTTTAATTCTGCTTCAAAAGATCTCAGGTCTATTCTTCCCTCTCCCGGCATCGAGAAGACTGCGGCAACACCATTCAGTGCTAACGTGCCGGTCTGCAGCCTCTTCGCCTTAAGCACGCCAATGCTGTTCAATGCAGATGCCAGACGAACCGTCGCCCCCTCAATACGTGCATCACCCCACAGGAACTCCTTCAGTTCAGCTCGAAGCGCCCATGGTTTTTGATGCAGTTCCGCACTATGGGGAAGTGTGGCTGGCAGTGCGCTCCGATTCAGGTAATCAGCATTGACATCCAACTCCCATGGAGACGGGCCAAATGGCGCAAAAATTGTCAGCCCACCGGAAAATGCCGCACTCTCTAACCGCCTTAAATTCAGCCTGAGTCCGGTTGGAGAGAGCTCGCCATCGCCACGCAGGCGTAAAAGCTGGTCACGACAGGCAATCTTTTCCATGAGAAAAGTTGAGACAGCCTGCTTCTCAACACTTTTGCCCTGATAGATAATGTTTAATGGATATCCTGCCGCCTTCGCTGTTCCTAGAAGGTTCGACCAGGAAGCCTGTTTCAGATCAATATCCCCATGCCAGCTTCCATCAAACTTCAGAGATGTATGAAGTGTTCCCGCCGCAGACTCAACAGGCAGATGAAAATGGCCGACCAGACCGGAAAGGGGACCTTCAGCATAGGCCTCCATAGATACCACCTTCCATATTCCTGATCCGTTCATTTTTACAACCAGGCCACTCTTTCCGCTCAGATGGGGTGTTGCCCACTGCAGATCATTAAAACGGATACCTTCATCCAGTTGCCATACCACCTCTCCGGAAGAGACCTCAATGGGGATATCTTTGAATTCCAGAGACCAAGATGCCAACGGCTTCAGATGCAGTATCGCACTTCGAGGAAGCTCCTCTTCCGGCACCCATTTGATAGAGAACTCTGTGGCTGATGTGGCAGCAGACCATTTTATCTGGTCAGCCCCATCGGCATCCAGCCATGCGTGAAGCCTGCCCGCATTGGCTTTGGAGCTGCCGGTAATTTCAAGCAGAAGGGAATCCCACGAAATACTTAAGCCACCTTTTGCCATACCGATGGCATGGGGCAATTCTGTTGATGCCACGATGGCTTTAAGCCCAGCCTGATCAAGCTCAACATCGGCCTCCGTATGGATAACAGCATCCTGACCAATACCAAGGGATATATCTGCATCTTCAACGTGTGCAGTAACCTGATACTGAAGCGACTCCCACTCACTGCTATTGGGCAAGGCCTTCCATGGAGCTGCCCAAGCAAAGACCAACTCAGCCCTCGCATCAGAAGCAACCCCGGCGTGCATGCTCTCCAGCCATTCATACCATGCCTTATCATCGTCCAGGGGCTTGAGGCCCTTCCAAATCAACGGCATCTCAACATGTGGTGAAGCAGCCGAAAGAGAGAGCTTCCCCTCCTTCCATGCACCCGTGGCATGGATCAGGCTTTTACCCAATTGATATTCAAGCGATTCGAACGCAACCTTATCAAGCAGCTCCTCACCCCCGCCCGCCAAAACCAGCTCACCTTTTAACAGCTCGAAGGCCCATTCAGTATCAAAGAGGGAAAGCACAACCGGTGATATATCATTGGATGCCAATGCAAAACCAAGCTTCCATCGCGTGGAACTCTTCTGTTTCAATGACGCCTCTCCGGCCAGGGAGCCGCCAATCTGTTTTCTCCACGCCTCCGGCAACCAGTTAAGGTTGGAGAAAGTGACTTCAACCTCTTCCGGCAGTTGCTGATCTCCCATCTCGATACTCATATGGGCCCCGGGAACTCTTGCGTGCAGTGTCCGGTCTGCTGTATCAAGTAGCAGAGTAAAGTGATCAAGCCGCCCGGAATAGCGGCCATAACGCCAGCTAAGTTCCGTATCTTCCAGAGTGAGCAGAGCCGGCATCTCCAGATAATCAGAGCTGCTGTCTGCATCTAAAACGACATTGATTGCACCACCGCTGAGGCGTATGCCAGATGGCGTGAGACGCCCAGACAGGAGCTCCATTGTTGATATATGGACTGTGATTCTGCTATCACGGACAGCCACTGATGCGTCGCGGTTGGTAAACGAGCTGGCATCAGCCTTTAGCCCCAGGCTCCCGGCCCAATACCAGGACAGCTCTCCCAGGTTAAGCTCCTTAAGCTCCAGCTCCTCTTTAAGAAACGCTTCGATATCCGGACGCACTGTTTTTAAATCTGGCGCAAACAACCAGCCCGCAACCCCAGCCAATATCGCGCTTACCAACAGCACAAACAAGACGCGCTGACCCATGGCCAGCGCGGTATTTTTCCAGGCAGTAACGTTCAATTTAAACGTGTGATTAGACGTTGTCCTTCTCCTCAAGCTCCTTTACTTTCTCCTCCAAAGCGCTGAAAAGCCCCTTAAAACCACCGTTTTGATTAATCCCTTCCTGGAAATCCTTGCGGAAATTACTGACCAGACTCACACCCTCAATTCTGATGTCATACACCTGCCAACCTGTTGGTGTCTGATGTAGCCGATATTCCACAGGCGTCTCTTTATCCGCATCAACGACTCTGGTTTTTACTCGGGCTTTATCTTTCTTAAACTGGGCGCCATCGCAGACCACCTTCTGACCATGGAACGTGGCCAACCGGTTGCCGTAAGAGCGCTCCAGAAGCTTGCGGAACAACTCAGTGAAATCTGCCTGTTCCTGACCACTGATCTTTTTCCATGTTTTACCCAGGCTCCGCTTGGACATCTCCCTGTAGTCAAAACGACCGGTCACCACATCACGGATATCATCCCGATTTTTCTCAGTCAGCCTCGTTGGATCTTCGCGGGCTTCAAGAACCTTGATAATTCCGTTCACGGTATACTCAATTACAGCCTTCGGATCATCCGTATTGGCCCATGCATTGCCTGCAACAGCCATTGTCAACAACAGGGCAGTTAATAATTTCAATGAAAATAGTTTAAACATCATGAACTCCACTCATATGCCATTCAAATCCGGCAGCAACAGTTTATCAAGCTATGACTATCTGCCCGGGTGTAATTTATTCCTCGCTGGAGGAAAAAATGTACTTACTTGCCAGATCCTCGATTATATTACTGACTCCATCTCTTCCACCTCATCTCCGGGTTTCAAAACCTCATCATCATTGTCAATCTGGCTTCATAGTCATCGTTAACAGTTACATCTACTACCCAAGCGAATGCCTCCGGCATCTACGAAGATCGCTTCGACAGCGTATCGCCGAATTAGCTTTTCGGCCCGGGTCATCAGTAAGCTCCCCTGAAAACGATTATCATCAATCGAAATCTAATCCCTTCTCTACTGCTTTGCACCCGCATTTTTGTTAATGATTCTTAATGACAATCCATGTCCACTATTGCATAAAAACATCGATATACTCGAAATTTGAACAGACAGCCCTTAGTCTTGTGAGATGAACGATGAAGCCATCCGTAAAGCCATAGAGTCGGCACCCAAATTTGAGGATTCGATTCGTCATCTGGCTGAGATTTCACCGCTATTTGTTGATCTGATGCGTACGGCTACAGAACAGGAAAGCTGCACACTGTTTCAGTCTGAAGAGCAAGCAGAGCTCCCCGATGCCAGCCCGCCCTGGGTGCCGGATGCTCATTTTGACAACCCAAACAGCGCCATGCTGGCACTGCGTGAATGCAAACGGCGCGGCATGCGCCATTTTCTCTGGTGGGAGCTGGGCCTGCATGCCGACATCGAACAATCTGCCAAACATCTGGCTATCTGGGCCGGAGGCCTGCTGCAATCATCTTATGAAATAGCCATTGAACTTTTAGCTCCCCGCTACGGTCGAATCAAAACCGGCCGCTTTACCATCATCGGCTTGGGCAAGCTGGGTGGCATGGAACTTAATCTCGGTTCGGATGTCGACATCCTCTTTATCTGGGATGCCGAGTGCCGCGAGAGCTCAGGGGGGCGAAGCTCGGTTGCACCTCAGGAGTATTACCAACACCTCTCGCGGATGATTATCAAACTGATGGGTGAGCACAGCATCGGTGGAATCGTCTGGCCAGTGGACATGCGCCTGCGTCCGGGTGGAGATGGTTCGGCCATCTGCCTCAACATTGAGGCTACACTCGACCACTACTGTAACTACGGACAGACATGGGAACGCGCCATGCTAATCAAGGCTGCGCCAGTTGCCGGGGATTCCGCTCTGGGACAGGAGTTTCTTGAGGGGATTCGTCCATTCATCTATCGCCGCTATCTGGATTACACAACTGTGCAGGCCCTGGCCAAAATGAAGCAACGCATTGATGCTCAAGGCAGCCTGCATGAGATCAACGAAGGCTTCGATGTAAAACGAGGGCGTGGAGGCATCCGCGAGATCGAATTTTTCATTCAATCGCTTCAGCTACTGCATGGCGGGCGAAACCCTTCGCTACGCCATCAGCCGAGCATGCCGTCACTGAGCCACCTTTGTGAACACGGTATTGTTCAGCCCGGCGACAAAGAGGTGCTGCATGCTGCTTACCGGTTCTGGCGAGAGGTTGAACATGCCATCCAGAGCAGAAAGGGTGAGCAGACCCACAAGCTTCCTGCTGATTTTGAATCCTATCTAAACAGCGTGCTCGGCACAGAGGATGTACTCAGTGACATGCGTCTCAATGCAGAGAAGGTACATACACTCTTTGCCGGTCAGTTCGCTGAGGTGGAGCTGGAAGACCTATCCGGCACTTCATGGCTGGAGCTAGAACGAAAAGAGCTGCAAGAGCAACTGAATAATTTTGATGCTGAACAGGTGAACCGGGCAGAGATCGCCCTGAATAGAATCAATACCCAGCTTGACCGTGGCGTCCTGCCTGAACGGAGCAGGCAACAGGTCGAAAAGATCCTCGCTTACTGCATGGAGGCATGGCGTGTTGATGCCAACGGTGTGCAGGCTGTCGAACAGTTAACCACGCTCTTCCAAAACATTGCTGGACGTGCAACCTGGATCGACCTGCTGGCAACCCACGAAAATGTTCTGGACTGGCTGGTAAGCATGCTCTCTGCCAGCAACTACATTGCTGAACACCTTGTGAAAAACCCCTCTTGGCTGGAGTGGCCAATTGAGGATGAACGGGGCGCCGGAAGAGTCCGAAGCATTACCCAGAAGCTGGCCGGGCTTGATCCTACACTTCTGGATGAAGAGGAGTTTCTCTCCGATCTTGGCCGGCTGGTTGATCAGGCTCGGCTCACATGTGCGGTCGAGGTTGCGTCGGAGAATGAGGCCGACCCTCTGCTGATCGGCAGGTGGATGTCTGACGCTGCTGATGAAGCCACTCAGGCAACGTTGAAACTGACACTTCATCAGTTTGAACTGCCTGATGACTTCCCAATCGTCGCTGTTGCCATGGGAAAACATGGCTGTCGCAGCATGGGGCTGGTCTCAGACCTCGACATGGTCTTCATCTTCATCTGTGACAATCCTTCAGAGATTGGACTGAAGGGGCGCAGTATGCGCGACTGGGCACAGCGCATCGGCCGTCGCATGATCCAGCACCTGACACTGGCTCCACCATTCGGGGCCGGCTTTGAATTTGATTCGCGGCTCAGACCCTCCGGCTCCAAAGGCGCACTGGTCACCACACTGGACAACTTTAAAGCCTACCAGTTAAATGATGCTCAAACTTGGGAACATCAGGCTCTGACCCGGGCAAGATGCGTGGCTGGATTGAAAAAAAACCGTGACCTTGCCAGCAGTGTAATTGAATCAGTTCTTAATCAAAAACGGAACATAAAGGAGCTGGCTAATGAGGTCTTCTCCATGCGGGAAAAGATGGTAAAACACCTCTCCAGCAAAGATTCAACACGAATTAACATCAAGCAGGACCCCGGCGGCCTTGTCGATATCGAATTCCTTGCGCAGTATGCACGCCTTGCATTCGGCGGCAGTGAAAAAGGTACTGTCGGCATCTTTGGTCAACTCCCCGACTCTGTACCCACGGTCTGGAAGCGTGGAGCCGACCTGCTGATTAAAACCTTTATTGATTATCGACGAATGGAGAATGCACTTCGCGTCCATCTCTGGACATCGGTCGGCCGGCTGCCTGCTGATGATTCAGCATCAGAGTGGGAGACCCTCAGGCGGCATGCACCGATCAAGAGTGTCGCTGAGCTCAAGTCGCGAATGACAGAGATTCGAGAGCTGTTCCTTACTCTTCTGAGTAAAGTCAAATAACTATGGAATGTCTCTTCGGCCCATGGATGGGCCAGCAAAATCAGTATCTGATTTTGTGAGCAAAGCCGAAATCGCATTTTTGGCTTTGCGCAGCTGGTCCCATGCAGGACGCATGAATCAGCATCTAAAGAATGAACGGAGTAAAAGATGAACTTTGCTGATCGTGATGGTCTGATCTGGTTTGATGGAAAAATGGTGGATTGGCGTGATGCCAAGGTCCATGTTCTGACCCATACCCTGCATTATGGCATGGGTGTGTTTGAGGGCGTTCGCGCCTACCACGCCGATCAGGGCACTGCTATTTTCCGCCTGCAGGAGCACACGGACCGTCTGTTCCGTTCGGCTCATATCATGAATATGCCAATGCCGTTCTCCAAAGACGAGCTCAATGCTGCTCAGCTGGCGGCAGTTAAAGAGAATAGTCTGGACTCAGCTTATCTGCGTCCAATGGTGTTCTACGGCTCCGAAGGCATGGGGCTTCGTGCAGACAACCTTAAAACCCACGTGATTGTTGCCGCATGGGAGTGGGGTGCATATCTGGGGCAAGATGCTCTGGAGAAAGGTATCCGCATTCGCACCTCCTCCTACACACGTCATCACGTCAATATCTCAATGTGCAAAGCCAAAGCGAATGGCCAGTACATCAACTCGATGTTGGCACTCTCCGACGCACTGCGTGACGGCTACGATGAAGCGCTGCTTCTTGATGTGGACGGCTTTGTTGCCGAGGGCAGCGGTGAGAACTTCTTCATGGTCTACAACGGTGTAATCTACACACCAGAGCTGACCAGTGCTCTTGACGGCATCACTCGTGCCACTGTCATCCAACTGGCAGAGGAAGAGGGTTATGAAGTTCGTGAAAAACGGATCACCCGTGATGAGGTTTATGTCGCTGATGAAGCATTCTTTACCGGCACCGCCGCTGAAGTAACTCCTATCCGTGAGCTGGACGGGCGTGCTATTGGTTGTGGTTCACGCGGCCCTATTACCGAGAAGCTACAGAAGAAGTATTTCGATGTGGTTCACGGCAAAAGCCGCAAGCATCTCGACTGGCTTTCAGTCATCAAATAACTCCCTTCACGGGAACCAATGAAAAGGCCGGGCACCCCGGCCTTTTTATTTTTTAAACTAAAATGACTTCTTTCCGCCCGCAGGGTGAGGGATATTGATGTCCCGAGTCATAATTTCTGTACAACAACGCCGTTAGCATCAGAATAGCTCCAGATGAAGTTGGTTGAACTCTACGAGAAACTGGTTATCGACAGGCCGCTCTGGTCACTGCTGCTGCTTGGCCTTCTGCTTGCCGGATTCGGCTCATGGATTCCAGAGTTCAAGATGGATGTGTCAGCCGATTCGCTGGTGCTGGAAAATGACGCCGATCTCGAATACTACCGCAACATCCGTGCCCGCTACGGCTCCGATGACTACCTGATTGTCACCTACACGCCGAACGATAAGCTCTTCTCCGAAGAGAACCTCAACCGCATCACCGAGATGCGTGACCGATTCAAAAAGGTGAAGCGTGTTGAGTCGGTACTCACCATGCTCGACGTGCCGCTGGTAGAGAGCCCGCCGATCACCCTTGATCAGTTCAGTGAAGGTGCTCCAATGCTGAGCCATCCCGATACCGACCGGCAAATGGCAAGAAAAGAGCTGACCACAAGCCCACTGTTCAGCAACAATCTCGTGAATCCCGAAGGGGACACTTGTGCCATTCAGATCGTCCTTCTGCGCGATGAGACCCATCAGGCATTGATGAAAACACGCAACAAACTTCGGGTCAAAAAACTTTCCGGTGAGTTCACTGCAGAGGATGCGGCAAAGCTTGAAAAAGCTGAATCCGACTATAATCAGTATCGTGAAACAGTAATGGCTCAAGAGGATCAATTGATCACCGAGGTCAGGGCTATTATTGATGATTTCCGCTCTTATGGTCGCCTGCATCTTGGCGGGGCTCCGATGGTGGTTTCGGATATGATGAGCTTTATCCGACACGATATTAGCGTCTTCGGAATCGCTGTACTTCTGATACTTGCCTCCATGCTGCTCCTGATCTTCCACCGCCCGCACTGGGTTCTGCTGCCGCTTCTCTCTGCTGCCGCAACCGGCATCGTGACTACAGGATTCCTTGGCATGGCTGGCTGGCCGGTCACGGTCGTATCATCCAACTTCCTGGCGCTGGTGCTGATCTTCAGCCTGTCGCTGACCATCCACCTGATCGTTCGCTACCGCGAACTGCATACCGAACACCCTGATGCTGAGCAGCGTTTCCTTGTCAGTACGACAATCCGCAACAAAGCTGCGCCTTGCCTGTTTAATGCCCTGACAACCATGGTCGCTTTCGGCTCGCTGGTGGTTAGCGATATTCGACCAGTGATCGATTTCGGTTGGATCATGATGTTTGCCGTAGGAGCGGCATTGGTTCTCACCTTTACCCTCTTCCCCTCCACACTGATGCTGCTCAAACCGGGAGATCCTCAGAAGCGCTGGGATGTAATGGGCAACATCGCTCATGCACTGGCCAGACTGACCGACAGACATGCCGGCCTGGTCATTGCAGCAGCCCTTCTACTAGCACTCCTTGGCGGGATCGGCATGTCCAAACTGACGGTTGAGAACCGCTTCATCGACAACTTCGACAGCTCCACCGAAATCTTTCAGGGGATGAAGCTGATTGATGAAAAGCTGGGCGGCACCACACCACTCGATGTCATCATTGATGCTCCGGTGATAGATGCGGAAGAGGATCCCTATGTGGATGAGTGGGAAGAGGATGAATGGGAAGAGGAGGAGAGCAGCTTTGCCACCCGCAGCTACTGGTACAACGCGAACAAGCTGGAAGAGGTCGGTAAAATTCACGAGTTCCTGGATGACCTTCCAGAGACCGGCAAGGTGATGTCGATGCACACCACAATGCAGCTACTCGATACGTTAAACGAGGGCGAGCTGATCGATAGTTTCTTCCTCTCACTGCTCTATAAGAAAGTGCCTGAAGATGTGAAGGCTCAAGTGATGGACCCCTACCTCTCCGAAGATGGCCAACAGATTCGCTTCGCCATCCGTGTGTATGAATCCGACAGGGGTCTTAACCGCAACGACCTGATCGAAAAGATTCGCACCCACCTGGAAGCCGAACGCGGTCCACAGGGTGAAGAGGTTCACATCAGTGGCATGGTGAAGCTCTACAATAACCTGCTTCAGAGTCTCTTCAGTTCTCAGATTCAGACGCTCGGCTTTGTATTCCTGGCGATCTTCATCACCTTCATTTTCCTGTTCCGTTCGGTCGTCATCGCTATGGTCTCGATCGTGCCGAACCTGATCCCTGTGATTCTGGTGCTTGGCCTTCTCGGAGGCTTGGGAATTCCACTCGATATCATGACCATCACCATCGCCGCAATCACGGTCGGTATCGCCGTGGATGACACCATTCACTATGTCCATCGTTACCGCGAGGAGTGGGAGAAGGATGGAGACTACCGGGGTGCTGTATTCCGAGCGCACAACTCAATCGGACGTGCGATGTACTATACCACCGTGACCATCTCCATCGGCTTCATCGCCATGGTACTTTCCGATTTCGTGCCGACCATCTACTTCGGCCTCTTCACCGCCTTCTCCATGCTCAGCGCGCTGCTGGTCAACATGACCGTGCTTCCGATTCTGCTGCGCATCGTCAAGCCGTACGGAATACCTCAACTACCCTAAACAGGGCAGCTTAGACTTCATCATCAGGGCTGTTATTGTTTGATATGAACACGTGAAGCCAGTTCAATTTCAGACCTCGATAAAGCAGAGAAGTCTGGCCTTGAATAACAGATTATCTCTCCTCCCTTTGGAGAAAGACAATAGTCCAAATATTCCTGATTAGTGGATGCGGCCTTTTTAGTAAAGAGCCTCAAACTGCTCCGCAAAATCCTGATAAATCACTCTGCGTTTGAGTTTCATGGTCGGGGTAAGGTAACCATTTTCCATCGTGAAAGGTTCCGTATGAATGGCGATCCGACGGATCTGTTCATGAGGATTGAGCGACTTCAGATGCTGTTGAATATGGCTCTGTATATGCTTTCGCAGCACATCAGAACAAGCCAGCTCCTGCCATCCAGACTTAGGCATGCCCGATGCCTCTGCCCAAGCCATACAACCATCCCTGTTCGGCACAACCAATGCCGCAAGATAGGGTCGCTGATCGCCATAGATGACCACCTGCTCAATCAATGGCTCAACGCTCAACAGCCCCTCAACACGTTGCGGCGCAATATTTTCCCCGCCGGAATTAACAATGATATCTTTTTTGCGATCCGTAATTCTGAGATAGCCATCTTTATCAAGCTCGCCGATATCACCGGTATGCAGCCAGCCGTCGATCAGAGCCTCTTTGGTTGCTTTCCTGTTTTTCCAGTAACCGGGCATAATATTATCACCACGGGCAATGATCTCTCCATCATCAGCTATCCTGATTTCAACACTTTTGGCTACCAGGCCAACCGTGCCGATACGGCGATCATGCATCGGATTGACAGCAAGCAGAGGAGCAGACTCACTCAGCCCATACCCCTCCAGCACTGGCAATCCCAGCGTCTCGAAAAACTCCCCTACCTCAGCACTAAGTGGTGCACCGCCTGAAACAATTGCGCGCAATTTGCCACCAAAACGATCTCGAATTTTTTCGCCTACCAGCCTATCCAGGATTTTGAGAAACAGACTTTCGATGGCCACGGGACTCTTTTTTCCGGCCAGAGTGAAATAGCTGCGAAACAGCCTCTGTTTAAACCATGGCTGTTTTTCGACCTGAGCCAGGATTCTGCTGCGCACCACCTCAAGCATGCGGGGAACCGCAATCATGATCGTCGGCCTTGCTTCTCCAAGATTTTTGGCAACAGTGTCTGGGCGCTCGGCAAATGCGACCGAGATACCGTAGGAGTAGGGCAAAAAGTGGCCGCCGGTTCGCTCCAGAGCATGAGCCAGTGGCAAAAAAGAGAGCAGTCGCTCCTCGGGCAGTAACGAAATGACAGCAGGTACCGCTTCAAGATTGGTTAGAATGTTGCCGTGAGTAAGCATCACCCCTTTCGGATTAGCAGTTGTTCCCGATGTATAAACAAGTGTTGCCAACTGCTCTCTATTAATCTTTGCAAGCCGACGGTTCAGGCGCTCTTCGTCGACTTCACCCTCTTCCAGCTCTTCAACATTACGAACCAGCCCGTCATCTCCGACCTCATCAATGGCATAGATTCGCTCAACAGATTGGCACTCAACAGCCGCCTTTTTCAAATGGCTAAGCAGTTGGCCGCCGGAGGTGAAAACTATTGAGGCACCGCTATCCTCAAGCACATAAGCTATGTCCTGTGGTCTGTAGGAGCAGTAGAGAGGCACGGTTACCGCACCAATGGAGAGGATTGCATAATCAATGACAGCCCACTCAGGCCGGTTCTCCATCAGCAGTCCGACACGATCCCCCGGATTAACCCCTGCAGACATCAGTCCCGATGCGACATGCCTGACTCTGCTGCTAAACATCTGATAGGTAATAGGAATATATTCACCATCGCGACGATCCCACTGGGCAGGGCGCAGCGCATGAATTTCAACCTGCTGAAAAAAAGCATCAGGAAGGCTTGAGCATTCTGAGATATGGTCAGCAGCCAGCACAGTGTTTACCCCCGTTTATAATCAGGGAGTCTCTTTCTTCTCTTCATCTGCTACTTTCTTTTTTCTCACCGTCCGTTTACGCGCCTTCCTAACAGGAGTTTTGCTCTTTTCATCTTCAGCAGGCACCTCTTTCTCAGCGTCTGTAGTCAACTCCATATGAACCAGCAGCGTCATCTGAGTAATCGCCACTCCTGGCACACTTGCAACTGCAGCAAGCAGTAACCCAAACATGATCAGGCCGATAAGGTGTGCAATGCCGCCCCAGAAGCCTGTAGCATCATAAGCTCGCATGAGAGGATCATGGGCTGCATAATCAACCAGACTAAGCGTGATCTCCACGCCCAGCCAGAGTGGAGAAAGCACCAGCACAGCCATAAACAGTGAGACCAGCACTCCGCCAAGATTATAGATTAACAGCTCGGGAAGACGCTTTTTGATAAGTCGCCATAAGTCATTTTTCAATGAGCCTGCATCCGCATTGGCAATCGCTACGCGGGCAGCAATATTAAATAGTGCCAGTACCAGCCCGATAGCCACCACGCTGTTTAGAAGCAGTAGCGGCACACCGATAAATGCAAGCCATACCACCCCAACGCCGGGGATATTAGCCAATCCAAGCACGGCCATCTCTGCAAGCACCAGCCCCAGCAGGAGGGCCACGCCCCAAACAGGAAGCATCAGTATCGATTGCACCCTGCCCCAGGCAAATCTGGCCGCCTCAATCGTGTTGGGAATAAACACCCCTTGAAGTTGGCAAAGAAGCTGATGAGCTAGTGCCGTCAGGCCGAAAAGCAATATGAAGAGAGCAGCTACACCGCCAATAAAGTGCGAGAGAATGGCTCCGAATGTTAACTCTCCATCAACATTGAAAAGGCCGTAGATCACTACAGCAATGGAGATTGATGACACCATGGTTGTTAATACACGTGGCTTTAGAGCGTTACGGGCAGCTCCGAGCCACTGGTCGGGTTGAAAATAGCGGTGATTCATTTAAAAGCCCCTTTCATTACATATCTATTTCAAAAGATTAGACGAGAAAGCTTGTCCTGACCAATCATTGAAAAGACTCCGCCATGCAGAGCCTTTTACATCCAGTTCCAGTTAAGGGAAAAATTCAAACACTGCGGCCATAAATAAACTGCTGCGAATAGGCATTGGAGCTGTTCATCTTTCGAATAATTCCTGCCAGCTGCCGAATGGTATTCATCATAATATCTTTGGACATGTCAGGCTGGTTAGCCATCAGATGTCCCAACGCCTGACGGGAAAGCTTATATGCAACACACTCTCCAAGTGCGGCCACCGTGGCGCTGGATGGCTCATCATCAAAGATTGCCATGTCGCCCAGCTGCGCACCTTCACCCACTTCACTGACCCGGACTCTCTCTCCATGACTATCGCGCAAGACCCCTGCACGGCCAGAATAGAGAAGATAGAGGCCATCGCTATGTTCGCCCTCCTCAATCAATACATCTCCCTTTTTGAATTCGGAAACCTGTATGGACTCTGCCAACACACTCTGCTCATCTGCATCCAGATGCCGGTGAAAAATATGATCTTCAAGCCACTCGAAATTAACTTCCATATTGATCTTCTCCTCGACAGCCAACACATCAACAAAGCGCAATCATTTATATGACAACCGATCCATTCCGTGAGTCACATCACGCCTACTCAATGTTTAACAGTACTCATTCTTTTCATAGATTTCTAGCGAAGAGGCACAAGCGAAGCTAGGCTTCAGCCAAACGCTTCGGGAGCATGATGCACTGTGACCTTTCAGGATCTGATTCTTACATTACAACAATTCTGGGCTAAGCAGGGCTGCGTAATTCAGCAGCCTTATGATAGTTCCATGGGTGCCGGCACATTTCATCCGGCCACATTTCTGCGCGTCTTGGATGACAGCGACTGGCGTACTGCCTATGTGCAGCCATGCCGCAGGCCTACCGATGGCCGTTATGGTGAAAACCCGAACCGGCTACAGCACTACTATCAATTTCAGGTGATTTTGAAGCCGGCTCCTGAAAATATTCTCGAGCTCTACCTTGAATCACTGCGAACCATCGGCATCGATACTGACGTCCACGATATCCGTTATGTTGAAGATGACTGGGAATCTCCAACGCTCGGCGCATGGGGGCTTGGCTGGGAAGTGTGGCTCAATGGTATGGAGATCACGCAGTTCACCTACTTCCAGCAGGTGGGCAGTGTAGAGCTGAGCAAAACACCGGGTGAAATCACCTACGGCCTGGAGCGTTTGGCGATGTATCTTCAAGGCGTGGACAACATCTACGATCTGATCTGGGTGGAGACACCGGAAGGTAAGAAGGTGACCTATGGCGAAGTGTTTCACCGTAATGAGGTGGAATTCTCAGCCTATAATTTTGACGAGGCTGATACTGGCGCGTTACATAGTCAGTTTGATCATGCCGAAGGTGAATGCAAACGCCTTACCGGCAAGAACCTGATCCTGCCTGCTTACGAGGAAGTGATGAAAGCATCCCACGCCTTCAACCTGCTTGATGCCCGCGGAGCGATCTCGGTAGCTGAACGCCAGCGCTTTATCGGTCGTGTAAGAGGGCTCGCTAGAACCGTGGCACGTGCCTATGCGGGGGTGGATGAATGAACGGCATGAAACCACTACTTATAGAGATTGGTGTTGAAGAGATTCCGGCTGGTGTTGCGCCTCGCATGGGCGATGCACTTAAGCAAGCTATCGAGACACTGCTGTCAGACGCAAACCTGCCCGTTTCAGGACTCCGACTTGGAGTAACGCCTAGAAGGCTTCTCATCCATGCAGCCGAGTGCCCAGTAATGCAGGAGGACCGTGAAGAGACTCTCTGGGGGCCACCTGAGAAAGTAGCGTTCAAGGATGGGACTCCAACCAGGGCTGCTGAAGGCTTTGCTAAAAAGTCCGGCATTCCGATTGATGCATTTGAGCTGGCTGACAAAGGCGATGGCAAAGAGCTGTACATGAAGGCTGTACAAACAGCTAAAGGGCGCAGCGTGGTTGAAATCATTGCTGAGGCGATGCCGGGCATTCTTCGCAGACTGCCCAGTCCGAAACAGATGAAATGGAATAACGGTGAACATCGTGAAGATGCGTTTATCCGCCCGATTCGCTGGATCGTAGCTTGCATGGGTGACGCAGTGATTCCGTTCTCCTTCGCCGGTGTTGAATCAGGCAAGCTTTCCCATGGACACCGTATTCATGGAACCCGTGGTGAAATCGATGTGAATGACCCGTTTGGCTGGCTTCAGTCCCAATCGGTCATGGCCGACAGAGATGAGCGAAAAGCCATCATCAGCTCTCAACTGCAGACAGCTGCCAAAGCTGAAGCTGTTGAACTTGTTGAAGACGCCGAACTGCTGGATGAGGTCACCGATCTGGTCGAGTGGCCCCAGGCTATTTCGGCCCGTTACGATGAAGGTTTCCTCAGGCTGCCAGAACAGGTGAGCCGTACCGAGTTGAAGCACCATCAGCGCTGCTTCTCAGCACACGACAGCGATGGCGACAAAAGTGACTGCTTCTTTACCATCGCCAACATTGCATCCAAAAACCCCTCAGCCGTAGCAGAAGGCAACGTGAAAGTGGTTAATGCGCGTCTGGCAGATGCTGCATTCTATTTTGATCGTGACCCGAAAGAGTCGCTGGAAGCACGCGCTGAGAATCTGAATCAGGTTGTTTTCCAGGAGGGGCTTGGCATGGTCGGCGACCAGGTTCGCCGAATGCGCTCCTTTGTGCTTGATAATGCTGCAAAACTTGGTGTGAATGCCAATGATGCACAACGAGCTGCCTATCTCTGTAAATCGGATCTTACAACCGGTCTGGTTGGCGAGTTCCCTGAACTGCAGGGATACATGGGCGGCATCTATGCCGAGATGGATGGTGAATGCTTTGATGTGGCACAGGCCATTACAGAGCATTACGCCCCTGCAGGTGCAGAGGATGATCTGCCTGCCCACCCCATTGCCCGCACAATTGGTATTGCTGAGCGGGCCGACAAACTTCTCGGTTATTTCCATCTCGGACGAATCCCGACTGCAAGTGCTGACCCGTTCGGACTCAGGCGTGCAGCCATCGGTCTGATTCGCCTGTTAACTGATACATCCGTACCGGTAGATATCACCCTGACACATATTCTGGATGAGGCTGCCAAGCAGTGGAACCAGCAACGTGTAACCATCGCCCTCTCGGGTGAGACCAAAGCCGCAGTCCGAACATTCATTCTTGAACGGATGCTTGGTATGGCAGAAACACTTGGTACATCACGCTCGGCACTGGATGCCGCACTGGCCGTGCCGGATGAACGTCCGCTGCACAGCCACGTTAAAGTTGCCGGGCTGCTTGCCACATTTGCCGATTCGGAAACCGGACAGGCTGTTGCCGCAGCCAATAAGCGCATCGCCAACATCCTGAAAAAGACCGAAGGTGCATTCGTAGAGATCAATCCGGCACTGCTTACTGAAGCAGCTGAAACGCAGCTCTTTACCGCACTGGAAAAAGCAGAGGCAGAGTTCCCGGATAGTCCCGAAGCACAGCTGGAACTGCTGGCTAGCCTGCGTGAACCGGTAGACACCTTCTTCGATGACGTGATGGTAATGGCTGAAGATAACGCAATTCGAAACAATCGCCTGGCTCTGCTCTTCCGGCTGCGCAGCCTCTTCCTGCAGCTGGCAGATGTCTCACGCCTGTAGTTCTCCAGACTGATCTGTGCCTGAAAATATAGCGGATACACTGATCCCGTTGATGGCTGCATGGCTGCTGCTGGCGGGCGCTGCCTTCTGGGCCAAAAGAGAGAGCCTGGGCATCTCCAAAGTCATGCTTGTCGCCTCTTTTCGAGGACTGGCCCAACTGCTGATACTGGCCCTGGTGCTTCACTGGATCTTCGATATCCAGTCTCACCTTGCCCAGGCAATGCTGATTCTCGGTTTCTGTTTTCTGGCCGGCCACACCAGTGCCGGCCACTACAAAACAGAGAGTCATGCGTGGTTGGCAAGCTCCACAGGTATGATTTGCGGTTGTGCCGTAACACTGCCGTGGCTTGCCATATCCGGCACCATTGAAGCTGACACCCGAACACTAATTCCGCTTGGCAGCATGATTGCCGCCAATGGTATGAATGCGATCTCCATCATGTTTGAACGTATGAAATCCGATGGAGTGGCCGGTGAAGGTATTCGTACAGCGATGATCCCGACTGTCGACACATTGAAAGTGGTTGGACTGGTGCATATGCCGGGTATATTTGTCGGTATGATCCTGGCCGGCAGCCCACCGATGGCTGCGGCATCTGCTCAGCTGATCGTGTTGTACATGATAGTGGCATCAAGCCTAACCTCATGTATTGTAAGCCTCTTGATAATGAACCACTTTAATAAGGCAGAAGCATGCGACTGAAACGGCTTGAACTGGCTGGATTTAAGTCTTTCGTAGACCCGACCAAGATCGAACTTGGTGATGGCATCACCGCCATTGTCGGACCAAACGGCTGTGGCAAATCCAACATTGTGGATGCCATTCGCTGGGTGCTGGGTGAACACTCGGCCAAACACCTGCGTGGCGGTGTAATGGATGATCTGATCTTTCAGGGCTCAGAGACTCGCCCTCCGGTTGCGCTCTGTGATGTTGAGCTCACATTTGGTATTGAAAAAGGCCAACTTCCAAGCCCGTACCATGAAATGGATGAGATCAGAATCCGTCGTCGCCTGACCCGGGATGGTGGCTCGGACGGATTCATTAACGGCAAAATGGTTCGCATCAAGGATATTATTGATATTTTTCTGGATACCGGCATCTCTACCCGTGCCTATGCCATTGTAGAGCAGGGCTCTATCTCCCGCATGATTACTGCCAAGCCGGAAGAGCGCCGCGCACTGTTTGAAGAGGCTGCCGGTGTCATGAAATACCGCTCACGCCGCCGGGAATCGGAACTGAAAATGAATTCGACCCGGCAAAACCTGGAGCGTGTTACTGACCTTCTCGAAGAGGTTCGCTCCCAGTGCAGAAGTCTCAGACAACAGTCCTCCAGAGCCGAGCGATTCAAGGCTCTGCAGGATGAGTGCGAACAGCTTCAGGCCCACAGCTTTGGCATCCGCTACCGCCAGCTTGGACAGCAGATGGATGCCATCCGGCTCACACTGGCAGAGAAGCAGAGCCAGGAGGCTGAAAAGGCGAAGTTTCATGCCGAGTCTGAAGCAATACTGGCTAAAGCTCGTGAGGCACTTGTTGCCCATGAAACAGAGGCCCAGATCAAACAGGACAGCCTCCGCTCTTCAGAACAGCAGCGCGCGACACTACAGCAACAGGCTGAGCGCATGGCCGGTGAACGCAGGCTTCTGGCTGAGCGAAAGAGCGGTCTTGCGCAACGCATTGAAGAGATGCAACAGCGGACAAAGATTCTCACCGGAGAGATAGAGCGCCTTAAACAGCAGATGGAGTCCAGCGATGATTCGCGTCTTCAGAAGGTCAGACAGGAGACAGCAGACAAGGTCACTGCAGCTGAAGAGCATTTCATCAGTGCGCGCGAAAAACGAGACCAGCTACTGGCTGAGTTCGAGCGGCTACGCAGTGAGTTCGAGAATCAGGAGAAACGCCGCCAGCAGGCCCAGAGCGCTCTGGAGCGGCTTGAGCAGCGTCATCAGATCGTCCAGAGACAGTTTGAAGAGGCGCATAGTCAGCTACAGGCAGGTGAAACAGCGGCCATGGAGGCCAGTAGCGCCAAAGAACACGCGGAGAAGCAAGCGTCAGAGAAAGCCAGCGCACTCGAAGATGCTCAGACACAGCTGGACAGATGCCGAAAAGAACGAGAAGAGGCGGCTGATCAACGCGCCGAGAGTGAAAAGAAAGTGCGCGCCCTGCGCGGTGAATCCCAGGAGCTTGAGGCTCAGCTGGCTCACCAGGATGTCCCTGACCGGCTCCGCGAACAGATGCGCTCTAAGGGTGGTATCTGGATTGATGAATCCCTTCAGGTTCCGGAAGGGTTGGAACAGGCCGTCGCGGCAGCGCTCAGAGGCAGGTCTGCCGATGTAACACTTCCTGCCAATCCAAGCCTTTCCGAATGGCAGGAGCTATGCATTGAAGCCAAGGATGCACCGATTGCGATGTTTGCTTCAGGTCTCATGAAACAGAACAGTTCTGATCAGAGTCTGGCTAATGCTATCGGCCTTAGTGCCGACCACCCTCTTTTTAACGTCTTCTCTCATATTCACCTCTGCGACAATGTGTTCAACAGCAAGCCTGTCAATGGTTGCCCGCTTGTCAGTCGTGATGGGTGGCGGCTTGAGCCTGATGGCTGGCTGATTCCTCCAGCCCAGAATCATACGGCCCGGCGACTGACACTGCAGAGACGTCAGCGCGAATGTGAGGCTGAACTGAAAAAGGCTGAGCAGTTGCTACAGAGCGGAGAGCAGGCTGTTGAGCAGGCTGAAGCTGCACTGACGCTTCAACAACAGAACTGGCAGAAAGCGCATCTTGCAGCCACGGAATCAGAAAGCGCTCTGCAGTCGGCAGTGGCCAATCTGAAACGTCTTGAAGATGGATTGACATCGCTTAACGATAGCATTGCCCACCTGATCCGGGAAAATGAGGCGATCGGAAAGGATATCCAGCACTGGCAGGAGCAACGCGATGGCGTCTCCAGCACAGATCAAAAAATACAACTCCAGGCGAGAGAGAAGCTCGATGCCCAGGCGACCGAACAACAGCGTTGCGAGCAAATTCTTCACCAGGCAAGAAGCGAACTGGCCTCGGCCAATCAGGCGCTGGCACTGCACCAGCAGGCCATTGAAAACCTACAGAGAGAAGAGCAGCGAATTGTTCAGGAGATCGGGCAGCTCAATGAGAGGGTCAGCCAGGATCGCAACCAGCTTGCCCGTACAGAAGAGGAGATTGCTACTGCAGCAGCTCATGAAGGGCTGGACAAGGAGCTTCGCATCGCATCAGAAGCGGTTGAGGCTGCACATCAATCTCTGAACAGCATCCGTCAGAAGGGTCATGAGTTGCAACAAGGGTCTCATGCCTGTGAACGTGCCGAACGTGATGCGCGCATAGATAGCCAGCAGAGCAACGAAGCCAGGCAGAAGATTGAGATCCAGATGGCTACCGAGCAGGCGCGCATTCAGGATCTTGAAGAGGAGATCGGGCAACGCTTTAAGAAAACAGCCCTGGATTTAGTCGAATCACTGGATGAATCAGCTAATACCGCCGATGCTGAACAGATCGTGCAAAAGGCACGTGAACTGGAGGAGCGCTTGAGTCGCTTCGGGCCAGTGAACCTGCTTG
>Ga0316192_10000309_pt1 | contig 34743 bp, 29 predicted proteins | sample MerIslwburrow_MG_FD_204931 | JGI IMG/M metagenome (GOLD analysis project Ga0316192, IMG submission 204931) | Coastal sediment microbial communities from Maine, United States - Merrow Island worm burrow | ecosystem: Environmental > Aquatic > Marine > Coastal > Sediment | place: USA: Maine...
ACATTCATTTTATATTATGTATGTACTTCAAGAACCAAGAATAAACAGTAGTACATTTCTCCTCCAGCGGGCGGTCCGTGGGCCGCCGTGCTTTTTTTTCTAATTGTTATGAGCACTTCAGGAAACCATGATTTTGGCTATGCGGGCCCGACGGGGTCCGTATAGCCACTATTAAGGAGTCATTAGATATGACCAGGGATGAAACCAAGAGGGAAATACAGCGGCTTTGGATAAACAGGCCGGACAGAATAATATTTAAAGACAATAGTGGCCTTGCTGCTCTTTCATTCTATGTTTCGTTACAAAGCACGAATGAATCGATACTGCAGGATGGGAATTTTGGATCAGACAAGCAGTATCTGGTAATCCTTTTCTGGGTCCTGGAGTGGAAGCAAACCTGGGGCAGGAAGCAACATCCGTGACCGGTGCACTGCTTCTTAAGAATTTAATCCAGCCAACCGGCTGGAGCCGGTCAAACAGAGAGATAAACACCCTGAAATTAGTCTGTTGGCGTGTTTGACCCCGTTCGGATCATGCGTTGAGATAGCCTATTCCTCTGGTACGGAACAGCCAGTTGTCGCGTGTGGATTAGCGAGCCAGGCTGGCATATAATTACCTGCATTAGATCGCCATGCATGGCGACAATCTGTTTGAGGATCAATCGCTATGTTTCGCTGCCCTCATTGTGAAAAGCCAAGTATCTCGCCACTGCGTAAGGTGATACTGAGCCCCGGATTACTCGCAACCTGTAACGCTTGTAACGGGCAATCAAGTATCCGTTATCCATCGTGGTTGACTGCCATGCTGCCCGGTTCGGTTTTGATGATTGCCGCATTGTTTGTCGCTTCAGAATCGCTTGAGTGGAGTCTCAATATCGTGGGTTTTATACTGATGGTGGTGATTCCATTTATCTTTACTCCATTGCATAAAGAAAACGAGTAGGGTTTGTATTTCGAATAGCAGTACCATTCACCTGACAACCGATCCCCCTCGTCTCTTACGCCCCCTCCCCTTACCCCGCCGAGCCGCCACCGGCGCATCCGGCAATCCGGTGTGCCGGGTACGAAACGTCTCGCCCTTGACCTCCTTGCCGCGCCGGCCTTCTTGCGTATCGCCGGTGCCGCGCGGTTGCCAGGTGGGAATGAGGTGTTTCTTGCCGTTGCCGATCAGATCAGCGCGGCCCATGCGTTTCAGGGCATCGCGCAGCAGCGGCCAGTTGTTGGCATCGTGGTAGCGCAGGAAAGCCTTGTGCAATCGGCGCATGCGCAGGCCTTTGGGGATCGGCACGGTTTCGCTGTTGCGGCGTACACGGCGCAGCGGGTTCCTGCTGGAGTGGTACATAGCGGTCGCCGTTGCCATGGGGGACGGCAGGAAGTTCTGCACCTGGTCGGCGCGGAAACCATTGCGCTTCAGCCACAGGGCGAGGTTCATCATATCCTCATCGGTGGTACCGGGGTGCGCGGCAATGAAATAGGGGATCAGGTACTGCTCCTTGCCCGCTTCTCTGGAGAATTTCTCAAACATGACCTTGAAAGCGTGGTAGGCGCCCATGCCAGGCTTCATCATTTTCGACAACGGTCCGTCTTCGGTGTGTTCCGGCGCAATCTTCAGGTAGCCACCGACATGGTGAGTGACCAGTTCCCTGACGTACTCCGGTGATTGCACGGCAAGGTCGTAGCGCAGTCCGGAGGCAACCAGCACCTTCTTGATACCCGGCAATTCACGCACGCGCCGGTATAGCCGGATCAGTGGTGCATGATCGGTCTTCATGTTGGAACAGATGCCGGGGTACACGCATGAGGGGCGCCGGCAGGCGGCCTCGATCTTTGCGCTCTTGCAGGCCAGCCGGTACATGTTGGCGGTCGGACCGCCGACGTCGGAAATCACGCCGGTAAAGCCGGGCACGGTGTCGCGGATGGTTTCGATCTCGCGCACGACAGAGTCTTCCGAACGGTTCTGGATGATGCGCCCTTCGTGCTCGGTGATGGAGCAGAAGGTGCAGCCGCCGAAACAGCCGCGCATGATGTTGACCGAGAAGCGGATCATCTCGTAGGCGGGAATTCGCTCGCCATTGTACATCGCATGCGGCTGGCGCGTATAAGGAAGTTCGAACACGCCGTCCAGTTCCCTGGTGCCAAGTGGAATCGGCGGCGGGTTGAGCCACACGTCACGCTTGCCATGGCGCTGCACAATGGCGCGCGCATTGCCCGGGTTGGTTTCCAGGTGCATGACGCGCGAGGCGTGAGCATACAGTACAGCATCCTGCTTTACCGCTTCATAGGACGGCATACGGACAAAACTGCGTTCACGATCGATGCGCGGTCGCCGCAGTACAGGGACGGCAACTTCGCCGTTAAGCGGCGTGGCTGTGTCGCACGGTTTGCCTTGCGCCTGCGAAGCATACGGGTCGGGGTGCTGATCGACCTTGCCGGGCACATCAATCTCCTGCGAGTCGATCTCAACCCAGCCTTCGGGAATAGCGTTGGTAACAAACCCGGTACCGCGAATATCACGCAGCTGCTCAACCGCTTCACCGGCCGCCAGCCGGTGTGCAATCTCTACCACCTGGCGTTCGCCATTACCGTACACCAGCAGATCTGCTTTTGCGTCCGGCAATACCGAGCGACGCACCTTGTCTGACCAGTAGTCGTAGTGGGCGATGCGCCGCAGGCTGGCCTCGATACCGCCGATCACCAGCGGCACATCGGAAAAAGCCTCGCGGCAGCGTTGCGCATACACCAGCACCGAACGATCCGGGCGACTGCCGCCCTTGCCGCCCGGTGTATAGGCGTCGTCGGAACGCACTTTGCGGTCCGAGGTATAGCGATTGACCATGGAATCCATGTTGCCGGCCGTCACGCCCCAGAACAGGTTGGGACGACCCAGCTGCGCAAAATCATCGACGCAGGTCCAGTCCGGCTGGGCAATGATGCCGACGCGAAACCCCTGTGCTTCCAGCACCCGGCCGATGACTGCCATGCCGAAGCTGGGATGGTCGACATAGGCGTCGCCGGTAACCAGGATGATGTCACAGGAATCCCAACCCAGCTCATCCATTTCGGCACGCGAGGTCGGCAGCACCGGCGCTACGCCGAAACGCTGCGCCCAGTGCGGGCGGTAGGAAAACAGGGCTTTGGCCTTGAGCATAACGGAGACCTGCGCGGCAGCGGCCGCGGGCGACAAATAAACGTCCCGCAGTATATCAGCTTACTGCCTGCCGGGTTCACGCAACTGCCTGATTGTCAGCATGGTTATCCACCACCTCGCTGGCACGCAACGCTGGCGCTCGCGACGCATGTGTGTATATTATGGGCGTATATTACAGGCTGGTCAGGAGGGTATTCATGGACATACTGTTTTGTACCAGCGAGGCCTACCCGCTCATCAAGACGGGCGGGCTGGCAGACGTCAGCGGCAGCCTGCCGAAAGCGTTGCGCGAGCTAGGCAATGACGTGCGCATCATGCTGCCGGCCTACCCTGAAGTACTGGAGCGCTCGGTCGCACTGACCCCGGTAGCTGAACTAACGCTCATCGGCGCAACCGAACCGGTGGAAATTCTCAAAGGCCGCCTGAGCGACAGCGATGTCGGTCTTTACCTGGTCAATTCACCCGCACACTTCCGCCGCGCTGGAAATCCCTATGTACAGGATGACGGCAGCGACTGGCCGGATAATGCGGAACGGTTTGCGCTCTTTGCCCGCGCCATTGTGGCACTGTCCCTGGGTCAGGCCGATACCGGCTGGACACCCGAACTGGTGCATTGCAACGACTGGCAGACCGGCCTGGTACCCGCCCTGCTGTCACGCCACGCAGTACGCCCGGCCACCCTGTTCAGCATCCACAACATGTCCTACCAGGGGCTGTTTCCCGCCGAGACCTTTGCCGCCCTTAAACTCCCGGACAGCCTGTGGTCGATAGACGGCCTGGAGTTTCATAACAAACTGTCTTTTATCAAAGGCGGTATTGCCTATGCTGACCAGGTGACCACAGTAAGCCCGACCTATGCACAGGAAATCTGCACCAGCGCCTTTGGCTATGGACTGGAAGGATTACTTCAATACCGGTCAGCCAGCCTGACCGGTATACTGAACGGGATGGATAACGATACCTGGAACCCTGCCACCGACAGTTTCATTGAGAAGACATATAACATCCACCACCTGCAACACAAGCTCACTAACAAGCTGGCCCTGCAACGCGACAGCGGCCTACCCCAGGGCGCACGACCCCTGTTACTGGGTTACATCGGCCGGCTGGTGGAACAAAAAGGCGTTGACCTGATACTCGATACAATCGATTCACTATTTCAGCACCCGATTCAGCTCGTGGTGCTCGGCAACGGTGACCGGGCACTTGAAAAGCGTCTCGAGAAGGCAGCACGGCGTTATCCGGATCACCTGTCGGTGCTCATCGGCTATGACGAGCGGCATGCGCACCGTATCGAGGCCGGCGCTGACTGCCTGTTGATGCCTTCGCGTTATGAGCCCTGCGGTCTCAACCAGATGTACAGCCTGGCCTACGGCACCGTACCAATCGTACATCGCACCGGGGGCCTGGCTGATACCATTGTCGATCTGAATGAAACCACCGCCCGCGACTATAGCGCCACCGGCTTCAGCTTCGATGCCGAGACTTCGGAGGCCGTTCTGGATACCTGCCTGCGCGCCCTGTCCTATTTTCATGCCAGCCGGATTAACTGGTGGAAACTGGTCATCACCGGCATGAAAAAGGATTTCTCATGGCCCGCCAGTGCCGCGCAGTATCTCGAACTGTACCGGCACATGTGCGGTTCGGAGGACAGTGCCCGGGAAAATCCTGTACTCGAGTCGCTGCCACATAACGCGATGCTGCTGGACGCAGCACAGCAGGAAACACGCTTCCACTAGCAGGCTAGGCCCTGGAGATAAACTCCCCGGTTTCGGTATTAACCTTGATTTTTTCACCCGGCGTCAGATATTCAGGCACCTGCACCACCAGTCCGGTACTGAGGGTCGCCGGTTTGGTACGTGCCGATGAAGACGCCGCTTTCATCCCCGGCGCACAGTCCTCAATCTCAAGCACAACGGTGGCGGGTAGCTCGATACCCAGCAGGACGCTGTCGCTTATCAGCGCTGAAATGCCTTCCAGGCCATCACTCAGATAAGGCAGCTCATCGGCCAGCGCATTATCTGCCAGGGCATACTGCTCGTAGCTGTCGGCATCCATGAAAGTACAGCCGTCGGCATCCCGGTACAGTAACTGCACGGCGCGGCGGAAAACATCGACCTGCTCAACGTTCTCCTCGCCCTTGAAACTGCGCTCGAATTTCTGCCCGGAGGACACATCCTGGCCCTTGACCTTGTACAGCGTGTTGCCGCTACGTGATGAAGGCGCCTGCACCTGTACGTGTTTCACCACGATATTCTGGCTCCCCATGCGGAAAACCAAACCTTTTTTCAACTCATTTGCTTTCATATACCGTTATTCTAGCAACAAATATTTCCCGGACCCACACTTTCCACTACCATAGCGCCGGTTTCAGAAAATACAGGAATTGAGAGTGCAGGATTTCATCCCCGGTCAACGCTGGATCAGCAGCGCCGAACTACACATGGGCCTGGGCACTGTCATGAAGGTGGAACACCGCACCGTGACACTGCTTTTTTTAGCCACCGGTGAGATCCGCACCTACGCCAAACAGACCGCACCACTGTCCCGGGTGAATTTTGCCCCAGGCGATACCGTACTGGACCATGAAGGTCGTGGACTGATTGTAGAGTCTGTAACAGAACAGGATGGCCTGCTGACCTACGCAGGCACTGATGAAGGCGGCCAGGCAGCGCAACTTAAGGAAGGCCGGCTGAACAACTTCATCCAGCTGAACCGCCCCACCGAACGCCTGTTCAGTGGACAGATCGACAAAGACGCCTGGTTCGAACTGCGCTACCAGTCATTACAACAGTTGAACCGGCTGGCCCATTCCGACCTGTACGGTTTGACCGGCTGCCGTACCAGCCTGATCCCCCACCAGTTGTATATCGCCCACGAAGTGGCCAACCGCTACGCCCCGCGTGTGCTGCTGGCTGACGAAGTCGGCCTCGGGAAAACCATCGAAGCGGGCCTGATCCTGCACCACCAGTTGTTGACTGAACGTGCCAGGCGGGTATTGATTGTGGTTCCGGAAAGCCTGCTGCACCAGTGGCTGGTGGAAATGCTGCGCCGCTTCAACCTGTACTTCAGCATTTTTGACGAGGAACGCTGCCAGGCCGTTGGCGCAAGTAGTGAACAGGAAAACCCTTTTCAGAGCGAGCAGCTGGTGCTGTGCACGCTTGAATTCCTGGGTGCGCACGCAGAGCGGGCGCAACAGGCTGTAGAGGGTGACTGGGATCTGCTGGTGGTTGACGAAGCCCACCACCTGCAATGGTCCCCGCAGCAGGCCAGTCCCGAATACCGCATGGTCGAACAACTGGCCGCGCATACCAGGGGTGTACTGCTGCTCACGGCGACACCCGAACAGCTTGGCAAGGCCAGTCATTTCGCCCGCCTCAGGCTGCTCGACCCCGACCGCTTCCCGGACTTCGATGCCTTTGTCGAGGAAGAGAACAGCTACGAACCCATCGCCCGGGCGGTCGAAACCCTGCTGACCGATGCACCACTGGATGAGGCAACGCTGAACACCCTCGCTGACTCTCTCAGCGAAACGGACAATCCACCGTTGCTCGACAGGCTGCAACATACCGACATCAACAATCCTGAAAACGCAGCGGCTCGGCAGGAACTGGTCGAACACCTGCTGGATCGTCACGGCACCGGTCGTGTGCTGTTCCGTAATACGCGCTCGGCCGTCAAAGGCTTCCCGCAGAGGCAGGTCACCGGTTACCCCCTGCCACTGCCAGAGACCTATCAGGCTGCCATTCAGTCAGGCAGCGGTGAACAGCACCTGACACCAGAGCTTGTCTATCAGGCCACACAAACACCGGGCAGCACACACTGGACACAACTGGATCCCCGCGTCAGCTGGCTCAGTGACACACTGTCTGCGCTGAAGCCGCACAAGGTACTGGTTATTACCGCCAGCGCCAGCACCGCGCTGGACCTGGCAGACCACCTGCGCACCCGCTCCGGCGTTCATGCAGCCGTCTTCCAGGAAGGCATGAGCCTGGTCGAACGGGATCGTGCCGCTGCCTTTTTTTCCGACGCGGACTACGGCACACAGGTGCTGGTGTGTTCCGAGATCGGCAGCGAGGGCCGCAACTTCCAGTTCGCACACCAGTTGATTCTTTTTGACCTGCCACTCAACCCCGACCTGCTGGAGCAACGCATCGGACGGCTGGACCGCATCGGTCAGACAGCAACCATTCAGATTCACGCTCCCTATCTCGAACACAGTGCGCAGGCCGTGTTGTTCCACTGGTATCAGCAAGGCCTTGCCGCATTCGAGCACACCTGCCCGGCGGGTCAAACGGTCTATACGCAGATGGAAGCCACCCTGAGAGAGGCGCTGAACCAGCCCGACAGAGACATCACGGATCTCATTCAGACCACCCGCAGCGCATATCATGCACTCAACGAGGCCCTGCATCGTGGCCGCGACAAACTGCTGGAGTACAACTCCTGCCGCCCGCATATCGCCAACGACCTGAAGCAGCGCGCACTGGCGGAGGATATGGCCTCTGTTCTGCCCGCTTACATGGATGCCGTCTTCGATGCCTTTGGCGTCAACAGTGAAGAACACAGCGAATGTCGTTACATCATTCATCCGGGTGACCACATGCTGAGCCGATTCCCCGGCCTGCCGGATGACGGTATGACCATTACCTACAGCCGCGAGACCGCATTGAGCTACGAAGATACGCAGTACATCAGCTGGGAACATCCGATGGTCACCGGCGCCATGGATCTTGTGCTGGGTAACGAACCGGGTAATACAGCGCTTACATCGATCAAGTACACCGGTACCCGACCCGGCACCCTGCTACTGGAATGCCTGTATATCCTGGACAGCGCATCCAGCAGCACGCTGCAAAGCAACCGCTATCTGCCACCTACAACCATTCGGGTGGTGATGGACGAACAGAGCCGTGATCATGCACATCGCCTGAGCCATGATGACATACAGCAACACCGGGAAGTGGTAAACACCGATACCGCCGTCAGGATAGTACGCGCCAGGGAACAGGTACTGAAAGACCTTGTCAGCGCATGCGAAACACAGGCGAAAAAACAGGCCCCAGACCTGCTCGACAGTGCCCGGCTACGGGCACAACACACGTTGACCCGGGAAATCGACAGGCTCAGGGCACTGCGCCAGGTAAACCCCAATGTCCGCGATGAAGAAATCGAATACCTCGAACGACAGCAGGAACTGATAACCGGAATACTGGAATCAGCCACGCTGCGCCTGGATGCTGTCAGGGTGATTATTTCCACCTGAGTCGCACCACCCAATTCTCCGCAGAACAAAGAGGTAGATGTTTTTTCCGGAGTTTGGTATATACTCAGTCGCATAGGCAGGTTCAACGGATCAAATACATCCCACTAATTAATGAGCCGCTTATATAAAATAGTTGCATGTTCTATAGGTCTACTCAGAAGCTCCACGCGGTAACTCCTGTACATCGCCTTTAATGATCTGCAATTGAATACACATTTTAATCCAAATTTAGAGGTTTCCAAATCATGGTTACAGGTACCGTCAAGTGGTTCAACGATTCGAAAGGTTTTGGCTTTATCGCTCCGTCCGATGGCAGCGCCGACGTGTTCGTACATTTCTCCGCAATTGAAGGCAGCGGGTTCAAGACCCTGGTTGAAGGTCAGACTGTAGAGTTCGAGGTGGAGAACGGGCCCAAGGGTCTGCAGGCTGCCAAGGTTATGCCACAGTAACCGGCACCCGGCAGAGCACTACCTGAAGAGCCCCGCACCTCGCGGGGCTTTTTTATGAGACACGCCGATGAGCATTAGAATTTCCGCACAACTGAGCATCCCGGATAACGAAATCGTGATCAGCGCGGTCCGCTCACAAGGTGCGGGCGGCCAGAACGTAAACAAGGTCTCCTCGGCGATACACCTGCGTTTCGACGTACGCGCTTCATCGCTACCGGAGTCCTGCAAACAACGCCTGCTGTCACTGCGTGACCAGCGCGTCAGCAAAGACGGCGTAATCGTTATCAAGGCCCAGCAATACCGTACCCGGGAGAAAAACCTGGAAGCCGCCATCGGCCGCCTGCGGGATATGATCAGGCAGGCGACGACCAAGGTAAAGAAACGCAGGGCAACCAAACCCACACGCAGCTCACAGCAAAAACGCATGGACCGGAAAAGCCGGCACGGCCGCAACAAAACGCTGCGTGGAAAGGTCTACGACTGATAGCGCGTGGTAAAAATCCGCTTAAACAGACTATGCCGGTTTGCTCGCACAAAACTTCAGGCCTGCACCGTCTTTCCGGGTATGGGTAACCACCGCCGACAGGCGTCGCAGGCGCACAACGTTGGATGATTTGAGGCGCAGCGCAAAGGTCAGATTCAAACGCCTGTTTGTCGGCAGGTAGAGAGGGTTGGCTTTGAGGTACACACCGGTGTTACTGATATCACTCGCCATACAGTGCGCGACAAGACTGCCGGTGTCAGACAGGTAAACACTTACTTCAACCAGCTTGCGTGCAGACGCCCGGCGTTCCATATCACTTTCCCCCGACTCGCAATGACAGTTGAAGAGGCAAGACACCTCTTCAATACTGACTATACTAGCAAGGTTCGTGCACAAATCACATTTCATTGAATATAAGTGACTTACAGGATACTCTTGAAATTTCACGCAATAAATAACGTAAAATTATCCGACGGCATTCCAGGATTTTTTACACTTGGAACCAGCCTGCCGAACCTGTCCGTCATTGCCACATGTTGTTACAGTAAAACATCACACCGCGACTCTAACCCATGACAAGACTCTTCTCACTGCTTGTATTTCTGACACTCATTATCGGCGCGTTTCTCTCCCTGAAGCCTGATAGCGGGAAATCCACGGCCACCGTCAAGGGACTTCCGTGGCATATAGAGACGCTGCCGGACGGCCGGTCAAAAGTGTTCGGCATAACGCTTGGACAGGACACCTTGGGCCAGGCGCGCGAGCATCTGGGGCCGGACATGGAGTTAGCGATTATCAGCGCGAATGTCGATGACCACAGCCTGGAGATGTATTACGAACGCTATACTGCCGGCGTATTTTCCGGAAAACTGGTACTGACAGCGGAGCTGGCAGCACAAAAACTGTCGCAGATGCTCGAGCGGTCCACGAAGACCCGCTATACAAAAAGCGGTGCGCGGAAATTTCGCCTGCACCCGGACGACCTGCCGTTAGCCTGGCAAACACCTGTGCAGTCGCTCACCTTTATCCCCAGCGTCAATCTTGACAAACAGACAGCGATCAAACGTTTCGGCAAACCCGCGGAAATTATCAGCAGCGACGAACAGACAACGCATCTGTTTTACCCTGAAAAGGGTCTCGACCTGATCCTCAACGAAGATGGCAAGGAAATATTGCAGTACGTCGCACCACGAGAATTTTTCCGTTTACGCGCCCCGTTGCCGGGCGGGCCGGATAACACCTGATGCGCAGCGTGCCGTACTAGGCGACACTACCCACATGGCGCTGCCCTATGGCCTGAGGCTGTTCGCGCAGCCAGCGCTCCAGCTGCTCGGGTGGTACAGGGCGGCACAGGTGGTAGCCCTGGATAAAATCACAACCCTGGGCGTGTAGCCGTTCGAGTGATTCCTGGTTTTCCACACCTTCGGCCACTACACTCAAACCCAGATTGTGCGCCAGATCGATAGTGGAATGCACAATCATGGCGTCGTTCTCATCGTTACTCATATTGATCACGAAAGACTTGTCGATTTTTAATTCCCTGACCGGCAGTTTTTTCAGGTACGACAATGACGAAAAGCCGGTGCCAAAGTCGTCGATAGCGATACCGACTCCCATCTCCTTGATGCGTGACAACAGGGCCGCGGCGTTGCTCAGATCAGACATCATGGCGCTTTCGGTGACCTCCAGCGTCAATTTTTCGGGCGGAGTGCCAGTGGTAGCAAGCAGTTCAGCAACCGTTTCCGGCAATGAAATATCACGCAGATCGTGGGCCGAGAGATTCACTGCCACACTAAGATCGATGCCGATTTTGCGCCAACGCACCTGCTGTTGCAGTGCACTTTGGAGCACCCATTGGGTAAGCTGCCGAATGACGCCGGTCTGTTCGGCCATGGGAATGATGCGATCTGGCGGCACCATGCCGTGTTCGGGGTGGTCCCAGCGTAACAGCGCCTCTACGGATGTAATAGCTTCACTTTTGAGGTCGAGTTTTGGCTGATAATAGAGTTCCAGGTGGTCGTTGCTTATGGCGTCCTTGAGATCTTTGACCAGCTGCAGGCGCAACACGCTGTTCTCGTCCTGGGTATCGTCGTAAAACGCGGTGTGCTTACCCGTATGTTTGGCCACATACATGGCTACGTCAGCGTGGCGCATCAGTACCGAGACCTCTGCACCATGATCCGGGTACATTGCCACGCCTACGCTGCCGCCCACATAAAGTTTATGTCCGCCAACCTGAAGTTCGCGCTCCAGCGCTCCGGCAATAGCCTCGGACACCTCGCTGCAGCGGCATTGGTCTGAGCAGGGTAGTATCACAGCAAATTCATCGCCTCCCAGACGTGCCGTCAGGCCGTTGTCACCGATGGTCTCAGCCAGCCTGTTCGCGACTTCCTGCAGGATCAGATCGCCAACCGGGTGACCGAGGGTATCATTGATCTCCTTGAAGTGGTCCAGATCCATGATCATCAGACCAACACGTTGTTCGGACTTGTTCGCTGAGTCCAGCACCTGTTCCAGTTCTTGCTGCAAACAGGCCCGATTGGGCAGGCCGGTTAGGCTATCGTGCAGGGACTGGTGTTCCAGTGCCAGGCGACGTTGCTGCACATCGCTGCGCATTTTCTCGAATGCCGTCACCAGTTGCCGGACCTCCTGGGTTCCGGCCACCGGCACATTGACCGGGTGATCGGACTTGATATCCACGTCCGTAGCCAGCGCCTGCGAGATACGTGCAATCGGGGCCAACAATACTCGGTCGAGCGCGGCATAACCGACAATCAACAGGACAAACAGCAAGCCCGCCAGCACCCACAAGGCCATACCCATGGTGGTACCAGTAGTGCTCAGATGGGCGACCTGCTGGTTGGATTTTTGTTCTACGGCCGCCTCTACCGTCAGCAGCGACTGCCATACGCCATCAAATAATGGTTGTACTATATCGCGCAGAAACGGCAGATCGGTGCGCCAGCCCTCAGAGGCATACATGGTGCTGACTTTCACGAAGTAGTTGTACCAGCGGTCGATCTGCACCTGCATCTCGTCAAGCGCGTCGCTGGTCTGGAAGCTGAGGTCACTCCTTTCATCAATATCAGCAAGCTGATTCAAGTCTAGCCGGATCTGCTTATAAAAAAGCTGGACATTGTGCGCCTGGTTGTCAAGGCCCGATCTGCTGTCTGAAAACGCCCCGAAACGATTGGCCACCATCACCCGATAGGCACCGATCATCTGCCGCCAACCGTCACGAATCCGATCAAGCAAGAGGTATTCCTGCGATGCCAGCACATTGGGACTGTCACTGGAGAGTTCTATCATGGCCGAGTTGATCGCTGTTACGAACGCATCGTTGGTCGGCAGCATGTAATTTGACATCAAGTCCATGGCCGGATGCAGTTCGCTGGGGTTGCTGCGGATTTCCATCAAGCGGTCGAGCTGCAGATACAGCGTGCCAAGTCTCTCCTCGAGCAGTCCTAACTTGCCCTCGCTGGCCAACGCTTCAAGTTGTACTTCCGCAAGCTCGATGGCTTTTCCCTCGGCTTTCAGGATCGCCTGCAACACCTGTTGCTGTGTGTCATCCGAAGGTGAAATCATGTACGCCTGCAGGGCGAAGTTGGACTGCCAGACGGAACTGCGCACAGCGGCACTCAGGTGCTGAACGAGATTGCGCGCCTGCAGACTGTTGGTGGAAGAGTGCGTCGCCCGGTCCAGTATCCAACCTGCCCAGCCCACCGACAGGGTAACGACAACTGCCAGCGCAAGCGTCAGCACCAGATAGCGTCCGCTCAGGGCATTCAAATCAAGCAGTCTGCCTCGTTTATCGTCGGTCACTCTAACTACTCCGGTTCTGCATAAGCGGCACTATATAGATCGTGCGCCGGCCTGCCGCGCACAACCCCGCCCCGAGCAGGACGTGGTTTCAATTTCTCCTTATATATAGTCGGCACAGCAGGAAAAATACTTTAGGCACCAGCGGGTTAAACCGAGAAAAGAAGGAATCGGATGGTCACGCCCCGGCCTGCGCAGCGCCCCAAACCCGCTATAGGGCAAGACGTCTAATCCAGTACAATTCCGCAAACCTTTACCTGCAAGGGGGCACGATACCTGGTTTCCCTTCAAATCCGCCAGCCGGTGCCGTTACCCCCAGTGCCTTGAAAGAAAAACGAATTCGCCAGGTCACAACATGAATCAGCAGCGGGGAATATAGTGGACGGTCTTTTTCCGGATAGTCTAGACTGTGAGGAATTAAGGACTTGTTGGACTAATTTTTACTTCGCCTCATGGCAGGGGCATTTGCTCAATACTTGCAGCCTTTGACCCATGCCGGAAATCGAGACCACATCAGCCCGAGCCCTGCACAGCCTGAGAAGCCGCTACCTGTTCAGCGCCGCTTTCGTGTCCGTTTTGCTGATCGGTGGCGCGGTCCTCGCCAACTGGTACAGCAGGGACGTTTCAACTGATAACTCAAAGGCGCTGAAACTGCAGGACGAGGTTACTGTAAGAATCGGTGAGATCCGCAACACCATCTGGACGGCTGATATTGCCCTGAACGCAAACCTGATCTCCCCGAGAACCGAACACGAGCGGGATATCCTGACCAACCTGGGGCACGCAAAACATGAACTGGACGTCCTGGCGGCCAATCCGGCCATCAACATAGCCAGCTTGACGCCACAGGTGCAGGCACTCGGGGAAGAACTCGCACAACTGACGGAAAAAGTTCAATACCTGATACTCAAGCGCCAGGACCCCAACTGGGTCTACCCCCTGCTGCCCTATATCAACCAGAAGCTGCTGGAACCCAATAACGACTTCGAGACCGCTACCGCCATCGCACTACGAGAGATCGCAGAGGACGATGGACGCACTTATGCTTCGGAACTCTATGGCCGGTTTGATGAAGTGCGTGACCTCTGGCGGCTCAAAATACTGAACTTCAGGGCCGTGATTATCCGTTTTGCCGGGCTGAACAATACCAGCACGACTGTACAGGAACAGAAAATCGGAGAACTGCACGAGAGAATCAAAACACGGCTGGCCGCTCTGCAGAGCCTGCAGGAGCAAGGTGAGCTCGGCCTGGAATCGGAAGAGTCGCTGGAGACCATGCAGGAAGCTTCAAGGCTCTGGCAGGACAACTGGTCGTCCGCCAAGCAGCTGCGTTCTTCCAGTACCTGGCGGGCGGACATCCGTTACATGGAGACCGTCATCCGCCTGCACCAGCAACAGGTATTCAATGCGCTGACAGCCATTGAAAAGGGGGTCCTGGACTGGTCGGCGAGACACGTTGTCACCGTGCAACAGGCAGCCAGCCAGATCAGTAATTCCTTGTGGGGGCTTGCCGGTCTCGCGCTGGGCTTCGTCATCCTGGTCTATCTCATGATCGAGCGTTCGGTATTGCAACCTATCGCCCGTATCGCCGATATCATGTCGACGCAGGGTGAAGATAGCCGTTATCGTCTGGAAAAACGCAGCAGTCGTGAGATTCATCAGCTGGTCACTGCGTTCAATGTCATGCGCAAACAGATCCACCAGCGGCAGCTGGCACTGGAACACCAGACCATGCACGACACTCTCACCGGATTACCGAACCGGATATTGATGCTGGACCGCCTGGAACAGGCCATGCAGATCATGAGGCGCCATAAGCAGACAGTGGCTTTTTTATTGCTGGACCTGGACCGATTCAAGGAAGTCAATGATGCCCTGGGACACCAGGTGGGAGACCGGTTACTGCAACAGGTCGGACAGCGCCTGGAGTCCATTCTGCGTGAATCAGATACGGTAGCCCGGCTCGGCGGCGATGAGTTTGCCATCGTCGCACCCAATACAGACAGCGAGCAGGCCATACAGTTTGCCGAAAAGATTGGCAAGGCCATCAATGATGTATTCCCCGTTGATGGGCAGAACCTTTACGTTGGGGTCAGCATCGGCGTGGCCGTGTATCCGCAACACAGTACGGACGCCAGCACCCTTATCCGCTACGCCGACATCGCTATGTACGTCGCTAAACGTAACAACCTGGATTACAGCTTGTACAAGGCGAGCCACGATGAACACAGGACCGACAAACTGGCACTGGTGGGCGAGCTGCACGAGGAGTTAAAAGACACCAGGCAGCTGCAGTTGTATTACCAGCCACAGATCGATCTTTTCAGCCGCGAGGTTATTGCTGCTGAAGCGCTGCTGCGCTGGGATCACCCGCAACTGGGGTTCATATCGCCGGAACATATCGTCAGCATGTCGGAACACACCGGATTGATCGCTCCATTGACCCAGTGGGTCATCGATACCGCCTTGTCGGAAGTCGGCAGTTTCCAGCAATCGGGCATGCAGCTGGGCATTGCCGTCAACCTGTCCGCCTGGAACCTGCAGGATCCCACGCTGCCGGCTGCCATCGACCGGGCATTGCGGAAATACGGTATCTCTGCCGAAAAGCTAACCCTGGAGATAACCGAAAGCGCCATGATGAATGATCCGGTGCGAGCTCGGAAGGTGCTCGAGCAACTGAGCGAAATGGGAATCAAACTGGCTATCGATGATTTTGGAACCGGATTTTCGTCACTCGGCTACCTTAAGCTGCTGCCGGTCAACGACATAAAAATCGACAAGTCATTCGTGATCGACATGCAGGATGATGAGAACGATGCCATTATCGTGCACTCAACTATTGAACTGGCGCATAACCTGGGACTCAATGTTATCGCCGAGGGCGTGGAAAACCAGGAGACGCTGTTGCACCTGCGCCAGCGCAAATGTGACATGGCACAGGGTTATCACATTTCCCGCCCCCTGCCCAAAAACGACTTCAAACAGTGGCTGGAAAAGTACCGGCTCAGGATCGCCCACTAGTTACGCCATCGCAGGGGTATACGGCTTGCGCAGGAACCGCTCTGTTTGACACAGCTTGCAGTTGTACTAGCTTAATAGTAGCCTGAATAACGAAGTATGTTATAGCGCTTGACGCAGGGAAATGGTACTAAGAAAAGGGACTATGTCACTTATCACCCCTCTAACAGTAGTCTTGCTGGCTTTGTTTCTGCTTACCGGGTGTTCCGGAAATGATGACGCATCCACCGGCATGGACTTGCTGCGGGTCTCGGTGCTGCCGGACCAGTCAGAATCCAGGCTGCGCGCACGTTTTACGCCTCTGCTGGATTACCTGTCGCAGGAGACAGGGCTTCCCTACGAATTCGTACTGGTGAAAGATTATCAGGATCTGCTGGATCGGTTTCACCGCAATGAACTTGACCTGGTCCGCTTTGGCGGCTTCGCGTTTGTAAAGGCGCTGCTGGAGGATGGGGCGCGTCCCCTGGTCATGCGCGACGTGGACGCGCATTTCACCAGTGTTTTTGTAGTGAGGGCGGATAGCGAGGCCGTCTCCCTCCAGGACTTCAAAGGCAAAGTGCTGGCTTTCGGTTCAAACATGTCAACATCGGGGCATTTGATGCCGCGGCATTTTCTCACCCAGCAAGGCATCAATGTCGAGGAATTTTTTTCCGAGGTACGCTATTCCGGCGCGCACGACCGTACCGTGGAATGGGTTGTCAACGGCCAGGCCGACCTGGGCGTGGCTAACGCGATTATAGTCTCCCGCCTGTACCGGCTGGGTAAAATAAACCCGCAGCAGATTCGCATCCTGTGGGAAACCCCGCATTACGCCGATTATGTCTGGGGGGTGAATCGTCGTGTTCCGCAAGCCGTCTACGACCGGCTTGAACAGGCGTTTTTACAGCTGTCGCTGGATAAACCTGAGCAAGGTGAAATACTCGATGCCGTAGGCGGGCAGCTCTACCTGCCGGCTGGCAAGGAAGATTTCGTTGCACTCGAAGCGGTCGGGCGCAATCTGGGGCTTATCGGCGCCACTAACACTACGAATGAAAAAAACTAGAGATCTCGAGGCACTGCCGCGTTACGTCTATGGCATCACTGTTGTCGTGACGGTGCTGGCACTGCTTCTGGTCGCCTACCTCTATGTAGAAGGCAAGAAAACGTTCCAGATCGAACGGCGATTGACCGCGTTCCACCTGCCGACGATCATTGCCCTGAACGTCATTGAGCGTGAGTTCAGCGAAATTGAAAAGAACGCGCTCCGCACCCAGTTGTCGGCTGCATTACACGCAGATGAAGTGGATATTCAGCCCGATGGCGGCCTCCACCACGATCAGCTCGGCGCTCACCTGCACCTGATTGAAACGCGGCTCGACACCATTAGGGACACGCAGCGTGGTGAACGCAGCATCGTGTTCAAAACTTCAACCGAGCAACTGCAAGCCGTTATTCATAGATTGGAAAGCACGCTTGAGGAGACACAAGGCGCAGACCCTGTCGAAGCCGGCAGGATATTTATTGATACATTAAGGCGCGCCCGGATGCAGGTCGAACAGCTCAGCCGGCTGCATCTCAAGGAATTGACAAAACTCAGCGTCGAACTCTCGCTGATACAACAATCAGGCGCCAGAACCATAGGCGGCACCATTATGCTGACCCTGTTGATTGGCGGCATGGTGGTCGCCAGGCTTATTTTCCTGCTGCGCAGTTCGCTGGCGAATAAAAGAAAATCGGATTTGGAATTAGACGAATACCGTGAGCATCTGGAGGAGCTGGTGGCCGAACGCAGCCACGATCTGGAGGCCAGTAACCGCGAGCTGGAATCTTACAGTTATTCCATTGCCCACGATCTGCGCGCGCCGCTGCGCACGGTAACGAGTTTCAGCCAGATCCTGCAAGAGGATGCGGCGGACAGGCTCGATAGCGAAGAAAAACAAAGCCTGGAACGTGTCGTCAAAGCCGGCAAGTATATGGCACGGCTCATCGACGATATCCTGGAACTGTCGCGCATCACCCGCACCAGGCTGGAGTCTGACCGCTTCGACTTAAGCCGGCTGGCGCGGGATATCGCCTTGCGGCATGACAAAGCCTATCCCGATCGGCGCGTGCAGTGGCGAATACAGGATGGTTTGGAAGTTACAGGCAGCCGCCTGCTGCTGGAGCTTTCCCTGGATAATCTTTTTGGCAATGCCTGGAAATATACCGAAAAAACCGATCCGGCATGCATCGAGTTCGGTGCCGTCAAGCACAATGGCGAGATTGTATACTTCGTGAAGGACAACGGCATCGGTTTTGATATGCAATATGCCGACAAGTTGTTTAAACCGTTCCAGCGTCTGGACGGCGCCGGGGATTTTTCCGGTACCGGTGTGGGGCTGGCCACCGTTGATCGCATCATCCAGCGCCATGGCGGGCGCATCTGGGCCGAGAGCGAGAAAGGCAAGGGCGCGACATTTCTATTTACCCTTCCGTCCTGAAGACGCTGCGTCGCGTTTGAGTACGGAAGTTGTCCGACATGTCTTTCCGAGACACGCGGCGCCCCAGGGCACCCTCTCTTGCTACGCAATTCACCTTGTAAATACATCCCTGTACGCTCGACGGCAGCATCCTGTCACGGACCCCCGGCGGGTTTTCGGGGGCTGCCGACGGTCCCGAAAAGACATGTCGGACAACTTCCGTACTCATTAATAGTGGTTCAGCTCGGCCTGCATAATTTCCAGCTGTTCGCATGCTTCCAGCCAGTCGGCTTCCATGACCTCACAACGGTTGTCCACATCCGCCTTTTCGAGCAAACTCGCTTTCAGCCGGGCCTTGTTTTCTTCAGTGTAGAGCCCGGGACTGGACAGCTCGTGCTCCAGCTCGCGCTGCAGGGTATGCAATCGGTCAAGTTCAGTTTCAGCCTCCGTCACTTTTTTACGCAGCGGTTGCAGCCGTTTTCGCTGTTCTGCCTGTAAACGCCTGGTTTCCTTTCTGGACGCTGCAGCTGGATTCGAATGCCCTGCCGCTGGTGTTCCCTTGTCCTGCCGGCCCTGCTCCATCAACCACTGCGGATACTCTTCAAGACTGAGCGGAAAATCATCTACCTTGCCATCGTGCACCAATACCAGCCGGTCGCTGGTAACGCGAAGCAGGTGGCGGTCGTGTGATATCAGCACCACCGCACCGGCATAGTCCTGCAAGGCCAGCGCCAGCGCCTGGCGCATCTCCAGATCGAGGTGATTGGTAGGTTCATCCAGCAACAACAGGTTGGGACACTGATACACCAGCAGCGCGAGCACCAGCCGTGCTTTCTCTCCGCCCGAAAACGGGCCAACGAGCATCAATGCCTGTTCATTGGAAAAACCGAACCCCCCGAGGTAGTCGCGAAGTTCCTGTTCACGTGCCTGCGGGTCGAGCTGCTGCAGATGCTGCAGCGGCGTGTGCTGTGTCTGTAACTGCTCCAGCTGGTGCTGGGCGAAGTAGCCGATCTTCAGATCTTTCGCAGCCAAACATTCACCTCGCTGCGGTAACAGCGCTCCGGCCAGCAACTTTATGAGCGTGGATTTACCCGCACCGTTGGGGCCGAGCAAGCCAATGCGGTCTCCAGGCGACAACAGCAGTCGAACCTGGCTGAGTATGGTGCTGTCACCATAGCCGGCCGCAACCTCATCCAGTTTCAGCAACGGGTCCGGCATTTTCTCCGCTTCACGAAAGCTAAAATGAAATGGCGAATCCACGTGCGCCGGGGCGATCTGCTCCATGCGCTGCAAAGCCTTCAGACGACTCTGCGCCTGGCGCGCCTTGGTCGCCTTGGCGCGGAAGCGGTCGACGTAGGCGCGGATATGGGCGATCTCGCGCTGCTGTTTCCGGTACTCGGCCTGCTGACCGGCGAGCCGCTCGGCGCGCACTCGTTCGAAGGCCGAATAGTTACCGTTGTAGAGCATGATGCGCTGGTGTTCAAGGTGCGCGATATGACTGCATACGCTGTCCAGGAAATCCCGATCGTGCGATATAAGCAACAGGGTGCCCCGGTAGGCGCGCAACCAGCCTTCCAGCCAGATGACGGCATCCAGGTCGAGGTGATTAGTGGGCTCGTCCAGCAACAACAGGTCTGAACGGCACATCAGCGCCCGGCCCAGGTTGAGACGCATGCGCCAGCCACCGGAAAAATCCCGCACCGGCCTGTCCTCGTCGTCCGTCCTGAAGCCCAGGCCGTGCAACAGCTGCCCTGCCCGGCTACGCGCCGTGTAACCGTCAATGCTCTCGAACTGACCATGCAGCGCAGCCAGACGCGCGCCGTCGTTATTCTGTTCGGCCAGTGCCAGGTCTGCCTGGACAGCGCGCAGCTCGTCGTCGCCATCCAGCACGTACTCGATAGCCCCACGTTCATCGGCAGGCATTTCCTGCGCCACGTGAGCGATCACCCAGTCCCTGGGGCGGTGGAACTCACCCGCGTCAGCGTGAAGCTCGTGGAGCAGCAATGCGAACAGGCTGGATTTGCCACTACCATTGGCACCCGTGATCCCGACTTTCTGGCCGGGATGAACCTGCAGGCTGGCGCGCTCGAACAGCAACCGCGTCCCCCGCCGGAGGGAAAGTTCGTTAAATCGCAACATGGGCGTGATTGTAGCCTGTCGCGTGCTGCATGCGTTACAAGTCCATATGCGTAACGAAACGAACTACCAGCGCTCCGGAATACTCTTGTTGATAACGACTCGCTTCCCTTCTATCGATATATAATTTCCTGCCCTTGGTGCCTCTAATGGCGTATCCTTAAATTCCAGCAGACCTGAAACAGCTGAAATTCAATGAATCGACGGCTTCTGAGAAAAAGAAACAGGCGTCTGGCAATCTTGATGGCAACGCTTTTCTGTGGCCACTTAAACGCCGCCTCTAATTGGGAAAAGCAGCCCGATTGCTACTTGCTGTCGGCAGCAAAGTCGATCAGTGACGGCTATCAGCAAACACAGATTCAACTGCGTCTCGATGAATCAGGCCTTAAGGTTCTAACCAAATCCAACATTGACATCAGCCAACCCGCCATGGGCCTGTCGGTGGATGGTGGAAAACTGATAGCATGGACACGGCTCGAAAAAGATACCAACCTGGTCTTTACTGAGAACATCAGCGAGATTACTGAAATGTTTATTGCCGGGAACAGTGTCGAGGTACGCTTGAATTTCTGGCCGACCTGGCCGGATACCGGGCAAAAAACAGTCCGTTTCAGCCTGCTCGGTTTTGCCCGCGCCTACCGGAATAAGCAGGAATGCAACTAACCCGACAGGCCTCTGGAGGAACCATGGGACTTACCGCCAAATTCAACCTTATCCTGATCACGGTACTGGGCATGGGTTTTGTCGCAATCGGGTTCGTGACACATAGAACGCTTTACGAGAATGCCTACCACGAAGTCCTGGAACAGGCCGGCCTGATGATGGACAGTGCCATGGCCGTGCGTGGCTATACTGTCGATGAAATCCGGCCACTGCTAGCCATGCAGATCAAACGCGCATTTTTGCCACAGACTGTTCCGGCCTATGCTGCAACCCAGAGTTTCATGAAACTGCACGAAGAAAGCCCGGAATACACTTATAAAGAAGCGACTTTAAACCCCACCAACCCACGTGACCGTGCCGTCGACTGGGAAGCTGACATCATCAGCATGTTCCATAACCAGCCTGATCTCAAGGAGTTCGTCGGTGAACGTGAGACACCGAAAGGCCGGTCCCTGTATCTAACCCGGCCAATACGCATCACGAACGAAGCCTGTCTCATCTGCCACAGCACGCCCGATGTCGCACCGAAAACCATGATAGAGCGCTATGGAACTGCCAACGGTTTTGGCTGGAAAATCGATGAAGTCGTCGGTGCACAGATTGTTTCGGTTCCGATGGGCGTCCCTGTCAGCAGGGCTGAAACAACATTTCGTCTGTTCATGACTGTGCTGGCGGGCACCTTTATTGTTGTATTGCTTCTGGTTAACCTGTTTCTGAAACTGACCGTCGTTAACCCGATCCAGAACATGTCACGTACTGCCGATGCGGTTAGCCAGGGAAAAATGGGTGCGCCGGAATTCAAGTCAAAAGGAACGGGCGAGCTCGCCGTACTGGCCGCTTCGTTTAATCGCATGCGGCGCAGCCTCGACAAGGCGATGTCGATGCTCAACGACGGCAAGGGCTGAGGCATGACGAGTCAGAATCGCACCTGGTTGTGCTGTGTTGTCTTTCTTGATGTGGTGTCGTTTACCAAACACCACATGAAGGACCAACTGGCGATCAAGGCCCACCTTGATAAACAGATTCGGCTGCTACTGAAAAACCATGCCAAAGAGGACTACATTCTCCTTGATCGAGGCGACGGAGCAGCCGTTTGTTTCCTGGTAGAACCGGAAACCGCGCTTTACTTTGCGCTCAATCTTCGTGATGCGGTACGCGCCCTGGAAAATTGCCCGGTAGCCTATGAAATTCGTATCGGTATCAATCTTGGCCCTATCAAAATCATTCTCGATGTTAATGGAGATAAGACAACCCTGGGCGAAGGCATCAATTGCGCAGCCCGCGTCATGGACTTTGCAGGAGAGGGACAGATTTATGTCTCGCGTTCATTTTATGAAGTCATAGGTTGCCTCAGCCAGGAGTATGCCGAGCTGTTTTCGTACCTGGGGAAAAGGGCCGACAAACATGTGCGTGAGTTTGAGCTTTACGAAGTTGCACCGGCGCGCGAACAGCTAATAGACACCAAACAGGAACAGCCTCCGGAAAAATCGCATTCGGATGGCGACTGGAATGTGGCAGCACTGCAAATCAGAGAAGCGCAATTAACAAAAGAAATCGGGCCCATGGCCAGGGTGCTGGTGCAGAGGGCCGCGCATAAAGCCAATACTCTTGAGGAGCTCGATCTTATTCTCGCTGAATCCAGCATCCATGTAGCGCCGGAATGCAAAGACAGCGGCACTTTGGAGAGCACGCTCGATCCTTCATTTCTCAACAAAGCCGACAGACTGCTCAGCGAGTACCTTGGTCCTGTCGCGACCCTGCTGGTCAAGCAGGCCGCCGGCCAGGCATCGGACCATGCCAGCCTAGGCCAGCTGCTGGCCGGAGAGCTTACCAGCAAACAGGAAAAACAATCGTTTCTCTCCAGACTCGAGAATGAGTAGCAACCGTATTGCGTCACAACTGGAGAATAAAGATGTGGCGGGATAAACTAACCATGCGTTTAGCTACCGCAGCAGGATAAGCACAGTGAACCCGTACAAACCACCCGCAAATACAGGACTGGATATCCTCTACCAGGACGATGCGTTGCTGGTCGTAAATAAACCCGGTGGCCTGCTTTCGGTACCCGGCCGCGGGGCTGACAAACAGGACTGCATGACGTCACGCGTGCAGGCCACGTATCCCGCAGCAGTTACTGTACATCGTCTGGATATGGAAACATCGGGCGTTATGGTGATAGCACTTGATAAACCGGTGCAACGCAAACTCAGCCTGCTGTTTCAGGAACGCAGGGCGCAGAAGCGCTATATCGCTATAGTTAGCGGCTGCATGCAGTCATCCCGTGGCGAAATCGACCTGCCGTTGATCGCCGACTGGCCCAACCGGCCCCGGCAGAAAGTCGACCGGGAAAACGGGAAACCTTCAACAACATATTTCAGGGTCATCGGTCGTGACAGGAAAAATAATTCTACGCGTGTTGAACTAAAACCCGTGACCGGCCGAACACACCAGCTGCGGGTCCATCTTCGTTCGCTTGGGCACAGCATACTCGGTGACAGGCTTTATTCCGATGGGGGAGACAGTGCAGGCGCTGACCGGCTTATGCTGCATGCGGAATCGCTGGCCTTCCATCACCCGCAGACGAATGAGTTCATGAATTTTGAATGTGCATCACCTTTTTAGGATGAAACCAAAACCAATGTTACTGGAAGACTTTTACTCGGAAGATAATTCGAAAGTCATTTTCTCGCGCCAGCAGGCCAGCGACTTCGCAAAGACTGTCGCCGGCGATTTCAATCCCATCCACGACACGGATGCCAAACGCTTCTGCGTACCGGGAGACCTGTTATTTTCCCTGGTCCTGGCGAAATGCGGCTTGAGTCAGAAAATGCGTTTCGTGTTCTCCGGCATGGTTAATGAAGGAGTAGCACTGAACTTTCCGGACACCGCTTCTTCTGCGCTTGATATCGTCGACGGCGACGGGAAGAAGTATCTCAGCCTGGAACGCTCAGGCAATACAACGCAGGACAAGGACCTGATTCGCGACCTGACGCACAGCTACGTCCGCTTCTCCGGACAGACCTTTCCGCACATCCTTGTCCCCCTGATGTCTGAGCAACAGGTGATGATAAATCCCGACCGGCCACTGGTCATCTATGAAAGCATGGCCATTGATCTGGACAGGCTGGATTTCGAGGACCCTCAACTCGAACTGACTCACTCCGTTCTTGAAGTCGACGGCAAACGCGGCAACGTGCGTCTGGAATTCTGCCTCAAGGCTGGTAATGAAACAGTTGGTAAAGGGGAAAAAGCCATGGTAATAAGCGGACTGCGCACCTACGATAAGGAAAAGGTGCAGGCCATGGTCGATAACTACTCTATCCGCAAACAACACCTGGCGAGCTGATCCTTTCAGACCAGGAGCCCGGACGTGTACTGGTTTTCGCGTAAAAAGAAAAACGAGCCCTCCATTCCGGGCCTTATCCTCCCCGGAGGCGGCGCGCGCAACGCCTATCAGGCCGGCGTACTCAAGGCAATCGCCGAACTATTGCCGGCGGATACAGCGAACCCGTTCCCGGTTATCTGCGGAACCTCGTCCGGGGCACTCAATGCGGCGATACTGGCCAGCAATGCCACACAGTTTTCCGAAGGCATCTCACGCCTGACCGGTATCTGGGAAAATTTCAGTTGCGACAAGATCTTTTACACAGATGCCTGGACTGCACTGAAAAGCGGCCTGCACTGGGCCAGCGCTTTTGCCACTGCAAGCCTGGGCACATCGGCGCCACGTGCATTGCTGGATAACAGCCCGCAACGGACATTTATCGAAAGTCACATCCGCCTGGCACGTGTACAGCACGCTATTGACACAGGCGCACTGCGCGCCCTGGCTGTCACCGCCTCCAGCTACAGCAGTGGACATTCCATCAGCTACTTCCAGGGCATCGACGGCCTGCAGCCCTGGCAACGGACACGCCGCTTCGGAGCTGCTGAAGAGATCAGTATCGATCACCTCATGGCATCCTCTGCCATACCGCTGGTATTCCCGGCTGTGTGGTTAAACAATGAATACCACGGTGACGGCTCCATGCGCGAAAGCGCCCCTCTGAGCCCGGCGCTGCACCTGGGTGCCAACCGGCTGTTGATTATCGGGGTACGCAACCCGACACCGGATACAGCGCCCTCGGCCGAGGACAAGGTTCCCTACCCGAGTATCGGGCAAATCACCGGTTACATGCTCGATTCCCTGTTCATGGACAGCCTGGATTCCGATATTGAGCGCATGAACCGCATCAATCACACGCTCAGCGAAACGCCCGACAAGCGCGTCGAATTCGAAGACACCACCTTGCGCCCGATAGAGTTTCTCATGATCTCACCCAGCAAAGACGTACGCGAAATTGCCCAGCGCCACGCCGGTGACTTCCCGCGCTCGGTACGGCTGTTACTCAAGGGACTCGGGGCGCTGACGCAGGAAGGCCGGCCACTCGTTAGTTATCTGCTGTTTGAATCCGGCTTTTGCCGGGAACTGATGGAACTGGGTTATCAGGATGGCCTGGCATCACAGGCCGAGATCAGGGAGCTTCTGCTGAGCGAATAACCACGACAACCCCCATGGATTATAGTCGCTGCCGTGATTAGTGCTAAGCTACGGGTTTTCCGTATACAGTATTCAAGAGCCGTTTCCATCATTATGAGATTTTTCTTCAAGTACTTTTTTAAACTCATACACGCCATTGTCGGCCCCATCCTCCTGCTGTGGGACTGGCTGACCAGCCCAAAGGGTATTCAGCGTCCTTTGCATGAGCAGCAACTCATTGACGAGAAAACCAGGAACCTGACCCTGTACCAGTTCAGAAGCTGTCCATTCTGCATACGCGTGCGGCGCGCCATCAAACGACACTCGCTCAATATCGAGACCCGCGACGCACTCAGGGATACTGCAAGCCGGAATCAGTTACTGGAAGGTGGCGGAGAGATAAAGGTACCGTGCCTTAAAATTATGGATACGCAGGGCAACGCAACATGGATGTATGAATCCGCCGCAATCATTCAGCACCTTGAGGAACATGTTTTACCCCTCACACCTTTATCTCCAGGCACTCGGCCAATATAGCCCGCATCTGTTCAGCGCCCAGTTTCTCCATAGTACGAATATTTCGCTCCGGTATTTGGTCCGGGTCTGCAAATCCGGCCAGCGCCTGCTCAATGCCCGCCTCGCGCAGAATATGCAGTGCCGGATAAGGAGAGCGATTGGTATAGTTTTCGGCAGCATCCGGTTCTGTACCGGCAAAGCGGTAATCGGGGTGAAAGCTGGCGACCTGGAATTCACCCCCGTAACCGCCCTGCCCCAGAAAATCCTCGACCACACCAAGAAATTCGTTGTAATTGAGAAAATCCTGCAGGACATGCGGGTGGATAAGCAATATTGTTTCGGTTTTCCCGGCATCTGCTTCACGCAGCTGCTCAAGTTCCCGTTCCAGGTCGGCCAGCAACAGTTCCGGCTCGCCGGCATCACTCACGACATAGCGCACCCGGTCACCCTCATAAGGCTTGCGGGCAAAAGGACATAGATTAAGTCCAATGACGACCCGTTCGATCCAGCACCGGAAACGCGCAATCACGTTTTCGGCGTCCGGCCTGTTTACCTGATCACGCGGTAACAGGGAACATACTCCTTGCCGGGTAATTTCATACGATGCTGGTCGACGAAAGAGCTTAACAGTGCATCCATCGGATCCATGATGGCGGCATCACCGCGAATTTCGAAGTGTCCATGCTGTTCTATAGCGCGTATGCCTTCATCCTTGACGTTCCCGGCCACCACACCGGAAAAAACGCGGCGCAAATTGGCCGCCAGTGCGTGGTGTTCCTGGTCCTTGCTCAACACCAGGCCACTCATGCTCTCGTGTGTGGGAATAAATGGCTGCTGGAATTCTGCGTCTATCTTCAGCATCCAGTTAAAGTAGTAGGCATCGCCATGCTCCCTGCGGAAATCCCGCACCTGTCGGATACCCGCCTGCATTTCGCGGGCGACACGTTGCGGGTCGCTGATGATGATCCTGTAACGTTGCTGTGCTTCGAAACCCAGCGTATCGGCAATAAACTTGTTGATCTGTTTAAAGTAGTCCCCGGCACTTTCAGGACCGGTGAAGATCAGTGGAAAAGGGATAGACGCGTTATCCGGATGCAGCAATATACCCAGCAAGTACAGGATCTCTTCCGCAGTTCCGGCACCACCAGGGAAAACGACGATGCCGTGCCCGGTGCGTACGAAGGCTTCCAGACGTTTTTCGATATCCGGCATGATTACCAGGTCGTTTACAATCGGGTTGGGTGACTCAGCTGCGATAATGCCCGGCTCGGTAATACCCAGGTACTGGCCATCGTTTATGCGCTGCTTGGCGTGGCCGATAGTCGCACCCTTCATCGGCCCCTTCATGGCGCCCGGGCCACACCCGGTACAGATATCCAGGCCACGCAGTCCCATCTGGTACCCCACGACCTTGGTGTAATCGTATTCCTCGCGCGTAATCGAATGCCCGCCCCAGCACACCACAAGATTCAGATCACTCATCGGGCGCAGAATCTTGGCATTGCGCAGGATATGGAAGACGGCGTTGGTGACGCCATCCGAGCTGTCTATGTCGAACTTCGGGCTACCATTGATCTCGTCACTGACATAGACGACATCGCGCAACACGGCAAACAGATGCTCACTGATACCCCTGATCATCTTTCCATCGACGAACGCATGGGCAGGCGCGCCCTTGAGTTCCAGCTTGATACCGCGCTCTGTCTGTATCACCCGCACGCTGAAAGACCGGTAACGTTCCAGCAGTTCCTTGCCGTCGTCCAGGGCACTGCCACAATTGAGCACCGCCAGCGAACAACTGCGGAACAGGTCGTACAAACCACCCTGGCTGGTATCTAGGAGCCTGTTGACTTCAACCCTGGACAGAACGTCCAGACGGCCTTCCGGGTTAATCAGGGCATCAACTACTTCATATTCCATACGAATACTACGCGTAACACGTGACGACTCTGCCACACAGAGACTTTAGCGGATAAGCGGCGGTCATACGAGTGCTTTCCGGGCACGTGCTCCTTGTATTAATTATTGAAATTTTCCGATAATGAAGCCACTGTCATTGTGACACTGACCAGCAGCGTGGCAGCGCCCAGCAACACCAGGCTTTCGGCCATGGTGATCCCGAACAGTAATTCCGGCGTATAGCCACAGGCTTCCCAGACCTTGAACAAGGCCGGGAACCATTGGTCCAGCGCAAACCAGGCGGGCAGCCCCGAATCAAAACTGCAACTGCCTTCCACGGTGCCCCGCTCGATACCGAGCAGCATCCACGCACGTTCCAGCAAACCGAGGCTCAATACCACGGTGAGCCCATGCATCAGCGTACGAAGATACCGGAAGCTGCGCACGAACAGTGCCAGCATAGCGGCCAGAACAAACCCCAGCACCCAGATGCGGACGTGAATACAGAGAACGCAGGGGTAGTAGTCAAGCGCGTACTGGTAATACAGCGCCACGGCCTCCAGCGACAGCCCTGTCGCCAGTATAGCGAGCCAGTACCATGCACCAGCGCCAATTGCGCCCAGTCTGTTCAACATCCAGGAATACCGTGTTTCATCAGCTGATTCAGGTCGCATTGTAGCAGGGCGCCCGGGACACAAGCACCTTTGTTACGCCTCTGCATTTCGGGGTTCGACCTCGTTACCGGCATGCTCACGCGCCAGGGCCACATAGACTGCCGGCACCACGAACAAAGTGAACAAGGTACCAATACCAAGCCCCGTGGCTATGGTAAGGCCAATATGAAAACGGCTGACCGCACCCGGACCACTCGCGGTGAGTAGCGGCACCATGGCGACCACCATCGATACCGTTGTCATGAGAATCGGTCGCAAACGAATCGCAGCGGCACGTTCAACAGCTGTACGCTTGCCTAGTCCCTCGTTAATCTGCAACTGGTTGGCGAATTCCACAATAAGAATTCCATTCTTGGCGATCAGCCCAATGAGCGTAATCAAGCCCACCTGCGTGTAGATATTGATGGTCGCAAAACCCATGGTGATAAAGGCCAGTGCGCCGGCAATGGACATGGGCACCGATACCAGGATGATTACCGGGTCACGCCAGCTCTCAAACTGGGCGGCCAGCACCAGGTAGATCACAAGAATGGACAGAAAGAAGGTAATTATCAGCGCGCTGCCCTGCTGGGCGTACTGACGCGAGCCACCGGCATAGTCCCAGCCGAAACCACGCGGAAAAATGTCACGCGCAACACCCTCCAGGTAGGCCAGCGCGTTGCCGAGCGGTACGCGTGGCGCCATCACGCCCATGACGGTGAGTGAGTTAAGCTGCTGGAACTGGGTGCGCTGGCTGGGTTCAACGCTCTCCTGCAAGTGTACAAACGAATCCAGCGGCACCAGTGATGCAGCATCGCTGTCACGCACCACGTCAGTCAGCGAAAGCCCGGCCGACAGGTTGATCAGTTCACCAGAGCCGGGACGAACGTAGTAATCCTTGAGCATGTCCGGTTGCAGCCGGTAGTCCCGCGCCACCTGCGGGATGACCTTGTAACTGCGACCTTCGAGGCTGAAGCGATTGACGTCGTTGCCACCAAGCAAGGTCGCCAGGTTACGGCCGATGTCACGCATACTGATGCCCAGGTCACCGGCGCGGTCACGGTCGATAACCAGGGTGCTGCGTGGCCTGCTGTATTGCGTTTCTTTCATCAGAAACATGAAGCGGCCACTGGCCATGCCACGGCCAATCAGCTGGTCGGCGACCTGGTCCAGTTCCCTGTAACCACCTTCACTGGTGATAACAAACTGCACCGGCAAGCCCCCCCCCGAACCGGGCAGGCTGGGGCGCGGGAATACAGCAATCTGGAAGCCGGCGATTTTCTTCAGCTTGCCCTGCAGTTCGGGCTGTACCTGCATTTGCGAACGCGCCCTGAATGAAGGGGGTTGCATCTTGAAACCGCCAAAGGTGGTGGTCGGTTCGCCACGCCCGAGCAAGAAGAAACTTTCATGGTACTCGGGGATGCTTTCGAAGGTCTCTACGATCTGTCGTGTGTAGGCCTCGTTATATTCTATGGTCGCCGTTTGTGGCCCGGTTGCCTGGAAGAACAGGATACTCTGGTCCTCCACCGGTGCCAGTTCGCTCTTGCTGGTGACGAACATGAAAAATATCGATGCCAGTATTACAGCCGCAAACAGCAAGGTAGCCGGCAAACTGTCCAGCATGCCGTGTAACAGGTCCCGGTAGCTATTGGCCAGTCGGGTGAACCAGTGTTCGACCCACTGTTCGAAACGCCCCTGCTGGCCGTGCGCCTTGAGCACTCTGGATGACAGCATGGGCGACAACGTGAGCGCCACGATACCGGACACCACCACCGCACCGGCCAGGGCAAAGGCAAATTCTGTAAACAGCGTCCCCACCAGTCCACCCATGAAACCGATAGGCACATACACCGCAACCAGTGTGGTCGTCATGGCGATAATGGGCAGCGCCAGTTCGCGTGCACCGGTCAGTGCAGCATCGAGACGTGACGCGCCCTGCTCCACGTGACGGTGTACGTTCTCTACCACAATAATGGCGTCATCGACGACCAGACCGATGGCCAGCACCATCGCCAGCAGTGTCAGCAGGTTGATGGAGAACCCCATCAGCAGCATCAGGAAAGCGGCACCAACCAATGACAGGGGCACTGCCACTGCCGGCACGATGGCGGCACGCATGGAACCCAGCGACAGGTAGACAACCAGCAAAACGATAACGACCGCTTCGGCCAGGGTCAGGAACACCTCGTCGATAGAGTCTTCTATAAACACGCTGGCATCGTATGGGATGTGTGCTTCCAGCCCCTCGGGCAATTGCTTGCGGATTTCCGGAATCAGGTCGCGTATCTGCTGCGCCACGGTCAGCGGGTTAGCCCCCGGCGCCTGTTCCATACCGACGAAAATGGCCGGCTTGCCCTTGTACCAGCTGGTGGAATCATAATCCTCGGCACCCAGCTCGGCCGTAGCGATATCCGACAAACGTACCAGCGTACCATTAGCTGAACGTACCACGAGCTTGCGGAAATCCTCTTCGCTGGCGAGATCGGTAGTGGCCGTCAGGTTAATAGCAACATGGGCACCCTTGGTCTGACCTACGCCGGCCAGGTAATTGTTGGCGCGCAACACTTCCTGCACATCGTTTGCGGTAACACCCAGCGCCGCCATGCGCTGCGGATCGAGCCAGATGCGCATGGCAAATATTTTGTTGCCAATCAACTCAGCCCGCGCAACCCCGGGTACGGCCTGTAACTGCGGCTGTACCACACGCAGCAGGTAATCCGTGATTTGCGAAGGCAGCATGCTGTCACTGTAGAAGGCGAGATACATGAGCGCGGTCGTATCACCGGTGGTCGAATCGATAACGGGATCGTCGGATTGTTCCGGCAATACGTTACGCTGGCTGGCCACCTTGGCCTGGATTTCTGCGACCGCGGCATTGGAGTCATAGTTAAGCTCCATGTGGGCTTCTATAGTGGAACGACCCTGCACAGAACGCGAAAACAGATAGTCAATTCCATTTGCCTCGGCGATGGCCTGCTGCAACGGCGTAGTGATAAATCCCTTGACCAGTTCGCTGCTGGCACCCGGGTAGGAGGTAGATACCGTCACTACAGTATTCCGGGTCTCGGGATATTGGCGAACCTCCAGCGAACCCAGTGCGCGCAAACCCACCAGCAGGATCAGCAGACTGATGACACTCGCCAGTACCGGGCGGTGTACAAACAGATCGGTGAATTTCATCCGCCGTGGGTCTCGGCGTCGAGCTGTACGCTGTTATCGATAGTCACCCGCTGACCGTTGCGCAGTTTCACCTGGCCGGCAGTAACCACACTGTCACCTGCCTGCAGCCCTTCCACTATTTCCACACGGCCGTTACGGACTTCACCGGTCTTTACCCGGCGACGCTGTACCACCTGCGCACCGTCCTGCACCTGAATGATGAAAACCGACGCACCGTACGGGTTATAGGTGATGGCGGTACGCTGCAGGGTAAGAATGCCCTCACGCGCCGGCAGCACAGTGCGGACTTCGGTAAACATACCGGGGCGCAGTAAGTGGTCGGGGTTATCCAGCGTGGCACGCAGGCGTACGCTGCGGGTACCCGGATCGATGCCCGGGTTGATCGCGGTAATGGCGCCCTCAAAGATATGGCCGGGATAGGCCTGCACTTCGACCTTTACCAACTGGCCGACCTTAACCTCACTGAAATGGCGTTCCGGGAGTGCGTAATCCACGTGCACGGGGTCAAGTGCCTGCAAGGGAACGATGCGCGCGCCCGGTGACAGGTACTCGCCGGGATCGACCTGGACAATACCGAGCTGACCACTGAACGGCGCGCGAATTTTCTTCTTGCTGATGGTGGCACGCTTGGCGGCGACAGTGGCCTGTGCTCCGTCCAGCTGGGCACGCGACGCGTCGTAGTCGGAACGTGACACGGAACGGTCCTTGAGCAATTTCTTATTGCGTTCAAACTGCAGTCTGGCGAGTGTCTCCTGTGCAATCAGACCATCCAGATCCGCCCTGTCCACACTGTCATCGAGCTGTAGGATAACTTCCCCGACCTCGACCTTGCGGCCGGATTCGAGCAGGATCTCACTCACCTGCCCCGGCACCTCGGTAGTCACGAATACGCCCTGTATCGCGTCTACACTGCCTACAGCCGGCAAATACGGCTGCCAGGTCTTCAATTCCACTTCGGCGGAGCCGACCGTAACCGGTGGTTGCGGCTGCGACATCATGGCTGCCTGCTTCTGCCCGCTGTAATACTTCCAGCCGAATATACCGCCAAACATGACCACCAGCAGCAGCACTACGAGGATAAGGCGTTTTATCACGTTTATTGCATTCCCTTTCAGAACTGCGCGCACTGCACCTCTCTGTGACCGGGCCGACACAGCTGGAGTTCAATGAGCGGTTGCGGAGTTACCGCCACACCCATCATATCCGACTCTCCGGTCGAATTCGATGGTGTTGGAACGGCTTATTGGAACGAGCGGGAAAGTTGGCAGGCTAGGTACCAAACGCCTTGATAACCTTGCTTCTCACTTTTTGTGCCGAGCGTTTATCGATAACTTCTATACACCGGTCGTAGGCACCACCGAGATAGAATCTGGCCGCAGTTACCGGCAATGGCCTGGGCAACAGGGGTTTCTGATGACCGATGTTTTCCAGTCGATCCGCCAGGGAAGGCATGACACTTTTACCAATCTTTTTCACCTTTTTAACGTGCTCCAGCGTGGCCTTGACATCATCATCAGACAAGCCATGCTCGAAGACTTTAGCCATGCCGGCATGCGGCAGGGATTCAGGCCTGCCAGATACCCCGGCCGTTTCGAGAACCTCCGGCCAGTAAGTACGGCACAGGTAAGCCTCTGTCAGGACCTGACAGGTTATACCTCTCGCCACATCCCGGTCATTGATGGCCTGCAAGGCATAAAAATCTGCATCCAGCTCACTGCCACGCGCGGCGCCAACTGAAAACGAGCGGTAAAGCGGTGCGTACGACTGAAAAAAGGAACATACAGGTCTGGCTAATGGGGACGACTGCCCGCCACAACTGGAAACGTACTGGTCCCACATATCGCGCAGATAATAAAGCCAGCTGCCCAGGCGATTGCGTTTACCGGCCAACTGTCCCACGCGTCTGGCCAGCAACACATGTACGTCCAGGGGAGACATGGTAAGCAACACGGGCAAGCCAATAATCAGTGTACGCGTAGTCGAGAAAGCAAAGCCGTTGCACGGCGTCTTGACGACGCGCACAACAAAGCGATCACGCAGCACTACCCTGTCTATACGAGGACCGCCATAGATATCACCGAGCTCCTGCAACAGTTCAAACAACCTCGGAAAACGGGCTTCCGTCAGTTCCAGGCCGGAAGGCAGCGAAAAGCGCATGCTGGAAATGGCGTAGGTCATGACACCGCCAATGAACAGGGACAAGCCTTCGACCGTAACCAGAAACCATTGCATATCTGACATGACTGGCTGCATCGAGAAATAGAGTGCCACCGGCATGGAGATCAGCAATGCAGGAAACAACAGCAGAAAGAGATACCCGCCTGCACCAGACACCACCGCTAGCGTCCGATAGATACGTGCCTGGCGGTTGGAGAGCATCAGCGCACCACGACGGCTGAAGGGCTTAAAAAAACCGTCGAGCAGTGTCAATTTATTGCGAAGTGCAAAAAGCATCGTTTTACCCTTGTCCCTGTTGCCTGTCTTACTTCGCTGTAGCGGCTGATGCGCTGAAAACCGAACCGCCAACAGGCATCAGGATGAATTTATTTATTGTTG
>Ga0316192_10000310_pt1 | contig 34727 bp, 26 predicted proteins | sample MerIslwburrow_MG_FD_204931 | JGI IMG/M metagenome (GOLD analysis project Ga0316192, IMG submission 204931) | Coastal sediment microbial communities from Maine, United States - Merrow Island worm burrow | ecosystem: Environmental > Aquatic > Marine > Coastal > Sediment | place: USA: Maine...
GAGTCTCTTCTCCGAGGTCGGGGACAAGGCCATGGCGGCGTTGGTGACCGACACCCGGTCCGATCACCGCTTCGCCGAGGCTGAGAGCCTGTTGTCTGCGGGCGTGCGGTCGTTGATGGCTGCGCCCCTCTATGGCCCGGACCGCGCGCTCGGCCTCGTCGTGCTCGGCACCAACGCCTCGGTGCGCCAATACTCCGAAGAGGACCTCGAGCTCCTGGTCACCCTCGCCTCAGTGGCCGCGCTCCGCCTCCACAATCTGGCCCTGACTCGGGAGGCCGTGGAGCGGCAGCGCCTCGAACGCGATCTCACCATCGCCCGCGGCATCCAGGTGGCGCTGCTGCCGGAACGTCTGCCGGAGATCGGCGGCTACCGTCTCTATGGCGCCACGCGTCCGTCGCGGGGCGTATCCGGAGACTACTACCAGGTCGTGGAGCGCGCCGGTGGCGATGAGTTCGTTCTGGCGCTCGCCGATGTCTCGGGCAAGGGCATCTCAGCCGCCATGATCACCGGATATCTCGAGGCGGTGGCTTCGGTTCCCATCGAGGACGGCCTGCCGCCGCACGAGGTCTTCGGCCGCATCTCCCCAAAGCTCTACCGGAGGACACTGCCGAATCAGTTCGCCACCATGTTCCTCGGTGTTCTGAAACCATCCACCGGCGGGTTGAGTTTCGCCAACGCCGGTCACTCGCCGGCTTGCCTGGTGCGATCCTCGGGCGTGATCGAGTGGCTCAATTCAACGGGTATGCCCCTTGGGCTCGTCCCCGATACCGGATACCAGCTCGGCGAGGAGTTGCTCGGTTCGGGAGACACCCTGCTGGTCTACTCCGACGGCTACACCGAGGCCGAGAACCCGGGCGGGGAAGAGTTCGGCCAGGATCGGCTGGCGGAGGTCTGCCTCGAACATCAGCATCTCGAACCCGGAGAACTCGCGGAGGCGGTCGATCGAGCCCTCGAGAACTTCGCCGCCGGTCAGCCCTTTGCCGATGACCGGACCATCGTCGTGGTCCGACGATCCGAGTGAGAGAGGGTTCACCCGCACATCAGGGCCCAACAACGCGCGGGAGGGGCAATCTCGGCCAACCGTGTCGAGAAAACCGGGTTCAGTGTCACCTTCCCGGGGCGCGTTCCCAGGCAACGGACAAAAACTCCATGACGGTCGGCGCGACTCGCTCTGGATGCGTCAGGTGCACGTGGTGGCCGCCCTCGACTTCGACTCGGGTGACATCGGGTATGACATCCAACCGCGCCATCATCTGCTCTTCGGGGACCGGCCAACCCGAGGCGGCGCGGACCGCGAGCACGGGACAGTCGATGGCGGCGAGAAACGCCAACACCTGATCCTCGGTGAAGCGCCACCTCGACCGGGTCCTGAGCCGCTGGTCGAAGGTGAATCTCACGCCGCCGTCGACGGGTTCGACCGACCGCTCGACGAGCCCATGCGCCGACTTCGGATCGAGATCGGTTCCGTGGCACCGCGCAGCCACCGCGCTCGCCAGATCCGGGTGGATCTTCGCCGCCGATCTCGCCACCCGGCGCTCATCCTCGAGGGCCCTCCGCAGCAGGATGGGGGCCTCCTCGGGAGGCGTCGTCAAGGGTCCCGCACCTTCGAGAAGTACCAGCCGGGCGACCCGCCTCGGAACTGCCGAGGGCACCAACGACGCGATTCCAGCGCCCATGGAGTGCCCGAGAAGGGCGAACTGCTCGTATCCGAGGAGGTCTGCGGCTTCGATGATCTCCGGCACCCAATCGACAAAGTAGTGGCTGTGCCTCTCCGGCCGGTGCTCCGACCGGCCGTGGCCGGAGAGATCGAGGGCGGTGACCCGGAAGCCCTCCAGCATCGGGGCCAGACCGGAGAAACTGGCCGCATTGTCGAGCCAGCCGTGGACCGCAAGCACCGGGAAACCATCCGACGGACCCCACTCGAGGGCCTGCAGTTGGTGATGGCCGAGATCGAGGGTGATCTCTCGCTCCTTCATCGGTGATTCCGGTAGAGGCGAAGACCGAAGTCCCCCGCCGCGGTGGCTCGAAATTCCGTGACGAGTTCGACAACCGCGGCCGGTAACTCCTCCAGAGAAGGCAACGACGCGCCGTACTCGGGCGGCAAGAGCACCGGCGCCGCCAGGGCGGCGAAGCTGAGGTCGGCGGCGGTGAAGACCCCCCCGGCAAGGAACTCGCGGCCGTCCGCAAGACGGTGGTCCACCGCGCCGAAGACCTGCCGCGCGTAGTCGAGGGATCGCTCAACCGAGGTCGGATTGATATTCATCCCCCGGCGCATGAGCCAGCGAAAGAAGGGAAAACCGAGGCTGAAAACCATCCGCTGGCCGGGGCCGACACCGGGCGACACGGCCGGAAGCGTCAACGACCGATGCGGCAGCAGGTGAAAGTACGCAATCCGTCTGGTGTGGGGCCCGAGCCGGGTGTCGAAGAGCTCCTCGAGTTCGTCCACCTCTTCTCTCAGGCCTGCATCCCCGGGGTAGAGCCGATGTCCATTGCCGAACTCGTTGTCGAGAAAACGGAGAATCTCGGTTGAGTCTCCGATGGTGCGTTCACCGGCGACGAGGATGGGCACCGTTCGGCCACCACCGGATGAGTAGCTCCAACCCCAGTGGACGATGGGTGGGTGCTTTTCCTCAGAGTACGGCGCTCCAACGAAATCGAGAGCCCAACGAGCCTTCTCACAGTAGTGACTCGGCCCGATGGTGATGAGTTTGTAAGGGGCAGACATGCCCCAACCTTACCGCATCTTTTTGCCGCGGACGCCGACGGCGTCCGCGGCAAAAAGATTGCCCCTCCCGCCGGGAGGTGGTGTAGCGGGAGGGGCGAACAACGCCACCGAGGCACGCCTCGGGTACGTCAGAAAATTGTGAACCCGGTCTCAGTCCATCTGTTTGCGCAAAATGGCCGGAATCTCGTAGTCATCGGTCTGGTTGATGCCGTACTCGGAGTTGGGCCCTCCCGGTACGAAGAAACGACTGGCTCGCGCCGGTGGCGTGTCGTCCACGGCCGGTTCGGTCAGCGATCGCACCTCGGCCAGCGGCACCCGCGCCGAGTCCTGCTCTCTTTGGAATCCGGTGGCGATCACCGTCACCTGCAGACTGTCCTCGAGGGTGGAATCAACCACCGCGCCGAAGAGGATCTGGGCATCGGGATCGGCGCCCTCGGTGATGATCTCCGCCGCCTCGTTGATCTCGTTCAGAGTCACGTCGGTGCCGCCCGAGATATTGATGAGCAGTCCACGCGCGCCGTCGATGGATGTCTCCTCGAGCAACGGTGAGGCGATGGCTTGTTGTGCCGCCTCCACCGCGCGGTGCTCGCCGAAGGCGAGACCTATGCCCATGAGGGCGTGGCCCATGCCCTTCATCACGGTTCGCACGTCGGCGAAGTCCCGGTTGATGAGACCCGGCACGGTGATGATGTCTGCGATTCCCTGGACCGCCTGACGCAGGACATCGTCGGCGATGCGCATGGCGTCGGTGAAGTTGGTGTTACGTTCGACGAACTTGAGCAGCCGGTCGTTCGGGATTGTGATGAGGGTGTCCACGTGCTCGGCGAGGTGGGCGATGCCCTCTTCCGCCACCTTCCGGCGCCGCGATCCCTCGAAGGAGAACGGCTTGGTCACCACCGCCACCGTCAGGGCGCCCACGTCCTGCGCCATCTGGGCGATGACGGGCGTCGCGCCGGTTCCGGTGCCGCCCCCCATGCCACTCGTGATGAACACCATATCGGCGCCTTCGAGGAGATCGAAGATCTTCTTGTCCGCCTCGAGGGCGGCGTTCCGCCCGATCTCCGGGTTGGCGCCGGCGCCGAGACCGCGGGTGAGCTCGGAGCCGAGCTGGAGCTTGACCGGCGCCATGCTGGCCGCGAGCGCTTGAGCGTCGGTGTTGGCGGCGATGAACTCGACGCCGGTGAGCCCGGCCGAGATCATCCGGTTCACCGAGTTGCAGCCGCCGCCGCCGACGCCCACCACCCGAATCCGGGCCGGGGCCGTGCCTTCGTCAAGGAAGATTCCCGAATCCGGCTCCTCGTCGAACAGGGACGGATCGTTCTCGTCCAGATCCTCGATATCGTCAATCACTTCGTCATCAAACTCGATCATGCCCACCTCCCATTTCAAAAAAATCGCCAAGGGCGTTGCGGAGCCGGGCCAGAAGGCCACCGTTCCGCCCCCGAGTCGCCATGTGTTCGTTCTGTCGATTGCACTGCATACGGATCAGACCGCAGGCCACGGCCCACTCGGGCCCGGAAATCGGCTCGGTCAGACCGGCCAGGTTCAACGGCCGACCGACCCGGGCTCGATGCCCGAAAATCTTCTCTGCCACCTCTTCAAGCCCGTCGAGACCAGCGCCTCCGCCGGTCAACACGACTCCCGCCCGCGGTAGCCGATCGAGCTTGTGTTCCACGAGCACTCTGTGGACCCCGATGAAGAGATCGCGGGCGCGCTCGTGGAGAATCTCGGCCGCAAACCGGGCCGGATGCACATGGTTGCCGTCCCCACCGAGACTCGGAACCTCCACCGCTTCGATGTCGAGACCGTCACGTTCGAGGGACGCACCGACGCGCCGTTTGGTCTGCTCGGCGGCCGCGGTCGTCGTCTTGAGCAGGGCCGCCAAATCGGCGGTGAAGTGACGTCCGCCAACGGGCAGAGCGCCTGAGGAGACCACGACCCCGTCGGCAAAGAGTACCCACTCGGTGGTCGCATAGCCGAGATCGAGCAGCAGACAGCCGAGCTCACGCTCGTCGGGCGTGACAACGGCCTCCGCCGCCGCCAGCGGCTCATACACCAGCTGTTTCACCGCAACGGCGGCGCGGTTGACGGTCTGTTCGACGGTATCCGCGTGGGTCTTGTTGGTGTAGACCACAAAGGCCGAGGCGTCGAGACGGCTCCCCGGCATCCCCACCGGGTGCTCCATCCCGGGCTGGCCGTCGAGGGCATAGCCGCAGGCGATGATGTCGAGCACGCGGAAATCCCGAGGGATGCTGACCTGGGCGCAGGCGGTGAGCGCGCGCCGCAGATCGTCCTCTGAGACCGTCATGTTGCGACCGGTCACCGGCACCGACGCCGTCGCGGGCAGGCCCTGGATGGGCAGGCCGCCAAGGCCCACGGCGGCGAGCTCCACCGGCACCGAGGCCATGGCTTCGGCCTCTTCGGCCGCTACCCGGACCGCATCCGCGACCTCTTCGAGGTTAGCGACCACGCCCTTGCGCGCGCCGTCGTGACCCGCCTGGCCGCAGCCGCGAATGACGAGGCGATCGTCCTCCATGGCGCCGACGACCACCGACACGCGGGTCGAGCCGACGTCGATTCCGACCAACGGCCGAGCGTCGTTCATCATGCGGCCTCCCGCAGGACACGCGCGAGCCGAGTGTTTGTCGCATCGGCCTTCAGTACCATTCGGTGGGGCCAGCGGAGATCGGCCCAGTCAACCATCACTCCCCCGTCCATCACCAGAGCGCACCACGCCGCCTCCGCCGCGGTTCCCTTCGGGAGGACGTGGACCGACACCGTGTGGCCCTCGTCGAAGAGCAGCCCCACGCGGTAGTCCGCCGGAGTCACCTGCCGCACGGCCACCACATCGCCCCCGCTGGCATCGGCCAGCCGCCGGGCCACCGAAAAGGCGAGTCGACGATCGGTGGGCCGACGAAAACCGACGAGCTGGGGTGGTTGCGGCTCGTCGAGCGGGCCGGCCAGTCGACCATCCGCCGCCACCGCGTGCCAACCTGCACCCACCGGCGCCGACCCGCGGGCCGATTCCGGGTAGATCTCCACGACCACGGACCCCGGCAGCTCGAGGTGGACCCGGACTTCGGAAGCGGCCGGCCAGGCGGCCGCGACCTGGTGCAGCCAACCGAGCTCCAACACAGGCACCAGGTGCCCCACCAGCCCCTCGAGGGAGGTGGTCACCGACTCCGGAACCACTTCGCCGCCACGCACTTCCACCGACTTCACGGTCCACAGCGGAACGACCAACAACCCGACGACAAACACAACCACAGGAACCAGAAAACGCCTGCGCGAACGATGCCGGGGCGCCCGCGGCCGCAAACGATCGGGGAGGAAGCGGCGGTGGACCACAGTCATGCGGCACCTCGCAACCAGTCCTCGGCCACGCGGTGAACATCGCCGGCCCCGAGAGTGACCAGAACATCTCCCGGCAACAGAAGATCATCGACGAAGGAGGACGCCTCGGCAACGGCCGGGCCGGCGGCGATCGCCGGGTGGCCGAGACGGGCGGCCGCGGTCACGACCACGTCTTCGTCGATCCCATCGATGGGGCGCTCGCGGGCGGGGTAGATCGGCAGGACCACCACCACATCGGCCCCGAGCAGGGCGCGACCGAAGCCGTCGGCGAAGTCGCGGGTCCGACTGAAGAGGTGCGGTTGGAAGACCACCACCAGGCGGCGGCCGGGAAAGGCCTGCCTCGCCGCCCCGAGAACCGCTTCGATTTCGGTGGGATGGTGGGCGTAGTCGTCCACGACCGTGATCTCATCCCTCGCCCCGAGCACATCGAACCGGCGCGCCACACCGCTGAAGCTGTCGCAGCCGGCGGCGAGTTGCGAGAAGGGCAGTCCGAGTTCGAGGCCGACGGCCAACGCCGCCAGGGCGTTGAGGATATTGAAACGGCCCGGCAGCCTGATGCCGGCTTCACCCAGGGTTTCTCCGTCGCGGATGACGGTGAACCGGCTACCCTCGGGCTCGCAATGGACATCGACGGCGCGGAGGTCGGCGGCGGCGGAGAACCCATAGCTGATGAGCGGTCGCTTCACCGCCTCGGCCAGGGTCCACGAGCCCTCGTCATCGCGACACAACACGACGCGTCCGGCGTCCTCGGTCTGGTTGCAGAAGAGGGCGAAGGCCGCCTCCAACTCGTCCGCGGAACCGTAGCAATCCAGGTGTTCGGGCTCGAGGTTGGTGACCACCGCTACGGTGGCGTGGATCTCGAGGAAAGACCGGTCGTACTCGTCGGCCTCACAGACCATGGTCTCGCCGCCACCGATGCGCGCGTTGGAGTCGGCGAATCGGGCATGACCGCCGACCAGGACGGTGGGGTCGAGCCCGGCCTCGGTCAACAAATGGCCGATGAGCGAGGTGGTGGTTGTCTTGCCGTGGGTCCCGGCGACGGCGACGCCCCGTCGACCGCGCATGAGTTCGCCGAGGACAGTCGCACGCTTGACCACCCTCATGGGTCCGCGGCGGGCACTCTCGAGTTCGGGCTCCTGATCATCCACCGCCGCAGAGTAGATCACGGTATCGACAGCTTCGAGGTGATTCGGGTCATGCCCGATCTGAACATCAATACCCAGCGCCGTCAGCCTCTCGGTCCGTTTCGAGGAGGCCAGATCACAGCCGCTCACCGTCGCGCCTCCGGCGTGCAAGACCTCGGCCAGACCGCACATGCCGACCCCGCCGATGCCCATGAAGTGGACGTGGCGCCCGGTCACTGTCCACCCCCGATGGCGAGAACCCGATGGGCGATCCGCCGGGCCGCATCGGACCTCGCCATGGTCGAGGCCGCCGCCCCCATCTCAATCATCTTCTGCGAGTCGCCCAGGATCTCGCCGACGAGCTCCGCGACCCTTTCCGGTGTCGCCTCGTCCTCGGTAAGCACGGCCGCGCCACCCACCTCCTCGAGGGAGCGGGCGTTGAACTCCTGGTGATTGCCCGCCGCGGACGCGAAGGGCACCAGGAGCGCACCGCGACCCGCGGCAGCGAGTTCGGACACGGTGAGTGCACCCGACCTCGCCACCACCATGTCGGCCTCCTGCAGCGATCGCCACGGCTCGGCGAGGAATGCGGAGACCCCGGCCTCGATCCCGAGGTCGGAATAGCTGGTCTTCACCACCTCGGCCCAGCGCCCGCCGGTCTGGTGCTGCACCTCGAAGACCGCCCCTTCGCTCTGGAGGATGGCCAACGCTCTCGGCAGCATACGGTTGAGGAAGAGCGAGCCCTGGCTGCCGCCGAGGACCAGCAGATGTGGCGGGTGGTGGGGTTCGACCGCATCGATCTCGAAGAAAGGCGACCGGACCGGATTGCCGGTCCACTCGGCCGGAAGCGAAGGAAAGCGACTCACGGCGTCGGCGAAACCGCAGCAGATCAGATCCGCCCATGGAGCGAGGAATTTGTTCGTCATTCCCGGAATCGAGTTCTGTTCCTGAAGCACTGTCGGCAGTCCGAGGAGTCCCGCTGCGGCGAGGCCCGCCGCGGAGGCGTAGCCACCGACACCCACCACCGCCAGCGGTTCGAGCTTGAGCAGGGCGCGCACCGCGGTCATCACGGCCCGCGGAAGCAGGGTGACGGCCCGCGCCGCCGCCGCCGGGCTTCGGGCCTGGATTCCCTCGAGCTCGACGAGGATGATCGGCAGCTTGCGCTCAGGGACGAGGTCGGCCTCGAGTCCGCGCCGGGCACCGAGCCAATGGACCTCCACCCCCAACGTCTGAAGCTCGGCGGCCACGGCCAAACCCGGGAAGACGTGGCCTCCGGTTCCGCCGCCGGCAATCACCACGCGCCGGCTCATACGCTCGCCTCCCGGGACAGATTGAGCAGCAGCCCCACCGAAGCCAGGGTGACCACGAGATCGGTCTTGCCATAGCTCACCAGGGGCAGCGGAATGCCCTTCGGCGGAAGGAGGTCGAGACAGACCACCATGTGAATCAGGCTCTGGACGGCGAAGGCGAAGGTCAGACCGAAGGCGAGCAGGGCCCGATCGGGAGAGGCCAGGCGGGACGCGATTCGCAAGCCCCGCCAGGTGATGAGCACGATGAGACCCAGCAGACCCATCAGGCCGATGAGGCCGAGCTCCTCGCCGGTGATGGAGAAGATGAAATCGGTGTGAGGTTCGGGCAGGAAGAAGAGCTTCTGCAATCCGTTCCCATAGCCGCGCCCGACGATCCCGCCGCTGCCGATGGCGACGAGGCTCTGGTAGCTCTGCCACCCGGCCGCGCTGGCCGCGTCGGGATCGAGGAAGGCCCGAACACGCGCCAGGCGGTAGGGCGAGGTGACAACCGCAACGGCAAGCGCGAGGACGCCCACAACCGCCGGTGCAGTGATCATCCGGATGGGCATCCCGGCGACGAAGGCCATGGCCGCCAACACCACCAGCAGCAGCGCCCCCGAGCCGAGATCGGGCTCGGCGATGATGAGAATCGCCGTCATGGAACAGACCGCCCCCAAGATCCACAGCCGACGCGCCGGCCAGCCCTCGCGCCGTGCGCGGTCGAGCTCTACCGCGGCAAAGACCATAAGAGCGACCCGCGCCAGGACCGACGGTTGGAGGGAAAACCCTCCGATGGAAAGCCAACGGTGGGTCGCCGCCACCGGCGGCTGGACAAAGGCCGCCACCAGCAAGAGCCACGCCAGCCCGACGCCGAATCGCGCCAGCTTGGGATCGGTGAGGAGATCGGACCGCAGGTGCATGCAGATCACCAGGACGCCAAGACCGACCAGGGCGGTGGCCGCCTGCCAGGTAAAGAAGTACGAGCCGGGCCGACCGTAGCGTTCGGTGGCGATGAGCCACGACGCCGAGGCGAGCAGGGCCAGACCCACCCCCATCTGGAGGATGGCGGCACCGAGCAGGAGACGGTCGAAGCGCTGTTTTATGGGCACGCCGCGACCTCCTCCCGAGCCAGGGCGGCGAAGACGTCGCCGCGTTGTTCGTATCCCGTGAACTGGTCAAAGGAGGCGCAGGCCGGTGCCAGCAACACGGCCTGGCCGGAAACGGCCGCAGCCCGCGCCCGGCTCACCGCTTCGTCCAGGGTGCCGCAGCTCTCCACCGGCGCGGCGCCGGTCAGGGCACCGGCGATCTCGCCACCGTCGACCCCGATGACGTAGAGCCTTGCAACGGCGCGCCGCACCTCGCCCGCGAGCACGGCGAAGTCCTGGCCCTTGGCCTGACCACCCAGGATCAGATGCAGCGAGCCGGCCGGGTAGCCCCGCAGGGCAGCCAGGGTCGCCCCGATGTTGGTCGCCTTGGAGTCGTCGATCCAACGCACACCGGCGACTTCGTGGACGGTCCGGTGACGGTGCGCGAGACCGTCAAACGACGCGGCAGCTTCGGCCACCTCCTCCGGCCCGGCGCCCATGGCCAATGCCGCGAGGGCCGCGGCGAGAATATTGCTGAGATTGTGGGCTCCGCTCAACCGCACACGGTCGGCTCTGAGCAGTTCCGAGTCTCCCACCAGCAACCGATCACCGTCGAGCCAGGCATCCGCCGGACGCTCGAGCGAGAAGAACCGCCGTGCCGCCGCGGTTTCGGTGCTCGCCGAGGCCGGATCGTCGGCGTTGAGGACCGCGGTATCGCCGGCCCCCTGGAAGGCGAACAGTCGTCGCTTCGCTGTCAGGTACTCCTCGAGACCGGCGTGACGTTCGAGGTGGTCCTGGCTGAGATTGAGGAAGACGGCCGCCGACGGCGCCATGGCCGTGAGCAGCTCGGACTGGAAGCTCGAAATCTCCAACACCCAGCGATCCCAACCCCCCGTGAGCACGAGCTCCGAGGCGGCGGTGCCGAGGTTGCCCCCGGCCACGACATCGAAGCCCCCGGCGCCGAGCATTTCCGCAACCAGGGTGGTCACCGTGCTCTTGCCGTTGGAGCCCGTGACCGCCGCCAACGGCGCCTCCGGCCGGTGGCGCCAGGCGAACTCGATCTCCGAAATCGGGTCGAGACCCAGGGTCCGCGCGGCCACCATCAGGGCGGCTGTGGGCGGCACGCCGGGAGAGACGACCACAAGATCCACGCTGTCGAGACAGGCTTCGGGATGACCACCGAGGAAGGTCCGGGTCCCCGCCGGGAGCTGCGCGAGGATCTCGGTCAACTCGGGCTCGGGCCGCCGGTCGGTCACGACGATCTCGGCGCCATCGGCGGCAGCGAGACGCGCCGCCGCCACACCGGACCGCCCCAGTCCGATCACGAGCACCCGGGAGAAGTCCATTCGGCCCATCCTCACCTCAACTTCAGGGTCGACAGGCCGGCGAGGGCGAAGACCACGGCGATGATCCAAAAGCGGGTCACAACCTGGGTCTCGGTCCAGCCCAGCAGCTCGAAGTGATGGTGGAGCGGCGCCATGCGGAACACCCGCTTGCCGCGCAGCTTGAACGAGAGAACCTGAATCATGACCGACAACGCTTCGAGGACGAAGAGCCCTCCGACCAGGACCAGGAGAAGCTCCTGCTTGGCGACCACGGCGACGATGCCGATACCGCCGCCGAGGGCCAATGAACCGACATCGCCCATGAAGACTTCGGCGGGGTGGCAGTTGAACCAGAGGAAACCGAGGGACGCTCCGACCATCGCTCCGGTGAAGACCGCAACCTCGCCGGCGCCCGGAACCGGTACGATCTGGAGGTAGTTGGCGATCCGCGCGTGGTCGGCGACATAGACGAAGATGGTGTACGTCGCCGCCGCGATGGCCATGGCGCCGATGGCCAGACCATCGAGGCCATCGGTGAGGTTGACCGCATTGGACGCGCCGAGCAGAACGATCACAACGAAGGCCAGATAGACGACCCCGAGAGGAATCAGCACGTCCTTGAAGAACGGCACAGCCAGGGCGCCGGCGTGGGGCGCACCGCCGGCCACGGCGCGGACCGCGAAACCGGCCGCAAGCCCGACCACGATCTGAAGACCGAGTTTCTGGCGGGCGGTGAGGCCGAGGTTGTGACGACGGCGAACCTTGATCCAATCATCGGTAAAACCGATGGTGGCGAAGGCCACGGTGACCACCAGCACGGTCCACACATACGGGTTTCTCAAGTTCGCCCACAGCAGGGTCGTCAGCACCAGGCTGCCGACAATGAGGACTCCCCCCATGGTCGGGGTACCAGCCTTGACCCGGTGGTGTTCCGGGCCTTCTTCGCGGATCGACTGGCGGATCTGCAACGACCTCATGCGCTCGATGAGCCATGGGCCGGCGATGAGGCTGATGAAAAAGGCGGTCGAGATCGCCAACCCGGCTCGGAAGGTGATGTAGCGGAACACGTTGAACCCGAACCAGGTGTCCGAAAGCGAGGTCAGGAGGGCATACAACATCAGGCAGCCTCCCAACCCAGAAGGGCGTCGACGGCCCGGTCGAGACCGACCCCTCGCGAGCCCTTGATCAGCACGACGTCGTCAGGCTGGAGAACGGTGTTCAGCAGCCGGACCGCCGCCTCGGCGTCGCTGACATGGTGGACCGCGCCAGGATCCATCCCGTCGGCCCGGGCGGCGCCCGCCAGCTCCACGGCGCCCTCGCCGCCCGTCGCGACCAGGAGATCACACGAAGCGGCCGCAATCTGGCCCACCTTTCGGTGAGCCGCGGCCGTCTGTTCGCCCAGCTCGTACATCTCACCGAGCACCGCGACCCGCCTCCCGGGCGCAGCCGCCAACATCTCGAGCAGGCGCCGCATGGCCAACGGCGAGGCGTTGTAGCTGTCATCGACGAGGGTGATTCCGGCGGCCAGGGTGTGGATCCGGCCGCGGCGAGGGGCGGGCTCGAGGGTCGGCACCACCGCGGCGACGCCGACGGCATCCACTCCGAATGCGACCGCCGCGGTCGCTGCCGCAAGCAGATTCTCCGCCTGGTGGCGGCCGGCGAGGCCGAGTTCCACCACGACCTCGCCCGACGGGAGGTGGAGCCGAAATCGGGTTCCCAGGAGGCCACGGTCTTCGAGATCGCTGAGCCAGGCATCTGCGGTCGATGTCCCGAACCTGAGCACCGATGCCGATGTCGCGCCGGGGAAATCGCGCTGGTGTGGATCGAGGGTGTTGATGATGAGGGTGCCGGCGGGATCGAGATGCGGCAGCAGCTCCGCCTTGGCGCGGACGATGCCGTCGAGATCGGCGAAGAACTCGGTGTGGACCGGTGCGATCCGGGTGTAGAGCAGGACCTGCGGCGTGATCAGGGATCCGATGGTGTCGAGCTCGCCCGCCCGACTCATCCCGGCTTCGGCAATGAAGACTTCGACCCCTTCCGGCTGCGAGAGAATCTCCGCCGGCAGACCGAGGGTCGAGTTCCGGTTCCCCTTCGTCGCACCCACCGCCAGGGAGGGCGCGAGCAGCGCGGCGAGCATGTCTTTGGTGGTGGTCTTGCCCACCGAACCTGTGACGGCGGCCACGCGCCAACCACGGCGCTGGCGCTCGTAACGGGCCAGCTCCCAATACGCCTCGAGGGGATCCTGAACCCGGATCAACGCACGTCCATGGGGTAGCGCGTCGAACTCGGCATCGTAGCGGACGAGGGCGGCCGCGGCCACGGAGAGCGCCTCGGTCACAAAGGCGTGGCCGTCACAGCGAGCACCCCGGAGGGCGATGAAGAGATCACCGGACTCGACGTTCCGCGAATCCACCTCGGCCCCGGTGAGCTGCAGATATGGGGCGCCGTCCACCGTGCCGGAGACCAGCCGTGCGACTTCAGCGGCGCTCAACTGCACGGCACCCTCCCGGCCTCTTCGCGAATCACGATCTGGTCGGAGAACGGGATTTGTTGATCGCCGATGGTCTGGGTCGCTTCGTGACCCTTGCCGGCGACCAGCACGAGCGATCTGTCATCGGCCAACTCGAGGGCGTGGCCGATGGCGGCGCGACGATCGAGCTCGACCACCGGCTCCCGGCCCGCCGCCTTCACCCCCTCAGCCACGGCTTCGGCGATGGCGGCCGGTTCCTCGGAGCGCGGGTTGTCGGAGGTGACAACCGCGACATCCGCGAGCTGACCGACCGCGAAACCCATGGGGCCACGCTTGCCCCGGTCACGATCGCCACCGGCGCCGAAGACGACGATGAGGCGGCGGTCGGTGATCCTGCCCAGAGACTGGAGAACGGCGCGGAGGCCCTCGGGTGTGTGTGCATAATCTACGAAAATCGGAATGTCGAGATCGGTGACCACCGGTTCGAGACGTCCGGTGAGCGGGCGGGCGGCGGCAAGTCCGCGGGCGATGGCCGCGGGCTCGATGCCGCAGGCGTGAGCCACGGCCGCGGCGGCCAGTGCGTTCCTCAGATTGTGAATGCCCACCAGGGGCAGCTGTACTTCGATCGAATCGTCGGGCAGCCGGAGCTCGAAGCTCGACCCATCGAGATCGGAACTCAGCTCACGGGCACAGACATCGCCGCGGTCGAGCCCCCACGAGAGATCGCCGTCGAGCGGCTCATCGAGCAAACGGGCGCCCCAGGGATCGTCCACCGGCAGTACCCGTCGGCCACCGGCGGCCAGGTGCCGGTCAAAGAGCAGACGCTTGGCAGCGAAGTAGCTCTCCATGTCGAGGTGGTAGTCGAGGTGGTCGCGGGTGAGATTGGTCCACACCGCAACCCCGAACTCCAAGCCAGCGACCCGATCCTGCATCAGGGCGTGGGACGAGACTTCCATGGCGACGGTTTCGGCGCCCGCAGCAACCGCATCCCGGAGGATCGGCGCCAGATCCGTGCTCTCGGGTGTTGTCCGATCGGTGGCGCCGATCTCTTTGCCACCGAACTGGGCTCCCAGGGTCCCTACGATCGCGGTGGGGAGACCGCCCGCGTCGAAGAGTTGCCCGATGAGCGAGGCGGTGGTGCTCTTGCCGTTGGTCCCCGTGATCCCGATGAGGCGCAGATCACGCTGCGGGTCACCGGCCAGGGCCAAGGCCATGGCCGCCATCTCACGTCGAGGGCGGGCGGAATAGATCCAGGGCAGATCGAATCCAGCCTGCCGGCCCACGTCGCTCAGAATCGCGCCGGCCCCGGCCGACACCGCCGTGTAGAGAAAGTCGATTCCATGGACTTTGAGACCCGGAAGCGCGGCGAAGATATCGCCCTCACTCACCCGACGCGAATCGTGCGTGATGCCCCGGATCTCGCAATCACCGTCGCCCTCGAGGCGAGCGTCGGGACACAGCGCAAGGAGGTCTGCGAGCTTCACACGCCCCCACCCCGGCTCTGAGCCGTCTCATCGGTTCGAGCCACCCGGAATGCACTGATGTCGTCTTTGGAGAGGGGCAGATCGAGATGGCCGGCCGCGGCCACGGCGATGCGGGCAAAGACCGGCGCCGCCGCAGTCGAAGCCCAGAAGTCGACCCGCGGATTCTCCACTGCGACCACGATCACCAGTCGCGGATCCGGCAGGGGCAGGAAACCGGCAAACCATGCCACGTGGTGCTCGTCGTCAAAGCCCCCATTGACCGCCCGCTGGGCGGTTCCGGTCTTGCCTGCGACCCGCAGACCCGGAATCCGAGCGCCTTCGCCGGTACCCTCCTCGATCACCGCCTCGAGCATGTCGGTGAGCCGGGCCGCAAGCGCTTCGTCGAGGACGCGGGCGCGATAGGGTTTGTCGGACGACATCGACGACTCCTCGGCGGAGACGCTGTTCACCAGACGCGGCTCCGGGAGCCAGCCGCCGTTGGCGATGGCGGCGTAGGCCAGAGCCACCTGAAGCGGCGTCACGGTGAGCTCTTGACCGAGGGCGAAACTGGCCCGACTGAGCTTCGACCAGGTCCGAACTTCAGGCATGAGGCCACGGGCCTCGGCCGGATAGTCGATTCCACTGCGGCGTCCGAAACCAAAGGCCGCAAAGGTCCGGTGGAGATCTTTCTGCGGGATTCGTTCGGCAATCTCGATGATGCCGGTGTTGGCCGAGTACGCCACGACCTCGTCGAGGGTGTAGCGACCCGGTTCGACATGGTCTCGAATCCAGAAACCGGCGAGGCGGGTGCCTCGGCCACGACAGTCGAAGCGCTCACCCGGCCGCACCGAATCGGTGGCCAGCGCTGCAGCCGCCACCACCGGCTTGACCGTCGACCCGGGCTCGATGGCATCCTGCACCGGCCGCAGCCGCCAGCGCTCGCGTGGAACCAGGTTCGGAGCCATGGGATCGAAAGATGGAATCGAGCTGAGGGCGAGCAGCGCGCCGGTTCGTGGGTCGAGCACGACAGCCGAAGCGGCGTCGGCGCGCAGCTCCTTGACCGCCCGCCGCAGCTCGACGTCACACACGGCCTGCAGGCGGGCGTGCAACGCGAGCTCGAAATCCCACCCGTCCTCCCCGTAGTCCCGGCGCTCGAGCCTGACCTTGCGCTGAATGGCGTCGTTGACCGCCAGGTAGGTCCGGGGCTCACCGGCGAGCTCGGGATCGAAGTGGTGCTCGAGACCGGCCCGACCCACCATCCGGAGTTCCTCACGACCGACAAAGCCCACCACCGGAGCTGCCATGGCTCCCAGCGGGTACGCACGCTCGAAATCGGGCACCAGCACCACCGCGGTGGGAGCGAGCTCACGGATCGACTCGCCGGTCGAGGTTGAGACCTGTTTAGCCAACCACACCACGCGCGGCCCATCGACGAGCCGCCCCACGAACTCGTCGCCGTCGACTCCCAGCAGCGGCGCCGCGGCCCTGGCGAAGAGCTCGGGATCATTGAGCAGATGGGTGTCGGCCTGGATCGCCACCCGCTCCAGGGAGGTGGCGAGCACATAGCCGTCGGCCGACCGGATGGTGCCGCGCGGGCCAGGAACTTTGAGGACCTGCTCGTGTTGCCGTTGCGCACGATCTCTCCAAAGGTCGCCATCGATGACCGTGATCTGGACCGCCCTCGCAACCACGGTGATTCCGCCAACGGCGAGCATCAGGACAACCACCCACAACCGCCGCGCGTTCACGAGACCCCTCCGTCGATCATCGGCGCCGCCTCGCCCCCGCCGGCGGCCTCGGCCGGCACGAGTCCGAGCTCGGCGGCCCTTGCCGCCAGCACGGATGGGCTGCGCTGGTACTCGAGATCGAGCCGCAGCGCCCGTTCACGTGATTGGAGCAGCTCGACCTCCGCCCGCAACTGGATGAGGTCGTAGTGGATGGAGGTGATCTTGAGTCGCGGCCAGCCGACCAGGCCGAGGACGCCGACAACCAGCACCGCGATCAGCAGGAAGGTGCTCAGGACGTGCGGCCACCGCCGGTCGCGCTGGGGGACCAGGAAGCGATTGGACGGACCGACGACGGGAAGCTCCACCTTCAGCTCCCCTCTCTCCGTTCGACAACCCGCAGACGAGCCGAGCGAGACCTCGGATTGTCATGAACCTCTTCGTCGGTGGGCCGAACCGGACTCCGGGTCAGCACTCGAACGAGCGTTTCCGGATCGCAGCGACACTCGGGAAAATCGGGCGGACAGCTGCACCGGCCCTGGAGTCTCGCGAAGCTGTGTTTGACGATGCGGTCTTCCAGCGAGTGGAACGAGATCACCGCCATCCGTCCGCCCGGCCGCAAAGAGCGAACCGCCGGCTCGAGAAATCTCTCGAGTTGGCCGAGCTCATCGTTGACCGCGATCCGCAACGCCTGGAAGACACGGGTGGCGGGGTGGATCTTCTGGCCCTTCCGCCTCGGCAGGACCCGCTCCACCAACCGACTGAGCTCGTCGGTGGAGGACAAAGGTCGCTGGCGGACGATGGCTCGAGCCACGGCGCGCGATCGCCGCTCTTCGCCGTAGCGCCAGAAAATACCCATCAACTCCTCCTCGTCGGCCGAGTTGACCAGCTCGGCGGCGGTGACGCCATCGGGCCCCATGCGCATGTCAAGGGGGCCGTCGGCGGCAAAGGAGAATCCGCGCTCGGGCGAGTCGAGCTGCAGCGACGAGCAGCCGAGATCAGCGAGAATGGCGGACGGTGGCTCGAGCTCCCGCTCTGCGAGGAGCTCGGGGACTCGGTCGAAGGTCTCGGTGACGACGGTGACTCGACGGCCGAACGGCTCCAGCCGTCGCCTCGCCTCGGCGACGGCCTCAGGGTCACGGTCGACACCCAGGAGCTGGAAGCCCGGCGCGGCTGAGAGCAGGGCCGCAGCGTGACCGCCGAGACCGAGGGTGGCATCGACGAGGAGGCCGGGCGCCGACGGCGTCAACCATTCGACGATGGGCTCGGTGAGAACGGGAATATGGATGGAGGGCACTGGGATCCTCCATCAGAGCTCCAGGTCGGCAAGCTCGTTCTGCTCTTCATCACTGAGCAGCTCGTCCGTCAGGAAGGAGGCGGCGCGCGCGCGGTTGGTCACGGCGAGGTGGTTGATCCGACCCGACACCACGACCTCACCTTCAACCTCAACCATCTCCCTGAGCAGGGCGGGGACAAGCAGCCGACCGTGATCGTCCATTTCCTGAAGCTGACCGTAGTTGACACGTTCGATGAGCTTGCGAACCGCGGGTTTCATGGTCGGTTTGGAGAGGAGTCGTTCTTCCACGCCCTGCCAGACCGGCAGCGGGTAGATTCGCAGCTCGTGGGGAAAGAAGGAGCAGATGTAGACTTCTCTTCCGAAGGAGGTCTCGAGCTGCTCGCGCAGCCTCGCCGGCAGCTTGACCCGCCCCTTGGCGTCGATGGTCGCCGGGAATCCCCCGCGAAAACGATCCACTCTTACTCCCTTCGACGTGCTGAGCGGCTCGCTGATTACCCTGCGAGCCACTTCCAACCCTTTTCGACCACTTCAGACCACCCAATGATGAAGGCCCCGCAGAGCGCTGTCAAGGGTTTGGCCGGGAAGAATTTAGCGGTTGGCCGCGTCAGCGAGGACATGACCGTGGCGACATCCACAGATTCCACCACATCTTGTACTTTTCCAACACGATCACCACAACATATTGTGTATCTGTCTCAATTGATACCAGCTCGCGGTGGTCGTCCTGTTTCTTCCGCTTGGCCGTCGGCCCGACCGCTGTGACGGGATGGCCCGCGACCGGGCTGCCGGGGGGGTACAATGGCGCGGTGAATGAGAACCCTATCCGCCGTGTGGGTGTCGTACTCAAGACCTCCAGCAACGAGGCCGCCGAGCTCGGCCGACAGCTCCTGGTAGAGCTCGAGCGCCTCGAAATCGAGCCCGTCCTGGATGGGGCCTCAGCCGAGGTACTCGGAAAGAACAAAGGCTGTCGACGTTCGGAGCTGACCTCAAACTCCGATCTGGTCGTGGTTCTCGGCGGCGACGGCACCCTGCTTTCCGTGACCAGGGGTCGGATCGAAGGCACCCCGATTCTCGGGATCAACATGGGCACGCTCGGCTTTCTGACTGAGCACCCGGCCGAGCAGCTCTTTCCCATGCTCCACGCCGCCATCGAGGGTCGCGCGACCCTCGAGCGCCGAGAGCGGCTCGAGGTCACCGTGGACACCCCGGGGAGCGACGCCAACACGCATTCGGTCCTCAACGACGTGGTGATCAACAAATCGGCCCTGGCGCGGATGCTGGTCCTGTCGATGCACGTCGACGACAAATTCGTCAGCCGTTTCAAGGCCGACGGCTTGATCGTGGCCACCCCCACCGGATCCACCGCCTACAATCTGTCCGCCGGCGGTCCAATCCTCTATCCGACCCTCGACGTTCTCATGGTGACCCCGATCTGTCCCCACACCCTGACCAACCGGCCCATCGCCCTGTCCCTCGATTCGGTCATCGACATCCGGCTCGAGAGCCTCTCCGAGGAGGTCTTTCTGACCCTCGACGGCCAACAGGGCTTTCCCCTCACCACCCAGGACCTGGTCCGAATCCGCAGAAGCTCTGATCCGGCCTATCTGATCACCGCACCGAGTCGGTCCTATTTTCAGGTGCTCCATCGGAAGCTGAAATGGGGCGAACGCGGAGGCTGAGATACCGCCATCTCAGGCGCACGATCATTGCCGTGCTGGCGACGGTCGCTGCGTTCCTGTTGCTGGCCCTGATCGCCAGGATGTTGCTGACGGCAGGACCCACCCGACGGCTGGCGCGCGTCTGGATCGAGGCGGTCGCCGAGCGCCGCAATCTCGACCTTGAGATCGCCGACCTCTCCTGGGGGTTCATCCCACCGAGGATCCACCTCGACGGAGTTCGCCTCGAAGGACCGGGCATCCGCGCCGAGATCGAGACCGCCGAGGTCGATGTCGCGAGGATCTGGCTGACCCGGCAGACCATCGAACTCGGGACGGTCGCCGCCGACGGAGTCAAGGTGGCCCTCGACGGCATTCCCCCGACAAGTGACCGAGGTGAGGCCAAGCTCAAGATCCAGGTCCGGCACCTCGAGCTCAACCGTCTCGAGTTCGTCGGCACCGACCTCCTGGGAAAGATCGATCTCGCGCTGTCCGGGATGGACGCCGGGTGGAGTTCAGAGGACGGCTCGCCAACCGGGTTTGTGAGAGTCGACCGCGCCGATCTCCGAATCCCGGGACTCAACCCGATCAGTGCGGGGGTGGCGGCGCGGTTGGTGATCGACGATGGCTTTCACATCCCCTCATGGACCCTCGACGCCGACGGCATTACCTTGCGAGGACAAGGCGCCATCGGCGGTGAGGCTGGAACGACCTTCGCCGCCGCAGGGACCATCGATCTCGCGACTCTGGACAGCATCGTCAAAGCGGGCGGGATCCTGTCCGGCACCATCGCCATCGACGCGACGGTCCGGGCGAAGGAGGACGACCCTCTCCAGGTCGAGATCCAATCACGCCACCTCGCCGTTGCAGGTTTCAGCCTCGACGACGTGGCCGGTCGTGTCGTCCTCGGGGGAGGTGGCCTCCGTGGCGATCTCGACCGCGCCAGATTCTACGGTGGGAGACTCAACGGCTCGTACTCCCTCGAGCACTTTCGCGGGTCTTTCCCCCACCGGGTTCGGGTCGACGGACGCGGTGTCGCGGTGGACGGGATTCTCGGGGTCCTCGGCATCTCATCCGCCGGCATCGCCTCCGTACTCGACGCCGATGTCGAGATCGCGTGGAACGGCAGGTCCTTTCCTCTCGGGCAGGGACGTGCCGATGCCGTCTTTCGCCCAACCGATGGCCTCCTGCCCGCCTCCGGGCCACTCCTGGTCGAGCTCAAAGGAGACAGGGCCCTCACGTTCGCCTCCGACAAACTCCAGATCGGGCAGTCGATCTTCAGCTGGCAGGGACCACTCGCCATCGACGGCTGGGAGCCGTCGTGGTCCATCACCGCGACGCCGGCGGTCCTCGAAGAGGTCGTGCCCATGGTCAATGCCTGGATCGGGAGCCGGGTTCTGCCGGCGGTGGAGGGCAACGGCCGGCTCCAGGTCAGTCTCAGCGGGCCGTGGCAGGACCTGGTGGTCAACACTCGTCTCGATGCGCGGCCCTTGCGCTGGGGGCCGATCGCCCTCGATCACGCGGTCGCCAGCGCACTCATCGCCGGGAAACGCCTGACCCTCGAACCATCGCGTTTCAGCCTGGGTGACGGTTCGGGCGAGGTCGAAGGTTCACTGACGTGGGACCCGGCGGCCGGCGAGGAACAACTTGCCCTCGATCTTCGGGGACACCGACTCCCCATGGCCACCCTCGCGTCCTGGGCCGGTCAGGACGGGATGGCCGACGGCGCCTTTTCTTTCACCGGCGGTCTCCGCGGCCCAATCGGTCTTCCCCGAGGTTCCTGGGCCGCCGGGCTGGCCGATGTGACCATCGCCGGCCTCGAACTCGGCGACGCCACCGCCACCATCGACCTCGCAGACGGTCGATTCGAAGCCCGCGGGCTCGACTTTGACGACGGCCTTCAGGGTCGGGTGTCGTGGCGGGTGTCCGATGGTGAGATCGGCACCGATCTCGAGTGGGAAGGCATGCCTCTTGCCTTTCTCGGCGACACGATCACCCGCACCATCGGCGAGAGCGCCGATCTTCGCGTCGCCGGTCGGCTCACACCGGAGGGTCGTCCCACCGGCACCCTCACCGCCGAGACCGATACCGGTGCGATCGAGGTCGACGCCGAGCCCGACCGTTGGGTCGTTCGCGGCCAACTGGCCGATGCCGTCGACGGCTCCATCGAGCTCACCCGCGCGGCGGAGGGCCACCTCGCCGGCGGCGGCGAGCTGCGGCTCAAATCGGCCCAGGATCTGTTGGCGAGAGTGCTCCCCGGTTCCGGGATACCCCTGGAGGGCACCGCTGCCGTCGACATTGCCATCGACTGGCCGTCGGGCTCGTTGCCCGTCATCGAAGGAACCGTGGAGGATCTCGGCCTCGAGCTCCAGGACGATCCCGTCCGGCTCCTCGGACCAGCCCACTTCTCTCTCTCCGCCGATGGCCTGGAGGTCGAGGATCTCTACCTCGGCCACCGCGACGACCGCGTCTTCCTGCGTTGGAACATCGGGTCGGATGGATCGATCCGCGGCAACGCCACCGGCACCCTGGATGCCCTGCTGCTCCGTTTCCTGATTCCCGAATGGGAGCCCGCCGGACGGGCCACCGGCGTCATCGAGATGCTCGGCACCATCGATCGGCCCCGTTTCGAGGGTATCGCCGAGATCGCCCAGGGCTCCTTTCGCCTTCCCGGTGGGCAGACGATCCTGTCGGGCATCGACGGCACAATTCTCCTGTCCGAGGACGAGGTCGTCGTCGACGGATCGGACTTTCGGTTCATGCAGGGCCGAGGCCAGGCCCGAGGGCGGGTCACCTGGCGGGCCGGGATCATCTCCCTCGATCTCGCCGGTCAGATGAACGGGCTTCGCTATCCGGTTCTGCCGGGCCTGACGGCCCGTCTTTCCGGACCCTGGAGGCTCAACGGCCCGACCGACGACCTCCATATCAGCGGTGATTTGACGGTCGATCGCGCGTCGCTGCAGCGGCGGGACGCGCCGTCGATGCTCATCCTGGAGTGGTTCGGCGGCACACCCGCCCCGCCCGGCGAAGGCGGTCCGAGCCTGGATCTCCGCGTCGAAGCCGATCAGACCATCGAGTTGCGCAGTCCGTTTGTCCGCCTCGTGGGCTCGGCCAATCTGCATGTCACCGGGACGACCAATCGCCCGGGACTGGTCGGCAAGATCGAGTTCGAGGAGGGGGGCGAAGTCACCCTACAGAACCTCCGCTACGATCTCGAACGCGGCAACCTCACCTTTGCCGACCCCGACCGCATCGACCCCAGTATCGAGCTCCAGCTCCGCACCTGGGTTCAGAACTACCAGGTGACCCTGCGGGTCTCCGGCACCTCTGACCGGTTGGTTCCCCAGGTCACCTCCAACCCGCCGTTGCCGCAGGATGAGGTCTACTCCCTGCTCGCCATGGGCTACCGCAGCGACAGCCTGGGCAGCGGCGCCATGGGGGTCGGCCTCGCGTCGACGATCCTGTCGCAGCAGATCTCCTCGGAGCTCGACCGCCGAACCAAGCTTGTTCTCCCCCACGTTCGGGTCGACCCCTTCGCCGACAACGCCACCAGCGGTCCGTCGGCCCGGGTCACGGTGGTCCAGCAACTCGCGCCCAACTGGACCGTGACCCTGCAGTCGAATCTTTCGGCCGAGCGGGCGGAGGTCGTTGTCAGTCGCTGGTACCTCGCCCCCGGGATCTTTCTCGAAGCGAGCCGCGATCTCGATGGCTCGTACGGCCTCGACATCAAGATGCGACGGCCGTACTGAGGGCCACCGTGGTCACCTTCGCCACCCATGTTTTCGGCGGGCGTTCGACACCGGTCTTTCTCGTCGCTTTTCTGATCGTCACCGCGGCACTGCCCGTTTCCGCCAACATCGATCGCACGACCATCGCACGACTCGAGGTGGAGAGCGACGGGCCCGTGAACCCCGAAGCCACCCTCGAGGTCCTCGGTCTCGAGATCGGCCGGACCCTCGACCGAAAGCTCCTTCGGGACGCGATCCTCTCCATGTACGCCTCTACCGACGCCGAGTGGGTCAAAATCGAATCCGCCGAGACCCCGGATGGGCTCGACATCCTGGTTCGGATCAGCGTCAAACCGACGGTCTCCCGGATCCATGTCGAGGTCGGAAATCGCGTCCTGCGCAAACGGATCGAAAAATGGCTCGACGTCGGGCTGGGCGACGTGGTGTCCTTGACGAGCATCGAGGCCGGCGAAAATCGGATCGTTCGCAAGCTGCGCGAACGGGGTTACCCCAACCCTCAGGTCGATGTGTACCTCGACTACCGGCGTGACACCAACTCGGTAAGCGTCTCGATCACCGCCGAGATCGGCCTGCCCATGACCGTCAACTCGGTCACGCTGACCGGCATCGACGATCCCGAGATCGCGGCCGCTGCCACGCCCAAGATCAAACCCGGCAAGAAGCTCACGGTGCGATTCGAGGAAAAGACACGGCAGCAGGTTGAGGAGGATCTCAAGGAGGCCGGCTACTGGGCTGCCGAGGTTCTCAGGGTCACGCACATCGGCGAGAGCAATGAGGTCGACCTCGAGGTGGCGGTGGACCCCGGTGATTTCTATCGACTGGAGCTCGAGCATCCGGACGAGGGATCGAAAGCGGTCCTCAACGCCATTCCCGATCCCAAGAAGGAGGAGATCCATCCCCATCAGACCGACGCTCTGGCCGAGCGGGTTCGCGAGCGCCTTCAGGAATCCGGCTATCTGCTCGCCGAGGTTTCGGCCCACCTCGAGACCGGTCCGACCGGATCCGTTCTCCACCTCACCGTGGAACCGGGGACCGTCCGCAAGGTCCAGTCCGTCACTTTCCCCGGCGCAAAGAGCCTGACCGAAAAGCTCCTCCTGTCGACGGTGACGACCCGAAAAGGAGCGGTTCGCGGCCTCAGGGGGCAGGATGTGAGCAAGAGCTCGCTCGAGCGGGATCGACTGGCTCTCATCGACCTCTACCGAACCCACGGCTTTCCCGAAGCTGAGATCGCCGAACCACGCCTCGAGGCCGAAGGGGAGGACTCGGTCCGGGTGGTCTTTCCCGTGGACGAGGGGACGCGGTGGTTCCTCACCGATCTGAGGCTCGAAGGGCTGCCGGCGGAAACCGTCGCCGCCCTCGAGAGATCGCCGCTACCCATCGAAGAAGCGACACCTTGGGATCCACGCAAGGTCGAGGAGACGCGACGTCGGCTCGAGGGATTGCTGGCGGACAGCGGCTATCCCGACGGGCGCGTCGAGGCCGAAGTCGACGCATCTCGGCTCGGTGAGGCCCAGGTCACCCTCAGCGCCAAACCCGGAAGCTTCGTCCGCATCGGCAAGATCGTCATCGCCGGTCTCCGCCACACTCGAGAATCGGTTGTTGCGCGCTCCCTCCGGAGATCCGGGGTCCACGAGGGCGAACCCTACTCCCGATCGCTCATGCTCAAGGCCCAACAGCGGCTGTATGAGCTCGCCCTTTTCCGACGGGTCGAGCTGCTGCCCATGCCGGGTCAGGAGCGACACACCGACCGCGGGTTGGTGGTCCTTCTCGAAGAGGGTCTGCACAAGAGCTACCTGGTGGGTCTCGGCTGGAACGAGACCGACCGTTTCCGCATCACCCTCGGTTGGTACCACCTCAATCTCTTCGGCGGCGCCCATGCCTTCTCCATCGAAACCGTACTCTCGGGGACCGAACAGCGGTACCAGATCGGAATCCGCGAACCACGCCTGCCCAAGCTCGATCTCCCGGCCTATCTGGTCGTCTACCGAACTTACGAGGAGTTTGCTACCTACGCCCAGCGGCGGCAGGGTCTGTGGATCGATGTCGGCGACCGTTACAAGCGTCCCTATCGGTTGTGGTGGCGTTACGAATACCAGATCGTCCAACCCGAGAACGTGCGGGGTGAAATCGGCCGCGAGGAGGAAGAGGCCCGGATCTCGTCCATCACACCCACCTTCGAATGGGACTTCCGGGACAACCAGCTGGTGCCCACCCGGGGCACCTACAGCGAGATCGCGGTCGACTATGCCTTTCCGCTCTTCCAGGCCAACGCCGAGTTTCTCAAGCTCAAGGCCAGAACCACGCTCTACGGATCCATCGCCAATGGTCGCGGGGCCATCGGCGCCCGGCTCGGGGCCATCCTTCCCCTCGGCCCCTCCAGCGATCTGCCCGACAACCGCCAGGTTCCCCTCAACACCCGCTTCTTCGCCGGTGGCTCCAACACCCACCGCGCCTTCCGTAGGGACTATCTCGGCATCCCCGGCGAGACCATCAACCCCGAGGGCGACCCCATCGGCGGCAACGCCCTGGTGCTTTTCAACGCCGAGTACATCCGCAAACTCTGGTGGCTCTTCTCAACCCACATCTTTGTCGATGCCGGCAATGTCTGGGCGAGCCCGAGGGACGTGCGTTTCGGGGACATCCGATGGGGCGCCGGGCTCGGATTTTCTCTCGACACCCCGGCCGGTCCCATCCGCCTCGAGTACGGATGGAAGCTCGATCGAGAACCGGGCGAGTCGAACGGACAGCTGTGGTTGAGTTTCGGAATCCCGTTCTAAACGAGTTCAGCGGAGGTGCCTGGCTCCAACTTTGTGCGCCGCGCTCAAAGTTGCGTGCCTGGCATCCTCTCGGTTACACCGACGAAGAAACCATGTCGGCAACGCGCCTCTGAGCCCGATTCTCCCAGCGATCCTCTACCCGCCACGCAGCATGACGAACGCCATGTACGCCGTCACGAGCACCAGCATCATCGTGCCTTCCGCCCGACTGATTCGACCGTCACGGATCACGACCTTGCCGACGATGAAGGTGGCAAGGATGAGAAACGGGATGTCCTGGCGGATGACAAAGACCGGAACCGACGCCGGCCTGATGGTGAAGGCGGTGCCCACCACCAGGCCCAGGTTGAAGATGTTGGACCCGAGGACGTTGCCGATGGAGATTTCGGACTCGCCCTTGAGGGCCGCAGCCACCGAGGTTGCGAGCTCCGGCAGCGAGGTACCGAAGGCGATCAGCGTGAGCCCGATCACCGCCTCCGAGATCCCGAATCTCCGTGCGATGTCGATCCCACCCCGGACCATCATCTCGGAACCGATCACGAGCACGATGATGCCGATCAGAGTGAGTCCCAGGTTTTTCATGGGCCCGCCGCTGACCACGGTTTTGCCGGTGTTCTCGGTCTGGGCCTGACGCAGGGCGAGGCCGATGAAGACGGCGAAGATCACGAGTAACGCCACCGACGACGGTCGACCGATGAAACCATCCCACGCCGCGGCCATGATCACGACGGCGGGGATCACTCCGAAGATGAGATCCCGGCGGAGCACCCTCTCGCCACCGACGACGTGGATCGGTTTGAGCATCGCGGCGACACCGAGTACGAGGAGCAGATTCATGATGTTGGAGCCGACCGCGTTGCCGACGCTCAACCCCCCGGAACCGACGAGAGCTGCCCGAACCGAGACCGCAAACTCGGGCATGGAGGTGCCGAAGCCGACGACAACAAGCCCCACGACCATGGGCGAGACCCCGAGGCGCAGCGCGAGGCGCGAGGCCCCGTCCACCAGCCACGACGCACCCTGGCCGAGGCCGACAATGCCGACCACGACCATCACCCAGGGGAGGGACTGCTCGATGTTCACAGTCGGGAATCCTAACACTACAATTCGTCGGACGAATTGTGGTGGCGCTCGGTTCACTCACGCCAAACATCGCAAACGATGGTCTCCTTCGTTCGGCGCGGGCGGTGAACCGGATAGCTTGGGTTGCAGGTCCTGAAGGACCTGCCCAAATGACTTCCGCTCCATTCCGCAAGCTCACCCTTCAGGCTGCGCGAAGAGAATGTCGAGACCGCGAAACCGTCGAAGTTCGCCATTGCGCCGATTGCCCGAGAATCTCTGCGATGGAATGCGATGCACCGGCACGTCCGACGTGCCGCCGCAATTCGTCGGACGAATTGCCGCTAGTTCTTTTTGAAGATCTGCGAGATCTGCTCCCGGGTGGCCGAACCTACAACCTTGAGCATATGCGGGATGGCCGATGGTCGCTCGTGCTCCGGGGAGGCAGTCACGCGATCCGTGAGCTCCTTGTTGATCTCCGCCGCCCAGCGTTCGAGAGCGGTCAGCAACTCGTGGCGCATGAGACGCCCGACCAGCTGGTCACCATCCATCACCGGCAGGCAGGCGAAGTTGCACTCGATGAACTTGAGCGACGCGGTGAGGAGGTCCATCTGCGGTGTCAGACGAACACCGAGTTCGGACATGTAATCCTTCACAACCCCGCCCGAGATTCCCTCGTAGGCCCAGCGACCTATAGCGCGGAGACAGTCCTTCTCGGTCAGAAGACCCACCACATCTCCGTTTTCGTCGATCACCGGAATAGCAGCCACCGGAGATCGGGCGACGACCCCCGCCGCTTCCGGCATCGACTGGTCGGTGCCAAAGGTCCGGCTCGGTCTTCTCATGACATCACGCACCGTCGGAGCCGCCACCAACATCTTTACCTCCCGTTGAACGCCGTAAAAAACCACTTTCCGGCGACTGTCGATGCCCCGACCGCTGGTGCTGAGCAACGAGCGGTAGTGGAGCGGTTGATCGAGAAACACGGATTCGTTGCCGGACCCTGCGGTCGTGGGGGTCTCGAGCACCGCCCGACCGGTCGTACGAACAATGGCCGGGAACGCGCGCGTTCCGCCGATTTTCTTCCTTTCGGACCGCAGGACAAGCCTGGATTCATCGTCGAAGTTGTTGAAATGAGTATATCAGCAATACTATGATGTCAGTCAGCGAATCGGGGAAAAGGAATTTTTCATGGGTTCAGCCGATCCAGCCCCGTTGTTGTCCCTTGGCGTCTACGTCGCCTGTGTGGTCGGCGTGGTACTCGTGATGGTCGGCGCCTCGTTTGTTCTGGGCCAACGCCACAGCGACCGCGCGACGGGCCAGCCCTACGAGTCGGGGATCGTCTCCGAAGGCTCGGCACGGCTCCGCATGACCTCTCAGTTCTATCTGGTGGCCATGATCTTCGTGATCTTCGATCTCGAGGCGGTGTTCGTGTTCGGCTGGGCGGTGGCGGTGCGCGATCTCGGCTGGTCCGGGTACTCCGCGATCCTGCTCTTCATCGTCCTTCTTCTCGTCGCCCTGGTCTATCTCTGGCGAATCGGGGCGCTCTCCTGGGGCCCGGCCGACCGGTCACACCAACCAAAGCACGTCCCCACGGAAGTCGGTGGTCAATGACCGCCGACCGCGGCCTCCCGTCAACCGCCGAGATCCTCGCCAGTCTTGATACTCGATCCATGGAGGCGGCGGTCGCCAAGAGCATCTTGACGGCTCGCCTCGAACACCTGCTCGGTTGGGGCCGAAAGAACTCGATCTGGCCGTTCGGATTCGGGCTGTCCTGCTGCTTTGTCGAAATGGCCACAAGCCTGACCAGCAAATACGACATCGCGCGCTTCGGCTCGGAGGTCATCCGAGGCTCCCCACGACAGGCGGATCTGATGGTGGTGGCAGGCACGGTATTCCGAAAGATGGCGCCCATCATTCAAAGACTCTACGACCAGTTGATGGAGCCGAGGTGGGTGATCTCGATGGGATCCTGCGCAAACTCCGGCGGCATGTACGACATCTACAGCGTCGTTCAAGGGGTCGACTCGTTTCTCCCGGTGGACGTCTACGTCCCGGGATGTCCACCGAGGCCCGAAGCTTTCATGGAGGGCCTCCAGCTCCTTCGCCACGTCGTCGGCACCGAACGTCGCCCCCTGAGCTGGGTTGTGGGGTCGCAGGAGGTCCGGCGCCCCGACCCACCCAACATGCGGAACCTCAAGCGTGACCATCGAGCCCAGATGACTGATCTGAAGTCGCCGGACGGAGTCTGACCCGCAGGATCGGAGGTCGTATCGAATGATGAGCGCACCGGATGTCGTCCAGGAGTTGACGGAGCATCTCCTGGCGTCGAACACCACGGTGCAGCCGACCCGAGACGAGATTCCCACCATCTGGGTCGCACGGGATCACCTCCCCGCCGCAACCGAGTACCTCCACCGACAGGCCGACCATCCGTTCACCACCCTGATCGACCTCACCGCCATCGATGAGCGTGAGCGCGTTCACCGCGACGGTCAGCCCGCCGCCGATTTCACCATCGTCTATCACCTCTTCAGCTTCGATCGAAACCAACACCTTCGACTCAAGGTGCCGCTCGAGGGAGAGTACCCATCGGTCCCGTCGACAACCGGGCTGTGGACCGCGGCGAATTGGTACGAGCGAGAGGTCTTCGACATGTTCGGCATCACCTTCGACGGCCACCCGGCGCTGCGGAGGATCCTGATGCCGCCGACCTGGGTGGGCCACCCGCTGCGTAAGGAGCACCCCGCCAGGGCGACCGAGATCGGGCCGTACCAGCTCACCGATGCCGACCGGGACGTCGAGCAGGAGGCGCTCCGGTTCAAGCCGGAAGATTGGGGCATGGAGCGCCGGGGGGAAGACTCCGACTTTCTTTTTCTCAACCTCGGTCCGCAGCATCCGGGAACCCACGGCGTCCTGCGGATGGCGCTTCAACTCGATGGTGAGCTCATCGTCGATGCCGTCCCGGACATCGGCTACCACCACCGCGGCGCCGAAAAGATGGCGGAACGCCAGACCTGGCACACCTACATCCCCTACACCGATCGCATTGACTATCTGTCGGGCGTCCAGAACAACTTCCCGTACGTCCTGGCGGTCGAGAAGCTCGCCGGCATCGAGGTCCCCGACCGGGCGAAGACCATCCGCATCATGATGGCGGAGCTCTTCCGCATCGCCAGCCACCTGGTCTGGTACGGCACCTTCGCCCAGGACATCGGGGCCCTCTCTCCGGTATTCTTCATGTTCGTCGATCGCGAACGGATCTTCGACATCGTCGAGGCGATCTGCGGCGGCCGCATGCACCCGAGCTGGTTCCGCATCGGCGGAGTTGCCCACGACCTGCCGCATGGCTGGGACCGTTTGATGGCCGATTTCCTCGACTATCTGCCGGCCCGGCTCGATGAGTACGACAAGGTCGTCATGCAGAACCGGATCTTCAGGGCGCGGACTGAGGGTGTCGGAGCCTACACCCGAGACCAAGCCGTCGGGTGGGGGGTGACAGGACCGAATCTGCGCGCCTGCGGATTCGAGTGGGACTTCAGAAGACAGCAGCCCTACGGTGGCTACGAAGACTTCGACTTCGACGTCCCCACAGCCCAGGCGGGCGACTGCTACGCCAGGGCACAGGTGAGAATCGAGGAGATCCGCCAGAGCCTCAAGATCATCCGACAGTGCATCGACAAAATGCCCGAGGGGCCGTACAAAGCCGACCATTCCCTCACCACACCGCCGCCCAAGACCGCCACCATGAAGGACATCGAGACCCTCATCCACCACTTCCTCAGCGTCAGCTGGGGTCCCGTCGTCCCCCACGGGGAAGCCTTCCAGGGCATCGAGGCACCGAAAGGATTCACCGCCTTCTATCTGATCAGCGACGGATCGACGGGCTCGTACCGAACTCGGATCCGTGCGCCGTCTTTCGCCCACATGCAAACCGTCCCCTGGATCAGCCGCGGCGTCTTTGTCGCCGATCTGCTCGCAATCCTGGGGAGCATCGATTTCGTGCTCGCGGACGTCGACCGATGAAGGACCAGAGCGCCTTTCTCACCCCTGAGGAGCTCGAGCTCTTCGACGACGGCCTCAGGCTGGAAGAGAATCCCCGATCGGCCTGCGTCCCCGCCATGAGGTGGATCCAGGACCGCCGAGGCTGGGTGAGCGATGAGGCCATGGAGTTCCTCTCAGAGAGGCTCGACGTGAGCCTCTCGGACCTCGAGAGCGTGGCGACCTTCTACAGCCTGGTCTACCGCAAGCCCGTCGGCGAGCACGTGATCCTCATGTGCGACAGCGTAAGCTGCTGGATCATGGGTTACGAGACGGTGGGGGATCACCTCAGGCGGCGGCTCGGGATCGAGTTCGGCCAGACCACCGAGGACGATCGTTTCACCCTGCTGACCATCCCGTGCCTCGGCGCCTGCGATCGCGCACCGGCCATGATGGTCGACGAGACCCTGTACGGACCGCTGACGCCCGAGCTCATCGACGAGATTCTCGACAGCTACGGCGAGGCGGGCTCGTAATGGCCGAAGCAACCCCCCTCACCCAGGGCATCCCGGCGGACGGCAAGCCTCTCGGGCTTCGCGAGTACGAGGCGATGGGCGGCTACGAGGCCCTGCGCACGGCGGTGGGGCAGATGACCCCCGAGGACGTCATCGAGGTGGTGAAGGACTCCAACCTCAGGGGTCGTGGCGGGGCGGGTTTCCCGACCGGGATGAAGTGGGGTTTCGTGCCCAAACGGGACGGCAAACCGGGCCGGCGGTACGTGGTCGCCAACGGCGATGAGATGGAGCCCGGGACCTTCAAGGACCGCCTCCTCATGGAAGGCAACCCACACCAGCTCATCGAGGGCATGACTCTCGCCGCCTACGCCATCGAGGCCGATTTCGCCTACGTCTTCATCCGCTGGGCCTACCGCGACGCCTTTCACCGGCTGCGGGATGCCGCCCACGAGGCAGAGAAGGCGGGCTACATCGGCAAGAGAATCCTCGGCACCGACTTCCACCTCGAGTTTCACATCCACGGCAGCGCAGGTCGCTATATGTGCGGCGAGGAAACCGGTCTGCTGAACTCGCTCCAGGGCGGCCGCGCCAACCCGCGGTCCAAGCCACCGTTTCCCCCGGTTGCGGGTCTCTACGGCAAACCCACCGTCATTCAGAACATCGAGACCCTGTGCAATGTCCCGCAGATCATCTCGAACGGCGCCGAGTGGTTCCGAAATCTGGGTCTGGCAGGTGACGCCGGCACGAAGCTCTACGGGGTCAGCGGCAAGGTCAACCGACCCGGCATCTTCGAGCTGCCCATGGGCACTCCGATCCGGGAGATCATCGAGGAGCACGCAGGTGGGATGCGGGACGGCCTGCGGCTGCGCGGGTTCCTCCCCGGAGGCGCGTCGACACCGTTTCTTCTCGACGAGCACCTGGATCTGCCCATGGACTTCAACCACATCGCCGAAGCCGGCAGCCGGCTCGGCACCGGCACCATGATCATCCTCGACGACCGCACCTGCCCCGTGGGCATGTTGGCGAATATGGAACACTTTTATGCCCAGGAGAGCTGCGGCTGGTGCACTCCGTGCAGGGACGGCCTGCCCTGGGTGGAGAAAACCCTCCATGCCATGGAAACGGGGGCTGGAAAAGACGAGGACCTGGAAATCCTCGAGCTCCACTGCAAGCTGCTGGGGCCGGGCTACACCTTCTGTGCGTTGGCGCCCGGCGCGGTCGATCCATTGGCGAGCGCCCTGAGGTTTTTCAGGGAGGACTTCGAGGCGCACATCAGCGAGCGCCGGTGTCCGTGGAGAAACCCGTCTTGAAGAAGATCTGGGTCGACGGCCGGACCCACGAGGTCCCGGAAAGCAACAACCTGCTGCAGACCGTCCTCGATCTCGGCTACGACCTGCCCTACTTCTGTTGGCACCCGGCGCTCGGCTCGGTCGGCGCCTGCCGCCAGTGCGCGGTCAAGCAGTTCCGCGACGCGGACGACCGCGACGGGATGATCATCATGGCCTGCATGACCCCGGTCAGCGACGGGCTTCGGATCTCCATCGACGACCCCGAAGCCGTGGCGTTTCGGGCGTCCGTGATCGGTTGGCTCATGACCAACCACCCGCACGACTGTCCGATCTGCGACGAGGGCGGCGAGTGCCACCTCCAGGACATGACAGTCATGACCGGTCATAACCAACGCACCTATCGGTTCAACAAGCGGACCTTCCGCAACCAGAACCTCGGTCCCTTCCTCAACCACGAGATGAACCGGTGCATCCAGTGCTACCGCTGCGTCCGGTTCTACCGGGACTACGCCGGCGGCAAGGACTTCAACGTCTTCGGATCGCGCAACCGGACCTATTTCGGTCGGGTCAAAGACGGAACCCTCGAGAGCCCATTCAGCGGCAACCTCGCGGAGATCTGCCCGACCGGGGTCTTCACCGACAAGACCGAGAAGGCGCATTACACCCGCAAATGGGATCTCCAGACCGCGCCCTCTCTGTGCACGCTCTGCGGGCTCGGCTGCAACACCCTGCCGGGCGAACGCCTTGGAACGCTCCGCCGGATCCGCAATCGCTACCACGGCGAGATCAACCGTTACTTCCTCTGCGACCGGGGCCGGTTCGGCTACGAGTTCGTCAACAGCCCCCGCAGAATTCGTCATCCTGCGCTGCGGCAACCGGGGAGCCCGGGTTCGGCCATCGTCTCGGCCGAGCAGGCCATCGACCACGCGGCGGGGCTCCTCGCCGGTGGCGCTACCATCGGGATCGGTTCCCCTACCGCCTCGCTCGAGGCCAATCATGCGCTGCGAACCCTCGTCGGAGCGGAGAACTTCTTCGTCGGAATCGGCGGTTCTGAGGCCGAACTGCTCCGGACGGTGCTGGCGACCCTCGGGGCCGGACCCGCCGGCCCGCCCTCGCTGCGCGAGATCGAGCGGGCCGACGCCGTGCTCATCCTCGGCGAGGATCTGACCAACACCGCGCCGCTGCTCGACCTGGCCGTTCGCCAGTCGGTGCTCAACGTCCCCCTGGATCACGCCCGGGCCCTCGACGTCCCGCATTGGAACGACGCGGTCAATCGGCTGGTGATCAACAACGAGCGCGGCCCGCTCTTTGTCGCGACACCGGCTCCGACCTCATTGGACGAGCTCGCCTCCGGCGTCTGCCGGGCCGCTCCCCAGGACATCGCCCATCTCGGCTTCGCCATCGCCGCGATCGTCGGCTCCGGTGCGCCCGCCCTGGGCGACCTGCCGGACGCGATTGCTCGCCTGGTCGGTCCGGCGGCGGAGGCGCTCCGAAATTCGAAGACGCCGCTGATCATCGCCGGGATGGGATCGGGGGACCTCGCCACGATCCGGGCCGCCGCCACGTTGGTTCGGGAACTCGCCAACACCAACCCTGCAGCCGCCCTGTGCCTGGTGGTTCCCGACTGCAACTCGGTGGGTGTCGGACTGCTCGGCGCACCCGATCTCAGTCACGCGGCGGCGGCGGCGGCGCGAGGCGAGTTCACAAACGCAATCGTCCTCGAACCCGATCTCTCGCGCCGGGGCCGAAGCGAAGCGCTCTCCACGATCCTCGACACCGTACCGCACGTGGTGGTGCTCGATCATCTGGAAGGCCCTGCGACGGACCGCGCCGAGCTCGTCCTTCC
>Ga0316192_10000311_pt1 | contig 34717 bp, 26 predicted proteins | sample MerIslwburrow_MG_FD_204931 | JGI IMG/M metagenome (GOLD analysis project Ga0316192, IMG submission 204931) | Coastal sediment microbial communities from Maine, United States - Merrow Island worm burrow | ecosystem: Environmental > Aquatic > Marine > Coastal > Sediment | place: USA: Maine...
AGCTTCACGAATTTGTTGAGCGGTTGGGTGAGAAAAAATACCGCGCGCAGCAAATTTATGAATGGCTTTATTCCAAACAAATTGAATCCTTTGAGGATATGACGAATATTTCCAAAGGATTTCGCGCGCGTATGATGAAAAACGCGTCTATTGGAACACTGCGCCTCAACCGCAAGCAACAGTCTCTGAAAGATCGCTCTGTTAAGTTTCTTTTTGAACTCAAAGATGGCGCTCAAATTGAATCTGTGCTGATGTTTAACAACGGACGAGCCACACTCTGTCTTTCGACGCAAGTGGGTTGCGCTATTGATTGCACATTTTGTGCGACAGGAATGATGGGGTTTACGAGAAATTTGACAACAGGGGAGATTGTAGACCAGTTTATACAGGTTCAAAAAATGTCGGATGCTGAAATTTCAAATGTCGTTTTTATGGGTATGGGGGAGCCGTTCCACAATTATGAGAACCTGATTAAAGCCTGTAAGATAATGACGGATGACCAGGGCATTAACCTGTCCGCGAGGCATCTCGTCGTTTCAACAAGCGGTCTTGCGCCCAAAATCCGGCAATTCGCCGACGAAAAACACAAGTTTCGGCTAGCGCTCTCTTTGAATGCTACGACTGACAGACAGCGCAGCCAACTCATGCCAATTACTAAAAAGTGGCCGATTGCCGAACTCCTGAAGGCTGCCCGCTACTATGTCGGGAAGAGCAATCAGGCGATTACTATTGAGTACATCATGCTAAAAGATATTAACGATTCAGAAGAAGATGCAATTCGTTTGCGAAGCATGGTCGACGGACTTTTATGCAAAATTAATCTTATACCTTATAATCCCACAAAGGCGAAATATCAACGTTCTCCGAAAGAACAAATTCTGCTGTTCTACGGAAAATTGGCAGATCTGAAAATGCCAGTTACAATTCGATGGAGTAAGGGGGATGATATTGACGCAGGATGCGGACAGTTAGCCGCAAATGAACAAGCTTAGCGGCGATTTTTTGTTTGCGGCTCTCCAAGATACTCCGAGCAAGTCTTGTAAGCAGCATAAACTGTTTTCAACTCGCTCTTGCTTGTTTTAAAATTGACTGGAATTTTTAATATGTTCTGCCGTTCAAGTTCAGCTTCTGTTCGATTCCCCAACTCGAAATAAATTTCACACAAATTCTTATGACAATAGGCGCGGTTTACCGGCGAATCAACATTCTCTTTATTAAAGCTGGTCAAAATTTTCTTATAAAAACGGGCTGAATCCTGCCAATTCTTCTTTTTCTGGTTTAATTTTGCGGCGGCCCAGAGAAAAACGCGACTTTCAGGGAGTTCGCGCAAACCGGCGTTGATAATTTCCAATCCTTCGTCATAACGCTTCTCTTTCATCAAAATCCAGCTAATTCCATTCATTGCGCTATATCTGGAATATTTACTTTTTTTAATTGCGAGGCGCAGATAGCCGATAGCTTTTCCCCTTTCATCCTCGATCATGGGAAGCCAGGCCAAGTATTTACTGTATTGGCCGCGATAATATAGATATGATCCTATTCCTAAATAAGCGTCAAACAACGTGCTGTCAATCTTCAATGCCGTTTGCAACGCCTTCAGGCTGCTTTGTGCATGCTTGAAAGCATCCAGATATTTGTTTTGTTTGGATTTATAGAATGCAATATACCCATAACTCCCGCCGAGATAAAAATAAGACCAGGCATCTCCTTTTTGTTTAATCTGACGCCGAGCTTTTTCCATGGCAACGCTGGTTATTTTTAGAAAGACTTTTTCATCGTCGTTATTTTCGTAATCCATCATCCGGGTCTGCAAAACAGCGGCGTGGAAAAAGTAGCCGACCGGGCTTTCAGGCAAGCTTTTCTGGAGACTGATGAACACACGCAAAGCATCCTCGTAATTTTGCAATGCGCTAAATCGAATTCCAGAATGAATCAGGCTGTCTAATTTTTCCTGATGCATACCTGAGCCGGAAAAACTATCTGTCGGTTTTACGCAAACGATCAGTAAAAAAAAGAAATAAAAAAAACGGACAGCGAACATTTCCAAAAGCGGCCTATGTAATACCCGAAAAGGGTGTCCTGTTTGAAGTAGCTGTACAATGACGACGAATCAAAAACAAGGATGGCATCCTCCTAATCCGACGCGACTTAACTATCTACTATTATAGAAGATTGCACAGATAGCGACATTCATGTGACAATAAAGTCATTCTATTCTGTTGCAAAAATTCGATCTCCGGCATCGCCCAATCCAGGGAGGATGAACCCGCTCTCATTTAAACAGCGATCAATTGCCGCAGTATAGATTTCAACATCAGGATGGTGTTGTTGCATTAAGTCAATGCCTTCCGGAGCGGATACAAGTGTCAAACACCTGATTTTATCGACTTTATGTTCTCGTAATATTTTTACACTGGCTGACAAACTGCCGCCGGTGGCCAGCATAGGGTCAACTAAAAATACTCGAGAGTGATGGATTTCTGCGGGGAGCTTACAATAGTACTTAACAGGCATAAGCGTGTCTTCTTTTCTGAATAGGCCGATGTGACCAAGTCGGACGTCGGGGTAAACCTCACAGATTGGCTCCTGCATGCCAAGACCTGCTCGCAAAATAGATACGATTGCCAGCTTCTCTCTTATTTTACAAACCTGCATGTTTTCCAAAGGGGTGTCAATGGAATATTCTGAAACGCTTAAATCTTTTGTAGCCTCATAAAATAATATTCGGCAAATCTGCACCAATCCTCGTCTGAACTCTGCGGGTTGGGTTGATTTAGCTCGCAACAAGCCCAGATAATGTTTGACAACAGGGTGTTCAATAATTTTCAAATTTTGCATTTTCTTATCTTTCTCCACGAGTATTAAGCCAATTTCAACAAAATAAAAATTTTATAGCGGCTCAGTTGATTAATCACACAGCAAGCGGAATCTACTAAAAAATAGCGATGATTTCTTGTGAATTTTCAAAAAGAATGATTTCTCTGAAAACGGTTAATTTGTAGGTAAAACACAAACTGTTGTGTTATTGTAACTTCACAGACACCTAAATATGGGGGATCGGTGATAGGTTTCAGGCGCCTGCAAAGCGGTTTTATTCAATGCGAGGGCTAACGAAACACATATCGTATATATTTTCTTTTAATAATAGTTACCACTATTTTCTTCTTGACAAAATTAGCGGCATTCCTTATGTTTACCAAAATTAATTTACTTCAAATGTCCTGCCTTGTTTATAAACGTCAACCGCAGTATCAGATTTTTTGTTTTTCAAATATTCTTCATGTTGAGAATTTGTATTGTATAGGTTAGGTTTAAGTTATTCTGGAACTTTCGATTATTTGCTTTTATTCTTCTAAATGAAGGAAGGGCTCACAAAATATGAATTATAAAAAAGTCAAACTTATCTATTTTTCGCTAGGAGATTCGAGTTCACGCGAAGTAGAGTTGACTTGGAGTAAATTTGTATCTTTGCTAGGTGTTGTATCTATCGCTCTGTTTTTTCTTGTGTCCACCTCACTATACTTCTTTACAAATTTCTATCAAAATCTGGAAATCTCATCCCTTTCAAAAGTAAACGATCATCTTCGTGTTCAACTGGCTCAAATGGGCGACAAATTATCCTATGTGGGAGAACGTGTAGATGATTTGGAGGCCGAAGACGATCATCTGCGCATCATTGCAGATTTGCCTAAAATCGATGAAGATACCCGCGACGTTGGCGTTGGCGGTGTTTTAAACGTAAATTATGAAATCCCACTTGTTTCGGAAGATATAAGCACAGAAGTATTCGAATATCAGGAAGTTTTGGGTAAAATGCTCCGACGCCTTGAATTAACCAAACATAGTCGTAAGGAAATAAAGGATCGACTTGAGCAAAACAAGACCATCATGAAGCACACGCCTTCGATTCGTCCGCTTTTAGGCGGCAGAATCAATGATAAGTTTGGTTTTAGAAGGCATCCTCTTCTCGAAAAAGTCATCCATCATAAAGGTGTTGATATTTCGGCTGAACGCGGCACTGAAGTGTTTGCAACGGCGGCGGGTGTTGTTGAAAAAGTCATTACCACCTACCAGGTAAATAAAGGCTACGGCAAATATGTATTGATCGATCACGGTTACGGTCTGAAAACTCTCTACGGTCACATGTCAAAAGTTTTTGTGAGTCAAGGTCAAAAAATTGTGAGATGGAAGCCGGTTGGTCTGGTTGGTTCAACCGGGCTCGCCACAGGACCGCACCTTCATTACGAAGTCCGCAAGGAAGGCAAGCAGATCGATCCTTTGTCTTATATCTTAAATTAAAGATTCCAAATTTTAGATAAGTAACACGCCTAAGTCAATCCAGCTTAGGCGTTTTTATTTTTCCTCCTCCAAAAGTGAAATTATGCTGAATATACGTCAGTTGTACTTTTGGTTAACACTGTTTTTTCTCTCTACGAACTCCTTTGCTCAGGTCGTGTTGACCGAGGTAATGTTTGACCCGTCTGGCAGTGAATCGCATGACGAATTTATCGAAATATTCAACCTGTCTAAAACGGATTCGTTCGATCTCGCCGGATGGCAAGTCAGCGATGGCTTTGGTTTCGACACAATTATATCTTCCGGCTCTGGCCTTGTTTTGCGACCTGGGAGATTCGCTGTTATTTTGGATGCTTCTTATTTCCAAAACTCAAATAGTTACGACGTTATAATTCCAGATTCAGTCCTGATATTGACAGTCGACAACCCGACCTTGGGAAGCACTGGTCTGTCAAATTCAACTCCTGAAACCATTAGTCTCTACGATAACACAGGACAAGTTATTTCTGCGTATACTTACTCTCTGGACAATAAGAGCGGTTTTTCTGATGAGAAGATCGAACTGTACGGGGATAATCTTCCTTCGAATTGGTCAAATAGTCTAATCAAAAAAGGGTCGCCTGGCGCGCGCAACACCGTCACACCGAGAGCTTTTGATTTGGCAATAAGCGACAAAGATCTCAGCTTCACTTTACGAGCCGACTCTACTTTACAAATTGTAGCAATAGCGCATAATGTCGGTCTACAGACCATCTCGAACTTCGAGGTCAATTTTTCATTGGATGTAAACAAAGACGATGTCGCGCAGTCAGAGGAAATAGTTGGAATAGTTAGCCTTTCACAAGCGTTATCGAGTCACGACTCCGTTGCGATTGTTTTTGAAAATAAGCCAAACCCTGGCCGAAGCAGATTTATTGTTGAGATTATTAGCATTGAAGATGAGAACCCGCTAAACAACCATGCTTCCGGCGACTTTTACCTACCTGTTCCTGTAGCAAGCATTGTTATCTCGGAGATCTATTTCCGACCGTCAAAGAATTTTCCAGAATGGCTTGAATTTGTAAATCGTTCCAGCCAGACGATTTCAATCGAAGATTGGACTTTTTCCGACAAAAGTGGCACGCGGGCTGAATTTGGGCACAATATTCCCACGATTCCACCCAAAGCGCTTTTTGTCGTAAGCCAGGATTCGAGCATTTTTGCAAGCCTTCCCAGGGAGACAATTGGGGTTGTTCCCTCAAAATGGCCCACCCTCAATAACGCTGGAGATCAAATCATTCTGAAAGACCCTGTCGGCAATACCATCGACTCCCTAACTTATACTTCAGACTGGGGAGGAGACATCGGGGTGTCAGTGGAGAAAATAATTATTGACGGCTCATCGACCATACCGGAAAACTGGGGCTCTTCTGAAGATTCAAGCGGCAGCACGCCAGGCCGAGCCAACAGCCTGTCACCGCGTGACTTCGACTTAGGGTTGGATACAAAATCGATTCGTGTGTTGCCTTTGGCGCCAAAAGCCGGAGATGATTTGAACATTGTTATTACTGTGTACAATGTTGGCTTGGAACCCGTCAGCAATTTTTCAATACGGGCGGCGGACGATCTCAATTTTGATATGCGCATTGAGAATAAGGAAATTATTGACGCCCCTTTGTTTTTTACTGGTCCGCTCTCTTCAGGCGACTCAACGCAATTTGATTTGGTTTATCGTGAAGTTTCGGCTGGAATTCACCCGATTTTGGTAAATGTTGACTTCACTGAAGATGAGAAACCTGAAAATAATATTGCTGTCACCTCAATAAGTGTTTCATTTCACGAAGGAATTGTTCGTATCTCAGAAATCATGTATTCTCCAGCCTCCGGGCAAGCAGAGTGGGTTGAGCTGATAAATACTTCAGACGAGCCAATATCTTTGCTAAATTGGCAATTGTCAGATGTTTCACCGGACAAAAAACGCATACCGGAAAGCGTTATCGATGCAGGCGCGTACTTTGTACTTGCGCAAGATTCCAGTATCAAACAAATAATTGCAAAGGATGTTCATTTTGTGACGCTTGAGCAATGGCCTTCTCTGAATAATTCAAGCGACAGAATCGCGCTATTTGATTTTACAGGCGCTGTGATCGATTCTTTGACATTTTATTCAACCTGGGGCGGAGGCAGTGGATTTTCTTTGGAAAAACGGGGTGTCAACGGGCAGGCGATAGAGCCGACTAATTGGGGAACCTCAGAGGATTCATCAGGAAGCACTCCGGGTCGAATTAACAGTCTTTCACCGCGTAATTTTGATCTTTCACTTAAACCGACCGGATTCCAGTTTCAGCCGAAAACGCCAAAAGCCGGAAACGATGTCGAAATATTATTTTCTGTCTTTAACTCGGGATTGCAATCAGCGAGCAGATTTGTGGTCGACATTGCTGATGATTTGAGTATGGACAGACGCATACAAGGCGAGGAAATCATTGAGACAGCGCTTTATACCGGACTGTTGGCGCCTGGAGATTCAACATCCTTCTCTTTGCAATATTTAAACCTCAGCGCTGGCGCCCATAGTATTGTAGCGGAAATCGTCTTCTCCAGTGATCAAGTAATAAAAAATAACAAGGCTGACTCTGTATTAAAGGTATCTTTCCCTCCAGGTGTTCTCCGCATCAATGAAATAATGTATTCTCCCTATAGTAATGAGCCGGAATGGGTCGAGTTTTTAAATGTCTCTCACCAGATAATTTCTTTGCGCGATTGGGCGCTTTCGGATAATACGTTGAATGATGCGGCTCTGGTCGAGAAAGACATATTCCTGCAACCGAACGAATTCGTCGTTATGAGTTCCGCATCCATCCCGGAGTCGGCAAGCAAATTCATAACACTAAGTGCCTGGCCGTCATTGAATAACAGCAGCGACCAGGTCGTACTTTATGATTTGACCGGATCCACTATCGATTCATTACGTTATCTTTCAAGTTGGGGCGGCTCTGAAGGTCTTTCATTGGAAAAGATAAATCCGGTTCTGCCTGGAACAGACAGTACAAACTGGAGTTCATCCGCAGCGCTTTCAGGGCATACGCTTGGTAAACCAAATAGCATATTTGCCGAAAATTTGCCGGTTTCAACCAAACTAAATATTTCACCAAACCCATTTTCACCCAACGGCGACAGCCACGATGATTTTGCCCTTATTTCATATCAATTGCCCACTGCAACAGCGGCAATCAACATCAAAATATTTGACTTGCGCGGTCGCCTGATCCGCTTTCTTGCCAACAACAAGCCAAGCGGCTCGTCTGATACAATCATTTGGGATGGAAGAGATAATAATGGCAGGCGAGCCTCAATTGGCATTTATGTTGTTTTTCTACAAGCGATCAATGCGAAAGAAGGCGCTCTAGTGACCCATAAAAAAACGGTTGTGCTCGCAGACAAACTTTGAAATAACAACAGATTCATTGAAAAGAGAAAATACTTTCCGACCTGGTTAATCAAGTCTATGTATCCGTTGACATCTATATCTGCTTTTTGTATTATTACGGCGCACTAACAATCTGAATTAAATGCAAAAACCACTCAAAATCATCTTGTCCATACTTATGCTCCAAATCCTGCTTGTAGCCACCCATCTTGGTGAATTCTGGCCGTTCAGTATTTATCCTATGTTTTCAAAAGGAGGGCGAACATGGACACGCGCCCTTGTCCGCGACGTCGAGGCTGTTTCAGATTCTCTGGCTTGGCAAAGTGTTTCTTTAAATCAGCTCAAAGGCAGTCCTGTCGCGCTTCCAGACTATGGTCTGGATCAGGTTGATTATGCCAATTTTGTTTACAAAACCAGGAATTGGGATGACATGCGCATTCAGGGTCTGAGAGATCTGTTTAAAGAAGAAAATCTCCGAAACAAAAAGTGGTTAGCGATGATAGTAAGGGGTTATTTAAACGATGCAGATTCAGTGGTTGCGCTAGCGACGCCGTTGTTCATATTGACTGGTGATTCTACTTTTAAAAACCCCAATCTACCTGAAGCTGCTTATTATAATTTGACAGTCAAATGAATCTGGCTCTCCAACAAAACCTGTTTGACTTTGAACCGGAGAAAACAGTCGGCGAAACGCTTCATTTTAAATTCCTGGAGCTGTTTGTCGTCTGCAAAGTAATTCAATATACATGGGAATGGGGATTCTACATCCTTAGACTAAGAGATGTTGTTCTCCCAATAGGATTAGCCCGCTATATTGATGTGTCGATCATGCTTGGCAACCCAATGCCGTTGGTGAGCGCAGCGCTGATAACAGTCATTTGTTCACTGGCTTTTTTCAGACTTGGCTCGAAATGGTTTTATCTCGCGGCTCTGATTCTCCTGCATTTGCAATATGTTACGCGCTTCTCAAGCGGCGGAATTCAACACAGCTCAAATTTCGTAGGCATGAGCCTGATGGGCTTTGCGGTTGGCGTGGCCTTTTTCTCCGTTCCGAAAGAACAGATGCGATTTATCTGGGGATTTATCTTTTTTTTCATCGGCCTTGCCTATACCTCATCCGCGTTATGCAAAATTATTGGCAGCGGCGTCACATGGGTCGATGGCAGACATCTTTGGTTATGGATTGCGGAGAAAGGCGCAGATCATCTCTCGAAAACCGGCCAATTTGAAATGAACTGGCTACAGCGCGTCGTATTTACAAATTTACACATCGCAACCTTGTTCCTCCTGCTCGGATGGTTAACTGAATTTTTCGGTTTTCTTTTTTGGTGGAAAAAAATGAGGCCATTTATTGCCATAGGCGCGCTCTGCTTGCATTTCGGAATCTACTTTAGCATGAACATCTATTTTAGTTCATTCATTTATCAATTGCTTATCATCGGTTTTCCCTGGGCGATCCTGCTCGACAGGAAATTGCCGTCTGGCAAACAAACGCCAACGCTGAAAAAGTGGCTTGAGGTGAAGTCGGAAATTTGAGCCGCAATTTTTACGGTTCAGTCTGATTCGCGCCATCCCGCATGCGAGCCAATTGAAGTTGGATGTGTAGAATATGTCGGAAAGGGTTTTTCAGAACCGTGAAATGCGCGCAACAATATCGGTTCTAAGCCTGGTATTGGAGCAATTGATATTGACCTTGCTCTATTCTTTGCAAATCACTCGATGATACCGCTTTTTCCCGGCGCGCAACACCATGGCTCCGTCAACAAGTAAATCATCGAAGATTTTCTGTTCCGTATCGCTAATTTTTTCATCGTTCAGATATGCGCCGCCCTGCTTTATCAAGCGCCGCGCCTCTCCTTTTGACTTGGCTAGTCCGGCTTCAGCAAAAAGATCGGAGGCAAACATGCCATTCTTCAAAACTTCCAGTGCGATAGTTGAGTGCGGAATGTTATCAACGCCTTTTTCTGCGCCGCCGAATGCGCTTCTGGCCGCTAGCTGCGCTTTTCGCGCTTCCTCTTCTCCATGCACGATTGTAGTCGCTTCAAAAGCCAAAATTTCTTTTGCCTGACGAATGTCTGCGCCTTCAAGATCTGCCAGCTGGCCAACTTCATCCATTGGGAGAAATGTAAAGAAGGCAAGAAATCGACCTGCGTCGCGGTCGTGGCAATTTATCCAGTATTGATAGAACTCATAAGGACTGGTCTTATCTGGATCGAGCCAGACGGCTCCGTTGGCGGTTTTTCCCATTTTTGCGCCAGAAGCCGTTGTGAGCAACGGCCATGTGACGCCTTCCGCTGCTGCGCTTTCTTTGCGTCGAACCAGATCGACACCCGCAAGAATGTTGCCCCATTGGTCATCACCACCCAGTTGCACAGTGCAGCCGTAATTCCGATAAAGTTGCAAAAAGTCGTACGCTTGCAAAATTTGGTAGTTGAATTCCAGAAACGACAAGCCAGTTTCCATGCGGGATCTGTAGGCCTCAGCAGAAAGCATCCGATTAACGGAGAAACAGGCTCCGATTTCACGTAAAAAGTCCACGTGATTGAGTTTGAGCAGCCAATCGGAGTTATGAACCGCCAGGCCATTTTTTTCATCGAAGGTCACATATTGGCTGATTTGCGTTTTTATTTTGGCTGCGTTAACCAAAATCTGTTCCCTGCTCAACATTTTGCGCAGCTCGGTTTTTCCGCTTGGATCACCGATCATGGTGGTTCCGTCGCCGATAACGGCAATAATGCGGTGTCCGGCGCGTTGCAAGTTTGCTAAAGCCATCAGGCAGATTAAATTGCCTACATGTAAACTGTCAGCGGTCGGGTCAAAGCCAATATAAACAGTAACCTGACCTTTTTCAAAAGCTTCTTTGACAGCTGCCTCGCTCGTTGCCTGCTTTACAAATCCGCGTTGTTTAAGGATGTCAAATGCGTTGGAAATAGTCACGTCTCACCTGATTTATTGTAATTTTTGTTTTTCGCGCATGACACGGCGCAAGTCGCGGTCTGAGTCACGTTTGGCAATATCATGGCGCTTGTCATAACTTTTTTTGCCGCGCGCAATGGCCAGAAGCGCTTTTACTTTACCGCGCTTGAAATATAGTTTAAGCGGAACCAGAGTCAGCCCTTTTTCCTGCGTTTTGCCGATCAGCTTACGAATCTCCTTCCGATGCAAAAGCAGTTTTCGGTCTCGATCAGGGATGTGGTTGTTGTACGTTCCATGCGAGTAGGCACTGATATGCATATTGCACAGCCAGACTTCCTCATTTTTCAATGCGCCATAGCTATCCTTGAGGTTGACTTTGCCGTCGCGCAGCGCTTTGACTTCGGTGCCGTGCAGCACAATTCCCGCCTCCATGGTGTCAACAATATGATAATCGTGGCGGGCTTTTCTGTTGTTTGTGATTAATTTTTCGTCCATAGTAGTACAATATAAACCGAACGTCGTGTAAAAGTCAATATCGTCCGCAAATATCTTGACTTTTGGGCGCCTGATTTATAAATTTTAAACTACACTTTTAAGCCGAAGTGGTGAAACTGGCAGACGCGCACGGTTCAGGGCCGTGTGGGAGCAATCTCGTGTGGGTTCGAATCCCACCTTCGGCACAAATATTCCACCCTGATTTTCAGCTTGTCAAAAGTAAAAAATCAAAACTGAGTATCTTCTATTTGTTGTAATTCCCCAAAAACAGTTTCTCGAAGGCTGAATTGAAAAGTTTCTTGATAAAATCGATTTAGTTTGCCCGTTGCGTAAATGAAAATGGTGATGACCAATATCAGCAAATCACTTATTCTTTTCAGGAATGTCTTTTAAAAAAAATGTATGTATTAAATGCTTACGCGTCATTTTTTTCGAAATATGCCGCTCTTGCGAATGTCTCTATGACGATACTCTGAAGAGACACAACTTATTTTTGAAATGCCTTGCACATTTTATATCTGGCTAAGAAAACCTTAGTCAGTCTATTTTTTATACCTAGGGTTCAGGTCAAAATAATATTACCAGGAAAATCTTGAATTATGAGTTCAGATGGAGTGGAAGGTGGCAAGTTTATTTCGATCAAATGCCCTAATTCCAAGAGGTCATTATGAAAAGAACAATTACAACCTTATTTCGCTGCGCCATTATTTTATTGTTCGCCATGACGTTGAAAGTGAACGCTCAAATAACGATAACTCAAAGCGACGTCCTGGCGCTAAAGGGCGTGAGCCAAACCCTGAAGTCGGGTAATGATGGCGGGTATACAATTAATGTAGGAGAGGCAAAAGCAACGCAGCAAACCTGGGATTTCAGTTCGCTGAGCTTTACGGGAATACTGGGAACAGTAAGCTATATCGATCCGGTTGGCACCCCGCTTGAAAATAATTTCCCAGATGCTAACCTTGCTATAAGGCGACTCAAAGTGACTTCCAGCCAAACGGTGCAGCCTATAACTACTTGTCTGCCACGGATGGAAAACTAAGTCAATTGGGTGCGGGGTTTTCTGCGCCAGGGATAACGCTATCTCAGGTAGCTACTGCAGATACAGTTATCAAATTACCGCTCACCTATGGGACACAATGGCAGAGCACGGAATCTTTCATGGTGGATACACCGACAGGAACATTTGCTGACAGCGCTGTTTCAGTCAACATCGTGGATGCCTGGGGGACGGTAAAATTAGTTGCAGGCGACTTTGAGTGTTTACGTATTCAAAGAAGCTGGGTCAATTATGGCACAGTATCTGTGGGCGGGGTTATCAGTCAACAAGATACCACTTCCGGCTTTGAATATATATGGTTTTCAAAAACCGACGGTCCGATTTTTAGCGCTGGTAGTATAGACGATGAAACGAATCCTAATTTTACAGTTGCCGCCGAACTGGAAGCGCTTACCGCTGTTACGACTGACATTGGTGAAACTGAAATCGAGCCAATACCTACAGCGATTGAATTAAGCCAGAATTACCCCAACCCGTTTAACCCTGCAACCAAGATTAATTTTAGTATCCAGGAAGCGGGTCGGGTCTCGCTGACTGTTTTTGATCTCAATGGCAGAGTGGTCAGAGAGCTTATGGAGCAGAGATTACAAGCAGGTTCTTATTCACAAACCTGGGACGGCGTCAATACAAAGGGCAACAAAGTTGCGAGCGGAATGTACGTCTATAAGTTGCGTGTGAATAATAAAGTTGTCTCCAAAACAATGATGTTTTTAAAATAGTGGCAAATGACCAGAAGAAGCTTTCCTGATGAAGAGAGTCATTTTTTTTGTGTAAGCAGCATTGCCTGTGGGCAACGGAATCAGCCGTTAAATTGGAATACGTTGTCCGCAGGCATACTGGTCGTGAGGTGTCATTCTGCAAAAAAAAGGCGCTTTCTTTTGCCCACTACTTCATCGTTCAGGGCGCACAAGCCGCTGACCGGAAGCTCCCGTAGATTTGTCCGGACATCGGTCATACTTATTATCAAAAGCGCCAATGCTCAGAAACAGATTTAGCCAACAATGAAATGTCGGGGCAGACTAACCCCGACAACAATTATATTTTTGTTTTCATTCTGGTTCCAAATGCGCCTGGCAAAAGGCAACGCCGCCAGCTTCATTTAATCTGAGGACGAATTGAGCATTGGAAGCTGAACGCCGCGCTCGTTGGCGGTATCAATGGCATCCTCGTATCCAGCGTCGGCGTGACGCATGACCCCGGTTCCCGGATCAGCGGTTAAGACCCTTTCCAGACGACGGTCGGCGCTTTCTGAGCCATCTGCAACGCTCACCATACCCGCATGAATGGAATAGCCAATTCCAACACCGCCGCCATGATGCAATGAAACCCAGCTCGCCCCGCAGGCAGTATTGAGCATAGCATTGAGCAACGGCCAGTCTGCAATTGCATCTGAACCGTCTTTCATTGCTTCAGTTTCACGATTTGGCGACGCAACCGAGCCAGTATCGAGGTGATCGCGTCCGATAACAATAGGCGCCTTGACTTTTCCATTTTTTACCAGCCAGTTAAATTTAAGCCCCATCTCGGCTCTTTCACCATATTCAAGCCAACATATTCGTGACGGCATTCCTTGAAATTGCACTTTTTCATGCGCCTTTTGCAGCCAGCGCGCCAGCCCTTCATTTTGTGGGAATGTTTCCAGCGCAGCGGCGTCGGTAACGGCAATATCGGTTGGATCACCCGACAGCGCCGCCCAGCGAAAAGGTCCGGCGCCGCGACAAAACAACGGACGGATATATTCCGGCACAAAACCCGGGATGTCAAACGCCTCTTTGAAGCCACGGTGGTCAGCGACTTGTCCGCGCAGATTGTTGCCATAGTCAAAAACAATGGAGCCTTGTTTCTTCAACTCAAGCATTGCTGTCACATGTTTCATCATTGAATCAAGTGTAGCGCTCTGATAACCAGCCAAATCTTCTTTTCGAAATTTTTCAGCTTCCTTGAGGTCATAGCCATCTGGAATATAACCAAGATGCAGATCGTGCGCCGAGGTTTGATCCGTAACCACGTCAGGCTTAATGCCGCGTTTAACCAGTTCCGGCATAATGGAAGCAATATTGCCCACCAACCCGATGGAGAGCGCCTCCCCCTTCTTCTGAGCCAATAGCGCTTTTTCCAAAGCTTCGTCAAGGTCGTGACAAATAACGTCGCAATAGCCTGAATCAACGCGCCGTTGAATTCGGCTTTCATCGACATCGACGCCGAGAAAAACAGCACCATTCATTGTGGCGGCCAGCGGTTGCGCGCCGCCCATGCCTCCGAGACCGGCTGTCACAACCAGACGCTTCTCCAATGTGCCTGAAAAATGTTTGCGGGCGCACTCTGCAAAGGTCTCATAAGTGCCTTGCAAAATACCCTGTGTTCCGATGTAAATCCATGAACCGGCTGTCATTTGGCCGTACATGGTCAAACCCAATTGCTCCAGGCGGTGAAATTCATCCCAATTAGCCCAGCGCGGCACGAGATGTGAGTTGGCGATTAAAACCCGCGGCGCTTCATCGTGCGTGCGGAAAACACCAACCGGTTTGCCGCTTTGCACAAGCAGTGTTTCGTCGTTTTCCAGTTTCTTTAGCGTTGCTACAATTGCATGATAGCAATCCCAGTTGCGCGCCGCCTTGCCGCTGCCGCCGTAGACAATCAACTCTTCTGGCTTTTCAGCAACATCGGGATCCAGATTATTCATAAGCATACGCATTGCGGCTTCCTGGTGCCAGTCTTTACAGGAAAGCGAGGTTCCTTTCGGCGCTTTTATGGAGATCATTTTACCTCCTGATCGTTTGGTTATTTGAGTATTCGTTTGTAAAATAGTTCCCTACAGTCTTGTACAGGGCGCGGCTAAAGATCAGAACTTTTTAAGTAGAGCGCAAGAAAAAGGTGTGGGAAAATTCAGTGGATTGCCTCATATATCATTCTGTTTATTAAGTCCAATAATTATCAACCACCAAACGGTTTACATAAGAGCATCTTTTGACGATATTGGTCAATTACTCAACATAGTGAATACAGCAGAAGAACCCGAGCAAAAACTCAATATAAATTATATATTTTAATGAATTTATGATGTAGATCTCATATTAATCAACCGACTCACTTATATATAAATCACGAATAACTGTCCAGAGAGAACCAGACCACTTCTATGAACAGTTTTAATTTTTTATTGATCTTTTGCTGATCTGCAAAAGGCCGCCCGGAGACGCGAGGCTCGCGTCTCAACATCACAAAAAAATAAAATATCTTTCACTTGAAAATGCTGGCCGTTGTTGACATTGAAGCCAAATATTAATACTGTGTCCGTTCGAAAAAAACGCCACCTGTGGAGTTTGTATGCCTGACAAAAGACTCATTGTTCTTACTGTTTTCGGAAACGACCAACCCTATATTATAGCTGATGTTTGCGGTATTGTCACCGACGCAAATCTCAACATTGTCGCGGTTGAACAAAACGCGCTGCACGGTCTTTTTATCATGTTTATGATCATTGAGCCAATCAATAGCGACGACTCATCTGAAGACGCATATTTCAGACTAAAAGACAAGGCAAAACAGTTGCCGTTGGACATTAATGTTGATCTGGTGTCACAGTCCACCGCCCTCAAGTCGGTTCACAAAGATTTACAGGTGTTTACAATTATCGGACGCGATAAAGTTGGAATTCTCAAGGCCATCAGCAATGCGCTGGCCAATTTTCGCGTCAACATTGAACGGATGCATCACCTGGCGCACGGCGAACTGGTTGCTTTAGAAATGCTGGTCGACGCTTCCGAGCTTCGCGATCTGAAAGTCCTCCGCGATGTCATTCAAAAAACCTGTGACGAAGTTGGTTTCGATACGATTATTCAACCCGACACACCGTTTCGCAAACGTCGACGGCTGGTGGTTTTTGATATGGACAGCACGCTCATTCAAGGTGAAATTATCGATGAATTGGCCAAAGCGGCAAAGGTTGGCGACAAGGTGTCGGCCATCACACATCGGGCCATGGCAGGCGAGCTCGACTTCAGAGAGTCATTGAATGAGAGAGTCGCTTTGCTCAAAGGTTTGCCAGTCAGCATGTTGGATGAAGTGGCCGCCGATATCCAACTGACCACAGGAACCTATGAACTGGTTTCCACGCTTAAGGCAATGGGCTTTAAAATCGCTTTGATTTCCGGCGGATTCAAATTTTTCGCCGACCAGTTAAAGGAACAGCTTCACTTTGATTACGCCTTTGCCAATGACCTTGAAATTAAAAGCGGAAAATTAACCGGACAGGTGAAGGGCAGGATTATCGACCGCGAAGCCAAGGGCGAAATCGTGCGTGAAATCGCTAAAAAAGAAGGGCTTACACGCGATGAAATTGTTGCGGTTGGCGATGGCGCAAACGATGAAATCATGTTGAAAAATTCCGGACTTGGCATCGCGTTCAATGCGCATGACCTGCTCAAAAAGGTTGCAGACGGCCAACTGACTTCCGCAAATTTACTGGGTTTGCAATATTGCCTCGGCGCTACGGATCGCGGGGTTGCCCGCCTGAAAGATGCGCAGGAAACCTGAGCGATCCGCAATGAATCCGCGCCAAAAACCACTAGCCAATATCCCCAAAATCGACAGCGTTTTTGAGCGTCCGGAAGTTCAACGCTTCCACAAAAAAATCTCCCGTAATTTTATTATCTACGCAATCCAAAAAGAGACAGAGGCAGTGCGGCGAGCCATATTAGATTCAAACAGTCCTCCTGTTGATGGTGATTTGCTCGATTGCGTTGTCGACGGCGTGAAAAAACGCTTGCAACAAGCAATGGGCTATAGTCTGCAATCTGTTGTCAATGCCACTGGCGTCATTTTACATACAGGCCTTGGCAGAGCGCCACTGTCGCCTGAAGCGCAGGAGCAAATTGTTGCAATATCAAAGGGTTTTTGCAATCTGGAGTTTGATTTGGAAAGCGGGAAACGCGGTGACCGCAACGCACATGTCGAAGAAATTTTATGTTTCCTGACCGGCGCGGAAGCCGCATGCGTCGTAAATAATAACGCAGCGGCGGTGTTGCTTGCATTGAACACCCTGGCCGACGGCAAAGAAGCCGTTGTCTCACGCGGCCAACTGGTGGAAATTGGCGGATCCTTCCGAATTCCCGACATCATGCAGAAGTCCGGCGCAAAAATGGTTGAGGTCGGAACCACCAATCGAACACATTTCTCAGATTATACAAATGCCGTTAACCAGCGCACGGGTCTATTTTGCGTGGTGCACACCTCAAACTATCGCGTGCAAGGTTTTACCAGTGCGGTGGAAATCTCTGAACTGGTTGCGCTGGCCAAACAAAAAAATCTGCCGCTTCTTTATGATCTTGGCGGCGGCGCGCTGTTTGATTTGCAGCAATTGGGATTGCCCCGCGAACCCGTGGTTTATGAAAACATCAAAACGGGTGTTGACGTTGTGACTTTCAGCGGCGACAAGGCGCTTGGCGGACCGCAATGCGGCATTGTTGTCGGCAAAAAAACACATATTGACCGAATTAAAAAAAATTCACTGATGCGCGCAATGCGGTGTGATAAACTGATTTTTGCCGCGTTGGAAGCAACCTTGCGCCAACTTATCCGATCAACGCCGCTAGAAGAGTCGAGTTCGGTTATGCGGCTATTGCTCGCTGAACAGTCGGTTTTGCAGAAACGGGCGTTAACAATCGTCAAGAATATTGAACATCCTGGCCTGACAATTAACGTGGTTGCCACTGAAGCTTGTATGGGAAGCGGCGCTTTGCCGCTGGAGACATTTGCAAGCGCTGCAATTTGCCTGAGCTTTGCCAGCGGATCCGCAGAAAAAGCCGCCCGTTTTTTCCGAACTGGCGACAACCCTATCGTCGGCTACCTCAGGAACGAAGCGCTGTATTTTGATCTGCGAACAATCCTCCCGCATGAAGATGAAATTATTCGCAAAGCAATCATGACTTTTGTCAGTCAACTACCACCACCAGAGGTGATGGCTTGATATTTTTATACTTGGAAGGTATCCTGTTGATGATTACTTTTTCTTTTGTTGATTCTCTATTTCGCTCTCGCGGTTCTCCTGCCACTTCACGTACTTTCGGATCTTCTCTTCATCCAAACCGATTGTACTTACATAATAGCCACGCGTCAGCTTTTATAAATTAACAGCTGACGCGCTTTGATTTTCTCTTGCCTTAAATAGTTGAAATAGCCGGGAGCGCCGATAAAATCTGTTTTGAAAGCGTCTAAATCCGGCTGAAGAAGAGAGGATAACTTACTGTAACCGAACCTTGCTTTATGGGAGCATACTTCCAACGACGGACATAGCTGACTACTTCGCGCTCAAAGTCTTTGTTGCCCATGCTCGATTCAATCAATTTTATATCAGAAACAGAACCATTGGCTGCGATTACAACTTCGACCAATATTTTGCCCCGGAAATCAGGGTTGTCCTTTAAATATTTGTTATAGATGTAAGTCAGGCGTCCGGTATTGCGTTGCAAAACGAGCCTTACGGATTCTTCGGAACGCTGGCCTAATGCAGTTGCGCTGCCGGTCATGCCGCCAATGCGATCCACTTCAATCTTGCCGCGCTTGCCAAAAGAAGCTGTTCCTATATTATCGTCGCCGCCAGTTCCGAGCAAGTCATCAATGCCGCCGCCAGCGCTTTGCGCAATAAGATTATTCAAATCCAGATCGTCGCTGCGATTATCGTTGCCTTGACCCAGGCTAAGATCAGCGCTGGAGATAACCTCGTCCAGTTCAGCCGCAAGCCCTTTATCAAGCAGAAAATCAGCGAGATCATTTGACTGACCGGATGAACCGCTGCCAGTCAGCAAACCGAGCACGCCCATACTTTCAGGTTTAACAGTTTTCTTACTCTTTTCAGGCTTCCCGCCATCGCCTTCTTTTTTTTCAGGCGTTTTCTCCTCTTCACTTTCATTTTCACTTATTTTGCGACCGCCGCGAATATCTTCGATATCAATATTGGTTTTGTTGACAATGAGCCGGGCCAGTCGCTGCGGAACAACGCGGCGCGCATTCACATCACGAGGAAGTTCAGTGGGCAATCCACTCATGTAGCCGAGAAGAGCGGTTTGGCCGATAATAACCAAAAGCAAAATCACCTTAAATAAAAGGTCGTCGCCCAGCCCGCGCCAAGTGGCGTAGAGCCATGAATAACCCTTGAACCCGGGCATAGCCGGAACTTTTTTCTCAACAACCTCACTGCACTGAAACGAGATTTTGGCATCGCCAACCTGCAACGCGCCCTTGCGACCTGCTGTTACCGGGTAGGTGAATGATTTTCCTTTGCGCGGCAACAGATTGTGCGCTATCAAATCGGAAAAATTCAATCGCGACTGCCCGGAATAAACGTCACCGCTGACCAGGCCATTTAGGTTGAGTTCAAAACGCTTGCCTTTCCCTGCAATCAACACATGCTTTTTTGGCGCAAGCTCACCTGACAAGCGAAGATCATTCTTGGCCTTGCTGCCAATTGTAAATCTTTCTTTCGCGACAATTTCCCGCTGTATAACGTTTTCGCCCCGCTCAATTCGCAGCGACAATACCGTTGTGGTCTTCGCCATCCCCTATATCCCCTCCACCTGGTTGACGGCGAGCAGCATATTGTTATACCCCTCCTGACCACAGGTAAACATGATTTTTTTCAGAAGGGAAAATGGCACTTCGCGGTCTCCCTGAATGGTAATTTCGCCTTTAAAACCTCGGGTTGCATCAAGCGCGCCAAGGCTGGAGGAAAAGGCTTTGATATCAGAAAGTTGCGCGCCAAGCGTAGGAATCAGGTTGCCTGTCAAAGAATTGACAACTTCAATCTTCTCAATTGGCCTGCCATCCAGAATTAGCCATTCTTGTGTGACAATTAAAATAGGACTGGCCTTTGGCGGCTTCTTTGCAGTCGATTCCGGCAAGCGCAAATCACTTGAAACGCTCATGATCTCACCTTCCGCCGAAAAACTTTGCAGCAGAAACACCAGCAGAATGGTAAACATGTCGATCATGGAAGTCAGCCGCAAGGTAAAGCTGCTGACCGATTTATTGCGTCGGGGTTTTATTACAAACAACGATTCTTCACCGTCATCAGCGTTAAAGTTTATATTCATATCTATCCTGAAATCGAAATATTTGGAAATCCATTTTCGCGACAACTATCCATAACTTTAATGATAATGTCGTATTTTATAGTCGCCTGTGGCGCAATGATAATATCCTCGCTGCCTTGATACTTAGCTTTCACCTCGACCAGTTTTTCAACGAGCGCCTCGAAATCAAATACTTCCTTCTCTTTTTCAATAAGGGGAATTTTGAAATCTTTGCTCTTCAACTCAAAGCCTTTATCGGTGATAGAGAGTATTGTCACCACCGGAAGCGGCACCTGAGAATCACTCTTAGCCTGGTCAGCGCCTGGAAGGGAAAATTCTAAAATTGATATTTTCACAAAAACAGCGGTTAGCATCAAAAAAGGCACGAGGATGAGAAAAATATTCATAACCGGCGTGATGTTCAACTCATCGGGGTCTATATTTTTCTCGCGACCCATTGTTCTTTTTAGGTTCATACTATTTTTGCGGGGCTATAATTTTGTGATAAATACGCGCAATACTTTCATTGACTTCATCAATAATTGCATTGGTTTTCGACTGAATATAGGAATGAAACACCATGCATGGAATCGCCACAATCAGACCAAAGGCAGTGGTGTTCATCGCAACAGAAATACCTGCGGAAAGCAGCGCCGCTTTCTGCGACGAATCAGCGTCAGCGACAGCCTGAAATGACTGAATCAAACCGATAATCGTGCCCAGCAGTCCAAGCAGAGTTGCAACATTTGCAATCATCGACAAATAATGGGTGCGTTTTTCCAATTTGGGTATCTCAGCCATTGCGGCTAGTTCAAAAGCGCCTTGCACTTCTTTTGGGCTTTTGCCATACTCTTGTAAACCTGCCAATGTGATCTTGGGCAAGGTTGCGCCAGACATGCGGCAAAGTTCAATGGCGCCTGCCATATTACCCGCCTTTACCATATCAATCACGCGATTAACAAAAGCGCTTGCGTCGAGACGGTTTTTGATGGCAATGAATATGAATCGCTCAATAATAATGGCAATTCCTATAGCCAGTGTGATCAAAATTACATACATAAAAGGTCCGCCGGACTTGAAGGCTAAATTGATATATTCCAACAGTATCTCTCCTTATTTTTTTTAGTCCTTATCTTTCTTTTTTTACTTAATTTCAGTTCAATGCGCATGATGGGCTGTCTTGCTATTCTCAGGCAACCTGGAGATAATGAATCTCATGCAATAAGCCTGCCCAATAAACGGCAACAACACTTCAAATAAGATTTGAAATTTGCCGCTTGTCTATTGAGAACCTGCAACTTGTTATTTAGATTTTTTGCGCGCTATTCTGCGGTAGTCATCCTTCTCAACTTTACGGAAGATTTCTCTAAAGAATGAACGATCGATTTGAACCTCGTCCACTGAAGGATCTTTGCCTTGCACAATAAAGGCGGTTTGCGGTTTTTCAATACGACCAAGAATGTCAATTTTATCCAGGAATAGTTTTACTTCTTCTTTCCGTTTCTTTACGCTAAAATTTCCCGAAGCCGAGGAATCAGCCTCTCCTTTTCCTGCCTTTTCCTGGCTGCATAGATCGTTCGCGCTCAGCGCAACGACCAACAAAAGCAGCAATAAAAATACACGTTTCATCTATTACCTATATCCTGTTAATCAATCAGGAATCCGAGTCTAACTCTGTATCCATTGAAGTCAACCCCAATTCGGTGTTCAATTGTTGTAAACGCTTGCGCGTTTTTTCAATCCATTCATTTTCAATGCCAAGTTCTTCAGCATTTTTTATGTTCGTCTCATAAGCTGCCACTGCTTTTTGTTTAAACGGCAGCACCTGTTCATTTAGTTTTGCCATGTAGGCTTGCAACTGTTCTGCGGTCACACCTTTTGGTTGCGGTGCTTCCAACAAAGCCTCTGCAAAAGACTGAAATGTCATGCCAATTCGAAACGAAGAAGCAGTTGTCCAGTCTGCAACTCTATACTTTGCAGCGGTTGAATATTCCTTCAGTACTTTTTGAAAAAAAACGCGCTTACTTTTTAGCTTCTTCTTCAGCGAACCTGTCAGCTTAATATTGTTGTAGGTTTTAAACAATAACTCAGCGTGAAGAAATTGTGCGTAAGCCGGAAAATACGCTTCCGCCTGCTTGCCTTCTTTTTGAAAGCGGTCATAACTAGTTACAACAAACTCAAGTTCTGTTTTAGCGGTTTTCTGCCTGTTTTTATAAGCGATTTCCCCTTTTTTAAAGGCCGCCTCCAAAAACCGATCCGGGTCGTCTTGATATGTCTTGATATACTCGTCATAATAAAGCCGCGCCAGGTCAGAGCGTTCGCTCACTTCATAGCATTTCGCCGCATCAAAGAGCGCGCGCGATGCATATTGCGATGTTCGAACCTGACGATGCAGCTTCAGGTAGTTTGAAGCTGCCTGATTTAAATTACCTTTGTCTTCAGCCAGCCTTCCCGCTTTCAAAAGCGATTCATCAACCAAATCAGAACGCGGAAAACTGAAGCTGAAGTTTTCATAAAGCGCAATGGCTTTATCTATTTTATCAAGAACTTCAAATTGGTTGGCCGCCATAAAAAGCGCCCGCTCCGCAATAGCGCTGTCCGGCGCGGAACCCGCAATAGTTTCAAAGGTCGATGCGGCGGCAAGGCTGTCGCCACTGGCCAAAACAGCTTCAGCCTTTTTAAACTGCGCGGAAGCTATCATTTTATTCGCCCGCTCAAGAAAGCGAGTGGAGTCGGGGAAAAGTTCAACGACTTTCCGGTGCCAAATTTCCGACTCCTCAAAGTTATTTTGTTCGAATTCGCATTGCGCCAGCATGTAATGCGCTTGCGCTCCATACCGTTTTTCATCAGGTCGGGCAATGATTTCGGCGTAAACTTGCCGAGCTAAATCAAACCGTTTCAGTTCAAACATAATTCGACCAAGATTAATCAACACTTCTGAAGCGCGGGCGCTTTCTTTATGAAAAACAACGAAATCGTTTACAGCCTGAATCAGTTGCGCCTGTCGCGCATTTTTTGCTTTGAACAATTCGACTTCCTCCTTCTTTTTACCCTTTCCCAAGAAATTGAAAAGGAAAAAATCTGCGGAATCCACTTCGGCTTCATTGCTCAGTAGATGATTGTAGGCCAATACTCTGTTATAGGCCGCGGTTTCGCTGAATTCAGATTCAGGATAATTCAGATGTAGTTCATAATACGATTTTGCAGCCTTGTCGTAATTTTTAATTTCAAAGTAGCACTCTGCAAGGTAAAATTGAACTTTGTGCGCCCTTTCATGCTTGGGAAACTTTTTGATATAACTGTTGTAGTGAGAGATGGCGACCTCAAAATCAAAAATAGTTTTTGAGTCCTGCGCGATTTGTTGCGTTTCAGTGCCAAGGTCGTAGATATACCCTTCAACAAGATTCAAAACTTCGTCGCGCTTGTCGCCTGCCGCTATTTGCTGTAGCCATTCCGAACCTGGCCCATACTGTTCAACTATTTTGACGCGTTCGACATCAGCCTTGTCCGCTTCACCAGCCTTCTCATAATTTTCAACAATTTTTTTGTGATGAAACGCCGCGTCAACTTGATTTGGATAAAACTCAATCAGCATTTGCAAAGTTGTAATGGCGTCGCCGTAAAAATTTCTTTCATTGTATAGCCGCGCCATGCTTTCCAATACACCTGGCGTATAGTCTTTACTTTTCTTGGCGACCAGAAATTTACGCGCTTTGTCAGGGCCGCCATATTCCGAAAAACAAATCGCTATATAGTCGATGGCCTCACGCCGCAAATCTGCTTTCGACGCCTCAAGCGATTTTTGGCCGCTTTTGTTAAGCGCCACAATATCTTCAACGAGATAAACAAAAGTTCCAATGGCCTTCTGATAATTTTCAATGCTATAATAAGACCAGCCAAGCTTATAAAGCGCCATGCTGAAAAAAGGACTGTCCCAACTTTCCAGCAACCGGCTATAATAGTCGACGGCGTCGGTATATTCTTTTTTGTCAAAATGGTGTTCGCCTAACCGGAAATAAGACTCTTCAAGCATCTCCTTTTCGGTGGAAGCTTCGGTAAGCAAGCGGTAACACCTAGCCGCTTCTTCCTTTTTCGATTCTTCCGAATAACAAAGCGCCAGTCGATAAAGCACTTTGTCGCGAAAAGAAATGGTCGGGAACTTTTCAAGTAATTCTTCCGACATTTTTGTAGTGGTGCTGAAATCAATTTCGGGAATTTCCGGCGCATTTTTCAACAGACCCGCTTCATGCTTTGCTTCAGCTTCTTCGTAAATCAGCATTGCCCTTTGAAATTCAAGCGTCGCCCGCTTAATATAAAGTTCAGAAAGCTGAAACATTAGATTTGGGGCAAAGTCTTTACCCGGATATTTTTCTAGCAGCGTTTGAGTATTGCTGATAGTCTCATCCAATGACTTTAGAGCCTGTAAATCGTCCGTCGCTGCGTTCTGCCCCGTCAATTGCATTGGCGCAAAAATCAAAATGCATAGGCCAACAAGGAATGCCTGGGCGCCGCCAGAGCCTTTTTTTATATTCATTTTTATCATTGACCTGCGGTTTCCTTGAGAAATAAAGCGCGAACTTTTCCGTACTCTGCGTAAGCTTCCCATTTCTTGCGAGATTCTTCCTTGTCCGCGCGCTTGGTCAATCGGGCAATGGATTTAATCACGTTATTGTATTGTTGTCTGGTGGCGACAATATTTTGCATTGATTCTTTCCGCGCCCTTTCGAGCAAATCCGGTTGATTTACCAATTGATGCGCGCGTCCCATGCCTCGCAAAGGAATGGTGTTTAATAGCTGCTGCTCAAAGGTGTCAATTTCTTTTTGTAATTCAGTCATTGCCTGCTCGCCAAGCTGAATTCCCATCAAGGTTGCATTCGTGGTATCGCTGTCACTTGTTTTTGAAGCGAGCACGTTTGCATACTCTGATGCAGAGAAATCATAATAGCCTAACTTCAAATAGCACTGGGCGCGCAAAAAATAAGCCTCTTCTATATTGTAATAGTCTGAATATTTCTCACATAGTTCATTTAAAGATGATAGCCCCGCCTGAAAGTCTTGCAACTTAACCAGATTCCAACTGCGGGTCAGAAGCGCTTCCGCATAATCATGAAAATTCGACGGAATTTTTGACAATTGATCTAATGATTTTTGATAATCATTAAGTTCAAAATAAATATAAGCAAGCGTCAGTCTTCCTGAAGAAATAACCTCCTTGCGCTCCTCATCGCCGCCGGTCATGTTGACCAGTTCATTGAGCTTTTCAACAGCTTTGCGCACGCCTTTTTTCTTTAAAAAGGAAAGCCCGGATGTATACAATGCGAACGGGTAAAATTCGGATTTTTTCTTTACATGCGGAACAATGTTTTGTACGAGATTATAATCTTCAAGGTTAAAATAAGTTTGCGACGCATAATAACGCGATTCATTTAAATTTTCATCGCTGGGATAGTGTGATTCAAGGGCTTTATAAAATTTTAAACTTTGCTCGAATTCCCCTTTTTGATAAGCGACCTTCTGCAGCCCTACAATTGACTCTGCAACTAAACTTGCGCCAGTGAGCGAGCGAAGCAGGTAGCGATACATCCGGTCGGCGCCCTCATACATTTCCATTTCATAAAAACATCCGGCGAGCAGAAAAACCGCGTCTTCCAATTTCGTATAGTTCGGATAAAAATCGATGATTAGAATTAGATTTACCGAAGCCTGCCAAAAGTCATTTCGTTCTGCGAAACGCTCGGCCTGCTTATGTAGTTTGCGCGCATTTTTTTCATTCTCTTTTGCAATTTTATTTGCAGAGCGGGTTTGAGCGCCATTGATAGAGCCAATTATTTGGGCACTGCCTGAACTGACTGGAAGGAGAGTCAAGCATATTACACAGATATATATATTGAGAAAACGCAACTATTTTTCCTTTTTCTCTTTTGGGGGTTCGGCTTCCAGTTCCTTAAGAATTTCATCCAGCTTCGCATCGATGTTTTTTCGCTGGTTGCGCAATCTGTCAACGGCCTTTTCGTTGAGTTGATTTTTCGAGGTTGTCCTCTTCTGGAAGTATCGCTGCGGTCGCACATGGTATGTCAGTCCGGCAAATATTCGCCATTGCGCATAACGATGCACATCGTTCACCACGATATCGGGCGGCTGGCTTAAACCAAGATCGCCGCCAAGGTCAAAAAGAAATTTAAACGGGCCGCGAAACTTAACGCCCTGTGTAAACCGAATTGAATTGTTGCCGAAATGAAGATCAGGTTTATTCAAAAAAAGCTCTCCTGAAAATTCAGAATAATAGATGAATGACTTTGTTCCGATTTTCAATCCGGCTCCGAAAACAAGTTGATCTGTGGTTTCGCTTTTCAAAAAGCTGTCGATTTCGTGATCGAGATAGCCGATGTTGATATTGAGTTTCACTGGAAATGACGAAGCGAGACGAACGGCAAACAGGGCGCGGGCTCCCCATGCAACCGCATTGGAAGAAAAAGGCTCATGAGCCAAATTATTTTTTTTACTCAGCGATAATTTCACCATTGCTTGCAAGGCAGTTTGCGCAACGCTTCCCGAAAAGGGCGTTTGCCATTTTATCGCAATAGAAGAATGTCCTGCGAAAATCCGTCCCTTTGACGGAATTGACTGATAAGGAGTCAGATGAGTTGACAATTCGAGATTATCCTTCCAGCCATAAGTCAAACCGAGATTTAAAATATTAACAGGTTTTGACCTTTCCTGGTCATCGATTCGATAGGTCGCAAAGACGGTATGAACCAGAAAGGAACCCGGCTCAAGTGTTTGAGCGGATAGCGTCCGAAATAGGCCGCGTCCACCGAAAACAGAGCTTTGCGCCGGTGAATTGACCACGGGAAACAGTATGAGGCAGAGACTTATTATTTTGAGCAGCATTTGCCCTATTCAAAGGCTGGTTTTAAAAGCGTAAAGTTTAACGGTTCATGCTATGAATAGCAAGGTCTTTACTTTTAGTTTGCAAACTGTAACAATTAATGTGCCATAAGTTGAAGTTAGACAGATTTTAAAATTTACAGAGACTCACCATTTACGTTACGCGACAGTTGAGGCCGCCCGCCTGAGACGCTTGGTGTTTTCACCCAAACTATCAAAAAACACATCAGCCCAATCTTTAGCTGACGCTGCGGGGCAAAAGCGACTTCAAAAATCAGAATTCAAAAGTTATGCGCCGGTTGCCAGGTAGAGCCAACCTTAATCAGTGTCCATCTATAAAAAGCCTAAAATGTCATTTTCGTATTTTTCAAGAGGGAATCCACGCTCAAATACAAATCACTTTTTGCTGCTTTTGCAAAAGTATGAGAAAAAATCGGCTTTATGAACGAATTCCAATCAGAGGCGCAGCGCCTCTACAATTCTTTGCAGGCTTTTTTCTCGATCTTCACAATACCAACAAGACTCCACACGTGATAGAATTGTATTTCAGGAGGAGTCTGCCTTACAGATTTGTACTTTACTGATTATACCGGATCACGGTGAGACAGGAAGTCTTCTCTACTATATTTTTTCTCCAGCCATCTTCCCAAAGGATAAGTGACGCACGATACAAAAACAATTCCTGCAACGGAGTCGAGGAGATAATGATATTGTAAGTATACAGTTGATAAAATCAGGCCAATAATTAACGGCGTCCAGAGCAGACCGGTAGAAAATCGATCTCTGAACATGAAGATAAGGACAACCCAGGTTGCAGCAACGTGTGAGCTTGGAAAAGCCGCTCCCGAAATGTTGGCTGTTGACTGTATGGTCAAAACAATATGATCAAAAAGGCCGGCCGCTTCGCGCGTGTTATGCAAATGCGCAAGGGTGTTGCGCGGTCCCCGCGCGCCAAGAACAAAGTAAGTGAGATAGCATAAGTAGTTGGTTAAAGCGACATGAAGGCTGCAAGAACGAACCATCCGCCAATTTTTGCGCAACAGAAACACAAAACAGCCGCCCGGCATAATGTAATAATATGAGACATAGCAGAAGGCCATGATTTCCGTCAGCCACGGCCTGTGATGCTGTTGAACCCAAACCGTTGTGGGAATGCCAAACGGCCACAAGTCCCAAGCCATCAAATGCGGTTCAAACCATAAAGGAAAAATGGCCTGAATAAACAGGCTCACCTCCTTGAAGGAGACAATAAAAAGCAGCATCGGATACAACTCACGGATAAACTTAATAAATCTAATTTTGGTGTTTTCCGCATACTTAAACAACAGCAACAGGAGAGCCATTGACACAAGGTGTGCGACAATATACCAATACCAGTCCGCAAGACGTTGATGAAAAATGAGCGCAAGAGAAGAGATAATAGCAAAATAAATAAATGTTACGTAGTCAAGCAGGCGCAACTCGGAGAAGACAGTAGAGAAAGAGGCAATTTTACTGTCTCGGAAGGAAGTTTTTTTCACAAAGGAGCCTTAAACTGGTCAGGCTTGTCGGTGGTTTCTGGCGATGCAAACTTTTTGAAACATTGATAGCCAAACTTTTGCGCGGCTTTGAGCTGATCAGGTTGACCGTACCAGGTGGTCATGCCTTCTTTTTCCGCCTTCCAATAACAGTCCCAATCAAATTCAATTTCGACTCCCGCTGGTTCAAAAGACAGCTTGCCGGCATAGCCGGAGCATGACGATTGGCCACTGATGTTCACTTTTGAAATTTTCTCCTGTGGATATGTGTCTATAAGTTTCATGATCACTCGCAAAACTTTCACCTTGGGTGAGTCAGCTGAATGTGCAATGCAGTCTGAGTCCAATCCATTTTCAAAATTTTCAACAGCTTTTTTAAAAGTATCCGTCGCGGCGCTTGCCTCTAAAAGTGTTTTCAATTGACGATTATTCATTGCCGTTACCCCAAATGTTGTCCCGCAATGGGAATCTCCTGTTAAAGAACAAATCTTGAATGTGCGTTATCGCTTGTTTCCAGGTCAGGCTTAACTCAAATATTGAATTGATATACATGTCATCTAATCAAAATTATTCGGTCTTGAGCTTTTCCAAAACAAAATCATCATAATCGCCTTTTGCATGATCCTTCGTATTGTTGGCGTCGCTGAGAATTAGAATGGACAATGGACAAGCTGGCGGTTTAGCGCCAAAAAATAATTTATAGTCTTCAACCAGGTTGCGTTTTTCAATCAGCCAACGCCCGTTTTCCTGCGACCCGGAGCGCAATACAACAATCTTCTGCTTTCCGCCAAATTTGGTCAATACTTTGTCGGCGGGCAAAGTTGAACTCCAGGTATATCTGATTGATTGCGGTTTTCGAAAAACTCCGACCGTTTTAAATACAACATAGACGCTCAAGGCAACATCATTGGTTTTTTTCTTCATTTCACTAGCGCCTTCAGGCAAATGCCAAGCGCGCCAACGCCAGGAAAGTGTTGGATTTTCATAAATATTGATGACTTTGCTTTTTTTCAGCGGCAAGCTCAGATGCTTTGCCTCCAAACCGTCATATCGCAAAAAAATGTTGCTGTCCTCGGTCGCAATCTGGTATTTATAACGTTTTTTCCCATTAGCGTCATAATACTTTGGTTTGCCAGATCCATCTCTGTTGCGCCAGAATTCCGGCAAATCGCCCACTTTTTCATTCTCAAAGTCTTCGAGGAGAATATCGCCGTTGTCCAACTTTGGAAAAATTTTGTAATCCACGCTTTGACTGGAAAGCGAAGTTGTAATCAAAACAAAAATAACAATTCTGCAAATAGCTCTTAAATGTTTCATAGTCAATCCATTTCCTATACAAACTTTAAAAATGTTCAACAAGTTGCCGGCTCCCGTCATTGGAGCCATGCGTTGTTCCAGTCACCCGCGGCGCAAAGCAATGCGCGTTTTGGCAACCGCCCTGCATTCCGCCGTCGGCGCGAAAACTTTGCAGTCCGGCGCCGCTTATGTAAGATACAAACATTCCACTCAACATACTGAGGCAAGAGTGCGCAAATAAAATAAAAATGTACGTACTTGTAATTCGTTGAGATAAATAACAGTTTCTTTTTTGAAGAAGCCCCGGAAATCACAATTCTCAAGACGATAATATTCCTGAGACTGCGTCTGTCCTAACCTTTTGCCAGCCTTATAATTTTCGTCAGCAAATATTTTGACAGCAGATTATTGCTACAACGTAGTGTTTGTTTAATCTTATTCCGTAAAATGTTTCTGACGTATACTTTGCTAAAGCCGGGCAGCCAGTATTGTCGGATAATCCACCCGATGGACAGCAATGTGAGTTTACGCATTGCTTGAAATTTCCAGCCCGGTCTTCCCCCATTAAATGAGCCTGTTAAAGATTTCAGAAAGTTGTCGAGTGGTTTCACGCGCTTCGAACTGAGCGACTTTTTCAGGCTTTGGCTGAAAAGGAAATGAAACGCCCCCTTTTCCTGCAATTTTTTTTCGGCAATATTTGACAAGAAACTCAGCCGCCGACGTAAGGTTTTGGGTGTCAAATTGCAGACCGGTTCCGGTTTCTGTCAATATTTCTCCAACCTCCGGGTTGCTGGAAAGAGAGAGAACAGGCAAGCCGCTGGCCAGATATTCCATTAATTTGGCGGGAATGATTTCGTTCCGGGCGCGCTCAGAGCTGATCAGCAGAATATCATAAATTTGCAATTCATCAATGGCGTTTTCAAGTGGAACTGCGTCGCGTTGGTGAAAACACGCGCTTACTCCTTTTTGTCCGGCAAGATTTTGATCTTCTTCATTCAGTGAGCCATAAGAGTAAATATTGATATTACGCATACTTTGCGGATCTTTTTGCTTTATGAATGCAAGCAGATCGATAATCAGGCTTGCCGGCGACATTTGCCTGAATTTTCCGAAGAAACCGATATTGAAAGCGTTGGGCGTTGGCAATGGTTTCGGGTGATAGCGGCTGCGACTTTTCATCCAGGCTAAATCAAAGCTATTGGTAATGGTTTGGGTTGTTTTGATGATGTCCGCGTAATGGCGGCGATATTTTTTTTCTGTTTCATGCGCTGTAAAAAGCAATAAATCAGCAGTCTTCACTATTTTTCGTTCAAGCGCCTTGTCAATGGCAATGGAAACAGGCCAACGCTTGTTTTGCAACGTTTTGCATAGCGTCCAGGGATCTCGGAAATCTGCCACATAGGGCAAATCAAAGCACTTTGCCAGCCTGCCGCCAAGAACAAGGCTCGACCAGGGGTTTCCTGTGCTGAACAAGATGTCAGGTTCTACCCGTTCGATGACTTTTTTGATTTTTCCGTATTGCGTTAGGAAGAAAAACAGCCACGAGTCAACCGGAAGATTGCGATCAAAGGCATGGATCAAGCGGTTCTGTTTGCCTGAGCGGACTTCTCTATTTTTCTCATTTTGATATGGTTTCAGTTGGCTTTCGGAAGAGATGGTTCGGTCAAAAGGCGGCTGTAACTCAATAATTTCAATGCCTGCGAGCAGCTCAGCTTCCTTCTTGGTTAGTTGCTGACCTTTGGCGGCAATGCACAACACCACCGGCTCCCAGCCGAACTCCTTCAAATGGATAACGAAGCGGAATGGTCGCATGGCTCCAACCCGGCGGCGCGGCAAAAAGTAAGGCGTAAAGAAAAGAACGCGCTTCACGACGCTACATTCCTTTTTTCGTTTAAATTTTGCCAAACGCGATCTGCAAAATCGAGAAAAGGTTGTTTTGCATGCAGCCAGCCGAAATGTAGACAAAACGGCGTAAATTCAACAAAATCGCCTTTACCGGGCAACAGCCCGAAAAGCCGAATCAGCGTCTCGCGAAGCCAGGCCGGACGCAAGCCGCGCAGTTCGTTTACACGGTCATCACAATAAAAGCGATAAGTCACTTGTGTAAAATTAGCATCGTGCCACACCAGATGCGACAGATAGTCAAGCTGCGGACTCATTTGCCCTTGCATCCATGGATAAACCGGCATTTTCAGTTTTGACATGGCCATCGCAAGACTCCACTCGCAAGATTCCAGGCTGCGACCGTGTTCTTTTGTACGGCTGACGAAATGAGTTTTATCTTTGTCGGCAAGCATTTTTTGCGCAAGCAGGCAAACTTTTGCTGTGCTTGTTTGATTGGCGGCGTAAATCATTCCAGACTGCACGCGACTGAGATGATTCAAGCCAAAGGTTTGCAATGTCTTCCTGCGTTTGCCGAGAAGAATATCCTCAATGATTCGCCAATTTTTGTGCGCGCCGAAAAAACTGTCGGCCACCAATTTGCCGGTGATGGTAAAATCGTAATTTTGGAACGAACGCCATAATGGCTCGGGATCGCGGCACCACACCATGTCGCTGTCTAAGAAAAGGTTGCGCTCAAAAAGCGTATATTGGTGAACATTATGTTTAAAACCAACAATGGAAGCGTGTTCCTCAGCCAGCGATCGAACGAGATCGAACAAACCTCCCGCAACCTGCGCGTCAACTATTTTTTTAACCGTCTCATCACAGAGCAGCGCGATATTCCGAACCGAATCAAAACGTCGCAATGTTTGTGCGCAAGCGACTGCCTGGCGCAAATATTTTTCGCCGCCATAAACCGTAAATATGTAACCTTCTTTGCTGTTTTCCATGACCTTTTTCCTGAAAATCGGACGTATGGTATTGATTTGTCAGGTAAAAAGCAAGCAAGCGGATGAATGCTGTTTCGTTGACCTTGCCAACCGAAAAATTACTTGCGAATAGGTATTCATCTGGTTAAAGTAAGTGTTGTCATTTCTCATAAAAACAACGCATGTGTCGAAATAAATAAAAAACCTGTTTATCGTTTGCTTCTTTTTGTAAAACGACCCAAATTTTTCCGCCATTAAAAAGTAGCCTATTAGCCATATCCATACGGAGCAAAAATGAAACTTAACAAAGGTCTCTTGATAACGCTCATCATCTTTGGCATTTTCACCATGATGAGTCTGATTTTCTTCTTTTCTATAAAAACACTTTTCGACGCCAAGCCGATTATTCAACCCGATTCAGCTCTCAAGGTGACTTTAAGCGGCTCGATTACGGAATGGTATTCACGCGACGCTTTCAGTCGTGAGTTCGAAGGCGCCACCCAGCAAGTGCACAGTATTCGCAAAGCGCTTGCCATGGCTCAGGTCGACGACCGTATCAAAGGCGTTTACTTGCGCATTGTCAGTCCTCAAATGGGTTGGGCAAAAGCTGATGCAATCAAACGCAATATTGAGGCTTTTAAAAAAAGTGGGAAATGGGTGGTTGCTTATATTGACTTCTGCGATGAAAAATCATATTACGTCGGCCTGGCTGCAGATGAAATCTATCTGCCGCCAAACGCCTTTGCAATGATGAACGGGTTTGCGGCCAATGTCCCTTTTTTGAAACAAACATTTAACAAACTTGGCATCGAGCCGCAAGTCGACAATATCGGTAAATATAAAAGCGCCGGCGATGTGCTGAAGCGCGACAACATGAGTCCGGCTCACCGTGAAGCGACAACCTCCATTCTAACAGAAGTCTACAATCATTTTGTAGAAACAGTGTGCGCAAGCCGTCCGGTTGAGCGCGAAGAATTCGAATTGATGCTTGATAAAGGTATTTATAACTCGAATAAATTGGAGAACACCGGTTTAATTACCGGTTTGAAGCACCAAACCGAAGTCCTGGAATTGTTAAAGAAAAAAGTCTTCGGTGAGTCGAACGCGGATGACAAAAAATTATCATTCACCAATGTTAACACCTACTCGCGTCTTTCGCCGTCAGATTTTGGCGTTGAAGGTCAAGCTCAGTTTGCGCTGATTTATGCGCTGGGAACGATCATGTCGGGCAACAGCGGCCATAGCCCGATCAACGGGCGCACAATGGGTGCTGAATCAGTGGTGGAAATGTTGCGCGCCGCCGGTGATAATGATAAGATTAAAGCTATCATTATGCGCGTTGACAGCCCCGGCGGCAGCGCCCAGGCCTCGGATGAAATCTGGGCGGAAGTTGCGCGGATTAAGCAAAAGAAACCGGTGATCATTTCCATGTCAGATGTTGCGGCTTCAGGCGGCTACTGGATTTCCATGAACTCAGACGCCATCGTTGCCGAGCCGTTGACCATCACCGGCTCTATCGGCGTGGTCATTTCCATATTCGATATGTCCGGCGCGTACGAAAAGCTCGGAATCAATTGGGAAACGGTTAAAGTTGGCAAATTTTCAGATGTGCCAACCGATAAGCGCCCGCTGACCCCTGAAGAGTGGCGACGCATCAAGAAAATGAGTCGGGAAACCTACAAAGTTTTTGTCGACAAAGTGGCTGACGGACGCGAAACGACGTCGGATGATATTGAAAAAGTTGCCCAGGGTCGCGTCTGGACTGGTCGACAAGCGTTACAGCGCGGACTCGTCGATTCGCTTGGCGGCCTTGAAACTGCCGTTGCCATTGCAAAAGAAAAAGCCGGTCTTTCCGAAAAAACTGTCATCGACTGGCAGGTTTATCCAAGAACCAAAAGTTTTGCCGAATCTTTGATGGAGAAACTAAATGTGGGCGTCTTGCCAAATAAAATTGTCCA
>Ga0316192_10000312_pt1 | contig 34693 bp, 38 predicted proteins | sample MerIslwburrow_MG_FD_204931 | JGI IMG/M metagenome (GOLD analysis project Ga0316192, IMG submission 204931) | Coastal sediment microbial communities from Maine, United States - Merrow Island worm burrow | ecosystem: Environmental > Aquatic > Marine > Coastal > Sediment | place: USA: Maine...
TCTTGATCGTAGTATCACTGGCTCTATCATTAATTGCCTTAAGCCGGGTGGCCTGGTGTTTTATCAGACCTTTAGCCAGACCCGCGTCGGCGAGAGTGGCCCAAGCAATATGGCGTTTCGCCTGGCCGACAATGAACTGCTGAGCCTGTTTGCCGGTTTTAAGGTGCTGGTCTATCGCGAAGAAGGTCTGCAGGGTGATACCGGCAAAGGTTTCAGAAATGAAGCGATGCTGGTTGCCCAGAAACCGCTGAGTTAGGCATCATAATGACTAACAAGAGCGTAATTATAAAGCCAGGGGAAGATAGCCCCGACGACGTCGAAGTCCAACTCGACCTGTGCGCATATTATCGGGGAATTGTTGTGGATCTACCTGTCGAGGCAGATGACAGGTTTCGATCGTATCTTGATGTGCTGGTATGGGGCTCCTTATATATTGAAGCGGCCATTAACAATACCTTGATTATGGCGATTGAGGATAGCGTTCACGGAATCCTGGCTCCCGAAGACGTTGTAAGTCCATTAGAGCGTTCTGCTCTTGAGAAGAAGGTAACCTTGCTTCTCAATAAGCTTTGTAATGACAATGAAAAAAAGTCTGAATTGCGCAGAGTTACGATAAAACTGTTCGACCTACGAAATCGATTAGTCCACCCCAAAGAGAAACCCGAGAGTACCGATTTAACAATATCAAATCCAGAAGAGATCAGTGCAGCCATTGAAACTGTCAGAGAGCAGGAATCAGAGCTTGAGGGGTTGATGTACGGCATAGGTCTGAAAGAACGAAAACAACAAATACTTGAGATTGGTGGCTGGTTCGAGAGTGCAATTTTCAAATACTACAAGCGAAAAGGTGCATAACAAGTCAATCAACTTCCCGCCTTCGGTGCCGGGCGCAGCAAAGTTGCGCCAATTATTGAGGAGTTAGGCGTCGTCGTAAAAATCTGACTCGCCATCAGGGCCACTGCGAAAACGTTTATAGCCCCATTGGTATTGATCCGGAATTTGGCGAATGCTTTGTTCCACCATCCGGTTTAGTGCGGTCACTGATACCTGCATATCCTTTTCATATAGCTCTGCATCTGCCGGTAGAAAGTGGATGGCGAAGCCTTGTCCGCGTGGCAGACGTTCGGCATAGCTGCATAATACGGTGGCATTGGATTTTTGCGCCAGGCGTGACAGCAGGGTCATGGTGTTGGCCTGGTGACCAAAAAAGGGGGCGGGCAGGCCACCTTTGTCGCGTGGGTCCTGATCGGGCAGGATAGCTACCAGCTCATTATTGGCCAGGGCCTGATACAGGGCTCGCACGCCCTTGGCATTAGTGGGAACCAGTTTGGCGCCAAAACGCTCGCGGGCGTGGCGAATGAGCGCGTCGATGGCTGCCAGGCGTGGTGGCCGGTAGAGGCTGGTCATGGGGTAGCGGGCAGAGCAGTACAGGCCAATTATCTCCCAGTTGCCCAGATGAGGGATAGCCAGTATCACACCATTGCCCTTGTTCAGGGCCTGCTGTAGATGCTCTTCGCCATGAACCTCTTGCACCATGTCAAAAAAAGCAGGCTGGTCTGCCAGCCAGATACGGCCACTTTCAAAAAAGGTCTTGCCGATCTCCTGCATGTTTTTTTGCAGCAGGTTTTGCTGTTGCTCGGAACTGAGTTCAGGAAAACAGCGTTGCAGGTTGCGTCTGGCAACACGCTGTTGTTCATTGTCGATGCACATAAACAGCTTGCCTAAAACATTGCCGAGCCAGTGATTGAAGCGTAAAGGCAGTTTGGCACTAACAATCAGAATCAGCTTGACGAGCTTGGCACGCATGTTTAAGCGATATCCCGGTGAGTAAAAATGACAAGGTTATTGTGCTTCATATCATCTGTGGGTTGTGGGCTGAGAAGGGTTATAATTCTGTAATTCAACCTATTTTAACAGGAGTGGTCGTTTAAACGACCGGAAACCGAAATGGAATATATTGCTGAGTTTGGATTTCACTGGTTTTGGTTTGCTGTGGCGTCATTGTTGTTGATTATTGAGGTGATGCACGGTCGTTTTATTTTTATGGCGGTAAGTATTGCCGCGGTTGTGGTTGGCGGCGTGAGTGGTATTTATCCGGGGATGGGTTTTGAGCTGCAGTGCCTGATTTTAGTGATTTTGGCGCCGGGTTTTATCTGGATAAGTCAGGCCACCCTGAAAGAGCGTATGCAAAAAATCCAAATGCAGCAGGACATTCTCAAAAATCGTAGTTATGTCGGCAGGGTGATGAATCTGGTTAGTGGTATTGAGAGTGGCCATTCCAGTCTGAATATCGACGGCATGGTCTGGACTATTCAGGGTCAGGACTGCCCGGCTGGTAGCCAGGTCAAGGTTGTCGATATGGGGGCGGGGTGGCTCAAGGTCGAACCTGCTTAATCAGTTTTTGATTTTGCCTTCTTCGCCAGAGAGCAGACGCTGGATGTTGCTGCGGTGACGCCATAACAGCAGTACCGAAATGGCGAAGCTGAGGCTGATATAAACATTCACTGGGGCTAGCAGCCAGGTATACAGCGGTGTCAAAGAGGCCGCTACCAGAGCTGACAGGGATGAAACCTTGAACACCTTGGCCATTACCAGCCAGGTGACCAGTACGGCCAATGCTACCGGCCAGGCCAGGCCGAGTAACACGCCAAAGGCGGTGGCTACACCCTTACCACCCTTGAAACCAAAAAAGAGTGGATATAGATGACCGAGGAAGGCCGCCATAGCGATGGCTGCCAGCACGCTTTCATCAACGCCAATGGCGCGGCCAAGCAAAACCGGTAGCAGGCCCTTGAGCATGTCGCCAAATAGGGTGATGGCCGCGGCCTTTTTGCCGCCATAGCGCAACACATTGGTGGCGCCGGGATTGCGGGAGCCTTCCGAACGGGGGTCGGGCAGGCCCATTACCTTGCAGGTAATGATGGCGGCGGAGACAGAGCCTAATAAATAGGCGAACACAACAAGGCTGATATCAAGCATAATATTTCGATTCGAATAAAGCCGTAAACGGGGCGTAATGATACGGTAATTTGGGCTCGATTGCCCGGTCTGTCGTGATCAGGTCGTGAGAAGTCGTTGCTAATTTCCGCATCCAAATAAAAGAAGAGCAAATGGATATTATTTATTTAAGTGATTTAAAGATCGAGACCGTCATTGGTGTTTACGACTGGGAGCGTGAGATCAAGCAGACAGTCATTCTTGATCTGGAGATGGGTACGGATATTCGTCGTGCCGCCGCAAGCGACAATATTGACGATACCCTTAACTATAAAGCCGTCTCCAAGCGGGTGATCGATTTTGTCGAGCAGAGTGAGTTTGAGCTGGTTGAGACTCTGGCTGAGCGGACTGTGACAATCATTCGTGAAGAGTTTAGTGTGCCCTGGGTGCGTCTGCGCCTCAATAAGAAGGGGGCAGTGTCTGCCGCAGTCGATGTCGGTGTCATCATCGAACGTGGGGAGCGATAACCCGTCTTTCTCACAAGGCGGCGAGATAAATTTAAGCTAATTGAAAAAGTGAATGATGAGTGGAAATAAGATAAATCTGAGTTTGATTGGGTTATGCCTATCCCTGCCCTGGCTTGTTCTCGCACGCCTCGGCTTGCTTTTCACTCAGGTTTGTAGCTATGGCTACAACCTTCGCTCCAGAGCGGCGCTGAGGCGTACGAGACCGGCGCCAGCATCCGGGATTCTTATGAGAAAGGCGGGTTAGGATGGCATGGGTGTATATCAGCGTAGGCAGTAATATCGAGCCGGCAGTGAATATTCGTTCGGCGATGTTGGATCTGCGTAGCAACTATCCCGATTTAATCGTTTCATCGGTGTATGAAAGTGAATCAGTGGGTTTTGCTGGTGATAATTTCTATAACCTGGTGGTTGGTTTTGAGACCTACCAGGGCGTACGTGAAGTAGCGCAGCAGCTGCGTAATATCGAGGATAGCCACGCCCGTGATCGCAAGGGCCCCAAATTCAGTTCGCGCACCATAGACCTTGACCTGTTGTTGTATGGCGATGTCATTATCAATGACGCCAGTCTGAATATTCCCCGTGACGAGATCAGTAAAAATGCTTTTGTGCTGTGGCCATTGGCCGAGGTTGCCGCTGAAGTGGTGCATCCGCAGTTTAAACAGACGATTGCGGCAATGTGGCAGGCTTATGATAAAAAAAGTCAGTCGCTCTGGCCGGTTGAATTTGACTGGGGATAGTTAACAGGGCTTTATAGGATTCAGAATTGATCAGGCCAGGGAGGGGATGATCAAGGCATGATAAAAAAGATTGCCACACAGAGCCTGACAGTTGGGATGTATATTCACGATCTCGATGCCTCATGGATGAGTCACCCCTTTCTCAGTAGCCGTTTCGCGGTTAATAATCAGGCCATTGTCGATGATGTCATCGGTGCCGGCATCAAGCATGTTTATATCGATACCGAGCGTGGCCTGGATTTTGAAATGGCTGTGCCACTTGCGGTGGTGCAGCAGCAAATTAATCACAGTAAAAAGCAAGTCGCCGATGAACAGTTTGGTCTGGATAAACAGATCAGTTTCGAGGCGGAGCTGGTGCAGGCAAAGTCGGTTATCTACGATGCCAACAAGGCGATGCGTTCCTTCATGCAGGATGCCCGTTTTGGCCGGCAGATAGAAAGCAGCGCTGTCGATGAGGTGGTGGATAACATCACGGCCTCGGTATTTCGCAACAAGGATGCCTTGCTTACCCTGTCGCGTATCAAGACGGTTGATAAATACACCTTTATGCATTCCATTAGTGTCTGCGTTTTAATGACGGCGTTTGCCCGGGTCATGGAATATGACGACGAGACAGCACGGCAAATATCCAGCGGTGCTCTGTTGCATGATCTAGGCAAGATGCGGGTGCCGCCCGAGGTACTTAACAAACCTGGGGCGCTGACCACGGCAGAGTTTGCCGAGATGAAACAGCATGTGGAATATGGTGCCGAACACCTATCGAGTTTTGGTTGGCTGAGTGATGTGTCGATGCGTGTGGTGATGCAGCACCATGAGCGTATTGATGGCACGGGTTATCCGTTTGGCCTACATGGCGATGCCTTGAGTCAGGTCGGACGGATGTCGGCAATCGCTGATGTCTACGATGCGCTGACCTCAAATCGTTGTTACAAACAGGCCTGGGAGCCAACCCATACCCTGGGCAAAATGTTGGAGTGGAGCAAGGATCACTTTGGTGAGGAGATGGCGCACCAGTTTGTTCGCTGCGTTGGTATTTATCCGGTCGGCACCCTGGTGCGACTGAGCACGGGCAGGATTGCCGTGGTGGTGGAGCAGGATGAGGCGCATCTGCTACGTCCCAGGGTGCGGATAGTCTTTAATGCCAATAGTGGTCGTTATGCGCCGCTAGAGGATGTTGATTTGGCAGGGGCTGATTCTGTCGCCATCATAGAATCAGTTTCAGCGCAAAAGGTGGGTATCGATCCACTGACGTTTATTTGATCTTTAGATGATGTTGTCTAAAAACTCAGCGTGCGGCCACCATCAACATTGATAATCTGACCGCTGATGTAGTCTGCGTCTCTAATCAGAAACAATGCTGTTTTGGCGATATCCGCTGCTGTGCCCTGGCGTTTGAGGGCAGTGCGGTCGAGGATTTCTCCCTTGGCCTGCTCATCCATATCATGTTCCGGCCAAAGAATGGCGCCAGGGGCAACGCCATTAACACGTACATCCGGGCCAAGCTCGCGCGCCAGTGACATGGTCAGCATTGCCAGACCAGCCTTGGCAGCACTGTAAATGGGATAACCCTTCATTGGACGCTGCGAGTGAATGTCGATGATGTTGATGATGCAGCCACTCTGTTTAGTCAGTTCGCCTGCGGCTGCCTGAGCCAGAAAAAAAGGTGCCTTGAGATTGCTGCCGATCAAATCATCCCAGTCTGCTTCGGTGGCCTTGCCGATTTCGGTGGGATAAAAGCTTGAAGCATTGTTGATCAGCACGTCCAGCCGTTGCCAGGGTTTGCATGCCTGGGTGATGACTCCCGGCAGTGTTTCGGTCTTAAGCAGGTCGGCCTGGATCAATATCACAGAATCAGGGCGTTGCTTATTTAACTCTGCCGCCAGTGCCTCGGCGGGCTGTTTTGAGTGACGATAATGCAGCGCGATATTCATCCCGGCGCTATGTAACTGACGCGCCATCTCGGCGCCGATGCGGTGGGCGGCACCGGTGATCAAAGCGACTTTGGGCTGTGTGTTCATTCTGTTTAAGATCCGATTCGGATAGACTGTGCACACTTTAACCTAGAAAACTCAGTTGAATCACAGAAGTTCGCACAATCTCTTGAGGTGCACTCCTTTTCTGCGCCCAACCGAGTTTTCTAGGTTTAACTGATTGTTTAGTGAATAGGAATTTTGATGCAGCAGTCTCCAAGTGAATTGCCCTCGCCAGATGAGCTGGCGCAACAACATAGTGATCAACTCAAAGCAGAAATACGCCAGCAGATCGATGCTGCCGGCGGTGCCATCGATTTTGCCCGCTTTATGGAGATGGCCCTGTATCAGCCGGGCCTGGGTTATTACAGCGCCGGGGCGCGTAAGTTTGGTGCCGGCGGCGATTTCATTACCGCGCCGGAATTGTCGCCATTGTTTTCCCATTGTCTGGCGCGCCAATGCCAGCAGGTGCTGGCTGAGATTGGTTTTGGCGACATCCTCGAATTCGGTGCCGGTACCGGCGTCATGGCCAGTGAAGTATTGCTGGAGCTTGAACGACTTGACTCACTGCCGGGGCAGTATTTTATCCTTGAGTTGAGCCCTGATCTGAAACAGCGTCAGCAACAAACCATTGAGCAGCGTGCGCCGCATTTGTTAGAGCGGCTCTGCTGGCTTGATGGCCTGCCCGAGGCCGGTTTTCAGGGAGTGATCCTGGCCAACGAGGTGGTTGATGCCATGCCGGTGCATCTGATCCAGTTTAAAGAGGATGCTCTGCTAGAGCGCTTTGTTGGTCACAATGGGCGTGATTTTGTCTGGCAGGATAGAGCGCTGGTCTCGGCAGAGTTGCAGCAACGCATCAATGCCTTAACAGCAGAGCTGGATGATGAGGTGTTTTGCCCCGGTTATCTGACCGAGATCAATCTGGCCCAGAGCGCCTGGATCAACAGCCTGGCGGCGTTGCTGGAAAAGGGCGTCGCCCTGATCATCGACTATGGTTTCCCGCAGCATGAGTATTACCACACGGATCGCACCACCGGCACCCTGATGTGTCACTACCGTCATCGCGCTCATGGTGATCCGTTGATTCTGCCGGGCTTGCAGGATATTACCGCTCATGTGGATTTCACCGCCCTGGCCCAGGCGGCCCATGAGGCCGATATGGACGTGCTGGGTTATACGTCTCAGGCCCAGTTCCTGTTGGCGGCGGGTTTGGCTGAGCTGCTGGCGGAACAGGATCAGGCCGATACTCGCGCCTATATGGAGGTCACCCAGCAGGTCAAAAAGCTCACCCTCCCCAATGAGATGGGCGAGTTGTTCAAGGTGCTGGCTATCGGGCGGAATTTTTCCGATGATTTAAAAGGCTTCCTGCTACAGGACCGACGCGGACGGCTCTAATAATCAATCTACATTGGTCGACAACTATATTATGTAATGCTGTACTAGATATAAGTAAAAGGTATATGTGTATGGTTGATGGCTTTGCTGTCGCAAAACGGCTCTGCTCTGGTCTGCTAATTGCCGCTCTTGTGGTCATTAGTGTCGTTGCGGGTGCAGCTGATTCCGAACCAGTCAGGATCGGTGTGCTAACCAAGGGCAGCGAGGTCCTGACCATGCAGCGCTGGCCGGCCACGGCCGATTATCTGCAAAGCAAGATTCCTGAGTATCGCTTTGAAATTGTGCCGCTTGGTTTTCATCAGATCGAACCCGCCGTCAAACAACGCCAGATTGATTTTCTTCTTGCCAACCCGGCCAGCTTTGTCGAGATGGAAAGTGATTATGGTGTCAGTGCTGTGCTCATGCTTAATCGCCGTTTGAGCCAGGATGACTCGGTGGCCGAATTTGCCGGTGTAGTCTTTACCGCTGCCGGGCATGACGCAATTGCTGATTTTTCCGACCTGAAGGGCAAGTCGATTATTGCGGTGGATGCTGCATCGTTTGGTGGCTGGGCTATGGCCTGGCGCGAAATGAAGCGGCATGGCATAGAGCCGTTTGAAGATTTAGCTGCCATCGAGTTCGCTGGTTCGCACGAAGCGGTGGTGTTTGCTGTGCTGGCCGGTAAGGCAGATGTTGGGACGGTGAGGTCGGGCATTCTTGAACGGCTGGTGAGTGAAGGCAGGCTTGATCTTGATCAGTTACAGGTGTTGTCGCATCAAGCCCATGGATATCAGGAGTCAAGTGAGTTTCCGTTATTGCACAGCACCACGCATTATCCCGAGTGGCCATTTGCAATTCTTGGTCATGTTGATAGAGAGCTGGCCGGTCAGGTGGTCAAGGCAATGCTTGAAATCAAGGCGACTGACAAGCCGGCGCTAGCGGCGAAAATTTCACACTGGACGCCAGCGGTCAATTATCTGTCTGTACATCAGTTGATGCAGGATTTGCATATCGCGAAATATCAAGGTTATGGCGAGGTTGGTTTGCTGGATGCGGTCAGGCAGCATTGGCGCTGGGCTGTGGCGGTACTGTCTGTGTTGCTGTTGTTGTCGCTGTTTGCATTCTATGTGCTGCGTCTGAATCTGCGTATCGGCACTATCAATCAAGCCTTAAAAAAGGAAGTAAGCAATAAACTTACGGCGCAGTCGGAGCTGCTGGCAGAGACCGAGAAGGCCAATAAAATTCTCGATAACATGCTTGAGGGTGTTGTCACCATTGACCGGGCTGGTTTGATACAGACATTTAATCAAGCGGCAGAAAGGATATTTTCATATCAAAACTCAGAGGTGCTCGGCCAGAATGTGAGGTTGTTGATGCCGAAGGTCGATGCGTTGATGCATGACCGGCATCTGGAAAATTACGTCACAACTAAAAAATCGAAAATCATTGGCTTTGGCCGAGAGGTGTTTGGGCAACGCAAAAATGGCGAATCATTTCCGCTGGAAATTTCTGTCAGTGAGGTGATTGCCAGTGGTGAGCGAATGTTTATCGCTGTGATGCGTGACTTGAGCGAGACCAAACAAGCTGAGCAAAAAATTATGCGGCTGGTTTCAGCGATGCGTTGTGCAGTTGAAGGCATCTTTATTGCGGATGTTGAAGGTTGTATTGAATATGTAAATCCGGCCTACGAGATGATGACTGGTGAGAGTCAGGCGGAATTGGAAAAGCGTAAGCCTGCAGTGTTTGAAATGGCGGAACGAAATGAGCCGTGTTGCGTAGATTTGTTTGAGAAAGTGCAGGGGGGTGAACCCTGGAGTGGGCAATATACTTTACGTAGAAACAATGGTGATAGTTATGAAGAAGAGGTGACTATATCTCCAGTGCTTGATGATAATGGCGGCGTGATTTGCTTTGTTGGTGTTTGTCGGGATATTACAGAAAAACTGGCCCGTGATCAGCGTTTGCAGCAGCTGGAAAAATTTGAAGTGGTCTCGAAAATGGCCGGTGGTTTTGCCCATGATTTTAACAATCTATTGTCTGCCATTGTCGGTTATGCCGGTATGGCGTTGCTTGATATAGATAAGGACTCTGAGCCGGCCGCTGATATGGCCAGGGTGCTGGATGCGGCCGGTCGCGCCAAACTGCTGGTACAGAAGTTACTGGTTTTGAGCCGGCAAGATTATGACGATGCGCTGGTGTTTATGCCGCAGAAAACTGTGCATGAGGTGGTTGCCTTGCTTCGAGCTGTATTACCTGCTGATGCGGTAATCAACGCTGATGTGCAGGAGGATGCCGGTGAAATATATTTGTCGCCGCAAAAGTTTCAACAAATCGTGATGAATCTTGGACTGTACGCAATCGATACGATGGCACAAAAAAATGGTTGTATCGATCTTTCGCTTAGCAGTGAAGTTTTGACTCAGCAACAGCCGCCGACAAAAGAGGGATTGGTTGCCGGTGAATATGTTGTGATGAGGTTGTCGAATAATGGCACGGTGGCGCAAGCAGATATTTTAGAATTAGGCTACACAGCGCATGACAATGTGGGTACACAATCAATGTGGTTGGCGGTTGTACATGGCATCGTCAGTGGCAGCAAGGGCTGCCTTGAGGTGGAAAGCGTGCCCGGTGAAGGGCTTAGTCTTGCGGTTTATTTGCCTTGTGCACATCATCATCAGCGTGATCGTTAGTCAGCTTCTCGGCGGACTCTTCGGTAGTGTCGGTGCAGGGATAACAGTATTCATCGTACAAGTCGCAACACTCATCTTCTGTTTTGATTTTACCGCTATGAAAATCCAGGTTGGTTTCATTCATGATGATTACCTCGCATGGAATGAAAAATACGCTACTACGGCGCCATGTAATAACCATAGACTAAATATCGATGATCTGTATGGCATGCCGTTCCGGGTATTGAGGCATAAAAAAACCGCAGCCGATTGCAGCTGCGGTTTCTGATGATGGCGTTGCTGTGGTTAGCGTTTGTAGCCGCTGACCATGATGAAGGGGCTGGGCGGTGCCATTTGTTCAGATTTGATCTCTACAAAGCCAACTTGGCGCAGAATGTCTTCCATCTCGGTGGTTGAATAAGAGGATCCGGCTACTGTGTTGATGACCTGGTTGACGCCGATCAGGGCGGCCAGTTGCGGGCCTTTTTTGTCGGCGTGCAATAGCTGTTCCTGAATCATGATGACGCCGTCCTTGTTCATGGAGTCATAACATTTTTGCAGCAGCTTTTTGATGTTCTCCGGTGACTCCTGATTGGTCATCGAGGAGAGCAACATCGCGTCGTTGCCTTCACCCAGTGAATCGGTGTTGTAGTCGCCAGGGCGCAGTTCAACTCTATCCTGCATGCCGTATTGATCGACGATCTCTTTGGCGATTATCAGGTTTTGCTCGCGGTCCATGGCGATGGCATTGAGGCCGTCGTATTTTTCGCAAAATTTCACTGCAAAGGTAGATGGGCCACAGCCGACGTCCATCAATTGTTTTTTACCCGTCAGGTCAAACAGACTGGTGAGAACATCTGCCTGTGACAGGGCGCGGTTATGCATGCCCATCATGTAGTCGCGGGTTTCTTTGTCGCTGTATTCCTGATGCATCAGGGCTGAGGGCTTGCCGGTCTTGACGGTGTCGTAGAGGCCGCCCCAGGCTTCGTACCAGTTCTCGAACATGTAGACGATGCCGCCCTGGTAAAGTTTGCTTGAGCTTGCGAGAAAGGTTTGGCTGAATTGATTGTTGCTGAAAACATCGCCGTCGCGATCAAGAAAGTCCATTGATACCAGCGCGCTAAGCAGGGCGCCGAGACAGCGGCGGTCAGATTCGGTCTCTTTGGTCAGAGTGTCCAGGTCTTTTGGCTGACCATCCAGGCGGTTGAAAATATCCAGGCGGTTGGCGGCGTGCAGGGCACAAGACTGCCAGTAACCAGAGGCGACCTGCATTACCCGCATTGGGTCCATGCCTTCGGGCATCCCTCCCCAGCTGTCTCCAGTACCTTCTTTTTTATCCCATGACTCAGACATCAAAACCTCACGTTTTTTTACAGAGCAAAATCAGCCCTGAAATATGCAGGATAGGGGCGGATTTGTCCAGTTGTCAGCGTTGCTGACAGGGGTAAAATGGCGCGCTGGTGACAATGCTTGGAGCAGGGTAGTGGTTTTAAAATGTGGAGAGGTTGAAACGGCTGGCCTGACTGGTTTGCTGGCCCGTTACGGTATGCTGTTGGAGTGGGTCGGGGATGGCGAGCCTATCCCGGGTAGTTTCTGGGGTGACAGTGAAGCGGGTTTGATTGCCAATCGTCTGCTGGTGCGGGGTGATACGCCGCTGCACTCGGCTATGCACGAGGCCTGCCATTACATCTGCATGGACCAGCAGCGTCGTGCCGGCCTGCACACCGATGCCGGGGGCGGTTATGATGAAGAGAATGGCGTCAATTACCTGCAGGCCCTGTTGTCAGACTTTATTCCCGAATGCGGTCGTGTCCGTATGTTCGCCGACATGGATGAATGGGGATATAGCTATCGGCTGGGTTCGGCTCAGGCTTGGTTTGAGCAGGATGCGGAGGATGCGCGGCAGTGGTTGCTGGGGCATGGCTTGATCGATGCCAATGACCAGCCGAACTGGTCTCTCCGGCAGGAATGATTCCAGTTTGATTTGTAAACTTTTGTTTCTGTTCGATGATGGTGCTTGATGTGCTTCGGGCTTATCCATAGAATTGCCGCCCCATGCAGGTGTAAATAGCGGCTGTTTTGATCGATGTTGAAAGATTGTTATCCCAAAAATTAAGAAGATTGTTATGAAAAAGAAGAGCGTTGTGATTTTGATGGGTGTGGCGTTGTCGGCTTCGGCTTCGGCGTTGGCACAAGAGACTGGTTCGCAGTGGGGTGGTGAGGCCGAGCTGGGTATAGTTTCCACCTCAGGAAATACAGAAACCCAGACCATTAGCGCCAAGGCCAAGGCGGTGAATGAACGTGAAATGTGGAAGCATACAGCCAGGCTGGAGGCGCTCAATACTGAGGATGGCACCACCACTACGGCCGAGCGTTATCTGCTTAGCGGCAAGAGCAATTACAAAATGAGCGCTCTGGACTATGTGTTTGCCAGCGTCAACTATGAAGATGATCGCTTTAGCGGTTATGACTGGCGTGCCAGTGAGGTGCTTGGTTATGGTCGTCATGTGATTGCACAGGAGGCGCTTAGTCTGGATCTTGAGGCTGGTGTTGGTGCGCGTCAGAATAAAGATAACAACGGCGTGGATGACAGCGAAGGGATCGTGCTTTTGGCTGGTGATCTGGCCTGGAAGATCAGTGAAACCTCAAAACTGACCGAAGAGCTGAAGTCTGAGATTGGTGACGAGGTGACTATTTCAAAATCTGTTACCGGCCTGAAAACCCAGATCAATGGCAGCCTGGCGATGAAGATTACCTATACCGTCAAGCATGTCTCTAAAGTGCCGGCAACGATTGAAAAGGTTGATCGTGAAACGGCAGTGACTCTGGTTTATAGCTTCTGATTGTCGCTAGTGTAGAAATAAAAAGGCCGCTTTTTTATAGCGGCCTTTTTTTTATTTTATTTTTCAGCCAACGCGACTTGTTCAAAGTCGATGCCGTTCCAGCCATGGCGCATGAATGTGCGGATGTTAGCATGGTCATCGCCGTTAGGCTTATCGAGTACATCCTTGCGATAAAAATTGCCAAAGCAGTTCAGGGTTTGCTGTTCATCAAGCTGATTTAGTTTGGCAAAGGCAAATATCTTGCACGAGCCTTCATTGCTGCCGGCTGTGTTAATTACCTGATCACCAGTGGTACCGTTGCTAAACTGGCTGGGGCTGTAAGTGTAGTTGCTGCCAATGCAGTCAATTACTTCGTTAAAGCTTACCGCCTCAGGCTGGGTTTTGATTTTGTGGATCAGTTTTTGTATCGACATATGAAAAACTCTCAGGCTAATAGTTGCCCATTATAACTGCCTGGCGGGAATGTTTTTAGAGCGCAGCGCCGCTATTATTTACGTCTTTTATGTTTGTTGTGGTTGTAGCGGGTTTTTTTCCAGCTGACCTCGTCGGGAGTGGTGGCCCATTGCCAGATGCGGCTGAAAACACTTTTTTTCTTTTGCTCGGGTTGTTGCGTTGGTGTCAGGGCTTGGGGCGATTCCATTGGCGTGAATAGGGTCTGTTTTTTTACCTCAGGCACGGCGTCTGGTTGTAATGTGGTGGTCGAAGGCGAGGTGTCTAGTGTGGTGATTTCATTTTCACTCATTTCGATCATTTCAATGGCTATTGGCATGGAGGTAATGCTCTTGCCGCTATCGAGGTGGTCGAGATTGTTTTGCAGGTCATCGTTTGAGGCAATCAGAAATTCGCGCATTGAATCGGAAATGCCGGGGTTGGTGAGCATGCGTTCGGTTTCTGTGATCATGGTGACCATTTCTGTTTTGATGACCTTGCGGTAGGCCCTTTCCTTTTGTGCAACGACTGTTAGTTTGGCGCGGATCTGTTCGGTAGGAACGTGCAGCTCGGTAGCATCGCTGGCTTCACCGCGGCTGTGCAGCAATACGCGCAGGGCGACGGCCGTCTGCGCCTGTTTGCGATAATTGTTGAGCAGAGTGTGGACGTCACCGGAGTCTGATGCGATCAATGCATCAGTATCCATCTCAGCGATTTTGAGGATCTGATCCAGCTTGGATCTGATGGCCCGCTCAAGTGAGGCAAGGGTTTGCTTGAGCTTGGCCAGGGGCATGCCCTGAGTAGAGCTTTCCAGTTTTTCAAAGGTGGCCAGCGCTTCTCTGGGGATGTCGGCGCTGGCCTGGCCCATCAGCAGGGTGGCTTCAAGGCTTTTGTGCAGGTGTTCAATGTTGAGGGCGATCTTGACGGCACGTTCGAGCGCGTCGCGTTTGCCCTCTAAGGCTTTGATTTCTTTGCTTGGGTCCCTTTGTTCGGCCACTGATTACTCCTGCTGTGCCGCGCATTGCCATAGCGATGTGGCATTACTGCTTTATAAGTGAGGATACTGCTGAGTGTCGATTATATGAAATATATCGCCAGTTCGGGCTTAATGTTGAGGCGGTAGGTGACTGTTTTTGGAAGAAATTAAGTCGAGATGGGGCTGGGGAAGTGAAAGCAACCGGTCATGATGACCGGTTGTGGTGTCTGGGTATTGCGTTGCTGCGCTATGGTTCTGAAGCAGCCGGGCAGTCGTAACTATCTGCGTCCGCGGGCCTTTTTAGGCACTTCAAAATTGACCTTTAAAGGCTTGCCGTTAAAGTCTTTGCCATCCAGGCCGGCAATGGCGGCGCGGGCTTCATGGCCTTCCATTTCGATAAAACCAAAACCTTTGCATTGGCTGGTAAAGACATCGGAAGCCAGCTTGAGAGAGCGCACCTTGCCAAATTGAGAAAACAACTCGATAACATCCTGGTCTTTGGTGCTGGCTGGCAGGTTACCAACAAACAGTTTTTTCATGGTTGTGATCCTTGAGGCTGACAATTTAGTTGGGCGCAGCTCGAACAGAATCAGTGCGCCGAAAAAAACAACCCCGCTTCGTGAGCGGGGTTGTCCAGTTTATTAAGCTGGCATAACCTGTGCTGCCTGCAGACCTTTAGGGCCGGTTTCGACCTGATAGCTGACAGTTTGGCCTTCAGCGAGGGTTTTGAAGCCGTCACCACCAATGGCGCTGAAGTGAACAAAGACATCATCGCTGCCATCTTTTGGAGAGATAAAGCCAAAGCCCTTTGATTCGTTAAACCACTTAACGGTACCAGTATTCATAGTTGGATCCTAAAAATTTTATTAAAACAAAGTGTTAGCGTGCAAATGGACGCGAAAGAGGGGTTCCGAGAGGTGCCGAGAAACAGGTGTTCGGGGGGTTCTAAGAAAGCCAGCTTGAGCCATTGCAAGCAGAGGCACTATACCCCATGGGGGGGATAAAATCCCGTATTATTTGTTTTAAGCCATATGAGGGACGGTTATTCCGCCATGCTACAGATTTCCAGTCAGGTCATGATTAGCGCCGACGAGATTGAGATTAGTTTCATTCGTGCTCAAGGGGCGGGTGGTCAGAACGTCAACAAAGTCTCAACGGCGGTGCATTTGCGTTTTGATATTAAGGCATCAAGACTGCCACAAAGCTACAAAGAAAGGCTGTTAGTGTTTAATGATCACCATATTACTGCTGATGGTGTGATTATCATCAAGGCCCAGCGCTTCCGCAGTCAGGACAAAAACCGTGAAGATGCGCTGCAAAGACTGGCGGAGATTATCCGTCAGGCCATGGTGACACAGAAAAAACGCAAGGCCACCAAGCCGACTCGGGGTTCGCAGCGGCGGCGCATGGACAGCAAGACCAAACAGGGCAATCAGAAAACCCTTCGACGTAAGGTCGATTATTAGCTGTGGGTTTGCTTGCGTTGGCGAGTGTTTTTCAGGATTTGTAACCGTTCAGCAACGCTGGCCTTGCTCCAGCCAGTGATCTCATCAATCGAGCGGAAACAGCCGAGGCAGGTCTCATCTTCATTCAAACAGCAGTTGCGGATACAAGGGGATTGCACCGCATCTGAGTCATCAAGCTTGTCCATCACCCGCTTCACGCAGCTCATCTAATAATTCATCGGCAGCAACAATGATGCTGTCATTGTCTGTTCCAGGGCACGCAGCAATCAATAAACCATCTTCAATCATTCCAGGTAACCATTTGTCGAGCCACTCATCCAGTGTGATTGCCTTGGGTTGGCAATCAGCAAAATCACCCATGGCCCATGCCTGTGCCAGTTCTGCGTGTGGCCAGACCGGTAGATGCTCTTCATCTTCATCGGGCAGGATTAGCCAACCGCTGTCACTGGAAAGCCCCCATACCTGTTTCTGCTCAAGCAGTGTGCTGATGAAGTAGTCGTAACGTTCTTCGGCCTGCATCTGATTGATGCTGTCGAGTTGAGCCTGGGTGAGTTGATTCATGGTTAATCCTTATGTCTTGATTAGCGTTTCAGATTGGCAAATGCTGCTGCCATTGCGCCTTGTTGTTTTTCCTGTGGGCGCTGCTTTTGTGTTCGTTGTCCACCGCGTGGCATGTCGGCGGCGCGTTCTTCTTTGATGCGCTCGCCGCCGTCGGATTGTTTTTTCATGCTCAGGGCGACGCGCTGGCGTTTCAGATCTACGTCCAGCACCCGTACTTTGACTACGTCGCCAGCCTTGACCACTTCACGTGGATCGCTGACATATTTGTCGGCTAGTTCGGAGATATGCACCAGGCCGTCCTGATGTACGCCGACATCGACAAAGGCGCCGAAGTTGGTGACGTTGGTGACTACGCCTTCGAGCAGCATGTCTTGTTTCAGGTCGGCGACCTTTTCGATGCCGTCTTTAAAGGTTGCTGTGCTGAATTCGGGGCGTGGGTCGCGGCCGGGTTTGTCTAGTTCGCTCAAAATATCGCGGATGGTGAATTCGCCGAACTGCTCGTCGGTGAATTGTTTTGGGTCGAGCTTTTTGAGGAAGTCGCTGTCACCAATTACGCCGCGGATATCCTTGCTGCTGGACTCGGCGATGCGCTGCACCAGCGAGTAGGCCTCGGGGTGTACGGCTGAGGCATCGAGCGGATTGTTGCCGTTCATGATGCGCAGGAAACCAGCGGCCTGCTCAAAGGCCTTGGGGCCGAGGCGGGTGACTTTTAGCAGTTCCTTTCTGTTTTTGAAGGCGCCGTTGAGATCGCGATGGTCGACGATGTTTTGCGCCAGGGTGGTGTTGAGGCCGGCGATCTGGGCCAGCAGGGCGGCCGAGGCGGTATTGACGTCGACACCAACGGCGTTGACACAATCTTCGATGACGGCTTCTAGCGAGCGGGCCAGCCGGCTCTGGTTGACGTCGTGCTGGTACTGGCCAACACCGATGGCTTTGGGTTCGATCTTGACCAGTTCCGCCAACGGGTCTTGCAGGCGGCGGGCGATGGAGACGGCGCCGCGGATGGAGACATCGAGATCGGGGAATTCCCTTGCCGCCAGTTCCGAGGCGGAATAAACAGATGCCCCTGCTTCAGAGACCATGATCTTGGTCATGTTGAGTTCTTTGTGCAGTTTGATCAGGTCGGCAGCCAGCTTGTCGGTTTCGCGTGAGGCGGTGCCGTTGCCGATGCTGAGCAGGTCAACCTTGTGTTTTTTACATAGCTCGCCCAGTACATGTAGCGACTGGTCCCATTGGTTTTTGGGTTGGTGTGGGTAGATGGTGGCGTAATCCACCAACTTGCCGGTGTTATCGACCACGGCGACCTTGACGCCGGTACGCAGGCCCGGATCGAGCCCGAGGGTGGCGCGTGGCCCGGCCGGGGCGGCCAGCAGCAGGTCTTTCAGATTAGAGGCGAAGACCTTGATCGCCTCCAGTTCGGCGGCTTCGCGCAGTTGTTTTTTTAGTTCCATATCGACATGCATGGCCATCTTGACACGCCAGGTCCAACGCACCGTGTCGGCGAGCCACTTGTCTGCCGGGCGGCCTTCGTTTTTGATGCCGAAGCGGCGGGCGATCATATTTTCGCCCATGGTCGGGGTGCGATTGGCGGCGGCTTCTGCGTCGCCAGGCAGCTCCAGCGACAGGTTTAAAAAGCCTTCCGTGCGGCCACGAAACATGGCCAGTGCGCGGTGTGACGGAGTGGCCTTGATGGGTTCTGCTTTGTCGAAATAATCGGAGAACTTGGCCGCCTCGTTTTCTTTGCCGGCGATGACGGTCGAGTGCAGCTGGCCGTTGTCCCAGGCGTAGGCGCGCAGTTCGCCGACCAGTTCGGCATCCTCGGCGAAGCGTTCCATCAGGATCTGGCGGGCGCCGTCCAGTGCTGCGGTAGTGTCTTTAATCTCAGCGTCTGGATTGAGGAACTTGGCCGCTTCTGTTTCCGGATCAAGGCCTGGGTCTTCAAACAGCGCATCGGCCAGTGGTTCCAGTCCTGCTTCGCGGGCAATCTGGGCCTTGGTGCGGCGCTTGATTTTATAGGGCAGATAGAGGTCTTCGAGGCGGGTCTTGGTCTCGGCGTCCATGATGGAGGCCTTCAGCGTGTCGGTCATCTTGCCCTGTTCATCAATGGCTTTGATCACCGCGAGGCGACGATCTTCCAGTTCGCGCAGATAACCGAGGCGTTCTTCCAGGGTGCGCAGCTGGGTGTCATCCAGGCCGCCGGTGACCTCTTTACGATAGCGGGCGATGAAGGGCACGGTGGAGCCTTCGTCAAGCAAGGTGATGGCGGCGATGATCTGCGCCGTTCTGGCGTTGATCTCCTGGGCGATGCGTTGTTCGATCGGGGGCAATGACATACTGCGAAGGTCCTTCCATTACAGCTTGGGGTAATTCGGCTCTTGGTTCGGTTGGGGCCGGGTTGGCGACATTATACGGTGACTTGGATCGCTGTGCATTGGAGAAGATGCAATCCTATATGTCTCGCCACGCTTCTGCTGATCTGTCGCGATACGAATCATGCATAAGACATGCAGGATAGGGTTTAGCCCGGTAGAATAGCCGCAAATTTTGATGGGGTGACGAATGGATTTTTTGCAGATTTTTGTTCTGGCAATTTTGCAGGGGTTGACCGAGTTTCTGCCTATTTCCAGTTCTGCGCACCTGATTTTGGTGCCGGTGATTGTCGGCTGGCAGGATCAGGGGCTGGCCTTTGACGTCGCTGTACATGTCGGCACGCTGGCGGCGGTGGTCGCCTATTTTCGAAAAGATTTACAGGTGATGCTGCGTGATTGGGCCGCCTCACTGGTGCAGCGCAAAACCGTTGGTGATAGCCGGCTGGCCTGGGCGGTGGGTCTGGGCACAATCCCGGTGGGGCTGTGCGGATTGCTGCTGGGGGATTTGATTGAGGAACATCTGCGTTCGACGCTGGTGATTGCCACCACCACCATCATCTTTGGCATCTTGCTGGGTTGGAGTGACAAGAGCGGCAAGCGTCAACGCAGTGAGCACTCTATAACCTGGAAAGATATCCTTATTATTGGCTGCGCCCAGGCCATCGCTTTGATTCCGGGGACCTCCCGCTCCGGTATCACTATGACAGCGGCGCTGATGCTGGGGCTGACGCGTGAGGCGGCGGCGCGCTTTTCCTTTCTGTTATCGATTCCGGTGATTGTCCTGGCTGGTGGTATGAAGACGCTGGAGCTGGCGGCTTCTGATGGGGTGGTGGACTGGCAGGCATTGTTTCTCGGTGCAGCTATTTCTGGCGTTAGTGCCTATCTTTGCATTCATGTCTTTCTTAAACTGCTGGAACGCATCGGTATGATGCCGTTTGTGGTTTATCGTCTGCTGCTGGGGGCGGTGTTGTTATTGGTGGCATTTTGAGCTAGTCAAACTGGCCGCTATAAATCACTGTTTTATAGCGCTGTTTTACTAAAGCCTAATGTTTTGCTAGACCATTACCCTTGTGTATTGTAGGATTAAAAGCCCGTGGAGTTTGTCGGGGTATATTCAGGGCGATCCACAGGAAATTACTCAATAATAAACAAAATAAAACGTAGTAATTCATACAATAAATCTTATGCAAGTAACAACTCAGAGGTTGTAGAGATGGCGATAGATAAAGATCTGGATAGTCCTGATCGTCGTGACTTTCTTGGCAAAGTGACCACGGCGGTGGGCGCAGTTGGTGTGGCGGGTGCCTGTATCCCGTTTGTCAGTAGTATGAATCCGAGTAAAGATGTAAAGGCGAAGTCAACCTCAATCGTTGACCTAGCTTCCATCCCCAAAGGCAAAACCCACACCATCGAATGGCAGGGCAAGCCGGTATTTGTCACTCATCGTAGTGATGAAACGATTGCCGACATGCAGGACGCATCGACCGAGATTGATCCGCAGACCGATACAGACCGTATTCAAAAGCCCGAGTGGCTGGTGGTGGTTGGTCTGTGTACTCATCTGGGTTGTGTTCCCAATCGTACCCAGGAGGGCTGGAGTTGTCCTTGTCACGGTAGCCTCTATGACAATAGTGGTCGTGTTGTCCGAGGTCCTGCGCCAAATAACCTCATCGTGCCTCATTATGAATTTATTGATGAGAAGACAATCATCGTTGGCCAAAAGGTCTAGGGGAGACTAATCATGTTGAAGAAAGTGTTTTCCTGGGTCGATGAGCGTTTCCCGCTTGATGAAATGATCAAGCATGAACTGACCGAATATCCGGTTCCGCGCAACCTGAATTACATGTGGAGCTTCGGTTTTCTGGCCATGTTTGTGCTGGTGGTGCAGTTGCTTAGCGGTATCTTTCTGGCCATGCACTATAAAGCCGACGTCAATATGGCCTTTGATTCCATCCAGCACATTATGCGTGATGTGAATTATGGCTGGTTGATTCGTTATCTGCATTCCACCGGCGCCTCGGCCTTTTTTGCGGTGATCTTTATCCACATCGGCCGGACTCTTTATTACGGTTCATATCGTCGTCCACGCGAACTGCTGTGGTGGACCGGTCTGGTGTTGTTGCTACTGTTGATGGCCACCGCTTTTATGGGTTATCTGCTGCCATGGGGGCAGATGTCATTCTGGGGTGCTCAGGTAATTACCGCCCTGTTTGGTGTGACGCCGTTTATTGGTGAAGAAGTTGTGATCTGGCTGCGTGGTGATTTTGTGGTGGGTGATGCCACTCTGACTCGCTTTTTTGCGCTGCACTACCTGTTTCCATTCATCATTACGGTGGCGGTAGCCATCCATCTGGTGGCGCTGCACTGGGTCAAGAGTTCTAACCCATCAGGGATTACCTTGCATGCCAAGGATAATATTCCATTCCACCCTTATTTCACCATTAAGGATCTGTTTGGCCTGGGGGTGTTTCTGATTATTTTCTTCGGCTTCGTATTTTTCTCGCCGGAGTTCTGGATCATGCCGGAGAACAATGTCCCGGCCGACCCGATGGTGACGCCGCCACACATTGTGCCTGAATGGTACTTCCTACCGTTCTACGCCATCTTGCGTTCCATTCCGGATCCAATGGGTGGGGTTGTCGCCATGGCCATGTCTATCTTGATCTTCCTGGCCATGCCTTGGCTGGATCGATCCAATGTCCCGGGTGGTGCAAAGTTTCGTCCTGGTTATCGCGTCATGATCTATGTCTGGTTCCTCGATTTAATGCTGTTGGGCTATGTTGGTGCCCAGGCGCCTGAAGGGATTTTCATTCTGTTGGGTCGCATCGCAACGTTTATCTATTTTGGTTTGTTCCTGTTGTTACCCTTTATTTCCAGGCGTGAAGAGCGCCGCAGCAGGGAGGAGGGTCTGCCGCGAGAGGCTGAAAGGCTGATCAGGGAAGAGCAGGAAGAGTTGCTCAGGTCAGAGCACTACCTGCGCCGTGAAAATGATGAAAAAGAGCTGCGGGATATTCGTAAGCGTCTGGAGGATGAATCATGAGAAAGTTGTTAGTCCTGTTGAGCGCGGTGGCGATGTCCGTTGTTGCTCAGGGTGCCATGGCCAGCGCGGCGGGTGCCTTGAAAATGGTTGAAATTGATAACTCGGAGCAGGCTCGCCAACGCGGTGTCGAGATCGTGGTCAGCACCTGCATGATGTGCCACAGTCTCAAGTACATAAAGTTTTCCGATTTGACTGAAATAGGTATGACTAAAGAGCAGATCAATAATCTTCTGGAGGATCAGGATATTAATGATCGGATGATGAGTCTGACCCCGGTTGAGGTGCGCAAAGAGTCTTATGGCAAAGTGCCACCGGATCTTTCCGTGATGGCGATTGCCAGAAAGAAGGGACCACAACACATCTATACCTTGTTGACGGACTATTATTACAACGAGGAAGAGGAGACCGATAATCATCTGTTTCCTGGCATCAAGATGCCGGATGCCTTGGCCTATGCTGATGCTGAATCAGATGAAGAACGTGCCGAAATCGAGGCTCAGGCGCATGATGTGGCGTCCTTTCTTGTTTGGGCGGCCGATCCAAGCGCTGAGTCTCGGCGTACAATCGGAACTTACGTGATCATTTATTTGATCATACTGACAGCACTGCTTTATCTGCTTAAGCGCCGCATTTGGGGCAAGATTCACTAGTAGAAAAAGCTTTCGAGAGTAACAATAGGGCCGCATGGAGACATGTGGCCTTTTTCGTTTTTGTGAACTTCGTCACAGAAAACTGAGCAAATAAGGTCTTTCCTTAATGCATGGACATGTTGTCCCTCATGAATGTGGAGGTGTGTTATGGAAATATCATTTGGAATGATTCTGTTAGCTTGTTTGGTGCCAATAGTGCTTGGTGTGGTTGCTACCCAGATTGATGAAAATATCGCCATGCACGGCGGTTTTCACAAAAAACATATGTAGCAGATTGTTGCGTTGAAACAGGAGGCTCTCCCCTATCAGGGGGAGAGCCTTTTTTTATGAGACCTGCTCACCCGCCGCTTGTAGATCGGCGTGATAGGAAGAGCGCACCATCGGGCCACTGGCGACATTATTAAAGCCCAGCTCTTTGGCGATGACGGCAAGCTGGTCGAAAGTTTCTGGTGTGACATAACGCTCGACGGGCAGATGGTGTTGGCTAGGTTGCAGGTACTGTCCCAGGGTCAGCATGTCACAGTCGTGAGCACGCAGGTCGCGCATTACTGCAATGATTTCTGCATCGGTTTCACCCAGCCCCAGCATCAAGCCAGATTTGGTCGGAATATCAGGATGCTGTGCCTTGAATTTTTTCAGCAGGTTTAATGACCATAGATAGTCGGCACCAGGGCGGGCCTGTTTGTAGAGGCGCGGCGCGGTCTCCAGATTGTGGTTAAAGATATCCGGCGGTGCTTTGGCCAGTTCTTCCAGTGCGATCTCCATCCGGCCACGAAAGTCAGGAACCAGGATTTCAATCTTTAATTGCGGTGATTGTTGTCGCGCCGCCTTGATGCAGGCGGCAAAGTGGCCGGCACCGCCATCACGCAGATCATCGCGATCCACCGAGGTAATGACGACATATTTTAGGTTCATGGCCTTGATGGTGTCAGCCAGGTGAGCCGGCTCATTGGTATCCAGCGGCTTGGGTTTGCCGTGAGCGACATCGCAAAATGGGCAGCGACGGGTACAGATGCCGCCCATGATCATGAAGGTGGCGGTGCCGTGGTCAAAACATTCACCCAGGTTGGGGCATTGGGCCTCTTCACAAACGGTGAACAGTTTTTGTTGGCGCAGGATGCCTTTCAGACGTGATACCTCGGCGCTGCTTGGTGCTTTGGCTCTGATCCAGCGTGGCTTTTTTAAAGGCTCGGCCTTGGGTTGGATCTTGATCGGAATGCGTGCGGTTTTTGACTCACCCTTGAGCGGGGCGAGGGAGTCGATGCGTTCACGTTCGAGGTTTTTATCAGCCATTTAGTTTGTCTGCTCTACGAATTCGAGGCCATTATAGTCCAGTTGTTGGGCTAGATAATTGCACAGGCCGGGGGCGATGGTGGCGATATCACTTGGCCCGCCTAGCTCGGAGGTTTGGGTTACCTGCATGCCTTTATGGCCACAGGGGTTGATGCGCTGGAAGGGTTCCAGATCCATGTTCACATTCAGGGCCAGACCGTGATAGGTGCAGCCACGCCTGACCCGCAGTCCGAGGGCGGCGATCTTGCTGTCGCCGACATAAACACCGGGGGCATCACGGCGACCGCGGGCTTCAATCTGATAGTCAGCCAATAGTTCTATGATGGCCTGTTCTATCTTTTCCACCATGGCGCGGATGCCAAGCTTGCGCCGCTTGATATCGATCAGCAGATAGGCAACCAGTTGGCCAGGGCCGTGATAGGTGACCTGGCCGCCGCGGTCGATTTTAATGACGGGAATGTCGCCAGGCGAGAGTAGGTGTTCCGGTTTGCCGTTCATACCCAGGGTGAAGACAGGAGAATGCTCTACCAGCCAGACTTCATCTTGTGTGGATGCATCACGCTGGTCGGTAAATTGCTGCATTTGCCGCCAAATCGGTTCGTAATCCTGTTGCCCCAGCTGGCGAATCAGAAGGCTCTGCATTGTGCTCTAGAGTGCCATTAACACGCGTTGGTGGCCGCTAACGCTGCGATAGATGTTATCAAGTTGTTCGCGGCTGTCGGCCTGAAAGGTGACTGTGACCGAGATGTATTTGCCTTTGCCGCTGGGTTTGGTGGTGACAGCGCCTTCGCTCAAGTCGTTTACGTGCGGACGTATCAGCGATACCACCAGGGCGTCAAAGTCATCCTCCGCCAGGCCCATTGCCTTGATGGCAAAGGAGCAGGGGAATTCCATTATCTCTTCATGTTTTGCCATCTTGCTATTCCGCTTCACCAGCAATCAGAGCCTGTTTGTAGGCCTGATACAGCTTGCGCATCTGCTGCCAGACCGGGCCGGGTTGGCCGTTGCCAACGGGCCTGTCATCAAGTTTGGTCACCGCCAGCACCTCTTTAGTTGAGCTGGAGAGCCAGACTTCGTCGGCATGTTGCAGTTCTTCCGGGCCAAAGCTGCATTCTTCATATTTGATGTTGTTAGCCTCAGCCAGCTCCAGTACTAGGTCACGGGTAATGCCGGGTAACAGAAAGGGGCCCTTGGGTGGTGTCTTGATCACGCCGTCCTTGACGATGAAGAGATTGCTGGCTGCACCCTCGGTAACGACGCCGTCGCGAATCAGAATGGCTTCCTGGGCACCGACATCAATGGCCTGTTGCCGCAGCAGGATATTGGGCAGCAGGGCAATGGCCTTGATGTGGCAGTGTTTCCAACGGATGTCTTCGAGGCTGATGGCGGCAACACCGTTTTGCAATAGATCTTCGGCAACCGCTTTCAGCGGGCTGCTGGAAATGAAAACGGTGGGTTGTGTATTTTGCGGAAAGGCGTGGTCACGCGGGGCATGGCCGCGGGTTAGCTGCAGGTAAACCGATTGTTCGCCGCCGCCGTTTTCGCTGACTAAACGTTTTAGTGTCTCGGTCCATTCAGCATGGCTCATGGGGTTGCTGAGACGAATCCCGCTGAGGCTGTTATCCAGTCGTTGCAGGTGTTCATCAAGACGAAACAGGCGGCCGCCATAGGTGGGGATGACTTCATAGACGCCATCACCAAAGACAAAACCGCGGTCCATGACCGGTACAAAGGCTTGATCCTGAGGTAGGAATTTGCCGTTGAGATAAACGATATCGGTATTCTTAGACATAGAGTTTTTGTTATTCAAACAGTAACAGGGCTTCGTCTACCAGGCTGTCAAAAAAGCCTGCTTCGGCTACGTCTTGCAGTGCGACCAGCGGCTGAGTGGCCACGGCTTCGCCGTTAAGCATTACTTCCACCATGCCGTATTGTTTACCCTTGTTGACCGGGGCTGTGATTTTGGGCGTGACCTTCATGCTGGCATCAAGGCTGTCGTACTGACCACGGGGAATGGTGATGTACATCTCTTTATTCAGACCGAGAGCAATGCTTTCGCTTTCACCCTTCCAGACTCGCACGTCGGTCAGGGTTTCGTTTGGTGCATAGAGTCTGTGGGTCTCGTAGAAACGAAAACCATAGCTCAATAATTTTTGGCTTTCACGGGCGCGGCCGTTTTCACTCTTGGCCCCTAGCACTACCGAGATCAGGCGCATTTCATCCTGTTTTGCAGAGGATACCAGGCAATAACCAGCGGCTTCGGTGTGACCTGTTTTTATGCCATCAACCTTGTCGTCCTGCCATAGCAGTTTATTGCGGTTGTACTGTTTGATGCCGTTGTAGCTGAATTCTTTGATCGAATACCAGGAATAGTGTTTGGGGAAGTCGCGGATCAGTGCCTGCGCCAGTGTCGCCATGTCACGGGCGTTGCTGTAGTGATCCTTATGCGGCAGGCCGGTGCTGTTGACGAAGTGACTGGCACCCATGCCCAGGGCGGTGGCAGTCTGGTTCATCAGGTTGGCAAATACCTCTTCGCTGCCGGCAACATGTTCGGCCAGAGCGACGGTGGCGTCATTGCCCGACTGGATGATCATGCCCTTGAGCAGGGTTTCAACCGGAACACGTTTGCCGACTTCAACAAAGGTGCGTGAACCGGGCATGCGCCAGGCCTTTTCGCTGATAAGCACCTCATCTTTAAGGCTGATCTTGCCGGAATCGAGTTCGTTGAGAATGACATAAGACGTCATCATCTTGGTCAGGCTGGCAGGCTCGAGGCGTTCGTCAGCCTTTTTTGAGGCAATGACATGGCCGCTGCTGTAGTCCATCAGCAGATAGCCGCGGGCGGCAATATCCGGTGCTGGCGGTGCGCCAATGTTGGCGGCGTAAGCGGTTGATGCAGTGGTTGTAATCAAGCAGCTAATGATGAAGCAGGTAATCTGTGCCGGCTTGGAGAAAAGGCGTTTACTTAAATGGGTCATGTTCTTCCGTTTGGGGTAGAGAAGCAGAGTTGGTGTAGATGTAGTTAATTGACGCTATTTTAGCGGGAATGTTCCCAAAGATGTAATTTAATCCATTATAACGCTGGCATTGTTAATGCCTTGACTGATCAATCTGGTAGCCAGCTGCTGCGCCGCCAGGTCATTGACCAGTGGGCCGATACGAACCCGGTATACCGGTTGGGATGGATTGTCGCTGGCAAAGATGTGGATGGGATTGCCGGCAACACTGGTCAGGCGGCTGCGCAGGGTTTCAGCATTGCTGCGTGAGCTAAAGGCGCCGACCTGTAGGTAGAGGTTTGGCGTGACAGGATTGGCCGTCGGCTGTTGTGTGGCGGAATTAGTGGCTGTGGCGATTATCGCTGTTGGTGCTGTAATTGCTTGCAGGGTTACTGTTTGATCAGCGGGTTTGTCACGGTGTGCGGTTGGATTGCTGGGGTCGATGGCGCGAATCTCGACCCGGCCAGTGCCGCTCTTGTTGGTGCCTAGCTTGATGGCGGCGGCATACGACAGATCGATGATGCGACCTTCATGGAAGGGGCCGCGATCATTGACCTTGACGATGATCTGGCGGCCGTTGTCGAGGTTGGTGACTTCAACATAAGTGGGCAAGGGCAGGGTCTTATGAGCTGCGGTCATGGCGTACATGTTGTAGTTTTCACCGCTGGAGGTGCGGCGGCCGTGGAACTTGGTGCCGTACCATGAGGCAATGCCGCGCTCGACGAAGCCCTTGTTGCTATTCAATGTCGTGTAGCTCTTGCCTAGTACCGTGTAACTGTCGGGGTTGCCATATCGACTCAGCGGCTCATGTCTGGGTATGGGGTTGGGAATCGAGTCAACGTTGACATGTACGTTAGGGGCGCTGTCGCCGCGTTGAAACATGCTGGATGAGCAGCCGACCAGGCCGGCCAGCAAAGCTGCCATGGTAGCGAGTTTGGCTGATCTGTCGCGGTTTTGAATATTTGAACTCATCAGAACATTATAGCTGGTTAATGCCTGGCCTACTCGGCATGGGCCTGCGACTGGTTGGCTTGATGCTGTTGTTTGATGCCCTGGCTTAGTTGAAACACCGCCATGGCATACAGCTCGCTGTGGTTGTAACGGGTGATGCTGTAAAAGTTCTGCAGGCCAAGCCAGTATTCAGGGGCTTGCGTGGTTTCCAGGACAATTAGCTCAGCACTCAATTGTTCAGGGGCGGATTTAACAGGCTTATAGCCTTGGTTCTGCCAGTGCTGGATGGATTTTCTGGGTTTTTTCAGCTTGCCCATTTTTTGCGGCGCTTGTTGCCCAGCGGAGGTTTTGATGGCAACCGGTTGGTCGCGCTGCCAGCCGTGGCGGGATAGGTAATTGGCGATGCTGCCAATGGCATCGGCGCTGTTGTCAAGCAGGTCACGGCTGCCATCGCCATCAAAATCGACGGCATACATGCGATAGCTGCTGGGCATGAATTGCGGTTTGCCCATGGCGCCAGCGTAAGAACTGGTAATGGCCAGTGGATCAAAACTTTCTTCACGGCTGAGCAACAGAAAGGCCTCCAGTTCCTTGAGGAAAAACTTGCTGCGGCGTGGATAGTCAAAACCGAGCGTGGCCAATGCGTCGACTACCCGGTATTTGCCGCGGTAGCGACCATAACGGGTTTCTACGCCAAGGATGGCGGTGATGATTTCAGTCGGAACGCCGTATTCCTGTTCTGCCTGTTTCAGTGTTTGGTAGTTTTCTTGCAGAAACGTTGCCCCCTCACTGATGCGGGCCTCGGTGACGAAGATGGGGCGGTATTCAAACCAGGGCTTGCCCTCATAGGGGCGGTTCATCGCTTCGATGATCTCCGGCTGGATCTCTATCTGGCCAAACAGCTGCTTTAGATCGTCGTGTTTGAAGTCGTGTTCACTGGCGAGGCGGTCGATAAATGCCTTCACATCCTGGCGCTGGGCGGTATTGGCCTGGCCTGGTGAAGGGCCAATCATGGCGCCGCACAGGGCCGCTGAAAGGATCAGTTTTTGCCATCTTTTTTGCATAATGATTATCCGCTGGTATTTAGTTTTCGGTGTGTCTGGATTGACATCAGCATGCCAAATGCAGCCATCAGGGTCACCATTGAGGTGCCACCATAACTAACCAGTGGCAACGGCAGCCCCACTACAGGCAGCATGCCTGAGACCATGCCTATGTTGACGACCAGATAGACAAAAAACGTGAGCGTCAGGCTGCCAGCCAGCAGGCGTGTGAAGGTATCTTGAGCCAGGGCGGCGATATAAAGGCCGCGGGCAATGATGTAGAGATAGATGGTCAGCAGAACCAGGATGCCGAAAAAACCGAACTCCTCGGCAAATACCGCATAGATGAAATCGGTGGAACGTTCGGGTAGAAATTCCAGCTGCGACTGGGTGCCGTTGAGCCAGCCTTTGCCGTAAAGGCCGCCGGAGCCGATGGCGATTTTGGACTGGATGATGTGGTAGCCGGAGCCGAGTGGGTCACTTTCCGGATTGAGGAAGGTCAGCACTCGCTGGCGTTGATAATCATGCATGCCAAAGAACCACAGCAGCGGCGCGCAGGCGGCGCCGAGTAAGGATAGGCCGCCTACCAGACGCCAGGAGATGCCCGCCAGCAGTAGGGCGAAGATGCCCGACATGCCAATCAGTAGTGAGGTACCCAGGTCGGGCTGTTTGATGATCAGCCCCACCGGCACAGCAATGATCAGGGCGGTGATAAACATGGCTCGACGCGACGGCGGCAGGGTGTTTTCGGCCAAGTACCAGGCGATCATCATCGGCACTGCCAGTTTCATTATCTCGGACGGCTGGAAACGGAAAAACCCCAGGTCAAGCCAGCGTTGTGCCCCTTTGCCGACGGTGCCAACGGTCAATACCCCGATTAGCATCAATACCCCGGCGCCAAATATCCACGGCGCCCAGCGTTCAATATGGTGGGGTGGAATCTGGGCGATGACGAACATCACGCCAAAGGCGAGACCAAGGCGGATGCACTGGCGCCAGATCAGGTTCATGTCCTGGCCGCCGGAGCTGTAGAGCACGATCAGGCCAACGCTGGAAAGCAGAATCAGCCCCAGTAATAATGGCCAGTCCATATGCAGGCTGCGGGCGCTGAAGCCGCGGCTCTGGCGGCGATCTATCCAGCGTCCATAGTCGCGATTTTGATTCATTGTCGTCCTCCCAGGTATTGGTCGATCACCGCGCCAGCGATCGGTGCGGCGACGGAGCCGCCGTGGCCGCCATTTTCTACTATGACGGCGACGGCAATTTGGGGCTTATCACTGGGGGCAAAACTGACAAACAGGGCATGATCGCGCAGGTGTTTGCCAATATCTTCTTCGACATACTCTTCATCCTGTTTGATGCCGAACACCTGTGCAGTACCGGTTTTGCCAGCAATGCGATAGGGCTGACGCCGGTTCAGATGGCGGGCGGTGCCGTGTGCACCGTAGATGACATTTTCCATGCCTTTAATGACCTCTTCCCAATTGCTTGTCTTGTTCAGCTCAATGATGGTGCTGGCAGTGTCGGGCTGATATTGCAGATATTCTGAGTTTGGCAAGGTAATCTGTTTGAGCAGGTGGGGCTGGATGGTGTGGCCACGGTTGGCAAGTATGGCGGTTGCCTTTGCCAGTTGCAGTGGTGTGGTCAGGGTATAGCCCTGGCCAATCCCGGCAATCAGAGTCTCTCCCAGATACCAGGGTTTGCCGCGGACACGGCGCTTCCATTCAGTTGATGGCAGGATGCCGTTGGCCTCACCGGCGATATCGATGCCGGTCTTTTGGCCAAAGCCGAACGGTGACAGGAATTCATGGATGCGATCAATGCCCATGGTCTGGGCCAAGTCGTAATAAAAGACATCACAGGATTCGGTGATCGATTTTTTCAGGTCGGTATGGCCGTGGCCCTCTTTTTTCCAGTCACGGTATTTGCGTTCGTCGCCCTTGATGGTGTGCCAGCCACGGCAGAACACCGAGGATTTAGTGGTAATGGTGCCGCCCTCAAGGCCGGCCAGGCCGACAAAGGGTTTGATCGTCGATCCGGGTGGGTACTGTCCCTGCAGGGCGCGGTTGAATAGTGGTTTGGCGTTAGATGTTCGCAGGGCATTGTAGTTTTTGTGGTCGATACCATTGATGAATAGATTGGGGTCATAGTCACCGGTGCTGGCCATTACCAGGATTTCGCCATTGTTGGGGTCGATGGCAACTACGGCGCCAGTGCTGCCTTTTAGGGCCTGTTTGGCGGTGCGTTGCAGGTCTGCGTCCAGGGTCAGGGTGATGTTCTGGCCGGGTACCGGCGGTGTGCGTTCTAATACCCGCAGGGTACGGCCGAGGGCATTGGTTTCAACCTTCTGAAAGCCAACGATGCCATGCAGTTGCTGTTCGTAGGCCTTTTCTATGCCTTGTTTGCCAATGTGGTTGGTGGCGGCATAGTTGGATGGGTCAATCTGGCTCAGCTCTTTTTCATTGATGCGGCTGACATATCCCACCGAGTGTACGGCCAGATTGGCCTGAGGGTAGTCGCGTGTCAGACGGGCGGCGATTTCAATGCCCGGTAAACGGTGGCGATTGACCGCCAATCGGGCGACTTCTTCTTCGCTTAACTGCAGTCGCAGTGGAATTGGCTGGAAGCGACGTTTGTTTTTCACCTGCTTGTTGAAGCGTGCGATATCGTCATCACTGATGTTGATGATCTGGGTCAATTCGGTAATGGTCTGATCCATATCCTTGACCTGTTCGGCGATTATTTCCAGGGTGTAGGTGGGCAGGTTCTGCGCCAACACGACGCCGTTGCGATCAAGGATCAGGCCGCGGGTCGGTGCAACTGGTTGGATGCTGACGCGATTGTTTTGCGATAGGGTGGTGTAGTGTTCGTGGCCGATGACCTGTAAAAAGACCATGCGAGCAATAATCGCCAGCAGAATCAGGATGATGACAGCCAGGGCGGTAATGGCACGCGAGGTAAATAGCTGGCCTTCGCGAATCTGGTCTTTGATGGCAATTCGTGAGTACATGTTTACGTATTACCTAATGCCAAAGTGTCGCCTGATATCTCTAAGGATTAGATAAAGCCAGGGCCACAGCAGGGTGCTGCTGATGGCGGGTAACCAGTAGTTCCAGCTGCTGCTCTTGATGCCAATGATGCCATTTACCCACATCACCAGAACTTGATAGAGAATGATTAGTCCCATAATGCTGAGGGCCTGTTGCCACATGGGGTAGACGCGAATCTGCTGGTAAACCTTAAGGGTCAGAAAGGTAACCACAACCAGTGCCAGGGCATGTTGGCCCATTATTCCACCTTTAAGGATGTCCAGGCATAGGCCCAGGGAAAAGGCGGTGAGAATGCCGATGCGGTTGGGCAGGGCCATGCACCAGTAGATCAAAACCAAAACCAGCCACTCTGGGCGGAAGGATACCATCCATTCAGGTAGCGGGATGATGGTCAGCGCCAGTGCCGCAAAGAAGGTGAGGCCGATGATCACCATGCTGCCGCCGCGGGTTGCATGTGCCATTAGTTCTGCTCTCCGCTGGTTTCTGTTTCAGCTGTCTTTGGCCATACCAGTAATACCTCTCGACTGCGCTGTAACTCTGCCGCCGGTTTGGCGCTGACTCGGGCAAAGGGCAGGCCGGGATCGATTTCGATTTGGGTAATGGTGGCGACAGGATAGCCCTGCGGAAAGCGCCCCCCCAGGCCACTGCTGACCAGCAGGTCGCCGACCTGAATATCGGCATTATTGGGGAAATGGGGGATGTCCAATAGTTCCGGATTGCCGGTGCCGATGGCAATGGTGCGTAGGCCATTGCGATTCACTGCCACTGGGATGGCATGGTTTGGATCGGTGATCAGGGTGGCGGTGCTGGTGAGTGGTTCAACCGAGGCTACTTGACCCATGATGCCGCGGGCATCGAGCAGGGCCTGGCCAGCATAAATATTGTAGTTGCCGCCCTTGTTGATGACGATCTGACTGGAGAAAGGCTCCATGTCCACGGCCAGTAGTTCGGCAATCAGAACTCGTTCGCCAACTTGCGATGATGAGTCCAGTAGTCGGCGCAGGCGCATGTTTTCACTTTGCAGTGCGGCAAGTTTTTGCAGTTTGACGTCGTAGAGCAGTTGCTGGGTTTTGAGGGTGGTGACCTCAGCCATCAGGGATTCGCGGGTGGAAAAACTGTCGCCAACCCATTCGCCGGCACTGACCGGAAAATTCACAATATATTGCACCGGATAGACAATCACTGAAACAACGGCGCGGATCTCTTTCAGGTATTGAAAGCGGTGATCGAGTGTCATCAGCAGGATAGAGATCACCAGGCACGCCAAAAAGCGTACGCTGGCAGATGAGCCTTGTACAAATAGAGGTTTGATGATGCGCCCTCTAGCCCATGAGGCTGGTGGTTAATGTATTAGTGGTTCAACGCTAGCAGGCCCCTGCCCGCTAGCCGTAAAAAATTCGTTTGCTATTACTCCACCGAAAACAGTTCGGTGCCGCCTTCGTCGATCATCTCCAAGGCACGGCCACCACCGCGGGCGACACAGGTCAGCGGGTCTTCGGCGACGATGACTGGCAGGCCGGTTTCTTCCATTAACAAGCGGTCAAAATCGCGCAGCAGGCCACCACCACCGGTCAAGACCATGCCGCGTTCGGCGATATCGGCGCCCAGATCAGGTGGAGTTTGCTCCAGTGCCGTTTTGACGGCGCTGATGATGCCTGACAGTGGTTCCTGTAGTGATTCAAGGATTTCATTGCTGTTGAGGGTGAAGCTGCGTGGAATACCTTCAGACAGGTTGCGACCCTTGACTTCAATCTCCAGTACCTCTTTGCCGGGGAAGGCAGAACCAATTTCGTGTTTGATGCGTTCAGCGGTGCTTTCACCAATCAGGGTGCCGTAGTTGCGACGCACATAGTTGATGATGGCCTCATCGAAGCGATCACCGCCAATGCGCACCGAAGCAGAGTAAACAATGCCATTTAGCGACAGTACCGCAATCTCGGTAGTACCACCGCCGATGTCCAATACCATCGAACCCTGGGCTTCGCCAACCGGCATACCGGCACCGATGGCCGCGGCCATGGGTTCTTCGATCAGGTAGACGTCGCGGGCACCAGCACCAGCGGCAGATTCCTTGATGGCGCGGCGTTCCACCTGGGTAGAACCGCAGGGAACACAGATCAGAACGCGTGGGCTAGGGCGGAAAAACTTGTTTTCATGCACCTTGCGGATAAAGTGTTGCAGCATCTTTTCGGTGACAGTGAAGTCGGCGATAACGCCGTCTTTCAGTGGCCGGATGGCGACGATGCTGCCCGGGGTGCGGCCAATCATGCGTTTTGCTTCCATGCCGACAGCGGCGATGCTCTTGGGTCCGCCGGGGCCACGGTCCTGGCGCACAGCGACCACCGAAGGCTCGTTGAGCACGATGCCCTGGCCGCGCACATATATTAATGTGTTGGCAGTACCGAGATCGATAGAGATGTCGTTGGAGAAAATTCCGCGAAAGCGTTTGAAGACCATTTGTCTGAGTTACCCTGAAATAGTTGTGACTGGTATAGGTTACGACCAAAACTTGCAGTAATTTAGCAATTTGTGAGGGCTTTGGGCAAGTTAATAAGTATGTTAAATTTGCCGCCTTCGTCAGCGCTGGCGGATAAAGTGGAAAAAACCGGAGTTTTGAGATGAGTATTGAGCGTAGCGATGTCGAAAAAATAGCCCATTTGGCGCGGCTTGAAGTGAATGATGCCGATGTGCCCGAGTATGTCCGCAACCTCTCCAATATCCTCGATTTGGTGGAGCAGATGGATAGTGTCGATACCGACAACGTCGAGCCCATGGCTCATCCAATGGAAATGGTGCAGCGCCTGCGCGAAGA
>Ga0316192_10000314_pt1 | contig 34655 bp, 33 predicted proteins | sample MerIslwburrow_MG_FD_204931 | JGI IMG/M metagenome (GOLD analysis project Ga0316192, IMG submission 204931) | Coastal sediment microbial communities from Maine, United States - Merrow Island worm burrow | ecosystem: Environmental > Aquatic > Marine > Coastal > Sediment | place: USA: Maine...
CCTCAAAAACGTTCCCAGCGCCCAAGCCGGCTGTCTTTCTGCCAATCCTTTAGCCCTCGCAATACCAGCCAGTTCTTTGCCAGTCCATGAGCAAGACGTAGATTGTCTTATAAATCAATCAGTTACGTTCGAACCAGCAGCTCGCGATCTACTCAAGGTCCGTGGTCGGGGTGTCCCTATGCGGGAATAAAGCGGACCGGAGGGAACCGGAGGCCGCCATCCCGTATAGGGACACGCCGGCCGCGGGCCGCTCAGCACCACGTTGAATACCACCCAGATCAATTCAATTTGATTTGAACATCCACGCCAGCCGGCAATTCCAACTTCATAAGCGCATCAACGGTTTTATCCGTTGGGTCCACGATGTCCATCAGGCGCTTGTGGGTACGAATTTCGTACTGGTCACGGGCGTCCTTGTTGACGTGTGGGGAGATCAGGACGGTAAACCGCTCCATTTTCATGGGCAGCGGGATCGGGCCTTTTACGGTGGCACCGGTTCGCTTGGCGGTTTCGACGATTTCGCGAGCAGAATTGTCGATCAGTCGATGATCGAACGCCTTCAGGCGAATTCGTATGTTTTGGTTAGCAGTCACTATATTATTTCCTTACTCAAGTATTTTCGCGACGACGCCGGCACCCACGGTGCGGCCACCCTCACGAATAGCAAATCGAAGACCGTCTTCCATCGCGATCGGTGCGATCAGGTCAACAACCATCTGCACGTTATCGCCCGGCATTACCATCTCGGTGCCCTCCGGCAACTCACAAGCGCCGGTGACGTCTGTGGTGCGGAAGTAAAACTGCGGACGATAACCCTTGAAGAACGGTGTATGTCGTCCACCCTCTTCCTTGGTCAGAATGTAAACCTCGGCCTCGAACTTGGTGTGCGGCGTAATGGAACCGGGCTTCGCCAGTACCTGGCCGCGCTCCACTTCCTCTCGCTTGGTGCCACGAAGCAGGACCCCAACGTTGTCGCCTGCGCGACCTTCGTCCAAAAGCTTCCTGAACATCTCAACACCCGTACACGTGCTCTTGGTCGTGTCCTTGATGCCAACAATCTCGATCTCGTCGCCCACCTTCACAATACCGCGGTCAATACGGCCGGTGACTACCGTGCCTCGACCCGAGATTGAGAACACGTCCTCAACCGGCATCAAAAAGTCGCCGTCAATCGCACGCTCAGGCAGCGGAATGTAGCTGTCCATCTCGTTGATCAGCTTCTCGATCGACGGAACGCCGATGTCCGAGGTATCGCCCTCAAATGCCTTCAATGCAGACCCGGTTATGATCGGGGTGTCGTCGCCCGGGAACTCGTACGTCGACAAAAGATCACGCACTTCCATCTCAACCAGCTCCAGCAACTCTTCGTCATCAACCTGGTCGGCTTTGTTCAGGTACACAACAATGTACGGAACGCCTACCTGGCGTGCCAGCAGGATGTGCTCACGCGTCTGTGGCATCGGCCCATCCGCCGCGCTAACCACCAGGATCGCACCGTCCATCTGGGCCGCACCCGTGATCATGTTCTTCACGTAGTCCGCGTGTCCCGGACAGTCAACGTGAGCGTAGTGACGGTTGTCACTCTCGTACTCTACGTGTGCCGTCGCGATCGTGATGCCGCGCTCGCGTTCTTCCGGCGCATTATCAATCTGATCGTAGCCCTTGACCTCACCACCGTGCTTCTCTGACATTACCTTCGTCAGCGCCGCCGTCAGCGTCGTCTTGCCATGATCCACGTGGCCAATCGTGCCAACATTCACGTGGGGCTTTGTACGTTCAAATTTTTCTTTCGACATGTCCTGATCTCTCGTAAATTTAAATACTTTGTAATTATCTGGAGCCCACACCCGGATTTGAACCGGGGACCTCTTCCTTACCAAGGAAGTGCTCTACCCCTGAGCTATGTGGGCGCTACACTCAGGCAAGCACACTACCTACTAACCATTCAATCTGTTGGAGCGGGTGATGGGAATCGAACCCACATCATCAGCTTGGAAGGCTGAGGTTCTACCGTTGAACTACACCCGCCTTTCAATTTGTCCTTCTTACTACCTGGCGCCACTTTTATAAGCGCGCAAAAAATTCTGACAGTCCTTTTTTTAGTTAACTGTCCGAATTTTCGATTCAATGTGTGTCTTCTCTAAACGGTCACCGCCAACCCGGCTACCTTCTAGCGAACTATTCGCAAAACAGAATGTATCTCGCGGTTTTCCAGCACTCAGTCAGTGAACAACAAGAGCATATTCATTTGCTATACTTGTCTTCACCGTCCACCGTCGAACAATAAATCTGGTGGAGGGGGTAGGATTCGAACCTACGTAGGCTAAGCCAGCAGATTTACAGTCTGCCCTCGTTGACCGCTTGAGTACCCCTCCGCGGACACAAGCCGGGTATTGTCTAATCGTCCTGTCCGACTGTCAACATCTAAGTTGCTGTTTTTTTATTTGTCGGCTTGTGCCGGAATTCCGTCGGTCCTGGGCGTCGGGAGCCGTGATCAGAGGGACCAGTGCCAGGGTTCGTAGACGATTCCGTGCGGGTTGTCTCTTGGGTAGGTCATTGAAAAACCAAAGGGTTTGGCATTTTCGCCTAGCCAGGTGAAGGCTTCGGAGGTTTCGAATTCCTCGGTTAACGGGCGGCTGCCGGGGGTGGCTATATCGATGGCATTGCCGGTGTGGTGCTGGCTGTAGCCGGGGGCGGCGCTCACCAGCAGGATTTCATCGATCGCCTGGCCGCTGTCGAGTTTGTTGCGGATCAGGTCGGCCTGGTAGTCAAAACTGCGGAAACCGGAAACGATCAGCAGGCGGATCCCATCACCGGACGCCGCTTCGACCATTTGTTGCCATTTCGCCGCCGCAACCGGGGTGAGGCGCTGCATTCGCCCAACGAGATTCGGCCCGACGTCAACCAGTTTGACTGCTTCAGCGTATGTCGGCAGGTCTCTGCTGGTCGCGTAGTCGGCCGGAATACCCAGTTCTTTGTGCAGTTTTTGATTGATATCGTTCAACATGGTGTTGACGATTGTCCCATATCGGCAGCACACGGCAAGTAGCGGTTGTCACGGGCGCCGCTTACAATGCTCGATTTTCGCGGGCGGTAGGCCTCCGATCATGTCCAAAGACACACTTTACGCACCCGACAGCGTCGAGACCGGCCGATTTGAATTCAATTCGGACGTCGCCCAAGTATTTCCGGACATGCTGAAACGTTCAATTCCCGGCTACGCCGCTTCGATTCAGGCGATCGGTTCGCTGGCTGCGAATCTTGTCCAGCCGAACACCCGCTGCTATGACCTGGGTTGCTCCCTGGGGGCAGCCACACTGGCGATGCGGAGGAATATTCAGTCCGAGGGTTGCCGAATCATCGCCGTCGACAATGCGCCAGCCATGATCAACCGCTGCAGGGAAACGCTGGCAGCCGACCAGGACCCGGGTCGAACCGAGGTTTCCGTGCTCGAAGCGAACATCCAGGACGTCGACATCACGCGCGCCTCCATGGTGGTCATGAACTACACCCTCCAGTTCCTGCCACTGGAAGAACGACCGGCGCTCATTCGCAAGATCGCAGAGGGGATGAATCCCGGTGGCGTTCTGGTCCTGTCAGAAAAAGTCGTGGACGAAGACCCGGTAATAGAAGAGACGTTGCAAAAGCTGCATCATGAATTCAAACGACGAAACGCCTACAGCGACCTTGAGATCAGCCGCAAGCGCGCAGCGCTGGAAAATGTTCTTGTGCCCGAAACGGTCAGAACCCATAAAAATCGCCTGGAGGAAGCCGGGTTCAGTCACGTCGGCGTATGGCTACGTTATTTTAATTTCATATCGATGATCGCCGTTCGCTGACCATGATTGATGTCGACCGGCTTCGCGATGATCTGACCGGATTCGCGTCAGACGAATGGATTACCGCATTGATCGCGGTCAGCCAGGAAAAATTTTCGGACGACGCGCACGGAGACCTGCCCCGATGGCGCGAAACGATCGCGTCGCTGCCCGAATCGGGCAAACATGAATTTGACCTTACATTGCCCGCGGTGACAGCGCGTATCGACTGGGCTGAAAAGGCCAGGCGCCAGGCGCGTGAGAATCTCCTGCGGCTTAGCCCCTGGCGCAAAGGTCCCTTTGATATTGGCAATATCAGGATTGATAGTGAGTGGCGCTCCGACCTTAAATGGTCACGGTTCGAAAACGCCATTTCACCGCTGGCCGATCGTCGTGTTCTCGATGTTGGCAGTGGCAATGGCTACTACGCATTGCGCATGCGCGGGCTCAACGCCCGACTGATATTGGGTATCGACCCGACCTTGCTGTACGTCGCCCAGTTTGCCGCGCTCACTCACTTCATGCAGGCCGAACCGGTGCACATTCTGCCGCTGCGCCTGAACGAATTGCCGGAATCCCTGCCGTTGTTTGACACGACCTTTTCGATGGGTGTTTTGTACCACCAGCGAGACCCTTTCGAACACCTGCAACAACTGAAAGAAACCTTACGAAGCGATGGGGAACTCGTTCTGGAGACCCTTATCGCTCCGGGCGATTCGTCTGGTGTCGTCATTCCGGAAGGACGCTATGCCCGAATGAGAAATGTCTGGCATTTGCCGACGGCAAGGCGGCTGACCGAATGGCTAAGTGAAACCGGATTTATTGACACCCGCATTGTTGACCAGACGTTCACAAGATGCGAAGAACAACGGTCAACAGAATGGATGTCGTTCGAGTCTCTCCACGAAGCACTCGACCCATCAGATTCGAACAAAACGGTGGAAGGCCTGCCCGCGCCCTTGCGCGCAATCATTGTCTGCAAGCGCAATTAATCGAACGCGATCCGAGCATCGCTGCAAACGAAGAGCTTGTTGTTTGACTTGAGATCATTTCTTTCCTAAGTTTCTGTTTGAACTGAAATAAGAGAAAGAAAACCATGGAACTGTCACCTGCTGTAGAAAAGTACGTGCTGCACTGGGGAGAGATGGGCACTCGCTGGGGAACAAACCGAACGGTTGCCCAGATTCAGGCTCTGTTGTACCTGTCACCTACACCCATGTGCGCCGAGGAAATTGTGGAGATCCTGTCGGTCGCCAGATCAAACGTCAGCACCAGTATTCGTGAGCTGCAAAGTTACGGCCTGGTTCGAATGACACATGTTCTTGGTGACCGTCGGGATTACTTTGAGTCACTGAGCGATGTCTGGGAATTGTTCCGCGTCATTATTGAACAGAGAAAGCAGCGCGAACTTAATCCGACGTTGACGATGTTGAAGCAGTGCGCCAGTGAAGTGCAGGCGGAGAAAGGCACCGATGATGTAACCAAGGAGCGCATCAGCAATATGCTGGACTTTGTCACAACAACCAGTGACTGGTACGAGCAGATTCAGGAAGTGCCAACATCAACATTGAAAAAATTGATGAAGCTGGGGTCGGGAATTACGAAATTTCTCAATAAGAAATAAGACGCCAGGTTATTTCGCATCATCAATATGGCAATACGTGTTGCGCGTAAAGCTTGCATGATTCGGCACGCGCATCAGCCAAACGGATGTTTGCACAGCTGAGGCATCGGGCCCGCCGTTCACTGAATTTGGCGGCCTCAAAAAATAACCACCTTCCAGGTACTCGCCACGAACAATTCCGTCGGGCGCGCATTCACTATGCCGGTACTGCCCGGATAGTAAAACGCCCTCCTGCGCCGTACTCGCTTGCTGCCAGTCCTGCACTGCACCAGGTTCTATTTTTAAAAGCCAGGTATGCGCGCCGCTTCCGGGATCGGCTCGAAGATCCTTGGTCGATATACCGAAATCGTCAATTGCGTCCGACGCGGTTAGCCAACCCAGCAAATTGCTATCGCTGATAATCGGCGTTTGAATAACGGCGCCCGGCTGCACATCGTCGATGAAATACAAAAGCAACGCGCCGCTCACAGAGCTCATACTGCCGCCCATCGAGCCAGACGGCAGGTAGGCATATCCGCCCTGCGTTAACTCAAACTCGCCGAGCCTCAAGTCACCTTCCAGCACATAAATTTCCAGCGTCTTGCCCGGAGTCGCGCCTGTTCCAGAGTCCCAGTCAGGCGGAATCTGCAGCATCATGCTTGAGCGGCGCGATCGAACGTCCTCGGAATATACTTTCGCCCTGGCCCCCGGGAACCCGGCCACAAACATGTCCTGTATTTCGCTTGTCTGCACAAAAACAGGGTAGTTCACTTGCGGAGGCCTGCCGGCGCATGAAGCGAAGAGCATCATCGATAAACAGAAAAAGACAGTTTGCAGATTCACCGAATTTTCCACCGCGCGCTTGATTGAGATGCGATCACTTACGCACCAGCCGGACAAAGCCGGCGATCAGAAAACCGAATGCGATCAGGCCAACTACTTCCACCAGCCAGTGTGGTCCCAACCAACCGGTGCCAATGCCTTCCGGCTTTTTCCCCGACATGAATGCAGCACCAGCGATAGCGACGCCGAGCAAACCCTCACCACCGACAAAGCCGCTACCTAGCAGAACGCCTCGTTCGCGATGCACGGCGGCCTCATCCTTGGATTTTGCGCGTCGTTCGAAATATCCGCGCAACAGTCCACCAAGAAACAACGGCGTCATGGTCGATACTGGCAGGTATACGCCGACGGCGAACGGTAGTGACGGAATTTTCAATACTTCGCAGACCAGCGCTATGCCCATGCCTATCCCCACAAAGCCCCACGGCAATTGCTGGTCCAGAACACCATCGATAACGAGCTTCATCAGCGTCGCTTGCGGCGCCGGTAATTCCTGGCTGCCAAAACCGAATGTTTTTGCAAGAAGCAGTACAGACAAACAGACGAACGTTGCTGATGTCAGTACGCCCACCAACTCGCCCATCTGCTGTCGACGCGGCGTCGACCCCAGCAAATAGCCGGTCTTCAGATCCTGCGACGTATCACCTGCGATAGAGGCGGCAATTGCGACTACGCAACCAACCGTCAATGCCGCGGCCTTACCCGTCAGATCCGTCCAGCCCATAACCAGGAAAACGCCTGAAGTACCGAGCAATGCAGCAATGGTCATTCCGCTGGTCGGGTTGCTGGTTACACCAACCAGGCCAACGATCCTTGATGCCACCGTTACGAACAGGAACGCGAAAATCACGACACAAATCGCCGCCACGATCCGAATTCCTGCACCACCGACATCGCCGAATACCTGCGGAACGAATGCCAGCACTAAACCGATGGCCAGCAAACCGAATCCGACAAATTTCAATGGCAAATCGTTGTCAGTTCTTTCGACGCCGGCACTCCCGCCATCCTTGTCAATACGATGCGTCAATTCAGTGGCGCCAATTTTGAAGCTGTTCACCATGACAGGAATGCTACGAATCAAAGTAATAATGCCCGCGGTCGCAACGGCTCCGGCACCGATGTAACGAACGTAACGAGTCCATAATTGGCCGGGAGACATATTGCGAATTAACGCCTCTGCTTCCGGAAATACCGGTGCTGTAAAACTATCTCCCCAATAGGCAATCGACGGAATGATAATAAGCCACGCGAGCAAGCCGCCGCCGACCATCACGGTCGCAATTCGCGGGCCCAGGATATATCCGACACCAAACAGGGCGGCGGACAAGTCCATGCCGAGCTCGCCCTTTTTCAGAAAGGGAATGCTGCTGGACACGTGACCGGGCAGCATCTGAAGCCACGACGTCAGAAACTTGAAAAAAGCGCCGATGCCGAGCCCGTAAAAAACGTAGCGTGCGTTTTCGCCGCCCGCTTCATTTGCGACGAGCACTTCGGCGCAAGCGGTTCCTTCCGGATACGGAAGGCGTCCATGTTCGCCTTTGATAAGAAAACGTCGCAAGGGGATCATGAACAGGATTCCCATCAAGCCCCCACACATGGCGAGTAGCGTCATCTGCAAGAGATCCGGCGCAACGCCCCAAAGGAATAGCGCAGGCAATGTGAAAATCACGCCACTGGCGAGCGAACTGGAAGCCGACCCGATCGTCTGCGACATGTTGGCTTCCAGAATGCTTCCAGGATGCCCGACGGACTGCAGCGCTCGAAACGCGGCTACCGTCATCACTGCGACTGGAATTGAGGTGCTGATGGTCAGTCCGGCACGAAGGCCGAGATAAGCATTGGCAGCACCAAAAATTATGCCGAACAGAATACCGAACAGCGTGGCCTTCCACGTGAATTCCGGCAGGTTCTGATCCGCACTAACGTACGGTGGATAGTGCTGATCCGGCGTGAGCTCTGTGTAGGCGAGCGGGGACAGGCCGGGTGAATTGCTTTCGTTATTGTTGGAGTCGGACACGCCATTTTCCTGTCGGTGGAGTTCCGCCACCATACACAAATAATCAACAGGTAATCAATCGGATGCATGCCGTTTGGACGGCATTCAGTCGATGCGCGTCGCTCGTGTCTTTCAATGGGCACAATAAAAAATGCCGCCCGAAAACCGGGCGGCATATTAAGCAAAAGGTGTATAAGGCCGCAATAACGAGACGAATGTGCAGGCGTGAACTTCAGTGTTCAGCACCTGCCCTGCCGTCACTATTACAATATCCGTTCCAGGTGTTTCGGCTGCCCTTGTCTAAGTGCTGATCATCGCAGGTGATGAGAGGTATCACACTGACATCGATCGCCGATGCATGCATCCATGGTCCCCGAAACCGATACTGCCTGTCTTTACACCCCATCTCCGTGCGTACCGAATTGGTACCGGCGTGAGACTACTACATCTTGTGGATTAAGGCGAATTATGTACAAGATATAGGCAATACTACGTTCCACACAGAGGATGTGCAGTGCCAGATCAATTTTCGGTCAACAGCAAAAACAAAGTTCGCCAACTTCGGGAAAAAGCCGCTTACGATCATGCCACCGTACACCGCATCCTGGACGCCGGCTTGGTGGCCCAGGTGGGGTTCGTGCAGGAAGGCGCCGCCATCGTTGTACCGATGATTTACGGGCGCGAACGAAATACCTTGTATCTGCATGGCGCCAGGAAGGCGCGAATAATTCGATTGCTTGAGCAGAATGATGAGGTGTGCGTAAACGTTACCCTCGTCGATGGCCTGGTGTTAGCCCGGTCTGCTTTCAATTCATCAATGCATTATCGGTCCGTAACTGTTTTTGGCACGCCGAGACTCGTAGAGCCGACCGAAGACAAATTGCACGCTATGAAGGTGATAAGCGAACACAGCATGCCCGGCCGTTGGGGTGAGCTTCGGGATTCACTGCCACGGGAAATCAAGATGACGGGCGTTATCGCACTCGATATCAACGATGCTTCGGCGAAGGAAGCAGCTGGCATGCCGGATGATGAGGATGACGACTACGACATTCCGATTTGGGCCGGCGTTCTGCCGCTGAACGCGACGTTCGGCGACCTGATTGATGACGACCGTCTAATGCCAGAGGTAAAACCGTCGGCGATGGTCAAGGCGCTGCAACGGCGAACTCTCTAATCAAACAGAAGGCAGGTGTCCCGTCTTTTGCCAGACGACACAACTTTCGACTGCCCGCATCCTGAGTTTGTCGCCGACCGGAAAGCGAAACCAGGACTCAGCCGGATAGTCCTGATTTTCAAGACGTAGCAATCCTGCGACCAGCAACCACTCCAGGCCGCCATCGCCGACGTGAATATCGATTTCCTGACCTGGGTTGAGTCGCAACATTGAAACCCGTTCAGGACCGAAAGTGTGAAGTGCTTTCTCCTCGCCGCCCGTTCGATCATCCGATTGCCAGTCACAGTTGGTCGTCGTATCGGTTACTACCGGTCGCAGGTCTTCTGCATCAAACTGGCGTAACTTTACGAGGATCCTGCAGCCATCGTCGCTAAATGGGCTGTGTCCGCTGCCGGGTGGATTTCGCACGTAAGTACCGCAGGGATACGAGCCGTGCTCATCGGAAAACACGCCATCAAGAACCAGGAATTCCTCTCCCTCTGCGTGATGGTGCTCTGAAAATGAACTGCCCGGTGCGTATTTGACAATGCTTGTCGCGCGAGCCACCTCATTGCCGATCCGGTCGAGCATGCGTCGGTCAACGCCCGACTCGGGTGAATGAACCCACTGGTCAATACTGTCAGTGCTTACCACTCGTTGAGAGAAATCTGCGTTTACTCGCATGAAACTCAAGCGTCCTGTTATGGTGTGATCTATATAATAGTAAATTCCGTTGCACACGCCATCACTATCAGGAGTATTCCCAGGTGTCCGATCTTGTAAACCGCCAGGTCCGTCTGGCCAGCCGGCCGACTGGCTGGGTCCAGCCCGAAAATTTCGAGATGGCAGACGAAGCAGTAGCCGAACCCGCAGACGGCGAAATCCTTGTACGTAATATTTTCATGTCAGTGGATCCGTACATGCGTGGACGCATGAATGACGCGAAATCCTATGTGCCGCCATTCCAGATCGGCAAAGTCCTGCAGGCGGGCGTTGTCGGCCAGGTTATCGCCAGCCGGCACGATGATTTTGCCGAAGGCGATTACGTGAGCGGCATGCTGGGTTGGGAAAAATTCTCGATTTCGAATGGCGAGGGCCTGCACAAGGTCATCAATACCGATGTACCGCTGTCCTGGTATCTCGGCATCCTGGGAATGCCCGGCATGACCGCATGGGTGGGCTTGACCGAGATCGCGGGTTTGAAAGAAGGCGAGTCGGTTTTTGTGTCTGCTGCGTCCGGCGCGGTCGGGAGCGTTGTTGGGCAGATTGCGAAGATCTACAACTGCCACGTGGCAGGCTGCGCCGGCTCAGACGAGAAACTCGAGATCCTGAAGTCCGAGTTTGGCTACGATGAGGCTTTTAACTACAAGACCAGCAAATCGATACCGGCAAGCATTGCGGCCGCTTGTCCGGAAGGCATCGACGTCAATTTTGAAAACGTCGGCGGCGACATATTTGAGGCGGCAATGTGGAATATGCGCCCGTTCGGTCGTATCGCGTTATGCGGAATGATTGCTAACTACAATGACGAAGAGCAGCAGCCCGGACCACGCGGCATGATGGCCATCATCGGCAAACGGCTCACCATTCGTGGATTTATTGTGAGCGACCACCCGAAAGCGTGCGGCGAGTTCGTGAACAAAGCGGCAGGCTGGATTGCCGAAGGAAAGCTGAAATATCGAGAAACGATAGCCGAAGGCATCGATAATGCACCGGCCGCATTTATTGATATGTTGAATGGACGAAATATTGGCAAGCAGATCATACGGCTCGACGACGACTAGCAAAACCGGCGTCACGGCATGATCAGGTATACTTTGTAAGCATCAAGAGAAAGCATCAAGAGAAAGCATCAATAATCAACGCTTTAAAGCTGAATTGAACTACATCAGGCAGGGGGAGTTGACATGACACTAAGGATATCATCTAGAAAACTCGGATCAGATCTATTAACAGTCTCGGCGTTTATACTCGCAACCGTCGGCGTAAGCCACGCACAATCAAGCGACGCCGACGCGGATGAGGCGCTTGAAGAAATCGTCATAACCGGTTCTTATATTAAAGGATCGAGCACCACCGGTGCGCTTCCGATCGTCGTTGTTGGACGCAACGAAATCGAAGCACTGGGCTCTCCGACCACAACCGATATTGTGAACAACATGGTGATCAATACCGGCTCGGAAAACCGCTCGAATGCGCTGGGTGGGCAGAACCGCAATACCGGCACCTCAAACATCAACCTGCGCGGCCTCGGACTCGACAAGACCCTGATCTTGTTCAATGGCAAACGTCAGACCATTCACTCGACATCCGCCGGCTCGGGCGCCTCTTTTGTCGATATCAACATCATGCCGAGCATCGCGCTTGACCGTATGGAGGTCCTGAAAGACGGTGCGGCAGCGACGTATGGCTCTGACGCCGTCGCCGGTGTCGTTAACTTTATTACCCGAACGGATTTCGACGGTTTCGAGGTCTCCGCCAGTTACCGCGACAGATCAGGCACCGCCAGCCAGGCGAACTGGGACATCAGTGGCATCTGGGGCTGGGCCGGCGAGCGATCAAACCTGGTCGTCGCCGCGGCGTACAGCAAAGTGGATCAACTGGTCGCGAGCGATGTCGACTGGACCGTCGGTCAGCTTGAAGCCAATCGCGGCGTATCCACGCTGGCAGCACCGGGCGCGTTCATTCCTCTCGCAAACCCGACTACCGGGTTTTTTGCGGGAGCGCCGCTAGCCGGACTGCCGCTGATCGCCAACGATGCAGCCAACCCCGCACCCGACTGTGGAGAAAACGGAATCCCGTTTAACGCGCTTGGGGGGACAGCACCCTTACCCGGGGCTCCTCCATTCGTCGGCCGCTGTGGATACAGCTTCGTCGAGTACTACAACCTTGCCGACGACCAGGAAAAAATTAACCTCTGGTCGACCTTCGAGACAGACATTGGTGAGAATCACGAGTTTTACGCCGAGGCGGCTTACTACGGCGTCGATGTCAGCGACATCGCCAACTCTCCATCGTTCCCGGTGCTGCGTTTTGTTGTGATGCCGGCAACCCACCCTGCCAACCCACACGGTGTGCCAGGAATTTATCTCGGGCGACCGTACGGTCAAAACCAGCCAACTCAAACTTCCTTCAGGGACTACGAAACCTACCGCTTCGTTGGTGGCTTCAAAGGCACCATCGGTAGTGCCTGGGATTACGATACGTCGATCGGCTACAGCAGCAACAACGTCGTCGAGTCGACGCCCACTGTCTTGCAGCAACGATTTGCCGATGCATTGAATGGATTGGGCGGCCCGAACTGCGACACGGCCAACGGTACACCTGGTGTCGGCGACTGCCTGTGGTTCAATCCGTTCAGCACCCGCTTTACCAATCCGGCACTTGCAAACGATCCCAGCATCGAGCCCTTCATGCGCAGCAGCAACGATTTGGACCAGACAGCCGACCTGCTGGTATTCGATGCCGTCGCCACGCGTGACCTTTGGAGCATGAGCGGCGGGACGGTGCAGGGCGCATTCGGTTTCCAGTACCGGGATGAGAGCCTCGAAATCAAGCGAAACCCGGAAGCAACCATACCGGATAACTTCGTGTTCGTCGGCGGCGGACAGGAAGTCGACGAGACACAGGACGTCTACGCGGTTTTCGGTGAGCTTGCGATTCCTTTTGGGGACAGTGTTGAGGCGCAGGTCGCATTGCGTTACGAGGAGTACGGTGGCGAGATCGGCAGTACGGTGGATCCCAAACTCGCGCTGCTTTGGACCGCAACCGACAATGTCGCTCTAAGGGCATCGGCAAGCACAACCTTCCGCGCACCGACGCTGCATCAACAATATAATCGGGAAACCAACTTGATTCCGCTCGTAGATCTGGCGATTGACGGCGTGACCGCAACAACCGGATTCAAAGGTGCTGAAACCACGGGTAATTCGGATCTCGCACCGGAGACAGCCACGACGTTCAACGTTGGCCTGGTATTGACCGATCTCGGCAACTTCAACATGACGGTTGATTACTGGAACATCGATTTTGAAGACGTCATCGCCGTCGAAAACGCGCAGACCAAGGTCACAATAGAAAATGCTCTGTGTACACTCAGAACGCCTGACTGTCGCGACCCGGACATTCTTCGCAACGCGCGACCGGGCGAAGATCCGAATGACAATCTGCAACACAGCGGAGAGATCAGCAAGGTCATCGCGAGATTTATCAACGCGCCAACGGTTAAGACAAGCGGCATTGATCTGAACGCCAACCTGGGATTCGATACGAGATCTTTGGGCGGATTCGTTCTTGGCCTGGATTTCAGCTACATCCTCGAGTATGAGCTGGGCGGAATTCTGGGCGTGGATAATGGTGAGGTCAAAAACATAACGATTGATGCTGTCGGCAGCCGTAATGAGCTCAATATCGCGACCTCCTTGCCGGCGTCCCGGGCGAACTTATACCTGGATTGGATGACTGAACATCACAGCGCAAAAATTATGGTCCGCTATATCGATGAATATGAAGATGACAAAACGGCGGATCAGCGTTTCAACGAAGTAATCGATTCCTGGACTACGCTCGATCTTTACTACAACTTCACCTTCAACAGCGATCGAACAACGTTGGGCCTTAACGTTACGAACGCGACAGATGAAGACCCACCGTTCGCCGATCAGGACCTGAACTTCGACGCACGAATTCACAGTCCGTTCGGCCGACAATACCAGTTCGTAGTGCGGCACAGCTTTGGCAACTAACGACCGCCAAGCGATATACGCGTAAAAGAGAAAGAGGGGCAGATCGCCCCTCTTTTTTTTGCTATTGAAACTGGCTGTTTTCCAGCTCCAGCTTGAGAAGCGCTTTTTTCGTCGGAATGCCCCCGCCAAATCCGGTCATCGCTCCGTCGCTGCCGATAACGCGGTGGCACGGAATGATAATTGGAATAGGATTGCGGCCATTGGCCGCGCCGACAGCGCGAACCGCTTTCGGCCTGCCGATACGTTCGGCAATTTCCCCGTAAGACACCGTCACACCGTAAGGAATCCGTTGCAGCTCATCCAGAACGCTCAGCTGGAATTCAGTGCCGCCCGGGCGCAGTTTCAGGTCGAAGGAGTGGCGCTTTCCTGCAAAATAGTCTGTGAGTTGCTGCTTTGCTTCGGCAAACGGCTTCTCAGAGTAGATCCAGTCGGCCTCTGGCTCGCGTCGCATCGAGCCTTCCGGAAAACCGACCAGGCACAGGGCATCTTCGTCACCCGCTAACAACAGATCGCCGATCGGCGTACTCAAATAACAGTAATGCATAGGTTTATCCTCCGGAACCCGATAGCGAGTTCCACAAAAGCAATGCAGCGTACGCACGCCACGGCCGCCAGCGTTCGGCATGACGGGCGAGCTCGGCGGGCGTCTGTCGGTCGGGATAGTGCAATGCTTTCAGCAATCCCAGATCGCTCGCCGGAAAGGCGTCGGGGTTTTTCAGCGCCCGCATCGCAACGTATTGCGCGGTCCAGTCACCGATACCCTTTATTAATTTCAGTTTAGTACAAAATTTCTCCGGGTCGTGCGCGGCATCGAATTGAAGGTCCCCGCTTGCAACTGCCGATGCAACCCGTCTCAGCGTCTCGGCCCGGCTCTTTACCAGCCCAATATCGTTAAACCGGGCTCGCGCCAGTCGCGGCGCTGTTGGGAAAAGGTACAGGAGATCTTTTTTGCCCGCGGCCGCGTGATCCAGAGGGTCGCCGTAGCGGGCGGCAATTCGCCCGGCCAGCGTTGTCGCGGCTTTTACAGAAATCTGCTGACCCAGAATGGCCCTGATTGTAAGTTCGAATCCGTCCCAGGCGCCTGGAACGCGAATGCCCGGGTTTGCCTTCAGGACAGGTCTCAACAACGGGTCGGCCGATAACACAGACGCGATTTCGGCGACCGGCGCGTCCAGGTCAAATACGTCCCGTGCTTTTTGTACCGTTTCAAACAACGAAGGGGTATTCACACTGTGCAGCGTCAACATCAGGTAACCCGCCTTTACGCTTGGCCGCAATTCGACGACTGCGTGCCTGTTGTCGACCAGTAGCGTGCGTCGATAACAGTCGCCATCAACGGTCTCTACGCCTGGCGTCACTCTGTGCCTGAAAAAGTCCAGCATCGCCGCCCACGCGAACGGCTGTCTGTATGGCAGGCGGACGGACAATGTTGCCTCGGGGCGGAGATCGTCATCGTGCTGGCCGATCTTGCGTAATTCTCGTGGTGAACGACCGTATGTTCTCTTGAATGTGTCGTTGAATCGGCGAGTACTGCCGTATCCGGCGGCGACAACGATGTGATTCAGGGGCAGAGAGGTTTCGTCGATCAACTTCTTCGCAAAATGCAAACGCTGGGTATGCGCGACTGCAAGAGGAGACGCGCCAATATGATGTGTGAACAGGCGTCGTAAATGCCGACTGGTTACGCCGAGTCTCTCTGACAGGCTTTCAACACCGCCATCATCCAGCGCGCCATTTGCGATAAGTCGCAAGCCACGCCTGACCGTCGTTGATGTGCCGCTCCACGCCGGAGAACCTGGCGCACTTTCGGGGCGACAACGCAGGCAGGGCCTGAAACCCGCCTCGCCGGCCGCCGCTGCGCTAGGGTAAAACTTTACATTTTCACTCTTCGGCGAATTGGCAGGACAAATCGGGCGACAGTAGATTCCGGTGGTAATGACCCCGACATAAAACTGTCCGTCGAATCGGGCGTCCCTCGCCAGCCTGGCGCGTTCGTATATTCTGTGTTGCTGCATGCGGCCAGTATACGCCGCGATCGAACGTAAACTAGCCAGAATCGGACTTGTATGTGCGCCTAGCGATCGATGCCGCCCATGCACATATATTTGATCTCCAGATAGTCATCCAGGCCGTACTTCGAGCCTTCCCTTCCCTGTCCGGATTCCTTCACGCCACCAAATGGTGCCATCTCGTTTGAGATGATGCCCTCGTTAATGCCAACGATGCCGTACTCCAGCCTTTCACCTACACGCCAGATGCGACCGATGTCGCGAGAATAGAAATAGCAGGCCAGTCCAAACTCCGTGTCGTTCGCCATTGCGATGGCTTCTTCTTCTGTACTGAACTTGAACAAAGGCGCAACCGGTCCAAAAATTTCCTCACGAAATACCCGCATGCTGTCACTAACGTTTGTGAGAATGGTGGGTTCGACAAAACAATCACCCAAATCGGAGCGCCCGCCGCCGGCAACCACTGTTGCGCCCGTGGCTACGGCGTCTTCGATGAAAGTCATTACGTCGTTTGCCGCGCCTTCGTGAATCAGCGGACCCATTGTTACGCCGTCGGTCGTCCCATCACCCAGTTTCAGATTGGCAGTCGCGGCCTTCAGTTTTTCCGCAAACTCATCGTAAACACCTTCCTGCACGAGAATCCGATTGGCGCAAACGCAAGTCTGACCCGCGTTACGGAACTTGCAGATAATGGCGCCGGCGACTGCGGCATCCAGGTCGGCGTCGTCGAAAACAATGAACGGTGCGTTGCCGCCCAGTTCCATTGACGTTCGTTTTACGGTTGCCGCGCAATCTGCCATCAGTTTCTTGCCAACCGGGGTGGAACCCGTGAACGTCAACTTTCGTACAATTGGGTTTGACGTCATCTCGTTGCCGATTTCCGATGTGCGGCCTGCAACAATGTTGATAACACCAGGCGGTATGCCGGCGCGCTCTGCCAGCTCCACAAATGCAAATGCAGAAAGCGGCGTTGCGTTGGCAGGTTTGCACACGACGGTACAACCGGCCGCCAGTGCGGGTGCAATCTTGCGCGTTAACATCGCATTCGGAAAATTCCATGGCGTGATACATGCAACCACTCCGACCGGCTGTTTGATTACAACCAGTCGTTTGTCTTTGGCGGGTTCCGGAATCGTATCCCCGTAGACGCGTTTCGTCTCTTCGGAAAACCATTCGATGTAGTTGGCGCCGTAGGCCACCTCGCCGCGGGCCTCTGCCAGCGGCTTGCCTTGTTCTGCCGTCAGGATTTGCGCGAGATCCTCCTGACTCTCCATCATCAGGTTGAACCACTTGCGCAATACCGCCGCGCGCTCTTTGGCCGTAGTCTCTCGCCAGGACAGAAATGCTTTTCCGGCCGCCTCAATCGCCCGCCGGGTTTCATCGGTACCGCAGGAGGCGCACTCGGCTATGACCGCTCCGGTCGCCGGATTGGTAACGGCAAACCTCTCGCCGCTGTCGGAATCACTCCACTGCCCGTCAATGTAGGCGGATGTCTTCAGCAGAGATGGATCTGAAATATGTAAACTCACAGGTGCGGCTCCTCGGCTAAATTGTGACACTGGTCTCGAAAATTGCGCCCTGATTCGGACGAAGAGGTAGTTTGTGACTTGCTGGGCATTTTGTATACCACTTTTTTATTACCATACGGTCAACGAAAATCAAGCGAATGAAACCGGACTTATGTGGCTACCAACTCCTGTATATGAAAGCCTGCCGTACGCCTATGTCGTCGGTGGCGCAATGTTTGTGGCCGGCGGGATCTATCTTGGGCCAGGCGTCCAAACAGCTCCTATGTACCTGTCTCTTGGCGTGATCAGCATATTGTCCGGCGTGCTGATTTTCATCAAACGCAGGCAGGCTCGCCGGGACAATCCCCGTCCCGTGTACGAAGAAACGACAGAATAAAGCCGCCGTTCGAACGAATTCCACCGGTCCCTCGGGGTCCAACCGCCACCGGCTTGCGTCGCGTTTCCGATTCAACGAGTATCGACATCTCTTTTAAATCGGCAACAGATGCATGACGTCCGCCCAGAAATCTTCACGACAACCATTCCTGTATGTGGCGCTCGCAGGCGTCATAATTCTGTTGCTCTATGTCGTGCTGGCGGCGGATCAATCCAGACGAGTTGACAGACATATCGTCGTAACGGTCGAACAGCAGCAACGCATAGTCGCGAATTTTGAAAATACCTGGCAACGCAAACCATCAGATGCCGAAATGATTGAATTGCTGGATAGATTCACTCGACAGGAAATCGCATGGCGTGAAGCCACCAGGCTCACGCTGGGCGAAAACGATGTAGACATCCGACGCCGCTTGCAACAGCACCTCGAATCTAATGCGGCTGACGAAGCCGTTCTCGCGGCTCCGACCCGGGAAGAGCTTCAGCAGTTTCTCGACGCGCATGCCGATGATTTTCGCGTGGATCCCCTGCTAACGTTCCGGCAGATCTACTTCGACAACACCAACAATACAATTGGCGCCGACGCTTCAGCCAGATTTATGCTGGGCAGGCTGCAAAACCAGGTGATGCCCGAAGACCTGGCAACGCTTGGCGACCCGTCACCGCTGCCCACGTATATCGAGGAAGTACGTAGTGCCGATATCAACCCGTTATTTGGCCGTGAATTTACGCTGATCCTGGCCGCGTCGCCGGTTGGTAAATGGGTAGGCCCGATACCGTCAAAACTAGGTCTGCACATCGTTTATATCGACGCCCGCGCAGCCGGAAGAATTCCGGAACTGGCGGAAGTTGACGTTGTTGTGACCGAAAAATGGCTCGAAACAAAACGTTCGGCCGCGATTGAGGACTTGTACCGAAGGCTGGACGAAACCTACACAATCACGGTCGAATAGACGGCTGATTGCTAGGCCGCCCTGGCCTGCCGATCGGCCAGCCATTCAGCTAACTCGTCCGCACCACCGATATGATCACCATCGATAAAGACTTGTGGCAAAGTCGTTGCGTTCGCGATCGCACGTAACGATCGGTCTGAATATTGTTGATTCAGTTCGAGCGCCTCAAAAGCAATACCCGCATCCGCCAGCAGAGTCTTGGCACGTGCACAATGCGGGCAGCCACCGCGCGACAACACAGTGACATTGAATGGCAACGTCGCCTCGGGCGCTACGTACCTGAGCATGGTGTCTGCGTCAGATTCGCCATAAGGATCACCTGGCTCCTGCGGTTCGATGAACATCTTTTCGATAACGCCATCACGCACCAGCATGGAATACCGCCATGAACGGTCACCAAATCCGAGGTCTTCTTTGCCAACCAGCATGCCCATGCCATCGGTAAAGGCGCCATTGCCGTCGGGAAGGAACGTAATGTTCTCGGCGCCCTGACTGTTCTTCCACTCGTTCATGACGAATGCGTCATTCACGGAGATGCAGACAATTTCGTCAACACCGTGTTTCTTCAGGATATCGGCCAGCTGATCGTAGCGAGGCACGTGAGACGACGAACAAGTAGGCGTAAATGCGCCCGGCAATGAGAATACCGCGACCGTTTTGCCAGCAAAAACGTCATCAGATGTCACATCGATCCACTCAACGCCATCGCGCGTACGAAAAGTGACTTGTGGCACTCGCGTTCCTTCTTTGTTTTCGAACATGTTTGTCTCCTGGACTAGTTAGGTGATTGAGCTTGCTTGTGACTGATATGGGGCACACTTTAACGCCGAACAATAGATCGGTAAATTAGATTATTTTGTATGTTATAATCGTTTTTACCGATTATGCGTCTCCCTACCCTGAAACAACTGCAATATTTTCTGGCCCTGAATGATCACGGTCATTTCGGACGAGCTGCCGAAGCATCCTTCGTGTCCCAGTCGGCTTTCAGCAGTGCGATCCAGGAACTTGAGGCTTCGCTGGGTGCGCAATTGGTTGACCGGACGAATCGGCAGGTAACGATAACGGCGACCGGCCAGGAGGTCGCCACGCAGGCCCGACTGGTCATTCGCGATGCCGAATCCCTGGTAGAGATGGCAGGTGTTCGGCGGGAGCCTCTTACAGGTGACCTCAGGCTCGGCGTAATTCCCACGATCGCTCCATTTCTCTTGCCTAAGATGCTTCCCAGTCTGCGCAAGACATTTCCACTTTTGCAGCTTTACCTGGTCGAAGATCAAACCGCGCGATTGCATAAGAGATTACTCGGAGGCGAAGTTGATCTTTTGTTGCTGGCGCTGCCCTTCGAAATGCGGAGCGTCACATCTCAGAAACTATTCAGGGACGGTTTTCGACTGGCGGCTCGTAGCGATACGGGAAAAGTCGACCCCGAAAATTATCGGTTTAGCAGACTGGATGCCGACAGCGTGCTGCTGCTCGAAGACGGGCATTGTTTACGTGACCATACCCTCGCAGCCTGCAAAATTCGCGGCACGGAAAAAGTAAGCAAGTTCGCTGCCAGCAGTTTGTTGACCCTGGTGGAGATGGTCGACGCCGACCTTGGCATCACGTTTCTCCCTGAAATGGCCAACGGTTCTTCGCTCTTGAAGAACACCCGGGTCCGGACCTATCCGATTGGTGACCAAAGCTATCGAACCATCGGGCTTACCTGGCGCAAGGGCAGTGCCAGAGAGGATGAATTCAGGATGCTCGGTGAATTCATTACGAACAATCGGTAATGAAAAAGGGCCCCATTAAGGGGCCCCGCTTGATTGGTGCCGGCACGAGGAATCGAACCACGGACCTACTGATTACAAATCAGTTGCTCTACCAACTGAGCTACGCCGGCTTTTTGACTGTATTGCAGCGGGCCGCATTATTCGCTTTTGCGATGCAATCGGCAAGGGCAAAAATCACAATAATTGGGGTCTGACCCCATTTTTACTCGGAACGCGGGCAGACAGCTTGATCTCGTAACAGGACTTTTTCGTCCCCATATTTTTCGATGATTTCGCTCGCGCCTTTACCCGGCGGCAATCCAATATCGACGAAGAATACGGTTGCCTCACGCATGCGCGGCGTAATGTCCGCAGGTAATCCCATCGATTTGGCTTCCAGTTCAATGCGTTCGGCACCGCTCATTTCGCCAAACAAGCCAAGGGAAATCTTGAAGCCCGCATCCTCATCCTCAACCAGGTAGGCATCGCCAAGCCCGCCCGCACGCAAGGTTTGCAGCATGCCATTTCCCGTGTTCTTGTCCGGAATTTGGCGGATCTGAACCCAGTGGCCGACGAACACCTGGCCTTGAGTAGTACGAACGCTAGCCCGCAGGCCTTGCTCGTCGTAGGTAGCGAATGCACCGTCCGCTTCGGCATTTGTTTTGAACGGGCCGATGGTTACACAGGATCGGCCCACGACAGCAGCAAGATCGGAGGCTTTGCCGGACCCAAGAACGGCGCCGACGCTGGTCGCGGCACCCGCCACAGCGGTGCTCGATACCTCAAGCGGTGGTCCGAGTTGAGACTCATCGACGACGGCGATACCAGTCTCAGGCGGCGCCTCCCGAAGGAAGCCCCAGACGAAATACAGGATGTTGGCAAGTATCAGCAGTAGCAGCAGGTTCTTCATTTCTCGCTCTGTAAGGTCGTTGCCAGCCCCTGTAACACCAAATGAGGGCGGTGAATTACGTTGCTATTCAGTTGCTTAAGAATGCGCGAGGCATCTCCGCCGGTCAAGACGATTTTGGGTCTCATTCCGGCGCTGCGAAGTCGTTTTGCGGCACCATCGATCGCCCCACAGGCTGCGGCAAGCGATCCATACTCGATTGCATCGTCCGTACTTTTTCCAAATATGTCCAGGCCGTCAAGCGGGATCTTCGATCTTCGGGTCGCCGGCGCGATATCGCTGGTTTCCCGTCGTAGCGATGCTCCCATCATGTGAATGCCGGGAATGATCTGGCCGCCAAGGTGTTGTCCTGTCCGATCGACGACGTCGATCGTCATCGCAGTACCGGCGTCCACAATGCACAGATCCGAGCGAAATTCGTTCCACGCTCCGATCATCGCAATCCAGCGATCAACGCCCAGGCGGCGCGGCTGCTTATAGCTGTTCGTCACGCCATGCGCTTTTCTTTCACAACGGGCCAGTCGCAAATCCAGGCCGCAATGCAGCCCGATCACACCACTGAGTTTTGTTGCGAATGCCGTGCCGGCCACAACGCTGGCAGTTGCGTGCGTTGCGTTGCGCGGCAGCCGGGTCGTCAGCGCGCCGAAACCGTTCTCGTGAATTTGCTCGTGAGTAATGCTGCCCGACTTGCTAATTCTTGCGCCCGTGAAATAGCCCCATTTAAGGCGCGTATTGCCAGCATCGAAAAGTAGTGCGCGAACATCGCTCATCAGGTTTATCCGCCGCCCTTTTGCAACGATACCGAGCCGGAGACGATACGTTCGGTAGCGCCATCTCTGACGATCAACAATGCCCCATCGTCATCGATCCCGGACGCGATGCCGTCAATTTCACCGGCAGCAGTCACGACCTGTATCGACTTACCATGGAGCCAGTCGAACTGGTGCCACTGGTCATGAAATGGCGAAAAACCATCTGCATCGAAAGAGGCCAGTGCGGTAACCGTGTGCTCGATGAGCAACTGCGAAATCTCGGACCGGTCCGGCAGCACCGAAAATGCCTGTCGCAAATCGGAAACCCGGCCTATGCCAGACGACATGCAATCGCGTCGCTCGCCGAAATCCAGATTCAAGCCGACTCCGACAACAACCGTCGGCGATTCCTCTTTCCCTTGTTGCGTTTCCGTGAGAATTCCACCGAGTTTGCCGTTGTGCAATATCAAATCGTTCGGCCACTTGAGTTTGCAATGTGCGCCAAACTCATTCAGGGCATCTGCGAGCGCGATCCCTATCGCAAGCGTAACATTTGAAAAATGCTGCGGCGTTTCTTCAAACGTATAAGCACACGATAAGTAGAGCCCGGCCAAGAGAGGCGACTCCCAGACATTTCCGCGCTGGCCACGACCGGCTGTTTGATGATCAGCGATCGCGATACGACAACGACCACGGCCGGGCGAAGGCTGATCCAGCAGATAGCAATTGGTCGATGCGATTTCCGGAAAGATCTCGATGTCATCGATCCGGGCTCGTACATCGCCATTTATCGCGTCGTACAGAAGATCACCATTAACTGTTTCCATCGCTGGAATTCTTGGGCTTTTTGTGGAATATCATCAAGCGCGTATTTTTCGGCTCGGTACCCGCTCTCATTCGCGAGATGTTTGCACGGTGGCTGTAGATCATGTACAGCGCCATCGCCAGGCAATAGTAAAAAAGCATCTGGTCATGTGGCAATCGTGTCAGCCCAAGATAAAGTGGCGCAGCAATCCCGGTGATCATTGTGGCAAGGCCGACGAAACCGAACAGCACCAGCATCCAGGCCCAGATAAGCAACAGCGGCAGGACGATTTCTGGTGCGAGCACAATGATCGTGCCAATCAATGTGGCGGCACCCTTGCCGCCTTTGAACTTGTGCCAAACTGGCCAAACGTGACCAGCGACGGCTGCTGCCGCACAGGAAATCGTCAGCCACTCAGCTGTGATAGCCGGATCCACGCCGGAAAACGGCAGATTGAGTCCGGGCACAACGCCGGTGGCGAATACGCCCTTGCCAACGTCGATTACGATCACACCAACGGCGAATAGCCATCCCTGAGTACGAAGCGCGTTCGTGCTGCCGGCGTTGCCGCTACCCATCGTTCGAATATCAACGCCGCCACGAAGATAGCCCATTATCATGGAGCCCATGATGGATCCGATCAGATAACTCAGGAGAATTTTGATTCCTGGATCCAGCATTCGTAAGTCGACCCTTTGTACAAATTGTTGCCGGCATTGTAGCATCGGATCTAAAGCTCATGAGCAAATTGCCAATTCCTCTTTTTGTGAACCCTACTGCCGGGCGCGGTCGCGCCGGCCGGAATATTTCGTCGCTCAGCAGCCTGCTGCATGCCAATGAGATCAATCACGAAATTTTCGAAAGTCGTAATCGTGGTGATATCGAAAAACAGGTCCAGGCGCAGATCAATGATGGCGCAGAAAGTGTCATTGTAGCGGGTGGCGACGGCAGCGTTCATGAAGCGGTAAACGGCGTATTACAGGCAGAACTTCCCGCAGCATTGGGCGTCATCCCCATCGGCACCGGCAACGATTTCGCAAAAGCATGTACGATGCCGCCGCACTGGGAAGACGCTGCAATTTTGCTGGCCGATCGTATTCGCAGTAATGCACCCAATCACCAGATCGACGTCGGCCAGATGAACGATCGTTATTTCGCAAATAGCGCGGGTATCGGGTTTGATGCGAAGGTCACCGGCACGGCTGAAAAAATTCGGCTGCCAATCGGTGACCTCGTGTACCTGATCGCAGTTTTCAAGGCCATGTGGGAAGGCGTTTCGACGCCCGAACTTCGTATCGATTACGGTGGTGACGCATACTCCGGAAAACTGACGCTTGCGAGCATCAGCAATGGTGACTGGGTTGGCGGCATGTTCCAGATTGCGCCGATGGCGCGCAATGACGACGGTGTGCTGGAGCTGGTTTTCGCGAAACCGGTGGGCAACTGGCGATTGCTCAATCTGATACCTCGCCTGATCCAGGGCACACATATCGGTCAGCCCGAAATCGTTCATGCACCGATCCGGCATTGTGAGATCGTTGCGACGGCGCCACTACCGTCGCATCTCGACGGGGAAATACAACCAATGCATTCGGAATTTTCGATTCAGATCATCGAAAACGGTTTACGATTGCTGTGATTCCTTATCGACAGCGAGCCACGAATTTCTAAGTTTCGCCTGTGTGGCAGAACAATCACTGTCTTCTGTCAGGTAACAGGTATCGTCCGGTGGCTCGTCCAGCGTAATACCAAACCGGATTAGCTCATCCCGGCGAAATACCGTCAACGTCGCTCGATCGCCTGAATGATACTCGCGCAGTCGGCTATCAATATTTTCTGCTGTCAATTGCAGGTTATCCAGAGCAACGGCTACGTCCCCTGCGGCAATTCCTGCGCGTTCTGCCGGGCTATTCGCATGCACCACTCTGAATACGTCTCGGCCACTGAGCGACACCAGGTCAGCGCCGAGCCAGGTTACCGGTGTCCTTGCTGGCTCACCGCCCTTCCCACCTGAATCATGTCGTCCTTGCCAAGGCCTTTCGTGGTAATGAATGCCGACTTCTCTTAATAGTGGACCCAGCGGTATATCGTGCGTCCCCCTGACATAGAGTTCAAAAAAGCTCGACAGATCCATGCCCGACACTTCTGCTGCGACGGATTCCAGTCCGCCTTCCGGCATGCCCTCGCCAGTCTCTCCAAAACGCCTCCAGCATTCTTGCATTACATGATCGAGAGAAACCTCGTTATCACTGTGACTTCGGAGCGTTAGATCAAGCGCCAGGGCAATTAATGACCCCTTGGCGTAATAACTAACGATGGCATTACTTGCGTTCGACTCCTGTTTGTAAAACTTCGTCCACGCATCAAAACTGGACTCCTCAACGTTTTGCCGTAGTCGGCCGCCCCCGCGAATAACTCGAGTGATTGTCTGGCCCAGCAACTCCAGGTAGCTATCCACAGAGATCAGTCCGGATCGGACCAGCGCCAGATCATCGTAATACGATGTAATGCCTTCGAAGACCCAGAGCAAGCCGGTATGTGTTTCTGCGCGTAAGTCGTAGGGCGTAAATACCGCCGGTTTCATCCGCTTGACGTTCCAAAGATGAAAGTATTCATGACTGCAAAGCCCGAGAAACTTTCGATACTCGTTGGTGACTCCTTCTTCGCCACGATGGGGCAAATCTTTACGACTGCAGACAAGGCTGGATGACCAGCGATGTTCAAGCCCACCATAACCATTGCCTAGAACCATCAGCAGAAACAGGTATCGATCAAGATCAGCCGGCCGGCCCATAAGTTGCACATGCGTTTCGCAAACCTGCGCCAGGTCCTTGCAGATACGACCCATATCAACCCTGCTCTGCCCGTTGATCGCTATCACGTGTGGCATGCCGGCTACTTCAAATTCCCCGATCATCAACTGGCCGATCTCGAACGGGTGATCGATTAGTTCGTCGTAGTTATCTGCGTAGTAATTGCCAAAGGCGTATGGCTCTGCTTGTCGCGATCGCATTGAAGTCGCGACGCGCCAGTCCATTCCGACGGATTCGGGCGGCGGTAACAACTCAACTTCGCACTGTGTCTGTTGCTGACCGTCAACGCGAAGAAAAACACAGGTGCCATTGAAGTAGGCGTGCGTCGTATCGAAGTGCGCACCACGAACGCTTAGGTCATAAGCATAGATTTCGGCGATAACCGTGATCGGTCCTTCGCATGGCTCGGCCAGCCAGCTGCTCTTGTCTGTCTTATGCAGCCCGATTTCCCGGCCATCGCACTCCGCCCGTATCATCACCACGTGACGCGCGAAATCCCGGATCATGTAACTCCCCGGAATCCAGGCAGGCATTGAGAACAGCTGACCCGCCGGGTCCGGTTCGGCGACAGTCAGCGTTACCTCAATCAAATGTGCGCCAGGATTCCTGGGGTCTATGATATAGCGGTGAGGAACAGCCATGCCGGTCAGTTCTTGGGATTCTCGCCCAGATGCATCAATGGCAACGGGCTCGGGCTGGAACCATCCATGAAATAGATCTTGCTCGCCGGATCCTTGGAGATTGCTTTCAACGCTTCGAGCGACTGCAGCTGAATGTAGGCCGGATTATTTGCGATTGCTTCATTGATCTGGGTGATCTCGTAAGCGGTTGCGTCTGCGAGAATTTTGATGCGCTGCGCTTCCTGCCCCGCGGCCTCGCGACCTGCCTCTGCTCTCGCGACCTCTTGTTGCAGCTGCGTCCGTACCCGCTCGAGTTCTGCGCGCTCCTGCTCGACGGCCTGTTCGCGCTCCTTCTTTTTCTCAATCGCCAGTACGATAAACGGGGGCAATGCGATGTCCCGAATCAGGACTGCGGAAATCTCGATGCCTTTGGGTGCCAGGTAAGCTCTCAAGCCGTCCGTTAACCCTGTTTGCAAAGACTCCTGGGTCTCCTCCCTGAAGAAATCCTCTGCGCGTTTGATGCTTTTTCCCTGTTCGCGAAGCAATGAGCGAAGTTTTGGCTTCAAATGCACTTCCACTGCTTTCTGAACATTGCCGGTCTGTTCCAGGATATCCGGTGCCATGCTGCCGATAATTCGATACTGCACACTGACGTCGAGCTTGGTCTGCAACTGGTCCTGGCTGGGAACATTGGCCGTTTCGAGATGCGTCTGCTGCCTCGCGTCAAATGTAACCCAGCGATACAGTGGATTGACGGGAATATGCAGACCCTGTGGATAACCGATAGGCTGGACCTTACCAAATAATGTTGCGACACCCACATGTCCAGGTGGCACAGTCTTATAGAAATTCGAACCAACCAGTAGTAACAAGCCGACTATAACTATCGTAATCGGGACGCCTTTTTGCATTGTTGAACTCGCCATTTTTTTTCCGTCCGTCAAAAATAAAAGTAGTGTTCGATATTGTGCCGATTCTTCGAATTTCAATCCGTCAGGACTGCGGCAAATGTATTTCGGCAAGCATGCAACGTGCACTTCCACCCGCGGAATCTTCAATGGTGTTTATATAGGTATCCACGATCGTGCTGTGTTGTTCGATTTGCCTAACCTGGTCATCTGTGAGCGATGCCCGAGCGCGAGAGGACATCACGGTCAATCGTTCACCACTTGCGGATTGGAGTTCCAGCATATTTCCGGCAAACGAATCCAGCTGTTCGTAAGTCAGCGTTACAATCTCGTGCCGGGTCTCGGCCAGCCGCTGCAAGACAGCGTCGCGCTGTTCCGCCCGAGGAATCGCGTCTGCGCAAATCACGGCGAGCGACTCGCCAACGTTCATCAACACGTTGGTGTGATAGATCGCGGTGCCATTCCTGTCGACAGCATCGAATGCCATGATTTCGTAGTCCATGCGTTGTGCAAATTCGCCCAGCACATCGAGATGGGTTCGCGACGACAGGCAGGCGTAGGCGGTGCGATTGACTCGATCCAGAACCATGCTGCCAGTGCCTTCAAGATAATGGCCATTTTCTTCGTGGGATGACAAATCAATTATCTCGGATACCTGGAAGCCGTAGTCGCGGGAGAGGCTGTCAATAATATCGCGGCGCCGCTCAGGCCGACGATTGGCCGCTTCCATCGGATACAGGACGACCGTTCCATCGCCATGAAAACTGACCCAGTTATTCGGGAAGATAGAATCCGGCGTATGCGGTTCAGCAGTATCGTCAATGCGTATGACTGTTACACCCTTTGCGTCCAGGGCGTCGGCGATCGCTTCAAACTCGTTGGCTGCGGAGCGCTGCAGCTGCTCCGGCGAGACGTTCTGGCTACTCTGAAAACGATTCGACTCCGCCGTCAATGGGTTGCTCTCAAACCGCGTCGGCCTGATCATGAGTACAGCACTCGCCAGTTGTGATTCAATGGAAGAGATCATAATGTAGTAGCTGGATATCTAAGACGAGCTGAGAAAAGTAGTGCGGAGGATTATGCGTTGAATCGTCAGGTTCTGAAAGACTTTATAATTGCCCTCAAGAATCCGGCCTGGATCTGTTTTTTGTGGCTCGGCCTGACCGTGGGAATCTCATTCGTGGCCGTGCCTGCCCTGTTCAACGCGCAATCTCTGGCCCGACCGCAAGTGCTGGATGCAGCGAGCGCAGCATTCGCTGCCCTTAGCCGTGCGGAGATCGTTGCACTGCTAATGCTTCTCATTGCTGTAAGGTTTTCGGGCAAGGCAAGAATTTTGTGGGCGTTCGCCAGCGTCCTTACTCTTATTGTTTTGGCCCAGTCGGTTTGGCTACTGCCGGAGCTCGCTTCGCGCGCGCAACAAATTGTGGACGGTATCCAGCTGCCCCCATCGCCTGCGCATGCCATTTACGCAGTACTGGAACTGGGCAAAGTGCTGTTGCTCATGACACTGGGTTTTCGCACGCTTAGCAGTCGATCAACTAATTAGCGATTAGTTGGCTGATGCGGGTCGTTGTTTGATCCTGGTGAACCAGCTCGACAGATTCGGGCGATCCACCCTAAAATCTATTTTTAACCAACCTGCAAATTCCAGTGCCACGAAAGCGGTGATGTCGGCCATAGTAAATTCGGTGCTCGCTACGAATCTACTTTGGCTGAGTTGGATCTCCAGTCGATCAAAGAATTGCTCAATGCGACCCATACCGCGTTCGACCAGCTGCGGTAGTTGTTCATAGTCTTGTGGGCCGGTCAGTGCCCTGCTCTTGAATCCTTTTGACTTGTTTCGAATGACTTCCGCAATGGCAGCGAGTCCTTGTTGCTCGATCTTGCTGTTCCACATTGTCACCAGTGCACGTTCCCTCGCGTCCCTGCCCATGATTGGCGGATCCGGTTGCCTTTCTTCGATGTACTGGCAGATAGCAAAGACCTCCGACAAGGCTGTCCCATCGTCCAGCGTGAGAACCGGCACCGTGCAGTCCGGGTTGATCGCCCGAAATGTATCGCTTAGATGCTCCCCACTTCGAAGATCGATTTGTTGAGTGTCTATATCAATACTTTTTTCGGCAAGAAAAATGCGAACTCGCCGAGGACTTGGCGCCGTCGCGCAATCGTAGAACTTCATTACAGGATCCTGAATTTCCAGTGAGACTGAAAGTTGGCATAGAATGTCCAATGACACCAAAGGACAAGCGCATGCTTCCTGCCGAATACTGGATTATTGTCGCGGTCACCGCAATGGCGGTCATAGGATGAAAAGTGGAGACGATTGACGTGACTGACGAAACCCAAAGTGCATTGACTGCGGAAAGGCAAAGCCTGGAGGCAGAAGACGGGCGCAGAATACTGGTCGATATATGGAGCCCTGCGCAACCAAACGCACTTATTCATATTTTTCATGGCCTGGGCGAACACCCTACCCGTTATGAACGATTTGCCGGTCACTGCAACGACCTCGGTTTTGCCGTAGCTGCGCACAATCATCGCGGACACGGGGAAAACTGTAGCGACGACGAACTAGGCCATTACGACGACGACGACGGATGGGACAAGGTTATTTCCGACGCCGTGCTCGTTCAGGAAAATCTCGTTCATCAGATCCCTGACGTTCCGGTCGTTTTATTCGGCCATAGCATGGGCTCTTACATCGCTCAGAGTTTCCTGATGCGCGGCCATGGGTCCGTGTCTGCCCTGGCTTTATCAGCAACGTCATTTAACTCCCGCCTGCAACTTCGGATCGGGCACTGGATCGCCGCGTTCGAGGTGATGCGCGGTGGCAAGCGCAACAAGAGCGCACTGCTGAACAAAATGGGGTTTGGCGAATTTAACAAACCATTCAGGCCGAACCGAACGGAATTCGACTGGCTTAGTCGTGATGAAAACGAGGTCGACAAATATGTGTCCGACCCACTTTGTGGTGCTGATTCATCCAGCCGGCTCTGGTTTGACCTGACAGGAGGGCTGCTTGAGGTGTCTTCACTGAAGGCACTCCGGAAAATTCCTGTTGAATTGCCAGTCCTGATCACCGGTGGCTCGGGCGATCCGGTCGGTGGCCAAAAGGGCCTGACGCTTCTCGCCAAAAAATACAAAGAGAGCGGGCATGCGAACACGACGCTGAAAGTCTATGAGAATGGTCGTCATGAAATGCTGAATGAAACGAATCGTGATGAGTTCAGCCAGGACTTGACGCGATGGATGACGGAATCCGTACTCACTCAAAGCGCATGACGATGCCCGCATAATAGTTCCGGACAGGTGCCGGCTCATAATATCGTCCGCCAAAAGCATTGATGCGAATATTGCTGTTATAGGACTCATCAAATAGATTATTTATGCCCAGGTAAGGCTCAATTTGCCACCGTCCCACGCTGCCCCTGTAGCCGAACCGAAAATTGCTGACGAGGTAGGATGAAACTTCGACATCATTGGCGTTGTTTGCATAGAGATCGCCCGAATAGCTGATCTCGAAAGTACCATACAGATTCTTTTCGCTATCGTAGCTGAGCCCGGCATACGCGAAATGACGTGGCAGACCTGGCAAATGCTTGCCCGCGAAGTCATTGCCGGCAACATCCACAAACTCATCAAACGTGAAGTCTGACCAGGTATACGATATCTCTGCCCGGAAGCCCGACTTCCATGCCCACCTCGCCATCGCCTCAATACCGTTTCGCGATGATTCCCCCGCATTCGCAAAAAACGTCCGCCCGGGAAATGCTGCCACTTCAAAAGGGACTAGTTCATTATCGAGACGAATGTGGAATGCCACTAATTCATAATAAAAATTGTCCAGGAAATTTTTGAACCCCACCTCGTAGTTGGCTGCAGTCTGTGCCACAAGCGAATCATTGAAACCGCCACTACCATCCGGATTGGCGAGTTCGGTTGTTGTCGGCGTGTCGAAGGAGGTGCTGAACGCCGCAAACGCAACTCCGGCAGCGAATTCATAATTGAGCGCCAGGGATAAACTGATCTCGTCGAAATCGATTACACCGGAGTCGTCTCCGTCAACCAGGAAGTTGTCCTGGACGTCAAAAGATACACGGTCATAACGAAGGCCGGCACGCAGACTCCAGGGGTCACTCCACCGGTATTGGGCGTGTAGGTAGGTTCCTGTGCTGTCTACATTTTCGTCCTGGTCGAAAACAAGGTTTCCGACTGAGCCTGTATTGTTATCGAAACGCTGCCTACGGTCATCCTGTCGGTCGACGTCAATGCCAACCAACCAGTTCAGAGAATCATCTCGTAATGCGCTGGCACTGTATTGAATACCCGCACCGTAGAAAAAGCGATCAAGATCGACCGCGCCGCCTGAAACGAAAGGCAGGCGATTGGAAAAATCCCGCCAGACGTAGTAATTTCGAACGATCAGATCACCGGCGCTGCCCTCGTGGCGATAATGCAACCCTGCGCGCTGTTGTGAAACAGATTCACCGGCATCGAACACGACGTTTTGAGTTCGAGCCGACGTTGGATCGCTATTTGCTTGCGCCGCACTAATTCCGCCGGCATCCATCGCAACCGGCTGATCCACGTGGTTGAGTGAAACGATCAGCCTGTCTTTGTCGGTAAAATCGAAACCCAATTTCCCGTTGAGCAGGTCACCTTCCGCCTGCGAGTGATCGCGATATCCATCAATTTCTTTTCGCGAAAGATTGAGCAAAAAGTCGAAATTCGAAAGTGCGCCTCCCGTCTTGAGCTGGTACTGCCTGAAGCCGAAGTCACCAGCGGCTATTTTCGCTTCCGCATACGGCTCCGTGCTTCCCAACTCGCTTTGCACGGCGATAACGCCGCCCGATGCGTTGCCGTATAACGATGAGGCAGGTCCCCGGAGCACCTCAATCCGTTCCGCTGACCCTATATCAATACTGTCAAGCTGCGCCTGACCATCAGGCATTGTCTCGGGTATGCCATCAACAAAAATACGAATACCACGAACACCAAAGCTCGAACGTGCCCCGAACCCGCGCAACGATATTCGAAGGTCTTGCGCGAAGTTGTAACGGTTCTGCATGTACAAACCAGGAGTGCCTGCCAACACTTCGTCGAGTGCCAGCTGCTGCGTCGCGTTCTGAATCCGACCTGCGTCTGCCACTGATATGGAACGCGCCACATGCCTGACTGATGTCTCCAGGCGCGTGGCTGTTACGACAATTTCGTCCAGTTCGGGGGAATCTGAAGGGAGGGCATACGCGCCATTGGCGACTGTGGCCGCTAGCAATGTCAGGTATCTATGGGCCATTCCGGGCGATTGCATGTCATTGGCCAATCAAAAAAGCCCGGGGAACCGGGCTTCGACAAAAATTCGTCTTGCGAGTTGATGCATTGCCTATTCTTCAGACTCGGGCTCTTGATCGGCCGGTTCAAGCGGCTTGTATTTGAAGTACGCGCCGGAATAAGAAAACTCGGCCATCAATCCGAAGCGATTGACGGCAAACAACGCGACACCTTCATTGTAGGTCGGCGTGCCATACGCACCGAACGTCGCGATATCAATTCCCGCCTGCCCAAGAAACTGCATTTGACTGCTCTTGTAGTCTTCAAGCGCCGCCTGGTCTTTAAAGAAGACAATCATGCTGAAATACTTGGCGCCCAGTTGCAGACCGGAAGAGAATTGCGAAAAACTGGTTTTACCAATCAGTTCATCGCCCTCAACGACCAGACCTCTGCCGTAAGCGGCTCCGAATCCGATGGCTACCCGGGTAATGCCGGGAATAATGGCATAGCCATAAGCTTCATCGAAATAGGATTGGATCTGCGGCATCTCATCACGAAATTTGGTGAGCGCCTTTACAGCATTTGCCTGCTTTTTGTCGGTCGTATCTGCCTGCCATTCCGCGCTCGCGGGCGAAATCAGGCAACAGGCAACGATCGCGCCGAGAATAAATGTGCTCTTTTTTATTGTCGTGGTCATCGTCGCACACACTCCAGATGAGCCGTAAACCAGTCGGCGCCACCGGATACATCACCCAGCAAATTCGACGTGCCGAATATTCCGGAACGGTGAACAAGCGTCACACCCGCATAACAATTTTGCAGCCACTTAGCTTTCGAAATTCGCCGCAGCGGGAAGTCGACCTGCATTTCAAGATAGTTTAGAAACTGCGAGGTGTTGCCACCCTTTGCATTTTGCTTGCTTTGCTCCGCGAGCGGAACCTGTTCCGCATAGGACATGCCAAAACCGAAACCCCAGCGAAAAACTTCGTTGCCGCTCCACGGCGAATAGCCTTTACCCATGGCCATGACATAAGCTGAGTAACTCCAGAAATCCTGATCAGACGTATACAACCCGTCCGACGTGGTGACGCCCTCCTCGAAATGCCTGAACGCCGCTATCTTGCCAATGTAATCGACTCTCTTGCCATCTGTTAGCAGTCGTCCCAGGGTAAAGCCTGCGATATTGGTATCGACGACATCGCTCTTCGCGATCTCGCCCTGGTCAAGTGCTCCAACAATGTTTTCCTGCGCCTGGTAGCCGTAATTTACGCGCCACGACCACTCGCTGACGCGATCTTCCCCGGCGATGGGAGTGAGCACATTACCGAATATGTAAGTTCCGCCGACGAATGCCTGCGAAAAATTCGGTTTATCCACCAGGGGGCTGTCTTCGACCGCTTTGTCCGAGCCGCCAAAACCAACGTTGCCGAAAAACAGGATTCGGTCGGTAACCTGCCAGGATGTATTTAGTCCCAGAATGAAGTACTGCGAATCACCGACGAAATACGCCGGAATTGTGCCCGACGACGCCGCCTCTTCTTCACTGACGCCGAAATAATAGTTTGAGAGATTTTCGTTCTGCAGCCCCCACGTAACATAGGGTGAGAATGACCACGCGCCGCGCACGAAATCGTATCGATAGGTGAGTTGAATCTCCTGTCCGTTATGATTATCCAGCGTATCGGCAACCCAGTCGAACGTGAAGTCTCCAAATCCGGTTTTGTAGCTCGCGGTAATGCCAGCATCCAGCGTCTGGTAGCGACGATCAAGCCCGTCAAAGATCGAATCTTTGCTG
>Ga0316192_10000315_pt1 | contig 34581 bp, 31 predicted proteins | sample MerIslwburrow_MG_FD_204931 | JGI IMG/M metagenome (GOLD analysis project Ga0316192, IMG submission 204931) | Coastal sediment microbial communities from Maine, United States - Merrow Island worm burrow | ecosystem: Environmental > Aquatic > Marine > Coastal > Sediment | place: USA: Maine...
GGAAGTCTCGCGGCCGCGCGTAGTCGGCGCCGAACTGATTCTGCAGACCTTCCCACGGGACGAGCGTCGGTTTCTTGAGATAGCTCATCCGGTAGGTGAGCCAGACGTAGAGGTCGATGGCAAGGGGAGATCTTTGCAGCTGACGGATCGCTCGAAGGTCCATCGGGATGGCCGAACGCGTTATCTCATCGAAGAAGTCCTGACTCAGGACGATGTGCGATCGCCAAGGTGGTCGCCTCGGGAGGAGTTGTCGCAACGGCCTTGGACACGAATCAGCGGCCACCTGCGCAGAGCCCGACGATCTCGGGGCGAGGCCCAGAGAGGTCTGCCAGATGAACTGCGTGGACAACAGGCGGCGAAGCTGAGAATTGAGCCGTGTAGCCGTGCCTCGTGGTCCACTGATGACCGATAGCCCTAGTTTGCGAGCTAAGTCGTTGGGTGTGGCCCCGAGTTGAACTTCCCGGTTCTTGGTGCGGATCGCTTGGGTCGTCAGGTAGGCGAGAAGAAGGCGAGCGTACGAGCCGTAGGGAAGACCGATGCGTCGAGGCGCACTCAATCGGAGGGTATGCCGGCCGTTGACCCTCTCGAACCGGTGGCTTTTGGGCCGGCGATGGGGGAGGGTGGTCAATACCAGGAGCCGCGGCATGAAACTCAGAGCGCCCGCTGTGAGGGCGTCCTCGGATTCGAGGGACAGAAGGTTCTCTGCGGGAGTCAGGTGGACCATCAACGACAGCACCTGACAACACAGAGGTAACAATTTTGGTAACAATGAAGTACAACTGAAGGCCGTAATCGACAGCAGACGGCATTTACGCCTGTCGGCGTAAGTCGCTTGTTTTGTTGCGGTTGTGTGCTGGCATCTACTGTGGAGTGTTGGTTTTCAAAGGACTTAGAATCCCGCAGGAGCAATCCTGTGCGGGTTGGCTCCCTGCGGTCGCCGTCCCCACCCGCCCTCCCACCACTGGAGCGAATCCCGCCTCCGGCACCAGCTGAACTTCTAGTACATAAAGAACTTACAGAGTTTCGACCGAGATCTTTCCGGGTCCAATCAGGGGCAGTGGTAACAATTTTGGTAACACTGAGCTCCGCTTGAGAACCGCACTCGACAAGCGCAAGCTATCGAAATCGGAACCTGCGCGATCCAAGCGGTCATGTATGTGAGTCTCGCAAAGGCCTCGCTCGTTACAGCCGCCTTCGGCACTCCTAGTTCTGGAGTTCAAATCAAGTCTGGCTGAAGCTCAGACGCTAGTTGCGCAGAAACGGGGGTCACGTCAGTTCCCCAAACCGGGAGACTGGAAGCCGTGGGCCGGCAATTGAACCTAGCCAAAGTGCTCAAGAAGCTGCTGAAGGCGCTTGCTGCGAGATATGCACGGCGCTAGGGAACTCCCACGAAGGCGGCTCTGGGTTCACTCCCGTTCAACTCCTCTGGATCGAACTCGTAGCAATCGGTATTGCGTGTGATTCGCAGCATGCCGGCGTCCGTGAACTTTGTGAACACCACAGCGATATGTGTCAGTTCGTTCGATTCTGGATAGGTCTCGAATGCTAGCTTTGCCGCGTCGTAAGCTAGAGACCTTTTCTCATCTGGAGCCAGGTTCACAAGCTCTGAGTTGACAATCGAGATCGTCAAGGACGTCGCGCCATTATGTGTTTGAGTACTCACATGGACCTGCTCACCAGGGTACGCGCTCGATAGTCGCGCCTGAACCTCTGAGAGCTCGCCGAGGGCATGCACTGCCTCTATTGCTTTCTCAGCGAGTGTTGGGCCGAAGAAGTAGGCAATGAAGCCGACAGAGGCGATCCCTAGAACGAGCGCCACGCCAGCAAATACGAAGAGCCACTGAACGAACCTGCGGTCGAGTGAAGGACTGTCTGATGCTGAACTCATATCAGAGCCAGTCCAGATGTACCAAGAAATCCAATGCGTACCAGATCGGCGAACTTCCTGGACTTTCCGGGTCCTCGTAGCGCTTGAGAAGCACGGCTAACTCACCTCCGTCGAGCCACACGGTGCCACATCCCTTGCAGAGGTCGATGGTGACGCCATGACGTTTCTTCGTCTCCATCAGCTGGCCACAAGAGCACAGGCACTGTGCCCGCGTGTCTGGGCGGGCCAGTTCGGCCTTGCCGGCCTCCAGGGTTGGGAGCCTCCAACTCTCGACAGGCGTCTTGAGGAAGGCCTTGAGATCCGCCGCCTGGATCTGCATTCCGTGGCACTGCCTGCATACGCTGAAACTTGCTGGGCCAGCAACCACTGTCTCCAGCAGGCTGGAATCTCGCGGACATCTGCCAAACGCTACCAATAGAGGTCCCTTTCGGATTGTCTCGCCGGCACTGGTGGCATTGCCTGAGCCGCACTTCAAGCAAGTCGGCACGCTTACTGGCCAGCTGCTCTCGACAGCCTCAACTCGGCTTCCAGTTCCTCGTGCAGCTCTCGCAGCCTGGGGCTGAAGTCCTCAAAGAAGTCCTCGGCTATTTTCCATGACTCGCGCGCTAGTTCCGGCGTCCTTTCAACGACCTTTCTGCCGATCGGAGACAAGTAGAACTGAGTCAACTCGTCAAGCTCTTCTTCGGAGTAGTGCTCCGCATAGAGCTCCGCCATTCGCGGCTCCATCTTTTCCCAACTTATCTCCTCTTTCAGCACCGCATTCATCCGATCTCGAAACGTTTCGAGTATCGGTTTCTCCTCTTCAGTAATTGCTAGCCGATTGGCGATCATCTCGAGTATTTCATTGGCTTGGTTAGCAACGACGTCGAGAATATCTTCGGAGTAACTGGCCGCGAGAAAGGCCTTAGCTGCCTGCAAATGTGAATCGTCCTGTGCAGAGGCCGGTCCACAAACTAGAACGGTCAAGACAAGAGCCAGTCGTCTCATGGCGCTTCACCTCTCTTCTGATGTAGCCGATCTGCGAGTTTCGAGCCCTTCTCGGCCCTGGGCAGGGATGCCTCGGCAATTCAGCCAGCAGACCGGAATCTCGATTCGAAGACTCTGTGAGGCCGTCACGGACCCGAAGTGCCCGTCAAGAGATTCTCGACCGTCAGTAGTAGGTCCGGCAAGTCCTGTCGAATGAGGTGCCAAACGATCTCGTGGTCGATCGTGTCGTATCCGTGCGCCAGGATGTTCCGGAAAGCGACGATACGAGGTGTTTCGCCGATGTGGTCTGCTGTCGCTGGATCAGCGCGCCGCAGCCGGTTGAGTGCTTCGCCGATGATCTCGAAGTTGCGCTCGACGGCTTGACGCAGAAGACGGTTCTCGAGGTAGTGCTGTAAGTCGCTCTCCCGGGTTTCCTCGAGAACGAATGCCGCCGCTTCTCGAATGTCTTCCAGATACTTGGGCGAATCAGGCTGCATATAGGAGTTGTCGCGTCTTCTCGACGGAGTCGATGAAGTATGGATTACGAAGGCTGCGCCGCGTCAGAAGATCTACCCTTCGACCGAAGAGCTCTTCGAGTGCTTGAAGTAGTCCGAAGTACTGATCCGCGAGGCTCATCGAATCAATGGGTCGGAAGTCCACGAGAAAATCCAGATCGCTATCGTCGCGTAGCTTCCCAGTCGCTGCCGAGCCAAAGATTTCGAGACTCCTGACCTGGTATTGGAGGCAGAGCTCAGCCAGTGCATCGCGTTTCGCTTCGATCGACGGGATCATGGTCAGAACCTCTCCTAGCCAATTCTAACCCGGGGTGGGATCGACCATGGCCGATGACGCTGGGATCCGACCTGGCCGCAGAGCCGCGGAAGTAGCGCTGTGAGCGGTTCGTCTCGAGCGCTGGACGTGGGGTGGAGAAGGGTAGAGGCGGAGGCCGGTGTCCGTCAGAGAGATTCGAGCGGTCGGGTAGGTGCAAAGGACGGCTTCGAGGAGATTGGAGACTCTGCGCCGGAAGTCTCGTGTCCGAGAGTAGTCGGCGCCGAACTGGGCCTCCAGACTCTTCCAGGGAACCACTGTCGGTCTCCGTAGATAGCTCATCCGGTAGGTAAGCCAAGTGTAGAGGTCAATGGCCATGGGGGAGGATTTGAGATGGTGAATCGCTCGAAGGTCGATTGGCACTGCCGAACGCGTGATCTCTTCGAAGAAGTCCTGACCCAATACAATCTGGGAGCGCCAGACGGTCCGTTTCGAGAGGAGCTCGCGCGCCAGCCTCAGCAATGGATGATCCTCTGAGTTCACGTACGCGGATCCAGAACTCGTCGGGTGGAGACCCACAGAGGTCTCCCACTCGAGGTGCATGAACCGAAGGCGGCGAAGCTGATTCTCGAGCCGATGGGCCGTGCCTCGAGTTCCACTGATGGTCGACAGCCCCAGCTTGCGGGCCAGGTCGTTAGGGGTGGTGCCGAGATGAATCTCAGGGCTCTTGGTTCGAACCGCTTCGGTGGTCAGCCAGATGAGGATGAGGCGGGGGTACGGGCCGTAGGGGAGACCAACACGTCGAGCCGCGCTCAATCGAAGCGAATGGCGACCATTGACCCGCTCGAACTGATGGCCTTCAGGTTGGCGATGGGGGAGGGTCGTGAGTACGAGAATGCGTGGCATGAAGCCGAGAGCACCGGCCGATAGCGCGTCCGAAGACTCGAGGGAGAAACCGTCCCTTGCTGCCTTCATGGCTGCCATCAACGACAGCACCTGACAGCACAGAGGTAACAATTTTGGTAACAATGAAGTACAACAAAGGCCGTAGTCGACAGCAGACGGCATTTACGCTCGTCGGCGTAAGTATCTTGTTTTGTTGCGGTTGCGTGCTGTCGTCAGTTGTGGAGTGTGAGTTTTCAAAGGCCTTAAGATCCCCCGGGCTCTTGCCCTTGCGGGTTCAAATCCCGCCTCCGGCACCAAGCTAAACTCAACAGGTTCAATGAGTTACGGGTTTTAGGATGAGGTCAATCTAGGCGCTGTCCAGGGCTGAGGGAACAATCTTGGTGTCACTGGGGTCCATAAGAGAACCGCAGTCGGCAGCAATCTGCAACGACTCCCCACGACTCGCTTGATCAAGACTCCGAATCTTGCCACTCCGCTTGAGGTCCTTGACGACTGATTCGAACGGCAGATCCGGCTCGAGGATATCATCGGTCAAGCCCTACCTCATTGACTCTCCGCAGTTCTCTTCTGGCTGCGTGCCCCCCCCCATTTCCCCTCCATTTTGGGTGGGGTCTTCGCCTTGGGTGCAAGTTAGGTTGTGCATTGCAGGGCTACTTTGGCCCGGGTGGCCGCTGGTCACCGGTGAACACAAGAATGGAGATCGAATGATGAAGCGTTGGATCCAATTCGTCTTGCCAGCAGTTGTCATTGCCGCGACGCTGTTGCTGTCGTCCGGCTGCTCGAAGACCGAACGGCAAGAAGCTAGAACCGAACATCAGGTCGAGAAGGAGGAAGCCAAGATGGACCGAGACGCAGATTTCAGGGACCACGAATGGAATGAGGCCGTCAAGTACGCCAACAAGGGTTACGACCAGTTGGGCGAGTTTGACACCAAGGTCTTCAAGGATGAGCCGGAAAGGGCCAAGCTACACCTCGAGAAAGCCTCGAAGGACTTCAGTGACGCACTGACCCATCTGGCGAAATCAGAGGTGGGCAAGGACCGTCAGGGTGCCATCAATGACCTCAACTCCGGGGTCGATGCACTCGACAAGGCTTACAAAGAGCTGGACGAGGGCAGGATCGACTCAGCCGAGTCCCACTACGACAAGGCAGTCGAGTATTTCAACAAAGCCGCCGACATTCTTCAGTAATTGCAGGGAAAGTCGCGGCGATGACAACTGCTGGCAACACGAGAGAGTTTCAAGGCGTGTGGTTTTAGAGCATTCGTATTCGACGGTAAGGAGACGGCCGGCAAGGCCTTCGACATGCTCGAGAACTACACTCCCGCCTACTCGTGGATCGACGATGCGGCGTGAACAAACAGACCAACTTCATCAACGGTCTGGTCATCTACCAGATGACCGACGGGGGGCTGATGGTCAACGCCGACATCGCCGGTACCAAGTACTGGAAAGACGGCAACCTCAACGACTGAGAGCGGCGCACGGGCTGTATTGCCGGGCGCTCGCTCAGGGTAGGATGGAATCCTCGCGGCAGGGCTCAACTGCCGCGAGGACTCCAGCCTCCCATGGGTGACTCGAACGCAATGATGATGAAAAGAAGGACCAAGAAAATGTGGATTGTGATCTCTGTGATGGTCGTGTTTCATGTGGTCGGCTTCCTGTCGTCCATTGACGCCGTGATGAGCACCCGTACCTCGCAGGGGGCGATCGCCTGGGTGGTGTCGCTCAACACCTTTCCCTACGTGGCGGTGCCGGCCTACTGGGTGCTGGGCCGAAGCCGCTTCGAGGGCTACGTCAATGCCCGGCAGGACGGTGATCACGAGATCCGGCACATCGCCCTCGAGGCCAGGGAACTGACCATGGATCACCGCTCAGACCGGGGCGAGAATGATCCGCTGGTCCGCGCCAGCGAAATGCTGGCCAAGGTTCCGGTCCTGCAAAACAACGATGTCGAGCTGTTGGTGGATGGGCAGGAGACCTTTGACAGTGTCTTTTCTGGCATCGACGCCGCCAGGGAGTACATTCTTGTGCAGTTCTTCATCGTCAAGGACGACGAACTTGGGCGCGAGCTCCACAAGAGACTCGTGGCCAAAGCCAAGGAGGGTGTTCGCGTCTATTTCCTTTACGACGAGGTGGGCAGCAACGCTCTGACCAAGAGCTATATCAACGAGTTGCGCGACGTTGGGGCCGAGATTCTTGACTTCCACACCCGCAAAGGCCCTGGTAATCGATTCCAGATCAATTTCCGCAATCACCGCAAGATCGTGGTGGTGGACGGCCATACTGCCTGGGTGGGTGGTCACAACGTGGGTGATGAATACATGGGCCGGGATCCCGAGTTCGGACACTGGCGGGACACCCACGTCAGGATCACCGGACCTGCGGCGCTGGCGGTGCAGCTGAGCTTTCTCGAAGACTGGCACTGGGCGACGGGTAAGGCTCTGGAATTTGGCTGGGCGCCCCATGTCCCGGGAGGCGAGGGGAAAGACGTGCTGATCTACCCGACCGGCCCCGCCGATCGGCTGGAGACCGCTACGCTGATGTTCGTCAACGGCATCAACTCCGCCCAAGAGAGACTCTGGATTGCGAGCCCTTACTTCGTGCCCGATGAATCGGTGATGAACGCTCTCCATCTTGCCGCGCTGCGAGGGGTGGATGTTCGCATCATCATCCCGGACAAAGCGGACCACACTCTGGTGTGGCTGGCCGCCTACTCGTACTTCGAGGAGGCTCAAGAGACCGGTATCCGGTTCTTCCGGTACATGGACGGTTTCCTCCACCAGAAAGTGGTGTTGATCGACAACGAAATCAGTGCCGTCGGCACCGCCAACTTCGACAACCGGTCGTTCCGGCTCAACTTCGAGATCATGGCGGTGGTCGCCGACCCCGCGTTCGCCACCGAAGTCGAGCAGATGCTCCTCACCGACATGGCCAAATCGGTGGAGATGCAGCCCGGGGACCTCGACAAGAAGTCTTTCTGGTTCAAGCTCGGTACCCGTCTCGCACGGCTGACATCACCGATTCAGTAGGGGGGCTGCCCCCCGGTTTCCCATCCCTTTGGGAGGGGGCATTCCCTCTTGTGGGCTCCTAATCTGAGGTCTGGAGTGGGAGGAGAGACTGCAATGGGTGATGCCGAGTTTGGTGGCGCGGTCGACTATCGCATCGTCGTCAAGGGCTGGTTATCGGAATCCGCGGTTGAACGATTGGGTGACATGAAGATCGCTTCGGTCGAAGGAGAGGGGCGGGAAACAGTGACTACCCTCGTCGGTCCCGTGCGGGACCAGGCGGCGCTCAGCGGCATCCTGAACTCGCTTTATGGGCTGCATCTGTCGGTTTTGACCGCAGAGGTGCAGAAGAAAGAGGAGAACGTCCAATGAGAACCGAACGGCTGCGACGACGAACAGAATGGAGGAAGCAATGAACCATGTGGCCGTTCTAAGGACCATTCTCCTTGTTTTGCTGGGCCTGCCTCTCGCGGCCATGACCCAAGGGGCGCAAGGTGACGCCGCCGGGCCGCCTGTCGAGGTGCAGGAACCGGCCGGGGACGACGCGGCAGCGCTTGCCAAGACAATCCAGAACCCGATCGCGAGTGTCATCACCTTGCCGCTGCAGTTCAACTGGAACACCGGGGCGGGCCCGTACGACCGCACCTTCTTCAACCTCAACGTGCAGCCGGTGGTCCCGTTCAAGGGCAAGAAGTGGAACGTCGTCGCCCGCGCCATCCTCCCTGTCATCAGTGCCCCGCAAGGCGAGACCGACTCGACTTTCGGCCTCGGCGACACCACCTTGAGCCTCTTCTGGACACCGGCCAAGTCCGGCAAGCTCATCTGGGGGGTCGGGCCGGCCTTCGGCCTGCCCACGGCGACCAATCCCGAGATCCTGGGCTCCGGCAAGTTCGGGCTCGGCCCGTCGGCGGTCGCCCTGGTCCAACCCGGCAAGTGGACCATCGGCGGTGTGGTGAACAACATCTGGTCGGTCGCCGGTGATGACGAACGCGAGGACACCAACGTGCTCACCTTCCAATACTTCATCAACTACAACCTGGGGAGCGGCTGGGCCGTCGGTATGGTGCCCATCATCACCGCCAACTGGGAGGCCGACTCGGATAACACGTGGACGATTCCCTGGGGCCTCCAGGTCTCCAAGGTGACCAAGTTCGGTTCCCAGCCGGTCAACCTCCTGCTCGGCTACTACACCAACTCGGAGCACCCTGACGGCGGCCCGGACGCCCAGGTCCGGTTCCAGCTCAACTTCATTTTTCCGACCAAATAGTGAAGGCGCAGAAGAGGAGAATGACATGAAGACTCTATCCACATTGGCGATTGCTGGTCTGATGGCTGGCAGCCTCGTGAATTCCGGGTGTTCGAAATCGCCCGAGGAAGAAACATCGGCAGGCACGGCTAGTGCCGCGGACATGCAGTCCCTTGTCGAGGAAGCGTATATCTACGCGTTCCCGATCCTGATGAGCTACAAGACGATGTATCAGTATTCGATCGAGACCGGCACCCCCAATTACAAGGCGCCGTTCAACCAACTCAAGAACACCGCCCGTGTCTATGGTCCGCAGGACACCACCGTGATCACGGCGAACAGCGACACGCCGTATTCCCTGCTGTGGGCGGACCTGCGCACCGAGCCGATTGTGCTGACGTTTCCGGAGATCGAGGCGAAGCGCTATTTCGTCGCCCAGACCCAGGATCTCAGCACCTACCTGCTGCCCTACGTCGGCAGCCGGACCACGGGCAACCAGGGTGGCACCTACATGATCTCCGGGCCGGGCAGGAAAGGCGACCTGCCGGATGGTATCGACATGCTGATCCCGTCAGAGACCGACTTCACCTTCACGGTGTACCGGACGCAGTTGTTCAATCCGGGCGATCTCGAGAACGTCACGAAGATCCAGGCCGGATACAAGGTCGAGACGCTCTCTGAGTTTCTCGGTCAGCCCGCGCCAGCCGCTGCCCCGGCGCTCGACTTCCCCGACTGGGGCGACCAGAAGGAACCGGGCAACGAGTTCATCCGGTACCTGAACTTCTGCCTGCAGTACATCACTCCGGATGCGCAGGACACCGCGATGTGGGAGAAACTCGCTCCCATCGGGGTGGGTCCCGGAACGCCCTACGACTACGCGGCGCTCCCCGCTGACCAGCAAGTGACGATCGTTACGGGTGTGAAGGCGGCAAGCCAGAAAATCATCGACTCGACTCCGCAGTACGCGGACGCGATCACCGGGCAGACGCGGGAGAACTACAAGCACAACTGGCTCTACCGTGCCGTGGTCACCAAGATGGGCTGGGGCGCCAATGACCCACATGAGGCCTCCTACCCGCTGCTGCAGATCGACGGTGACGGCAACAAGCTGAATGCCAGCCAGGGCAACTACACGATGACCTTTGCGAAGGGCAAGCTGCCACCGGTCAAGGCCTTCTGGTCGCTGACGATGTATGACGGCAAGACGCAGCTCATGATCGACAACCCGATCAACCGCTACCTGCTCAACTCGCCGATGCTGCCGGACATGAAGACGAACGCCGATGGATCGTTGACGCTCTACATCCAGAAAGACTCCCCCGGCAAGGATCTGGAGGCCAACTGGCTGCCGGCCCCGAACGGTTCTTTCTACGTTCTCTTGCGGCTCTACTGGCCTGAGGAGGCGTTCCTGGACAAGACCTGGAAGGTGCCGGCGATCCAGAAAGCCACCTGATCGCGACACCCTGGGGTGTGGGCGACGCGAACACCAGCACCTCAGGACAAAAGAAGAGAGGAGCACAAGATGAAAGCTCAAAACCTAGCCAAGGAGAAGATGATGATAAGGAACCTACTATTGAGCTTATTAGCGGTACTTGCCGTGACAGCTTGTCAGGGAAATTCGGCAGATACTGACAAGTCGGTGAAAACAACACCCGTGACTGACGAGAACTATTCGTTAGCCGAAACGGATGGAATCATAGAAGGGTATGTCAAGAAAATTGCTGCTGCGACCAACACTAATGGTGTTGGAGTTCTTATGCACTACAGAGAAGGTGCTGATCCCAAAGATCGCACCATTATGCGTATCAACTTCGATACGATTTACTCTTGGGCTATTGTTGATCTAACAGAGCCCGCTACGCTTACCATGCCGGAAACAAACGGGCGTTATCAAAGTGCATGGATCGTCAGTGAAGATGGTTATTATCCCGGCGCATTCACAACACCCGGGGAACATAAAATCACCAGAGAATGGATCGGTGGCGCACGTTATGCCGTCATTGTCATGCGGACACAGGTAAATACCAAGGATCCTGCTGACTTGGCAAAGGCACACGCACTGCAAGACAAGTTGAAACTCACGCAAAAAGACAGAGGCTCCTGGGCTCCGGCAAATCAGTGGGACCAGCAAGAGGTTGCGGCGATGCGTGTCAAATATCAGAAAATTGGCGATGGCATGGACACGGCCAAGATGTTTGGCAAGAAAGGTGAAATTTCACTAAGAAATCGTAATGCGGGAAACGCATTTGGTTGGGGTGGATTGACACCAGATCAGGCAGTCTATCCACAGTACTTTCCAGAAAGTACAGAGCATCAGACGCTGACACTCAAAGATGTTCCCGTCAAAGCGTTTTGGTCGATCACCGTTTACGACAAAGAGGGCTTCCCTCAAACGGATACATACAACATCAACAGTGCATTTGCTGTGGCAGATGCCGATGGATCTGTGACCATCGATTTTGGTGGAGATAAGAACGCCAAGAACTATATGGAAACCTTCGACGGGTGGAACTTCACACTACGTATGTATGAACCAACCAAAGCGTATTTTGATGGTACGTGGAAAAAACCCGAGCTGAAATTGGTGAAATCGAAATAGGTAGAGGACGCCCGCAGCAGTCCTGGATCGGCAAGACCTGGCGGCCGGGCGAGCTGGAGTTGGTTGAGTAGACGGAAGCCATGACCCTGCAGAGTCTTCTTCGTGCGATTGCCTTTGTTGTGTGCTGCGCTTCTCTGGCAGCGACAGCCCACTCGGCCACGGACTCCTCAGAGGTGGGCGAATTGTTGGATCGAGCCGAAGCTCTGCTGCGGTTGGGCGTGACCGAAAAGGGTGCCAGCCGCTCCTTCGAGGAGGCACTCGACCTGGTCGATCGGGCCACGGAACGGCAAGACGAAGCCGATCTCTCGGTGGACGAGCGACGGGCTACCTCTCAGGAGATTGAGGCCGTTCGGGCGGATCTCGAGGTTCTCATGGAGCTCTATGAAGAGCGCTTCTATGGTGTCTTTCCGCTGGCCCGCCTGATCCTCCCGACCCTGCTGACCGACGAGGGGCTCGGTGTCACCGAACAGCTGTTCCACCCACCGGATGTGGCGGCCGTGGTGATTGCCGCTCGCGACTTCTCGAACCAGATAGGGCAGGATCAGAACCCCCACGTTGTCTTCAGAAGCTGGCCGGCCGACAGGAGGCTCGAGAATGTAGCCTCGGAGGTGCTCCTCAGGGACGGACGGTCGCCCCCTCTGACGCGCCGAGGGCTTGTCGCGGCTCTCAGCGCAGAGGATCTCGATGCCTTTGACCGCGGTGAGATCGACCTGCAGACGATCGATCGACTCTTGGCGGCCTTCGATGCAGTCAACCTGGTTGTGGTGACAGTCGGTCCATCTCTGGAGATCGACGATCGCAGTGTGATGATCCAGCTACGAGGTGACTCGTACCTCCCCGGTGAGCTGGTGCAGGGAAGCGCAGTCGGAGCCAGCCTCGTTATCCGCAACGGAAGCTCTGTGTTTTTCGGCACTGTCCGGGACCGCCGAGATCAATTCTGGCCGATTATCGGCACACAGCTCTTCCTGCTCGTACTTGCGGCGGCCTGGGCCGGTTCCGTCACCTGGACCGTCGACCGACCCTCGAGCATATCGTTCGGACTCGCGTCAGGCTTGGTCTTCTTCTCCTTCGGCCGGGTTTTCTTGGTCGCCGCTGTGGCTCTCCTGAGAAAAGTCATCCCCGACGCCAGCGCGATGGTAGCGGCGGCGTGGTGGTGGCCCGCGGCTCTGGGCCTGCTGGCCATTCTCGGAGGCGGGTTTTTGGCATGGGTCGGGCAGGCTTGGCTGACGGACATCGTGCCGGGCGCCCGTGGGGCGCGGGCTGTGGCGTCGATCTTCGCGCTGGTGGCGCTCGGAGCCAGTTCGTATTTTGTCGCGCCCTTGCTACTGCTCGATGAAAGCGGTGGATTCGCGAGTCTTGTGCCGTTGATCCTGGCGAGCGTCAGTTTGGCGGTGCTGTTCGGGTTCGGGGCCCGCACCGGTCCTCCGGTACCGCATTACTTCACCATCGGTCCACTCATAGTGGCCCCCGTGGTGGGGGTCTGCCTTCTGATGGCATCACCCGGACGGCTCTGGGCGATGGTTTGCGCAAGCGGCCTTCTGTGCCTGGCTGCTTGGATCCGGCACAGGTACGCGGTGGCGCACGGCACCGAGGAACCGGAGCCGTCTCCAGAGGAGGCGGCGCAAGCCGACCAGAAGAAGTTGGTCGACCTTGGCAAAAAGCTCACCAGCAGGTTGTAGAGCGCCTCACGTAGCTCACCACCACCCACTTCCCACCCTTTTTGGGGGTTCAACAGGCTTTTTGATTGTCCTGGGTTGAGCCTGTGAGCACGTCACCGAGACGAGAGGAATCGGAGACCGGAGACCAACCGGTCAACCGTGTCATCACGACTCAGGGTCGGGATCGACCGTCTCGCCCGCAGAATCGGCTGGCACCTCTGGAAGTGTGGTGGTGCGCAGGTGGATCTCGCGTTGCGGGAAGGGAATCTCTATCCCAACTTCGGTCAATTTGCTAAAGATGGCGAAACGAAGATCGCTGGCGACGCTCATGTAGGCCGATCCCGCGGTCCAGGCGCGGAGCTCGAGCTCGAGCGCACTGTCACCGAAGTCGATAAAAAGGCAGGTCGGCTCGGGATGGGCGTCGACGTCTTTGTGATCATTGGCGACATCGACAATCAGCTTTGCCGCCCTCTCGGGATCGGTTCCATAGGCTACCCCAACCGGAATCGACATTCTCCGGCGGTCGTGATTCAGGGTCCAGTTGACGACGTCCTCCGAGATTAGATTGGCGTTGGGGATGACGACTTCGGCCCCGTCCCAGGTGCTGACGATGCTGGCTCGCATACCGATCGTTTCAACCACGCCGCCGGTATTTTCGAGGTCGAGAGTATCGCCGACCCGGATCGGCCGTTCGAAGAGCAGGATCAGACCTGAGACGAAGTTGTTGACGATGTTCTGCAGACCGAAGCCGAGGCCGACACTGAGTGCACTGAGAACGATCGCGGCCTTGCTGATATCGAGGCCAACGGCCGCGCTCGCGATCACAGCGCCGACGGCGATGACCGCGTAGCGTGAGATGCGGGAGATCGTCTGGGGCACACCCTTGGGTAGGTCGGCCCGCGGCAGGAGATCGACGTCGAGGATGAACTGGACGAATTCGGCGATCTTGAAAGACAACCAGATGAGGAAACCGAAGATCAGAATGTCGCCCGGGGCAATCGAGAACTGACTGATCGTGATTTTCCACGCGAGGGCTTGACGAAGGTCCGCGAACAGGGGATCGAGAAGCAGGAATCCCTGGAGTGTGGCCACTGCCCAACCTACGATCGCGAGGAAGCTGATCATGCGAAAGACAGTGGTACGGACCGTGGCCGAATGGTCGGGCGCAATGCCCATTCGCGAAGCCCAGTCGGTCAAGAGAGCGACCCGCACGATTGACCGCAGAATCGCGGTCACCAGGACCATCAGTACTGCTACGAGCAGTCCTTTGGCCGTCCCTGATATCGCGAGCGTCGCGAACTCGACGCTCCCGAGGACATCCGCGACCGCACCGACTGCAAAGGCTGTAAGAGCAAGACGGGCACCGTAGAGGACTGCCTGGTGCCAGCTCTTCGAGAGATTCCCCGGATCCGCCTGCAGCGCGCGGAGCAACCAGACACAGGTCGCGATTCCGACTGCCGCCAGGGCCAGAAGTGCCAGTCGATGAATGGCGAAGCCCTCGGGCGCCAGCTGGGCCGCCTGCTGGAGAAGATAAAGCAGGGCTACGAGGAAGAGGCCCAGTCGCTGCCCTTTGGGCACCAGCACCGGCGCCAGGCGCAAAACCGCCAGTACCAGCATCAAACTGAGCGTACCGATCCACGCAGCAGGAGCTCGCAGGTTTAGAAGCTCGTTCAGGATCACCGTCACAACGAGGGCAGCTGCCACGGGGCGGCTCAAGAGTTTGACGGCCGTCTCCAGCGACGGATCCTGCTGCGCCAGAGCCTTTGCCTTGCGGTGCATGACAACCAAAAGCAAGGCGAGTGCAGGCCACGCCAGCAACCAGACGAAGAGAACCTCACTCTGCTGGGTCACATAGGTCTTCAACGATCGCCAGTGTTCTCTCTGGGTCGCTTCGAACTGTCTGCTAGCACTATCGCCATCCTCGGCGCTGCCGAAGGCCCTCCACAGAGGCGGGCTATCGATTCCGAAGGCTCCTTTGGTTCGGGTGGTGATCTCTGTCTGCTGTTGGTCGAGGACTGCATCGACACTGCTCTTTTGCTGAGCGACGCTGGCCTGCAGAGTGAGGATCGAGTCTCTGGCCGACAGCACCTGGCTCTCGGCGTCGGCGAGAATCTTGATCGTGTCCTCGACCTGCTGGACTAATTCCTTTGGCAGTGCGGCTGCGGACTCGTGGTCACGGGTCAGCCGCCACAGCGAGCTCCGAGATTGGAGGTCATCGAGAGTCGCGTCGAGGTTGCTCGAACGAGACGACAGGTCCGCCAGCCAGCGCGCGAGCCGATCGCGCACCCGCTCAACACCCTTTTCGGCTTCCTTGATGGCCAACGCGGCTCCCGGCTGCTTTAGCTGCTGGGTGGCTTGCTCGCGAAGTTGTTGGATTCGATCCTTCTCGGCCGGAAGACTCTGTTGGATCTCCTGGAGTCGAGCGTCGGGTGCAGCACTCGCCACCACGTCGCGTGCCGTGTCGGCAGCCGCGGCCGCTCGGCTTGGGATGTCCGAAGCGGGGATCGGCTTAGGCACGGGTGTCGGCGTCGGCTCTGAGGCCGGAGCGGGTGGCGGAGTGGTCGGCTGCCCCGAGAGCTGGGCTTGTCCAGGCTCAGCGGATACCAAGCAGAGGAGCATCAGGAGCCCGGCTGTTCCTGGGCGCCGATGCGCGTCTCGGATGTCTTTCAAGTACTTGGTTGAATCAGGCTGCATAGAGCAATTACCCAGTCAGGAGTTCCACCTTGCACCTGAAGAGCCTCTCGAGACTCTCAACGTGGTACGGAGGGCACAGGTTGTCAAGAGCCCCGCGCTGCGCTTCAATCGTTTTGATCATTCCCACCAACCTCAGTCCACGAATTCTACCCGCGGGGCGATGTTACCCGAAGCCCTGGGTCGTCGAGACGTGGCGCCCACGAGTCAGCCCCAGGGCGGTTCTGATTCGACTGTCAGGCTGATACTCTGGTCTGAGTGATGACAGAGCTTGAGCTTCTTCGCACCAAGCTGCATCGGCCGGCCGTGACAGATCGGCTGGTGTATCGATCGCGGCTTCACGAGGCGATGGACTCAGGGCTCGAGGTTCCGCTGACCCTGGTTTCGGCCCCGGCCGGCTACGGCAAGAGCGTGCTGGTGAGTCACTGGGCTGAGTCGTCGAAGTACCCGTGCGCCTGGCTGTCGCTGGACGAAGGGGACGGTGAGGTCGTCGAGTTTCTGGGCTATCTAGTTGCTGCGGTGCGGACGGCGATCCCCGAGGCATGCCCGGAGACGGAAGCCCTGCGGCGGGCCCCCCACCCACCGCCGCTGAAGGTCATGGCACGCTGCCTGGCGAACGAACTGGACGCCCTCGCGGCACCCTTGGTGCTGGCCTTGGACGACTATCATCGCCTCCCTGCCTCATCCAAGAACCACGAGCTTCTCGCTCTACTTCTGGAATACCCTCCCCGGCCCTTGCGGTTGGTGCTGATCACCCGACGCGATCCGCCCTTGCCGCTGGCCTCGTTACGAGGTAAGGGCCATCTGGCCGAGGTCCGACTTCAAGACCTTCGATTCACGACTGCGGAGACCTCGAAATACCTCGAGACGACCGCCGGCTTGCAGGTGAGCCCTGAGGCGCTGGCCAACCTGCAGATTCAGACCGAAGGGTGGGCCGTGGGTCTGCAGCTGGTGTCTCTGTATCTGCGCGACGTCGAAGACCCGGATAAGTACTTGAAAGAGCTAAGCGGCGGTATCGAGCAGACGCAGGAGTACCTGCTGGAAGAGGTCCTGGCTCGCCACTCGCGCCAGATGCAGGACTGGATGCTGCAGACATCCATACTCGATCGCTTCTGCCCTGGGCTGTGCGAGTCGGTCTGCGCGTCCGGTGAACCGGCGTCCGATCTCGATGGCCGAGAGTTCGTGGATACGCTGCGGCGGGACAATCTCTTCATCATCTCTCTGGATGCACGGGGCGAGTGGTACCGCTATCACCATCTATTTGAAAGTCTGCTCGAGGAACGGCTTTGTCGCCGCCAGGGTCCCGAAGAGGTCGCGAAGCTACACCTAAGGGCCAGCGAGTGGCTCGAGGGTGAGGGGCTGATCGGGGAAGCGCTCCGACACGCCTTGGCGGCAGAGGACCCCGAACGAGCTTCCCAAGTCGTCGAGCGTCATGCGCGCCCGGTGATGAACGAGGACCAGTGGTACGTCCTCGAGAAGTGGCTGTCCAATTTGCCTGTCGCCGTGGTGCAGGCGCGGCCGGAGCTTCTTCTTGCTCAGGCGTGGACTCACTACTATCGCTTGGAGGTGGCGCTGATTCCACCGGTTCTAGATCGGATCGACGAGCTCATGGGCGACGGCACGGAGATGCATGAGCTGTCCGGGGAGGTTGCGCTATTCCGTGGCTTTTGCTCATTGCTCAGTGGCGAGAGCGCGCGCAGTCTGAAGTACCTCGAGCACGCGCTGGAGCGGATTCCGGGGAGCGATGTCGAGTTCCGTGCCGAGACCGAGCTCCTGTTCGGGCTGGCTGGCCAGATGGAAGGCCAAAAGGACCGTGTCACTCACGCTCTGGCAAACTGGCTCGAGGCTTCGTTGCCACGCCACGCCCTGCGCGAATCCCGCTTGCTGCTCACTTTGGTATTCGTACACTACTTGGCCGGTGATCCGACGCGCGCCGCCCAGTACCTTCGAAGGTATCGGGGCGTCGCGGAGCGGGGTGGAATGAGCAACGCGCTGGCCTGGAACGACTACTTAGAGGGCCTCATTCACCTGCAGCGGGGAGAGCTGGAGGCGGCCATCGGGCTGTTGGAGGAAGCGGGTAAACGCAAGTACTTCCACTACACGAGAGCCGCGGTCGACGCGGTGGTTGCACTGACGCTCGCGTTCCAAGCGAACGGAGAGCCGGAGAAGGCCGCCGCGGCGCTCGAGTCGCTGGTCGAATTCACCGACTATCTTGGCCCGCCCTTTCCGAACCTTGCCGACTCCTGCGCCGCACGCCTCGCACTCCTGCAAGGCCGATCGATGCTTGCGGTCCGATGGTTGGAGACGAGCGCTCCCCCCATGCCCGAGGTGATGCTCTGGTGGCTGGAGATCCCGTGCATCACCCATTGCCGTGCCCTGGTCGCTGAAGGCTCGGTGGCGAGCCTCAGGGAAGCTGAAGCGCAGCTGCAGGAGTACGCGGAGGGGAACGAGGCCCAGCACAACACCTACCAGCTCATCGGAATCCTGGCGCTACAGGCGATCGCTTTCGACAAGCAGGGAAAGGGCGATGAGGGGCGTGCGGTACTGGAGCGCGCTCTGACGCTCGCGCAACCCGGCGGCATTCTATTTCCGTTTCTGGAGTTCGGCCCGCCGATGGCCGATCTGCTGCGTCAGCAGCTACGACAGGAGCCCGACAACAACTTCATCCGTCAGGTCCTGGGCGCCTTCGCTTCTGACAAGCCGACGCCGGCACTGACACCGGCGAGCTCGGATCTGGTGGAGCCCTTGACGCCGCGCGAGGAGGAAATCTTGGAGCTCCTGGCCAAGCGCTTGCGAGACAAAGAGATGGCCCAGCGGCTGGGGATCTCGAGCGCGACGGTCAAGTATCACACGAAGAACCTCTATCAGAAGCTCGGTGTTCACGGTCGTCGAGACGCGGTAAAGAAGGCGCGCGAGCTTCACCTCATTTCCCCTCCTTAGCCCCCTCTAGACAGCGGATCCCCTCCCTTTCCCCTCCCTTTTGGATGGGGCGTCCACCTTAACGGGCTCGTAGGCTGAGTTCATGGGAGGAAGGGAAATGGACAGTCTTTCCTTGATCAGGCGTCAACGATGGCTCCTCTGCGTGGCACTCATCGTGCTCATCTTCGGCGCTGGGGTTGGGTTCGCAGCCGAGCCCGAAGATGCCGACAAGGAGCAGAAGCTCGAGGAGATCATCGAGGCGCAGCAGCGGCAGCTCGATGCGCAGCAGAAGGAGCTCGAGGAGCAGAGGGAGATGTTGCAGGAGCTCCTGCTGAGGATCGAGCACGAGCCCGCGCCGACCACGGTCCCAGCTCCGGAGGCTGAGGATTCCGAGCCCAACGCACCGGTTCAAGAGGCACAGACCGAGCCTGCCTGGCCGGGCTCCATCAGCCTCTTCGACACCAAGACCCGGCTCGCTATCGGCGGCTTCGTGCAGCTCGATGTGATTCACGATACCGACGCGATCGGGGCGCCCTGCGAGTTCATCACCGCGACCATCCCGACCGATGGCGGCACTCCGGCACAGGGGGCCGACGGTCAGACCAACTTCTGCATCAACACCAGCCGCTTGACCTTCGAGTCGCGGACCCCCACCAGGTTCGGTCGGCTCACCACGTTCCTGTCGGGGGACCTTTATGGAGACGCTCTCTCAGCCTCGCCTGAGCCACGCGTGCGCCAGGCCTACGGCGAGCTCGAAGGGGCGCTCTGGGGGGGCGACCTCTTGGTGGGGCAGGCGTGGGGTACCTATGTGGACCTCGACGCCTGGCCCGACATCCTCGACTTCGAGGGGCCGGGAAGCGCCATCGCGTATCGCCAGCCGATGGTGCGCTGGTCGAAAGCGCTGGCCGATCATGTCGACCTGCGGATTGCGCTGGAGCAACCCGGCAACGGCGCCGTGCAGGATGCCGACCCGCTGACCCGCTGGCCGGACCTCGTGGGCACCTTGAAATGGTCCCACGGTGGCGGGCACTTGCGAGCGGCAGGGCTGGTGCGTGACCTTCGTGCCAGCGCAGCCGACGGTCGGCCGGCAAGCGCCACAGGATGGGGTCTCGCCGGGTCCGGCAAGGTGATCTTGCCTGCCAAGAGCAGCTTTCTCTTCGAGGCCAGTTTTGGCGAAGGCGTGGGCGGCTACTTTAACGATATCCAGACCATCGGGGTCTACGACCCTGCAACCCCGAGTCTCGAGCTCGTGCCACTGTTTGCGTACTACCTGGCCTTCGATCACAGCTGGAGCCATACGCTGAGCTCGTCGGTGCTCTACGCCGCCCTCGATTTCGACAACTTGGAGTCCCAGCCGGAGGATGAAGGGGAGAATACCGGGTACATCAGCCTCAACCTGATCTGGCGACCCATCACGGCGTTGATGTTCGGTGCCGAGTTCTTGAGTGGTGAACGAAGGGACAAGAGCGGTGCGGAGGGCACTGACAATCGATTGCAACTCAGCGGTCGGTTTTCGTTCTGACCCCTCCCTTTCCCCTCCTTTTTGGAGGGGGTATTCACCTTGGGAGGCTTGTAGCGTGAACTCAGAAAGAACAAAGGAGGAACCAACGATGTTGAAGAAAGAGTTTCTGACAAGTGTACTCACGGCGCTCGCCGTGATCGCCATGCTAGCGGCTCCTGCGTTGGCGCAGGACGCGCCGGCGAAGATCCTGATCACCAACGTCAGCATCTTCGACGGCACCTCCGAGACATTGATCACCGGCAAGGATGTTGTCCTCGCCGGCAACAAGATCGACAAGATCATCCCAGCCGGCAGCGGCGGCGCAGCCTACGACCAGGTGATCGACGGCAAGGGGGGCTACCTGAGCCCGGGCCTGATCGACATGCACTGGCACATGAGCCTGGGTGTAGGTTTTGAAGATTCGGCAAAGTTTCCCATCCAGTACGCCGCTTTCCTGATCGCCAGCGACGCCAAAGACTTCTTGATGCGTGGTTTCACCACATGTCGAGATGCCGCGGGACCCGTTTTCGGTGTCAAGCGGGCTATCGATGAAGGCCTGATTCCGGGTCCGCGAATCTACCCGTCGGGGATTGGCCTCAGCCAGTACTCCGGGCACATCGATTTCCGCAACCCCAACTATCCCCCAAAACAATATGGCGGTCCGCTGGACTCGATCGAACAGATCGGGTTCGCCTACCTCGTCAACAGCCCGGATGAAGTCAGGATGGCCGTGCGGCACAACCTCTACCTGGGCGCAACGCAGATCAAGATGGCCGCGAGTGGTTCGGTGTCCGGCGTTGCCGATCCGCTCTACGTGCTCGAGTTCACCACGGAAGAAATCGAAGCGGCGGTCCAGGCTGCGGAGGACTTCGGCGCTTACGTGCAGGTTCACGCTCACAACGCAGCTGCGATCAAGCGAGCCTTGAAAGCCGGTGTCAAGACCATCGAGCACGGCTCGTTCATCGACGACGAAGGCATGAAGATGCTGGTGGAGAAGGGTGCATACTTCACGCCGACATACGAAGTGGGACTGTCGCTGGAGAGTTCTCCAGACGCACTGATGGCCGAGAAAGCCAAGGAAGCTGACGCGGCCGTAGGCAACGCCCTGAAACTGGCGAAGAAGTACAACGCCAAGGTGTTGTTCGGGACCGACATGATCTTCTCGAAGGAGGCCCGAGCGCAGCAAGCCAAGGAGCTGACGGTCAGAAAGCCGTACTTCAGCTCTCCGGAGATCATGATCCAGGTCACGGGTAACGGCGGTGAAGCGCTGTGGAATCTGACCGGCAAGCGTAACCCTTACGGCAGAGTGGGCGTGATCGAGGAAGGTGCCATGGCCGACATCCTCATTCTGGATAAGAACTTCATGCAGGACGTCTCGGTCTTCGAAGACGCCGAGAACAATCTCAAACTCATCATGAAGGACGGCAAGGTCTACAAGAACACGCTGTAGGCAGGAATCCGTGTGTCCGGGAGCGGGCTCGGCCCGCTCCCGAGAACGATCTCAACGAGACGAAGAAAGGAAGAAATCATGAGTGTTCTAAAGAATGAACCCATCTACCCGGCCAACGAAGGGGACTACAGCAAACCCCGTCACATCATTGTCGAGGGGAGTTACGAAGAAATCGGCTTCGACCTCGGAACCCTCGCGAAGAGTGACTACGGCACCAAGCTCAGCGTCTATGACAGCCCGATCTATGCCGAAGCGCGCCGCGAGTACCTGGCCACCAACTGGCCGCAGATGCTCGAGAGAAGCAAGGGTGTTCAGCGAGCTTTCGGGCTACCGGAAAACGACGTCGTCTACGACGCGACCTGCTTGCCCTTCGACTGGTACGACGAGAAGAGAGGCGCAGACCTCGGCGCCAACACCTGCTCGGGTGTCGTTCTCCCCATTGAAAAGACCAAAGCCGGCGCCACCTACACCTCCAGGAATTTTGACCTTATGGCGATGCCGCTGTGGAGCGGGTTGCTCGGAAAGAAGCCACCCGAAGGGGCGCACAACGCTTGGTCGAGAGGCATCGTCCTGGAAACCAGACCGAAGGGTGGATTCCGGAGCATCCACGTCGGTGGACAGGAATTGCTGGCACCCTGGATCGACGCGATCAACGAGAAGGGTCTGTACGTGACGGCGTTTCACGATCCCTGGGGGGTCGGCGATGAGATCGGCTTGGCCGGCGGCCAGGCTGTCTCCGGAGTGCCGCTGACTCTGGCCTTCGCACTGTTGCTGGACACGTGCACGACTGTCGAGGAGGCCAAGAAGGTCATCCTCAAGAACCGCATCATCCAGACCATCATGCGAGCGCACATCCTGATCGCAGATGCCAGCGGCAACGCCACGGTGTTCGAGATCGACCAGCATTCGCAGGCCTATGTCTTCGCCGACCGCAAGGCCAACGAACCGCTGTTCGCAACAAACCATCCGAACACCCGGTTCCCGGAGCCGAGCACCTACCCGGACTTCGACATGACGCACGAGCACAACACCTTCACGCGCCAGTGCATCCTGAGGGACACCTACGACGCCCTCGAGCCACCCTTCAAGAAAGAGGACGCCACGGCGCTCACGGACGCGATTCACTGTGCCTTCGTCGATGACGAGCTCGCCGAAGCGGGCCCGATGGAACGAACCCTGATCAACACCACGGCCGATCTGTCGAAGCCGGAGATCAGCGTGCGTTGGTACCTCGGCGATGTGGGGCCTGTTGAGGGCACCAACCACATGGAAGATCGCATGAGCGACTACTACACCTTTGGGTTCTAATTCTGCGCCCGGACGCGGCGCCCGGAGGCAAGAAGTCCGCCCCCGGGCGCCCTCCAGCAGGGCGCTCCATGAGCTAGGCGTTCTCGCTAGCAAGGTGCGACCCCGAGAGCAGGGAGCTTCGAAATGAACTCGGATTCCAACAGCAAGAGTGCACAGTTCGCCGAAGCGGGCCGCTTCATCATCAAGCTCGGCGAGGCGGCACACGCCTACGGATCGACGGCAGCCCGGCTCGAGGCGTTCCTCTCCCGCCTGACCAAGACCCTCGGGTACCACGGCGTCTTCCGGTCCACACCGACGGATATCGTCTTCGCCTTCCAGGAGGATGAGGATCAGCCACAGCAAACTCATCTGGCGACAATGCCCGGGACCGGTCAGGAGTTGGCGAAGCTGGCCCAAGTGGGTGAGCTTGTCGATGCGGTCGAAGCCGGGACGACCTCTATCTCCGAGGCCTCGAACCGACTCGATGAGATCGACAAGCTTGCTGATCCTTGGGGCGGCGCGGCCACAGCCGTCAGTTATGCTTTGTGCGGAACCGGTATTGCCGTGCTCCTGTCGGGCAGCTGGTGGGACGTCCTTGTTTCAGCGCTTCTCAGCCTGGTCGTTTACGGCATGGTCGAGATGGCCGGTCGTTTCGGGGCGCGGACCGCTGAGTGGTTGCCGCTTTCGACCGCATTCGTCGCCGGGTTCCTGGCTGTCGCCACCAAGGTCCTGGTCCCCGAAGTCAACATCGGGCTCGTGACCCTCGCAGCGATCCTCGTACTGATTCCCGGATTCTCCATCAGTGTGGGCGTTGTCGAGCTGGTCAGTAGGCACGTGGTCTCCGGTTCGGCAAACCTCATGACCGGGCTGGTCTACCTGGCCAAGCAGTTTGCCGGAGCTTGGCTCGGAGTCGGGGTCGCGAGGCTGCTGTGGCCGATCTCTACCGCCGCGGTCGGCACGGCGGTGGACCGTCAGTGGCTCTGGCTGTTCATGCCCCTGCTGATCGCCGGTCTTTGTGTGGTCTTTCAGACATCGCGCAAGGACTTCCTGTGGGCTTTTCTCGGTGGCGCCATTGCCTATGGTGGGACCCTGCTCGGCAGTGCGATCGCGGGCGCGAACCTGGGAAACCTCTTCGGGACCATCCTGGCTGTGGCCTTCGCCAATGTCTGGGCCGCCAAGACGGGGCGCCCAACTTCCATCGTGTTGCTGCCCGCCATCATCTTGCTCGTGAGCGGCAGCATCGGCTTCCGTGGGCTGGCTTCCATGGCTACGGGTCAGACCGCGCTCGGCGAGCAACAGTTTCTCCAGATGTTCGTCGTCGCCCTGACAATCGCTGCGGGTCTGCTTGTCGGCAACACCCTTGTCCGGCCGAAGGCCACTCTGTGATGACCTCAGGACGTGGAGCGATGAAATGAAGAGCATCGAGTTCGGGGGTCCTGCCGACTATCGCATCGTGGTCAAGGGACGGTTGGCGGAGACCACGGTCGAGCGATTGGGTGACATGAAGATCGCTTCGGCCGAGGGAGAGAAGCGCGAGACGGTGACAACTCTCGTCGGTCACGTGCGAGACCAGGCCGAGCTCAGCGGCATCTTGAACACTCTCTATGAGATGCACCTGTCGGTATTGACCATAGAGGTGCAGAAGAAATGAGTAGATTCTCGATGAGTACTGCTGCATGCCCCACAGCTGCGGAGTCGGAACGAATTGACGAATCCAGGACATCGCTCGAGCGATGACGAACTGAAAGTCCGAAGGAGATCTCATGATGCAATCGAAACGGCTGACAACTCTCTTGACCCTGCTACTTGTGGCCACTCTGGGCGCCTCGATCGCCATGGCCCAGGAGGCGGCGCAAATCGACCGCACCGAGCTGCCCATCAAGGGCCCCTGGTACCCGCCCATCACGACCCTGGATGCGCGCGACGCCAAAGCACCGCCGGTGTTCGAGGTCAAAGCCCCCGAGGGGGCACCAAACGTGGTGGTCATCCTGCTCGATGACATCGGCTTCGGCGGCGCTAGCGCGTTTGGTGGCGTCATCGAGACGCCCCACATCGACAAGCTCGCCAGCCAGGGCCTGATGTACAACCAGTTTCACACCACGGCTCTCTGCTCGCCGACTCGACAGGCGCTCAAGACGGGCCGCAACCACCATTCGGCCAATCAGGCGAAGATCGCAGAGGTGGCAACCTCGTTCCCCGGCGCCACGGGCATGCTGCCCAACGACGTCGCCAGCATCGGCGAGATGGTGCGGCTCAACGGCTACAGCACGGGTGCGTTCGGCAAGTGGCACGAGACCGCGGTGTGGGAGATCAGCCCTTCGGGACCTTTCACCCGCTGGCCCAACTACCAGGGCTTCGACGAGTTCTACGGCTTCCTGGGCGGTGAGACCAACCAGTGGGTGCCAGGAGTCTTCCACAACCTGAACCGCGTCGAGACCCCGGACGATCCGGATTACCACTTCATGAACGACATGGCGACGCGCGCCATCGACTGGATGCGGTTCCAGCAGGCGCTCACCCCGGAGAAGCCTTTCTTCGTCTACTTCGCCCCGGGGGCGGTGCACGCGCCGCACCACGTGCCGAAGTCGTATATCGCCAAGCAGAAGGGCCGCTTCGACGAGGGCTGGGACGTGGTTCGCAAGCGCATCTTCGAGCAGCAGAAGAAGCTCGGCGTCATCCCGGCTCACACCAAGTTGGCGCCAAAACCCGCCGACATCAAGGACTGGAAGGATCTCTCGGCGAAAGAGCAGAAGCTCTTCGCCCGTCAGGCCGAGGTCTTTGCCGCCTACCTCGACATGGCCGATCTCGAGACCGGGCGGGTCATTCAGGCAATCGAGGACATGGGCGAGCTCGACAACACGCTCATCTTCTACATCGTCGGCGACAACGGCACCAGCGCCGAAGGCGTCATGAACGGCCTGTTCAACGAGATGACCTACTTCAACAACGAGCCCAAGGGCTCGGACATCGACTTCATGCTCGAGTACTACGACGAGTGGGGCGGTCCGACGACCTACCCGCACATGGCGGCCGGCTGGGCGGTGGCGTTCGACTCACCCTTCACCTGGACGAAGCAGGTGGCCTCCAACTACGGCGGCACCCGCAACGGCATGATCACACACTGGCCGAACCGGATCAAAGACAAGGGCGAGCTGCGCAGCCAGTGGCACCATGTCATCGACGTTGTCCCCACCATCCTCGAGGCCGTCGGCCTACCGCAGCCGCGGATCGTCAACGGCGTGCCGCAGCGTGCCATCGAGGGTGTCAGCATGGTCTACTCCTGGGACTACCCCAACGCGCCCGACCGGCACCAGATTCAATACTTCGAGATGTTCGGCAACCGGGGCATCTACTTCGACGGTTGGTTCGCCGGTACCGTGCACCTCAAGCCGTGGGGGAAGGTCGAGAACCGCTTTACCGAAGACACTTGGGAGCTGTACCACGTCAAGGAAGACTTCAGCATGTCGACCGACCTCGCGGAACAGCACCCGGAGATCCTGGCCAAGCTGCAAGAGGTCTTCATCGGCGAGGCGGTCAAGTACAAAGTGCTGCCTCTCGACGACAGGCGCCAGGAGCTGTTCAATCCCAATGTCGCCGGGCGGCCCGATCTCATGTTCGGGCGCAAGAGCCTGACCCTGTATGAAGGTATGACCGGCCTACTGGAGAACGACTTCATCAACATCAAGAACACCTCGTTCGAGATCGTTGCCGAACTCGAGGCCGGTGACACGCCTCTGAACGGCGTAATTGTCTCCCAGGGGGGGCGGTTCGGCGGCTGGAGCCTGTACGTCGAGGACGGCAAACCGATCTTCACCTACAACTACGTCGGCATCGATAGGTTCAGCGCCACCGCCGACGCGAAGCTGCCCGGGGGCAAGTCCACAGTGAAGATGGACTTCGCCTACGACGGCGGCGATCCGGGCTCGGGCGGCACCGCGACGCTGTACATCAACGGCAAGTCCGTGGGGTCGGCCCGTGTAGAGCAAACCGAGTTCTCGATCTTCTCGGCCGACGAAACGGCCAGTGTAGGCGTGGACCTCGAAACACCTGTTACGGAGGACTACACCCTCGCCAGCAGCAAGTTCACGGGAACGATCGACAAGGTGACCATCAACCTGAAGTAGAGAAGGAAGGAAGTGCCCGCCCGGTGAGCCGGGCGGGGCCCGTGTCTGAAAGCGCGTTGGGAGGGGAGGCTGCTCGAGGACGGAATCGACCTGGCCCCCGTTCCTCGACCATGCCGTGGTGTCCAGAAGGTGTCGACGAAGTCTTGAAGAGCGGCGAGTCGCCCCTCGCATGGCCGTTATCGGCCGTCGGTTTCTGGCAACCTGGCTCGGACGATCACCGCAAAACGGAGAAGATCGTCGAGATGGTTCTCTAGCACGTCCTGCACCACCGACAGATCGAGATCGCCATAGCCGTGGACGAGGATGTTCCGGAATCCAACCATGTTGCCGAGGGGAGCGGCTTCCGACTCGGTGAGCCACCCGGCCCGGAGGAGCAGATCGAAGAGCTCTCGATTGGTTCTCGGTTCGCCCAGCTTTTCGTCGGACACGATGTGGGAGGCCACGTCCTGGGCAGCCTGGATGGCGATCTGCAATGTGTGCTCGACGAATCGCTCCTCGCGAATGTCCGTGTCGATCATCTCGGGCCGTGCGAGACGCCGAAGCTCCGCGACGCAGGTCTCGATGAAGGCGAGCTTCTTGGCCAGCAGTTCCGGATCGGTCACGGCGATGTCGCCTCTCGTCCGCGATATCGGTTGAGGATCGGGAGGAGATCGAAGTACTCGTTGCGGGCACGGACCTCGAACCGGATCCGCGCCGCACGGTCACGATCCAGCAGCAGCCGGCCGTCACGCAGCACGCGGTGCACGAGATCGGGTGGCGCGTTGTTGAGCACGACGACCTGCGTTGTTCGACCCAGGGCCCGTTCGAGATCACCTTCGAGCGCGAATCGGAGATCGTTGAGCTCACCTGAAGGCGCCGTGCGCAGAAGGATGCCCACATCGACGTCGCTAGTCGATGAGTCGGCGCCCCGCGCCACGCTGCCGAACAGATAGGCGGCGAGGAGCCGATCATCTGCCGAATCCAGTACCTGCGTGGAGCGTTGCTCGAGCCGCTGCGCGTTCATGAGTCGATTATATGCGGCGCGGCCCGCCATCCAGCCTCTTATCCCCCCTATTCCCCCCCGTATGGTGCCAAAAGTCGGCCGACAGAGCTTTGCCCTACCTGCAGGTCGGCTACGCGACAGCGTTTCGCCCTGTCTGGACCCCATCTGGCCTGGGCTCGTAGTCTTCGGCGATGTCTCACTCTCTGCAGTTCCTCGTCTTCATCATGGCCGGATGGCTAAATCGTCAGCAGCAGGATCTGATCGATTACCTGCGAGAAGAGAATCGGATCCTGCGTGAGCAGCTCGGCAGCAGGGGCCTGCATCTCACGGACGAGCAGCGCCGTCGTCTTGCAGTCAAGGGCAAGGTGCTCGGTCGCCCCACTACGTCCAAGCAGATCGCGGACCTTGTCGTCAGGATGGCCGAGGAAAATCCCGGATGGGGCTACACCCGGATCCGCGGCGCTCTCGCCAACGTTGGGCACCAGATCGGCCGCAACACGGTGAAGCGGATTCTTCAGGATCACGGAATCGAGCCGGCACCGGAGCGTGACCAGCGCACACCGTGGAAGACGTTTCTGCAGGCTCACTGGGATTGGATTGCAGCGGGCGATCTGTTCACGGTGGAAGTGCTGAGCTTGGGAGGGCTCAGGCGTTATTTCGTTCTGTTCGTCATCGAGCTGAAGACCCGCCGAGTCAAGATCGCTGGCATCCACAGCCAGCCGTACGGCGAGTGGATGGAGCCGATGGCACGGAATCTGACCGACGGATTCGATGGTTTTCTCCGCCAGACGCATCACCTGATCCACGATCGGGATCCGCTCTACACGAAAGCGTTCGGCGAGATCTTGCGGGGGAGCGGAGTGGAGCCGATCAGGTTGCCGGCAAGAAGTCCGAATCTGAACGCCTATGCGGAACGATTCGTGCGTTCAATCAAAGAGGAGTGTCTGAGCCGGGTGGTGTTAATCAGCGAGCAACACTTACGCTTCATCGTCCACGATTACGTCGAGCATTGCCACCGCGAGAGGAACCATCAGGGACTCGACAACCAGCTGCTGGAACGGGCGCCACCACCCGCGAACCCGGACACAGGGGTTCACCGGCGCGAACGCATCGGTGGACTCCTCAACTACTACCATCGCGAGGCCGCATGAGCTGTGGGCCCATTATTGGCACTCTACGGGACCTGAAGACTGTTCCATGGAACCAGCGTGGGCTTCTTCAGATAGCTTATCGCCATCGTCTTGCTGCGGTATTATTGAAAACCCATGAATGAGTCAATGCTCGCCTTCGACCGTAAGAGGCTCGCCGAGCTGTGTTCGCGCCATGGAATTCGTCGACTCGCTGTTTTTGGCTCGGCAATACGCGGCGAGATGCTTCCGGACAGTGATATCGATCTACTTGTCGAGTTCATCCCGGGACGTCGCGTGGGGTTACGGTTCTTCGCGGTTCAGGAGGAGCTGTCAGATCTTGTCGGGCGGGAGGTCGACCTGAATACACCTGCCTTTCTCAGCCCGCACTTCCGCGATCGTGTAACTGCCGAGGCAATTCCCATCTATGAGGCCGCCTGAAGACGAAGTCTTGCTGCGTGACATGCTCGACTACGCGCGCCGAGCAGTCGAAGCAGTAAGAGGGAGGGACCGATCGGAACTGGATTCGGATCTCACTCTAGCTGCAGCTCTGGAGCGCTTCATCGAAGTCATTGGCGAAGCTGCGAGAAAAGTCTCGCCATCGACCCGAGCTGGAGCAGCGGAGATCCCATGGAAGGAGATCATCGGGATGAGGAATCGACTGGTCCACGGCTACGCGGCGGTGGATCATGACATCGTCTGGGATGTCGTTACGGCCGACCTGAGCGAGATGATCAATGCACTCGAGGGACTTCTCCCTGAGTGATTTTCCTAGCAAATCTCTGTCGCGTGCGATCCCTGGGCTTGGTCTACTATTCCCAGAACTCCACGGGGGTCAGGTTTTGGGGGCTCGGAGTGCTGGGTCGACCCGCCACAGCCGGTGATCTCACATCTCCGAATCGTCAGGGATGAGCGCCAACGCGTCGGCCTCCGCCCGCCGTGCTGCGGTCGTCATGGGCTCGGTGTCGAACTCCTCCGTGATGACCCCGTCCTCGACGGTCACCCAGGCGACCTTGCCGTCGTCCTTGAGGATCACTTGCCAGCTGTTGCCCGCGGCGATGTCGTTCTCGATGCTTTCGGCCACCGCCCTGCCCAAGGCCTCACTTTCGACCAGCAGCCCCATCTCGGTGTTGAGGTCGACCGAGCGGGGATCCAGGTTGAACGAGCCGACAAAGACGACCTTGCGGTCGAAGACCATGGTCTTGGCGTGCAGTCCGAAGAAGGTCTCGTGCTCCGCCAGCTCCTCCGCCGTGAACTGCGCTCGCTCCGTCTTCGCGTCCGGTCGCATCTCATACACCGCAGCGCCACCCTCGAGCATCCTCTTGCGTTGCTTGCGATAAGAGACGAACGACGACAGGTGATTGTTCGCGGCCATCGAGTTGGTGGCGAGCTTGACGTTTACACCTTGCTGGATCAGCGTCTCCAACCCGACGGCGCCGTCGTCCTCCAGGATGAGATAGGCACTTTGGATGAGGGCCTCGTCCTTGGCTTCGGCCGCGGCGCGACCGATCGTCACGCCCGTGCGATCGAGCTCCGCATGGGTCTGCGTCTGGCCGTCCTTGTCCGGCACTTCGTCAATGAGCAACGTGCCCTTACCCCAGAGCAGGTGCTCTGCGAGCGCGGACATCTCGGCCTCGATCAGTTTGGGATCGTCGTAGAAGCCTGTCGGGTAGTTGGTGGGATCCGCCGCGAAAGCGTCGAGAGCGGTCTTGTTGGCCGCGGCCTCATCGGCGCTCGGCACATGCGTGACCACATCCTCAATCGGCACGGCCCAGTCGCTGTTCCAGTACATGTCGAAGGCCGCGCCGGAGGTGCCCACCACCGGCCCGAGAGCCAGCAGGTCGCGGCTGCGAAAGACAAACTCGCCCGGGTACTCGAAGTACTCACTGCCGATGTTGCGACCGCCGATGACCTCCACACTGCCGTCGACCAGATAGATCTTGTTGTGCATGCGCCGGTCGATGACCTTCATGTGCGCCGCGTAGTCGACCCACCTGAGGAGCGACTTGCGCTTGGGCCCAAACGGCTTGTACAAACGGACCTCGACATTGGGATGGGCACCGAACAACGCCAGGTACTCGGGGTCTGACTCCGTCATCGAATCGTCGATCAAGACCCGCACCCGGAGACCCCGCTCCGCGGCGGCCAGCAGCCTCTGCATCAGGACCTTGCCGGATGCGTCGTTCTTCCACAGGAAGTACATGGCATCGATGCTCTTCTCGGCGGCATCCGCGAGGATCAGACGCCAAGACAAGGCATCCCGCCCCCGGTCGAGTAGGAGAAAGCCCGAATCTCCACCATGGTCTGCCGCGATCGATGCGGCGGTCTGTCCCAGATAGGTCGTCTCGGGCTCGTCGAACGCCCAGGACTCGGTCTTGTCCGTCGTGCTCGACTTGATCATCTCGCTCTCCTTGCCGGAGCATGAGGCCATCGCAACTGCGAAGAGGGAGAGGCCCAGTACCTAGGCCGTCTTTTTATCCCAGTGACTCGTCGTCTTCATGTCGATCCCCCGTTCAATCGTGTGATCCGACCTTTCTATCAGGTTGGAGTGGGGAAAGCTTGCCAAAAGACGACAACAATGGTGGATCTTGTTCCCTCGAGTTGCGAAGGGTCGGCCCCGAGCCTAGCAGTACAGTCGGGGCGCAACGTGGGGCGGAGAGGGGTAGAGGCGCAGTCCGGTTCCGGTCTGCCGAATGCGGATGGCCGGATAGACCTGAAGGACAGATCTGACGTGTTTCAAGACCTTGCGCTGGAAATCCCGAGGGGCCGTGGATAGTCGGCTCCAAACTGTGCCTGAGGACTCCACCACGGGATCAGTGTGGGTTTCTTGAGATAGCCCATGCGGTAAGTGAGCCACACGTAGAATCTCATTGTCCATGGCGTGCGCTTGAAGAGGTGATTAGCACGCAGTTCAATTGAAATGCCACCTACAGCAATGGTGCAATTTTGGTTCACTCACGAACGAGATTCGGCAGTTCTGCATCTTACTGCCGAATCTGCCTACAACTGTTGCGGCCGATGGGTAAGCCTCTTCGATTCAGGGTGTCAACGGTGTAACTTCAACGGGCAGAAGCACTTACGCGAGAGCCCCCAATCCCTCGTAAAATCCTCCGCCTTAGGGCTTCCGGGTTCGAGTCCCGCCTCCGGCACCAAGTTAACTGCAACAAATAAAGAGACTTATAGAGGTCAAGGCCCGGTGGGTCCGGGCGCCATTTGAGGCGAGGGTAACAATTTTGGTTACATCGGGCCCGAGGAGATTGTCGGTTGGAAGCGGTTTCGCAACCTCAAACTGGGCTCGTTTCGCGGGGGTAGGTCTGGAAGACAGCGCCAGCGCAAAGACCACTGTCTGCAGGTCGGATGAGAAAACGACAGGGACAGGCGATGCTGTCAGCCGTTCACTCCCGGAATTCTGCAACATGGTCACACGGACAAACTACAGGGATGCTAGAATTTTGCCGTGAGTCAGACCATTAGAAGCACGCCCGTTCAGACCAAAGATGAGATTCTCATGCGGCTACAGGACCATGAAGCGCAATTGAGGAAACTCGGTGTGCGGCGGATGGGCTTGTTCGGCTCTTTCGTCCGGGGTCAACAAGCTCCAGACAGCGACGTGGATGTTCTTCTGGAGTTTGAGCCCGGCGAGAAGACCTTCGATAACTTCATGCAAATTTCCTTCCTTCTCGAAGAGATATTGCGGCGACCGGTCGAACTTGTTACTACCGAAGCCCTGAGCCCCTATCTGGGCCCTCACATTCTCAACGAGGCCGAGGATGTCCTTGCCGCTGCGTGAATACCTGCAGCATATTCTCGATGAAGCCGACTATCTGATCGAGCACTCGCGGGAACTCGACCGTGACAACTTCCTGAGAGATGAGACGCTCAGGCGAGCTTTCGTCAGGAGTCTCGAGATCATCGGGGAGGCTTCGAAGAAGATCCCTCCAGAGACTGCCGCGATGTACCCAGAGGTCGAATGGCGCAGTATGGCCGGAATGCGGGACCGGCTCATCCACGGCTACTTCGGTGTCGACTACGACCTCGTGTGGGATGTGGTGAGGGCAAAAATACCTCCGCTCTCGTTGAGAATTCGTCAGTTGCTCGAGAAGTTAGAGTAATTCGATCCCGTGTTGCCGGGGTGAGAGAAGCAAATTCGTTCATGGGCCAGGAGGGTAGTCAGTACGGGCGAGGTCTGAGCCGAGCAAGACTTGTCTGATCCGCAGTGAGGCGCGCTGACTTCACCCAAGACTATCTGAAGGATCGGGCCTGAACGTGGGGTTGGGAGGGGTAGAGACGCAGGCCGGTGTCAACTTGGCCGATGCGAACGGCGGGGTAGATGCGAAGAACAGCTTGGAGATATGCCAAGGTGTTGCGCCGGAAGTCCCGCAGTCGGGCATAGGAGGCCCCGAATTGGGCCTGGAGGCCTTCCGATGGGACAAGCGTCGGTTTCCTGAGATAGCTCATCCGGTAGGTAAGCTATATGTAAAGGTCGATGGCGAGAGGGGATCTTTGTAGCTGACGGACCGCTCGGAGATCGACAGGGACCGCGGAACGGGTGATCTCATGGAAGAAGTCCGAACCCAACACGACCTCGAAACGCCACGGGGGGCGTCTCTGGATAAGCTCTCGTGCCAGCCTCAAGGGCGAAGGATAGTCCGAGGTCACGAGACCGGATCCAGACAATGTCGGATGGAGACCCAGAGAGCTCTTCCAATCGAGCCGCGTTGATAGGAGTCGGCGAAGCTGATTCTCGAGCCGATGAGCCGTGCCTCGCGGCCCACTGATGGTAGACAGCCCCAGATTGCGGGCCAGGTCGTTTGGCGCGCGTCCGAGAACGATCTTGGGATTCTTGGTACGGACGGCTTCGGTGGTCAGGTAGACCAGAAGCAGCCGGGGATAGGAACCGTACGGCAAGCCGACGTGTCGGGGTGCGCTCATCCGAAGGGAATAGCGACCATTGGCCCGCTCGAATTGGTGGCTCTCGGGCCGCAACGCCGGGTGGGCTCCCTTCGGTCGCCGCCACTGCACCCCCACTCCTTCCCCTCCGTGGCCGAGTCCCAGCTCCGGCACCAGGATAAATACAACAAGAGACTAGAACCCGCAGCGTTCGGACAGACCTTTCGTCGGACCGTTCTAGGGTCCGTGGTGACAACTTCGGCAACACCGGACCACCTAGGAGGACCGCGGTCGACAGCAGCCCGCTGCGAAGACTGAGGTCACACGACTAGCTAGCGCAAGTCGAGGCCATGGTTGGCTACGAGATCGTCGTCTAGCGGCTCGCGGTAGGGTGTGACCGCCTCGCGGTCGCTGGAGATTGCTTCTTCGGCTTTGTTGGTCTCGCCGATACAGCCGGGAAGGCTGGGTCAGTACGAGTACATGGCTGAGAACTGCACCCGCTGGGCGTCTCCTTCTTCCCCGTCCGTGTTGACCCGCCGACCGCTCATGAGTTCGATGCCCACAAGGAACTC
>Ga0316192_10000317_pt1 | contig 34545 bp, 33 predicted proteins | sample MerIslwburrow_MG_FD_204931 | JGI IMG/M metagenome (GOLD analysis project Ga0316192, IMG submission 204931) | Coastal sediment microbial communities from Maine, United States - Merrow Island worm burrow | ecosystem: Environmental > Aquatic > Marine > Coastal > Sediment | place: USA: Maine...
GGAGCTGCTCCTAGTACGAGAGGACCGGAGTGGACGTTCCTCTGGTGTTCCGGTTGTCACGCCAGTGGCATTGCCGGGTAGCTATGAACGGACGGGATAACCGCTGAAAGCATCTAAGCGGGAAGCCTCCCTCAAGATTAGATCTCACTGGGAACTTGATTCCCCTGAAGGGCCGTCGAAGACTACGACGTTGATAGGCTGGGTGTGGAAGCGCAGTAATGCGTGAAGCTAACCAGTACTAATTGCCCGTGAGGCTTGACCATATAACACCCAAGCAGTTGGTGTTACTGGTTTAAGCAGGCAACATACTTGCCAATACAACTTCTCGAACATGGTTCAATGGGGTCAGACCCCATTGAACCGAACAGTTTGCCTGGCGGCATTAGCAAGTGGGAACCACCCGATCCCATCTCGAACTCGGAAGTGAAACTGCTTAGCGCCGATGATAGTGTGGGAGGTCCCATGTGAAAGTAGGTCACTGCCAGGCTTTTAATACAAACCTCCAGCATCTTATGATGCTGGAGGTTTTTTTATGCCCGGGTATTTTTTTGCTTGAATTTTGGTAAATTGATCACTTCATGAATCAGACCCCGAAAGAAATTCTTCAGGCAGTATTTGGCTACAGTGATTTTCGCCCCCACCAGCGAGAGATTATTGAAGATGTAATCTCGCAGCGGGATGTCTTTGTGCTGATGCCTACCGGAGGGGGGAAATCCCTCTGTTATCAGATTCCGGCCCTGTTCCTTCCTGGGACTGCGATCATTGTTTCTCCGTTAATTTCTCTGATGAAAGATCAGGTTGACGCCCTGCGAGCCAACGGAGTGCAAGTGGGTTGTTACAACTCATCATTAGGCGAAGCCGCGTCTCGACAAATATTGGCACAGTTTCATGCGGGAGAGCTTGATCTACTCTATGTCGCTCCTGAGCGGGTGATGTCAGCAAGTTTTCTGGCGCGGCTGCAAGAGATTCGAATCTCCCTCTTTGCAGTTGATGAAGCGCACTGTGTCTCCCAGTGGGGGCATGACTTTCGTCCGGAATATGTACGGCTAGGAGAGCTGCGAGAGCGGTTTCCGGAGATTCCGGTGGTGGCACTCACCGCTACGGCAGATCCCCAGACCCGCAAGGATATTATTCATCGCCTGAGGCTGCAGAGCCCCAGTGTGCATGTCACTGGATTTGATCGTCCCAATATTCGTTACGGCGCGCTGGAAAAGAGCAAACCGTTCGATCAGTTGAAGGTATTCCTCAACCAGTTCAATGGTGATTCGGGCATTGTCTATGCGTTGAGTCGAAAACGGGTGGAGGAGGTTGCTGCCAAGCTGCAGCTGGCGGGGTTTCGCGCACTTCCTTACCATGCGGGACTCCCTGCTGAGCAACGGCAGGAGACGCATGAGAAATTCATGCACGATGAGGTGGATGTGGTGGTGGCCACTGTGGCCTTTGGAATGGGGATAGACAAACCCGATGTCCGTTTTGTGGTCCACTATGATCTGCCCAAGAATATAGAGAGCTACTACCAGGAGACCGGCCGGGCCGGACGTGATGGATTACCCGCTGAGGCGTTGCTGTTATTCGGTACTCAGGACATGGTGATGGCGCGCCGCCTGGTGGAGAACAGTGAGGATGAGGAGCAGCGGCGGATTGGGACGCATAAGCTCAACAGCATGGTGGCATTTTCCGAGGCGCTTACCTGTCGGCGCCGGGTGCTGCTGAATTACTTTGGTGAAGAACTCAGGGAGGACTGTGGAAATTGTGATATCTGTTCCTCGCCTCCCGAGTGTTATGACGCTACCGTGGATGCGCAAAAGGCACTCTCCTGCGTCTATCGAGTGGGGCAGCATTTTGGAATGCGTCACGTGATCGATGTCTTGCGGGGGGCGGACAATGAAAGGATTCGAACCCGCCACCACAATGAGTTGAGTACCTACGGGATTGGTAGCGAACGCAGTGATACAGAGTGGACCAGCCTGATCCGCCAGTTGATACATCGTGGCTATATGACTCAGGATATTGCCAATTATTCAGTATTAAAATTGACCACAGAGGCCCGCCCCCTGTTAAAAGGGGAAATACAGCTGGAATTGGCAAAACCGAGGTTGCGGGAGCGGGGTAAGAAAAAACGGAAATTGGCTGCTGCCGTTGAAGGGCGGGATGAACTGCTGTTTGAGTTGTTGCGTGAGTTGCGAAAAGATCTGGCCACGGAGGAGGGGATTGCTCCATTTATGGTGTTTGGTGATGCGTCACTCACCCAAATGGCGATTCTGTTGCCGTCTACGCGAGCCGAATTTCTGGATGTCAACGGGGTCGGTGAGAAGAAGCTGGAGAAATATGGCGAAGTGTTTCTAAAAGAGATCGCGAATTATCGGGCTGAAACTGCATAATTATTCAAGGCTCTCCCGGGCGACCTCTCTGACGTTTTCATCCTCGTCTTTGAGCAAGGGTTTGATATAGGCGGTGGCTGCCGGGTCGCCGGAGAGTGCCAGGTAGTGACAGGCATCTCCCCTAATGCGGGCATCTTCATGCCGGGTCAATTCACCCAGTCGATTAACAATCGAGCTGAGTGTTTCTGTTCCTTGTAAATCTTCCATAATCGCACTGATGCCAATGCGGATGTTCAGTCCTGTATCAGGATCTGTAAACAATTCCAGCAAGGCATCCATCAACGCGGGTTCCGACTTGATGCGTTCCAGTGGCTTGCTGATGTTGCCGCTGGACAGCAGTTCATCCAGCCAATCGGTCATGCCTGTATTGGCGGTCGCCTTGACGGCCCATTCACGGAGTTCTTTTTCAGATCGCAATCCTTCCAGTTCGAACGGTCCAATACGCACCCAGGGTACGGTACGCACACCCAGTTCACGTGCGATGTCACCACGTTGTTCAATATTGACAATCTTAAGGCTGCCCAGGGTGCCAGCCTTGACCAGGTTTGCGAGACCCTGCAGTACGGTCGGACAGTGCGGGCAGTGGGTGCCGAGTAAAAACAGCGCGTCCGGTGGTGTATTTGCAGTAGGTTCGTTCATGGGTTCTTCCCTGTTAAAGGACTGACGTTATAATGGTTTCATAGTAGGGCTAACGCATCGGGGTGACAATGTTTCCGGTATGTTGGATATCAACGGCATGATTCATTCTGAATAAGGGGTGCACCACCATGTTTGGAGCAGGGCGTATGACAACCTTCCCATCCCCGTCAGAGGCATTGCCGGGCCGCGACGAAAAGATGCAAGTACCGGATAAACACTTTGTCACCGGCAATCCGCTGCAGGCACCGTTCCCGGAGCGGATGGAGATGGCACTGTTCGGGCTGGGTTGTTTCTGGGGAGCAGAGCGTAAGTTCTGGGAGCTGGAGGGTGTGTACAGCACAGCAGTGGGTTATGCGGCTGGTATAACACCCAACCCTGATTATAAAGAGGTGTGCTCGGGCATGACCGGTCATAATGAGGTGGTACGGGTAATCTATGATCCGGCCATTGTCAGCTACGATGATTTATTGGAGGTCTTCTGGGAAGCGCACGATCCGACGCAGGGTATGCAACAGGGTAATGATGTCGGCACCCAGTATCGTTCCGGTATTTATGTGTATAACGAGTCACAACTGGCCGCTGCCAGGGTTTCATGGGACCATTATCAGATACGTCTGGCAGAAAACCATGCTGGAGAAATCACCACTGAAATCCTCAAGGCGCCGGATTTTTATTATGCGGAAGATTATCACCAGCAGTATCTAGCAAAGAACCCGGGTGGTTATTGCGGACTGGGTGGCACTGGTGTGAGTTATGACTGATTTATTGGGGTGACGTCTCGACTGGCATACCTGACTTGTTCCATTCTTTCATATGTCCTTGCAGGTAGCGTACCTGGGTGAAACCTTCCCGTATCAGCGCTGCTTTGCCAATACCGGCACGTGGCCCGTGTGCGCAGTAAACAATGACCAATTCATCTTTGGGTGCGTCAATCTCGTCGGCGCGGGCGTAAGCAAGCCAGAATGGCAGGTGGATGGCACCGGGCACATGAGCGGCTTTATATTCCCTGCTTGAGCGTACATCCACGATGAGAGGTGCATGATCGGAAATGATCAGTGTATTCAGTTCGGCTGCGGTGATGTGGGTCGGGTGTTCACTGCTGGCTGCCAGGATCCGGGACGGGACTGTTCCGGATGCTGACAGGATCGTTAACATGGTTGCTGTGATTAATCTGCGCGTCTGCATATCACGATATTAACGGATTTCCAGCCGGGTTACTGCGGGAGGGGCTACTAATCCATAAAGGGAAAAACATGGCTTTTCAGCTGCAGGGTATCAACGGTGACCAGGCGCGGCTGAGACAGCCCGCGCAACATCGGTGATGTTATATAACTCAATGTAAATAAAGATAATAAATAATTGCTATGCTAAGATTGCTGTTCTGCCTGAGATTATGTTTGCGCTGTAAATAGAGTGCCAAAAAAGGGAGGAGGCAAAACGGAATCATGCTCATTTGTTGCCACCCTCTTTTGTGCTCTCATTTACGGTATTTCAAAATAGAGCAAATCGTGCATGTTTGTTGAGCTTTTACGATGCCGCTGCGCCGCCGTTTGTTAAACCTGCTGTCAGATGGTGAATTTCACTCCGGTGAGGCGCTCGGTGTATCACTGGGTGTGAGCCGTATGGCGGTCTGGAAACATCTCAAGGCATTGCGTCAAATGGGTGTCGATTTTACGGTGGTACGTGGCAAGGGTTATTGCCTGCCGTCATCCCTTGAACTGCTGGATTGTGACAGGATTCTTTCCGCGGCGACGCCCGCGAGCGCGGCAGGCATTGATGGCATAGAAGTCTTTCTGGAAGTTGATTCAACCAATAACTGGTTACGTGAGCAGGCGCTGAACGGTGCCCCGTCCGGGACGGTGTGTGTTGCGGAAATGCAGCTAGCCGGGCGGGGAAGGCGTGGGCGTACCTGGGTATCACCCTTTGCGGCCAACCTTTATCTGTCGCTGTTGTGGCGATCTGCAACCGGGGCGACAGCACTGGGTGGCCTCAGCCTCGTTACCGGGATTGCCCTGTTGCGTGCCTTGCGCAGCTACGGCATTGAAGGAGCAGGATTGAAGTGGCCCAACGATATCCTTGCCGGTGACGCCAAACTGGCCGGTGTTCTGATCGATGTGGTCGGCGAATCGAGCGGACCCTGCATAGTAATCGTTGGCATCGGTGTTAACGTGTGTATGTCACCTGGTGAAGCAGCGACAATTGATCAACGATGGACAGATTTGCATCATCTGTCAGGTGGTAACAGTCTTTCACGGAACGTATTGGCGGCACGGATACTGGATGAATTGATGCCTGTCATTGAAACCTTTGATGCTGAAGGACTGCAGCCTTTCCTTGATGAATGGCGGCAATCTGACGTTCTCAGGGGGCGCAAGGTCGGCCTGACGCTGCCAAATGAATACATTACCGGCACGGCCTGTGGTATTGATGAGGTCGGGGCATTACTGGTCGAGACGGTCCATGGGCGCAGGCGTTTTCTGTCAGGCGATGTCAGTGTGCGGGTGGCATAATGATGCTGCTTGTTGATGTCGGGAATACAGCGGTTAAATGGGGACTTTACGAGGCCGGTGAGTTTATCGCTGCAGACCGAATTGTGCACCGGGATTACAATCTTGGCGAACAATTGACCCGCTACTGGGCGTCATTGCAACCGCCTGATGAAGTGTTTATTGCCAATGTCGCCGGGGAGCAGCTGGCCAATGCCCTTTCTGCCTGGACCCGGCAGCAGTGGTCGTTAACCCCTCGATTCGCCAGCACCACCGATGTGGCCTGCGGGGTAACGAATGCCTATCCGGTTGCGGCAGATCTGGGTGTTGATCGCTGGGCTGCATTAATCGGTGCACATCATCACACCCGGAATGCGGTCTGTATTGTCGATTGTGGTACGGCGATTACCGTGGACGTGCTGGCAGCCGATGGCCACCACCAGGGTGGGCTGATTATTCCGGGTATCGAATTGCTGAAACAGGTGGTACGGGAAGACACCGCCGGGGTGAGGCCGGCGGCAGACATGTGGGCGACCACCCTGTTTGCCAACAGTACCGGTGCGGGTGTCCATAGTGGCGCCGTGTATTTGGCGGTGGCGGCGATTGATCGCGTCATCAGTGATGTCGCTGCCACGCAGGATCTTGATTTCGAAGTTGTTATTACCGGTGGCGATGCTGGCTTGATGCTGCCATTATTGGTCTGTCCCGCATCCCATGATTCCACGCTGGTCCTGAAGGGGCTGGCAATACTTGCCGGAGCACATTTATGCGACACCTGGTCTATCTGTTACTGGTAGCAAATCTCGTTTATCTCGGCTGGAATGTCTTTGCGTCCAGTTCCGCTCCCGAGCAGGTACGCCAACTGCCACCGCTACCCGCATTGGATAGCCCCCTGGTGACCTTGCAGGAGCGGGAGGCGAAAACGGACAGTGCGGATGAGATCCCCAGAATTAAAGCGCTGACAGTGGAGCCGCTACCCGCATTGGAGAGCCCCCTGGTGAGCTTGGAGGAGCGGGAGGTGGACATGGACATGGATACGGGCAGTGCGGATGAGGTCTCCAGTATTGAAGTGCTGACAGTGGAGCCGCTACCCGCATTGGAGAGCCCCCTGGTGACCTTGCCGGAGTGGGAGGCGGAAACGGATGCGAATACGGACAGTGCGGACGAGGTCTCCATTCTTGAAACGCTGACCGTGGAACAACTGCTACCCGCACTGGAGAGCCCTCTGGTAACTTTGCAGGAGCGGGAGGTGGAAACGGGTGCGGATACGGACAGTGCGGTCGAGGACTCCAGTCTTGAAGCGTTGACCGTGGAGCAACCGCTATCCGCACTGGAGAGCCCTCTGGTAACTTTGCAGGAGCGGGAGGTGGAAACGAATACAGACACGGACAGTGCGGACGAGGTCTCCAGTATAGGAGCGTTGACCGTGGAGCAACCTCCCGGTGCCGGTGCTGCCATTTTGTGTCAGGCGCTTGGGCCGTTTCTGGTGGTCAGTGATATGGAGGTGGTCGAGTCCCGGCTGATCGACCTTGGTCTGCAGCCGACACAGCGTGAGCTGGAGAGAAAGGAACTGAATGGTTACTGGGTTTATCTGTCCGCAATGCCGCGAGAAGATGTCCAGTCGGTGCTGGCAATATTGGAAGAACATAAGGACAAGGAATATTACGTTGGCAAGCAGAACTTTGTTTCCCTGGGTACATTCAAGGGTATTACACGTGCCGAGCGGCGCCTGAAAGAGACCCGGAAAATGGGCCTTGATGCTACCCTGGAGAAACGATTTACCTCGCAGAGCACCTGGTGGCTGGATATTCAGAGTGACGGTGCAGCCACAGAGCAGATGAACAGAATTGTTGCCAGCCGTCCGGAGCTGCAGTTGGTTGAAAAGGCGTGTTATTGAATTGCGGCGAGCCCGTCAATTCAATAGAATAGGTCGCCTTGTCCATTACGGCCAAGATGCCGGCGTAGCTCAGCTGGTAGAGCGCTTCACTTGTAATGAAGATGTCGGGGGTTCGACTCCTCTCGCCGGCTCCATATAATTAATAACTTACAGCTCTACCGTTCTGAGTTAAGGCTAGGCTAGCGTTCTGGCTAGCATTTCAGTCTGTTTTCATTCTCTATCTCATGTTTATATCTTCCAGGCCGAGTCGAAGGAGAGGCAGATTGCCCCCGGTGGGGTAAAGCTGTAGGGCTGAGTGTATACATCTATAGTGGCCGGTGATGGTCGCGTTTAATGTCCGTTTTCACTGGTTTTTCAGATTGGCGTGGGTTGCGCTTCCTATACGCGGAGATTTAGACGGCTGGCACCCAGAATGGTGCTATACATTTAATACAGGCTTGGGTGAGTCCTGTCTTGAGGGGCTTAGTCTTGAATGCGGGCACATGTATGAGATGTCTGTGTAGTGTGTGCCGATACCTCAATAATTTCGATAAAAAACAATCCGCGTCCGATACGCAGCCGCTGGCAAGGCACCGATGAAAGCCGGATCTATTGCAGTGAGACCAGGAGCCGGTCGAGAGGCTGGACGGGGCTGTATGTGGGCGCGAGGTGCAAAAAAAACCCCGCTTGCGCGGGGTTCTCTTCAACAGCTGTTTGGTACTCTTAGGAACCAGTGACGTTTGTAGCCTGCAGACCTTTAGGGCCTTGCTCGACATCAAAGTTCACAGTCTGGCCTTCTACCAGCGTCTTGAAGCCGTCTCCACCAATAGCAGAAAAATGTACGAATACATCTTCTCCGCCGTCAGCAGGGGCGATAAAACCGAAACCTTTGGAATCGTTGAACCATTTAACAGTGCCTGTAGCCATGTTGCTTACCTCTAGTAAAAAATAAACGTGTATTCAATCGCAGATCAAGAAAGGTAATGTACAGGAGGTACAACGAGGAACTTCCAATATAACCTATTTAAAACGTGCAACTGAGATTTCTTGTCGCTACTGTGCATGGAAACACTGTCTCCGTGAACTGCAGCGGTACTGATCTTACACCAAGCGAAATAAAAATGCCTTATTTTTCAAAAATAAGACATGAGATTCTAGTCAGATTTGGGTGGTTTCAGGGAGGGCATTTCAGATAACAGTAACTGGCGCTCCTCCAGGGTCAGGTTTTCCATGCGTCGATCGCAAATTTTGCGTCTGTCAGCATCTGTCACTGCTATTTCATGGTCATCGATGGGGTGCAGGCCGGTAGTATGCGGGTGCCGTCTATCCGTTGGGTTCCTCATGATACAGCTCCTGGATGCAGCATGATTTTCATGCATACAAAGGATAGCGGCCTGTGAGAACTGTACTTAAGTCAAATTAGTGCTTAAAAATCATATGGCTGGAGTAGTTAGGACCCCGGTTGGGATGAGCGTTGCGCTTGTCGGCCCTGGGATTATTCAGCTTGTCTGTGATGCAGTTCACATTTTCAGCTCCACCGTCTTGAAATATACCGGTGGGTGCCGACAAGTCCAGAAGTCACTTAACCGGCTTCGGGGTGCCGAACTACATGATCCAGTCTTACTGCCTGCGTGCGGTCAACTCGGTTGAATTTCTTGGTATCGCAGTGCTGATCGCTGTTGTGCTGACCACGGTGGGCTTTTCGGAAAAGCTTGAACCTGACCCGTCAATTAAACAGCAAAGCCTGATTTATTCACACCTGGTGTCCGTACAAAAACCGGCACTCTCGCCATAATGTTGCTGTACATAGTCAGCCACGATCTGCTGAAAATCCGCAGCGATGCTGTCGCCTTTTAAAGTCACCGTCTTTTCACCATCCACATAGACCGGTGCCACCGGTGTTTCACCGGTACCCGGCAGGCTGATGCCGATATTGGCATGCTTGCTTTCCCCGGGACCATTGACCACACAGCCCATGACGGCGACCTTCATCTCTTCCACACCCGGATAATGCCTGCGCCACACCGGCATCTGGTCGCGCAGGTAAGCCTGAATGTCCTGCGCCAGTTGCTGGAAGTAGTGACTGGTGGTGCGCCCGCATCCCGGGCAGGCAATAACGGCCGGGGTGAAATGTCTGAGTTCCATGGCCTGCAGCAACTCCTGCGCGACAATGACTTCACGGCAGCGGTCACCGCCGGGTTCCGGTGTCAGTGAGATGCGGATGGTGTCACCGATGCCTTCCTGCAACAGCACGGACAGGGCGGCTGTTGAGGCGACGATTCCCTTTGAGCCCATGCCGGCCTCGGTGAGGCCCAGGTGCAGGGCGTAGTCACATTGTTCTGACAAGGCGCGGTAGACGGCGATCAAATCCTGCACACCACTCATCTTGGCCGACAGGATGATCTGCTTGTGTGGCATTCCCAGTGCTTCTGCCTGTGCCGCACTTTCCAGTGCAGACGTCACCATGATTTCATGCATGATGCCCGGTGCGTCTTTCGGCTCATCACGCCTGGCGTTGTCATCCATCAGCCGAGCAACCAGCGCCTGGTCGAGGCTGCCCCAGTTGACCCCGATACGTACCGGTTTCTCGTAGTGACAGGCCGTTTCGATCATATCGGCAAATTGCTCGTCCCGCTTCTTGCCACGCCCGACATTGCCGGGGTTGATGCGATACTTGGCCAGTGCCTGTGCGCAGTCCGGGTATTTCGCCAGTAGCTTGTGGCCATTGAAGTGAAAGTCACCAATCAACGGTACTGCTGCACCGGTTTGTTGCAACTGCTCGGCGATTGCGGGTACAGCACGTGCGGCGTCTTCCGAGTTGACGGTGATCCGCACCAGTTCAGAACCTGCCTGTGCCAGTTCCCGGATCTGTTGTACGGTCGCAGCGATATCGGCCGTGTCGGTGTTCGTCATGGATTGCACCACGACAGGTGCGTTCCCGCCAATGAGGATATTGCCGACCTGGGCAGTAGCAGTATGGCGGAGTGTATGGGGGGTGGGGTTCTCGAGCATGGCAGGTCTGCTAAATCAATTTCGTTTAAATATGACTGGCGCTCTATCCGTGACAGCGGGACTCCAGTTCACTGGCGCTTATGATAATCCAATTTGTAAAATGACACAGGATAACTTTATAGGGACAGGAGACGTCGCGAGATATATTTAAAATATGATATATAACAACACCATAAATAACACTTGCATCTGTAAGGCTACTGTATATACTCACAGCACCTGTATAAATAACCAGTATACCAACATGTCCAGTGATACATTAACCGCGCGGCAGGCCGAAATTCTCGGGTTGATCCGCAATTACATTGCCGAAGAAGGCTGTCCACCCACACGCGCCGAGATTGCCGCAGCACTCGGCTTCCGCTCCCCGAATGCTGCGGAGGACCATCTGCGTGCGCTGGAACGCAAGGGTGCCATTGAAATAATTTCCGGATCTGCGCGGGGAATTCGTCTCCTTGATGAAAGCGAGGATTACGGCTTGCCTGTGGTGGGTCGTGTGGCGGCGGGTGAACCGATACTGGCTGAAGAGAATATTGATGACTACTGTCAGCTTGATCCCGATACCTTTCACCCGCACGCCGATTACCTGCTGCGCGTCAAGGGTGACAGTATGCAGGATATCGGTATTCACGATGGCGACCTGCTGGCAGTGCACCGCACACCGCATGCTGAGAATGGCCAGGTTGTAGTGGCACGACTGGATGATGAAGTCACGGTTAAACGTTTCCGGCAGCGTGGCTCCATCGTGCGGCTGATAGCGGAGAATACGGCTTATGAACCGATCCGGGTTGACCTGCGCGAACAGGCGCTGGAGATTGAAGGGTTGGCAGTGGGTGTCTTGCGGAAGGATATCAAGTAAAGGAGATCATGTAATGAAAACAGTCAACAAACTGCATCAACTGAATGCCTGGGAACGGCCATTTGTCCCGGGTTCCTCGCTGCTCACGGCCACAGGTATTCCGGTGCTTGATGAAATATTGCCGTGTGGTGGCTGGCCGAAGAGCGGACTGGTTGAAATTATTCTCCCGGACGCGTACAGCGATAGCCTGTCGTTACTGATGCCGGCACTGAAACGCCTGAGTCAGCAGGGTCGATGGATTGCCATGGTGAATCCAACCTGGCCGACACGCTCCGAGCTGTTGACGGAAACCGCCATAAACCATGCCCGGATACTGCAGGTAAACCCGCACCCTGGCCGCAGTGCCCTGTGGACAGCCGAATCCATGCTGTACTCCGGTGACTGCAGCGTTGTCATGGCTTGGCCCAACTGCCGTACCGAATTGATGGGTAAACGCTTGCAAAAAGCCGCCGCCCACGGCAAGGCACTCGGGATCCTGTTTAGCTATGAAAGTGTTGAAACACAACCCTCGGGCGTTGATACGCGTCTTAAACTGGAAGTTGATGGCGAGGGCAGTGCGGTGTATCTGTTAAATAGCCGGGGTGAAGCGTTGGCGGGGGCGGCGTGGCAAGGCTAGCCAGCCTTGCCGTCACGGATTGCTCTTTTGTAGTCCTGGTACAGGGTGATCATGCGCCTCCAGAGGGGGCCCGGGACGCCACCACTGATGACGGTGTCATCAAGCCGGGTGACGGGTGAAATCTCGCGGGTTGAGCTGGTCAGCCAGACCTCGTCGGCGCTGAATAACGCTTCCTCCGTAATGTCGGCTTCACGGAACGGGATGGCGTGGTTGGCGGCAAGTTCGATGATAAGGTCGCGGGTGATACCGGGTAGCAGGGCAGGGCCGTTGGGTGGGGTAATCAACAAGCCGTTCCTGACAATGAAAAGGTTACTGGCGGCACCTTCAATGGCAAATCCGTCTTTTATCAGGATGGCCTCGGCACAATCACCATCAATCGCCTGCTGGCGTAACATGACGTTGGGCAGCAGGGTAATGGCCTTGATGTTGCAAAGTTTCCAGCGGATATCCGGCAGGGTGATGACAGATGTGCCTGTTACGGTGTCAATATCTACAGAGGCGGCCATCGCAGTGCTCATGGCGAACAGCGTCGGCGTTATGTTCTCCGGGAAGGCATGATCACGCTTGTCTGCCACTCCCCGTGTCACCTGTAAATAGATGGCCTGGTCACCGCCTGCATTGCGGTCGACCAGGTCGGTCAACATGGTTTCCCATGCATCTATGGATAACGGGTTTGCGATGCGCACGGCATTCAGGCTGTTGTGCAGGCGTTTGAGATGATGCGCCAGCCGGAATAGCCTGCCACCGTATACGGGAATTACTTCGTAAACACCGTCTCCAAACAGAAAGCCCCTGTCCATGACCGACACCTTCGTGTTTGCCAATGGCAGGAACTCGCCATTCAGGTAGGCTGTTGACATGACAGCTTGTGCGAGCCCTTATTCAAAATACAGCAGGCCTTCATCCGTAATGCGCTGCCAGAATGAGCCTTCGCCTATCGCCTGCAAGCTGACCAGTGGCTGCTCGGCGACCACTTGATCTTCCAGTTCAACCAGTACCGTACCCAGTGCCTGTCCTGCGGTGACCGGCGCCATGATGCGATGGTCAATATTCATGGAGGCACCCAGCGAGTTGTACTGTCCCCTCGGGATGGTGACAAACAATGCATGATCAAGCCCCAGGGCTATTGTATCGCTGCTGCCTTTCCAGATGCGGGAAGTAGTCAGTTGGGTGCCTGCATCGTAGAGCTTGTGGGTTTCAAAGAAGCGGAAGCCGTAATTAAGGAGGGCCTGGCTGGCATCGGCACGTGCGTTGGCGCTGCTGGTGCCAAGTACCACGGTAATCAGGCGCATGTCCTCTTTTTTTGCGGACGTCACCAGGCAGTAGCCGGCTGATTCCGTATAGCCGGTTTTCAATCCGTCGACGCTTGGGTCACGCCACAGCAGTTTGTTGCGGTTGTGCTGGGTAATATCGTTAAAGGTGAATTCCTTCTGTGAGTACCACTTGTAATACGCCGGGTATTGTTTGATCAGCAATGAGGCCAGCCTGGCAATGTCCCTGGCGGTCATATAGTGATTTTCGTCCGGCAGGCCCGTTGAATTAATGAAGTGGCTGCCGGTCAGGCCGATTTCCTCGGCGTGCTTGTTCATCGCATCCGCAAAGGAGTCTTCACTGCCGGCGACGTACTCGGCCAGAGCCACTGTTGCGTCATTACCTGACTGTATGATCATGCCTTGCAGCAGGTCTTCAACCGTAACCTGTTTACCGACTTCAACGAACATGCGTGAGCCAGGCGTACGCCATGCCTTTTCGCTGATGGTGACTATATCGGAGAGGGAGATATTGTTTGACTGCAGTTCACTGAAGATCACGTAGGCGGTCATCAATTTGGTGATGCTGGCCGGATCCACGGAAACATCTGAATCTTTCTCCGCGAGCACGTTGCCACTTCCATAGTCCTGGATGATGAATGACTTGGCACCCGTGGAAGGTGGCTTCGGGATGGGCAGCGCCGCCTGGAGGATGTTGGCGGCGAACAGCTGAAATGACAAAAATAATATTAATAACAGATGCTTATGCATATATTACCTGTATAGAGAGAGACATTAAAACTGCACGCATTGTCCGCATGTGAGCGCTATATTGCAATGCCTACTGGACTATCGAGTGGCTATTATTAACACCCAATGTCCTGAGTTCCTGTGTGACCTGGTTGGCTTCCATGTGACTTGCCAATGGCCCGATCTGAACCTTGAACAGGGTCCCCGCGTCGTTTGTTGCCTCGACGACTCTGACATCGCCGATGTTTTGTGACAGCAGATCATTCTGCAGTCGTTCCGCATTGCCGCGATTCGAAAAGGCGCCGACCTGCAGGTATAAAATTTCGTCTTGCTGTACTTGAGCGGTTGGCGTTGCAACGAGTGTCTTTGCAGCATCCATCGTCTCCGGGTCAATCGCGCGTACCTCAACCCGTCCAGTACCCGTTGGCAGGATGTCGAGCCGGGCCGCCGCTGCATAGGAGAGGTCAATCAGTCGATCATCATGGAAGGGGCCACGGTCGTTAACCTTGACGATAGCCGAGCGACCGTTACTCATATTAGTCACTTCAACATAGGTCGGCAGCGGCAGGGTCTTGTGGGCGGCCGTCATGGCATACAGATCATAAGGTTCACCGCTGGAGGTGCGCTTGCCATGAAATTTGGTGCCATACCAGGAGGCAGTGCCCCGTTTCTTGTAACCCCTGCTTGTTGGCAGGGGGTAGTAGGTCTTGCCGTAGACCTTGTAGGAGTCCGGGTTGCCATAGCGGCTCAAGGGCTCGGCGCGCGGTACGGCATCGGGTGTATTCGAGGCATCCTGTGGATCGAGTGGTGCACGGTCTGCTTCCACCTTGGTCTCCAGGCTAGAACAGGCCGAGAGGCAGACGCCAATCAACAGTCCGGCAGCCAGCCGGTTCGTTCTTGTGGCGGGAGACAGCTTATTCATCATCTTGCGGGCTTTGCTCATAGGTCTCACGAATTTCCTCGCTCAGCTGGTACACCGCCATGGCATAGAGCGGGCTGTGGTTGTAGCGGGTAATGGTGTAGAAGTTATTAAATCCGAGCCAGTATTCCGGCCCGTCTTTCTGTTCAAAACTCAGTAACGCCGCGACCAGGTCATCGGGCATCGGCTTGAGTGGTGTGATGCCGTCGTGACGCATGGCATCGAGCACGGTGTTGGGCTTGTAACCCAGGTCCAGGAGGGCGGGGTAGTCGTCACCTGTGACATTGGCGCGAACGGCCACGGGAGTACCGGCCTTCCAGTCGTGTTGCTTGAAATAATTGGCCACACTGCCAATGATGTCCATCTTGCTGTTCCACAGGTCACGTTTGCCATCACCATCAAAATCAACGGCATAGGCGCGGTAACTGCTGGGAATGAACTGACCGTAGCCCATTGCGCCGGCATAGGAACCGGTCGTGTCCACGATGTCGATGTCTTCTTCACGTGCGAGTATCAGGTACTGCTCCAGCTCGGCCGTGAAGAATTCACTGCGTGGTGGGTAGTCAAATGCCAGTGTGGAGAGCGCATCCAGTACCCGGTGCCGTCCGGTATTGCTGCCATAACGGGTCTCGACGCCAATGATGGCAACGATGACCTGTGGATCCACGCCGAAGGCTGTTTCAGCCTTGGCCAGGGTCTCCGCATTTTCCTTCCAGAAGTCGGTGCCACCTTCGATGCGTGCGGGCGTCAGGAATATTTTTCTGTACTCATGCCATTGCAGCCGCTTCTCGGCCGGTTTGCGCATTAGCTCCAGAATATCTTCGCGTCGCTTCGCCTCATTAAAAACAGTAACGAGTTCTGCACGCGTGAAACCGTGTTTGTCGACCATCATGTCAATGAAGGCCTGTACCTGTGGCTGGTCATTGTAGTTGCCCGCAAGGGCAGACAGTGGACTGATTGCCGCTGCGACCAGCAGTAGTGATGAAAAAAAGCCTGCTTTCAAAGCCTGTAGCAGCATTAACTGTTTCCTTTGGATGGTAGTACGGTGTGCATTCTAACTCAGGTCGCTAGTAATTTACGATGCGTTTGTATCGACATCAGAATGCCAAAGCCGGCCATCAATGTAACAATGGAAGTGCCACCGTAACTGATTATGGGCAATGGCAGGCCGACCACCGGTAACAGCCCGGTGACCATGCCGGTGTTGACAATAAAGTAGACAAAGAATGTCATAGACAGGCTGCCGGCCAGCAGGCGCGTATAGGTATCCTGGGCCTGAATGGTAATCATGATGCCGCGCACCACGATGATCATATACAGTGCAAACAGAGTCAGGATGCCGAAAAACCCGAATTCTTCGCCGAGTACGGCAAAGATGAAATCAGTGGAACGTTCCGGAAGAAAATTCAGTTGTGACTGTGTACCGTTCATCCAGCCCTTGCCCAGCAGGCCCCCCGAGCCGATAGCAATCTTGGACTGGATAATGTGATAGCCGGAACCCAGCGGGTCGCTTTCGGGATGCAGAAACGTAATCACACGCTGGCGCTGGTAATCATGCATAAAGTGCCAGAGTGCCGGTGCCGCCGCGGCCAGCAGCACGGTGAAGAACGCCAGCAGACGCCACTGCAGGCCGGCGAGGAACAACACAAAGAATCCGGAGCTGGCGATGAGCAGGGCCGTGCCGAGGTCCGGTTGTTTGGCGATCATCAACATCGGTACCGCGATGAGTGTTGCCGATGCCAGTAACTGCCAGCGTTTCGGCGGCAGACGGAAATCTTTGAGGTACCAGGCCACCATCATCGGAACCGCAAGTTTCATCATTTCCGAGGGCTGGAAGCGGATGATGTACAGGTTCAGCCAGCGCTGTGCGCCACCACTGACTTCACCCCCAATGAGCACTGCGAGCAGAAACAGCACACCGAGTACGAATAACCACGGTGTCAGGCGTTTCAGCATACCGGGTGTCAATTGTGCCACTATCAACATGCCGGTAAAGGCAATACCAAGGCGCACCAGTTGGCGCTCTACCAGTGCCATGTCGCCACCGCCGGCACTGTACAGGACGATCAGTCCCAGCGCGGAGACTGCAATCAGGGTAAACAGCAGTGGTGCATCGAGATGCAGCCGGTATTGCCAGCCGCTGCGGCTGGCATCTTCCCGGTGCGGGGTCAGGGCGATGCTCACTGTGTCGGTTCCTGTAAGTAGGCGTCGAGGACGGCGCGGGCTATCGGTGCGGCGACGGAGCCACCGCCGCCACCGTTTTCGACAATGACGGCAATCGCAATCTGCGGGGCCTCAACGGGGGCATAGGCGATGAACAGGGCGTGGTCACGCAGTTCTTCCGGAATTGCACTGGCATCGTACTTTTCTTCCTGCTTGAGTCCGAAAACCTGTGCGGTACCGGTCTTGCCGGCAATTGTGTAGGGACTGTCCTCGCCGATCTTGCGTGCCGTGCCACGCGCACTGTGTACCACGTCGGTCATGGCCTGGATGATACTGTCCCAGTGTTCCTGTTCGTTGACGGTGATCGTGTCCAGAATGCGCGGCAGGTGTGGTAACAGGTCATCGCTGTTGGTCTCCTGCTCGGCATGCACAATATTCGGTTGCAGCAGTCGTCCACCGTTTGCCAGTGCCGCGGTCGCGGTGGCCAGCTGTACCGGCGTGACCAGAAAAAATCCCTGGCCAATACCGGTAATGAGGGTTTCTCCCGGGAACCAGGGCTGATCGCGGCGGCTGCGCTTCCAGGCTCTCGATGGCAACAGTCCTGACAATTCGCCCTGGATATCAATACCGCTGGCGTTGCCAAATCCGAAGTTTTTCAAGTAATCGTGAATGCGGTCTATTCCCAGCGACAGTGCAAGGTCATAAAAGTACACGTCACAGGACTGTACGATGGCTTTGTTGAGGGCGACGGTGCCGTGACCGGTACGTTTCCAGTCGCGGAATTTACGCGTGTTGCCGGGCAGGGTGTAGAACCCCGGGCAGTAGGTGCTGGAATGATGGGCGGTGACGCCTATTTCCAGTCCCGCCAGTCCGACAAACGGTTTTATGGTGGAGCCGGGCGGATACTGGCCGCGCAGGGCACGGTTAAACAACGGTTGCTTCTTGTCGTCACGCAGGGCGGCATAGTCGTCATACTCGATACCGTTCACAAAAGGATTCGGGTCATAGGTTGGCAGGCTGACAAAGGCAAGGATGTCGCCATTGTTTGGATCGATGGCAATCACCGAGCCGGTGTGGTCACCAAGGGCCTTTTCAGCGGCGGCCTGCACCCGCGCATCAATTGTCAGGTAAAGGTTGCGCCCGGACACTGGCGGGGTGCGGCTCAATACGCGGATGACACGGCCCTGTGCCGTGGTTTCCACGTGCTGGAATCCTACCGTGCCATGCAGCACAGACTCATAGGTTTTTTCGATGCCGGTCTTGCCGACATGCGTTGTACCCCGGTAATTGGAATTGTCCAGCTCCTTCAGCGCCCGTTCGTCAATGCGTCCCACGTAACCCATTGCATGCACGGCAAGCGAACCCTGCGGGTAGTGACGGGACAGTCCGGCGGTGATGTCGACCCCGGGGAAACGGTGCCGGTTGACAGAGAAACGCGCAACTTCCACATCGCTCAAATGGAAACGCAGCGGGATGGCTTCAAAGCGGGGTTTCCTTTTTAACAGTTTTTCAAAGCGGCTGCGATCGCTTTCGCGAATCTCGATGATTCCCTCAAGTTTGCCAAGGGTGGCACCCATGTCAGCAATTTGTTCCGGTGTTATTTCGAGTTGATAGGAGGGCAGGTTCTCGGCCAGCAGAGTACCGTTGCGGTCGTATATCAATCCGCGGTTGGGTGGTATCGGCTGCAGCTTGACACGGTTGTCTTCCGAGAGTGTCGTGAAGTGCTCGTGAGCAACGACCTGCAGGAACAGCAGGCGTGCAAATAATACGGCCAGTAGCAGGCAGCCTGAAACGAGTAGCAGGATTGCCCGGTTCATGACCAGCCGGGACTCGAAAAAATGGTCCTTCAGTGTAATCTGGCGTGGCATGAGAGGGCGCTTGGAGTGATACCACATTGAAAGCGCTAATTCACCCTGAAGCCGCGACGCATGCCGCGCAGTGTGGCATACACCAGCGGCCAGATGATCATACCCAGCAGCGATGGCGTCCAGAAATACCAGGGCACACCGGGTCGGCCAATGATACGACTGATCCACAGTGACAGTAACTGGTGCAGCACCAGCAATACCAGGATGGTTAATGACTGTTGCCATACAGGCACCAGCCGCAATCGCTGGTGGAAATTCAGTGTAACGTAGGCAACGATCGTTAATGACAATGCGTGCTGACCGAGCAGGGTGCCGGTGAGCAGGTCAACCATCAGCCCCATGAACCAGCCGGTGGTGACACCCACCCGGTCAGGTAATGCCATACACCAGTAAATCAGTACCAGTCCGACCCAGTCCGGGCGCAGCGTGAGCGCCCAGTCGGGTAACGGGATGACGGTCAGTAACAGGGCGATGATGAAGGTGAAGACGATAACGCCACCACCATGATGTCTTCTGCGGCGTATCATTCTGCCGCTGCCGCCGCCCCGGTATCAGGGGTGTCTCTTTCAGCTGTTGTGTCACTTGTCGCCGCAGGTTCTTCCGGGTCCTGTACGTCACCGGGCGCTTCCACCGGAACATTCGCAGTCGTTTCAATGATCGTCGTCTGGCTGGGCCAGATCAACAGCACTTCACGGCTGCGATTCAAATGCGCAAGCGGTGTCGCGACCACTGATGCAAAGGCATTGCCGGGATCGTGTTGCACGGCAATAACGGTGGCCACCGGGTAACCGGGCGGAAAGCGTCCACCCAGGCCGGATGAGATCAACAGGTCGCCCGGCAGGATGTCGGCACTGTTGGGTATGTAGGGCAGTTCCAGACGGTTAATGGTGCCGCTGCCCAGCGCAATGGAGCGCAAGCCGTTGCGGTTCACCTGTACCGGTATGGCATGCGAAGTATCCGTGATGAGCATGGCCGTCGATGAATAGGGCCCGGCATGGACGATTTGTCCCATGACCCCATCCGCATCGACCAGTGGCTGGCCGGGATAAATATCATGTAGCTCGCCCTTGTTGATCAACACCTGGTGCTTGTAGGGATCCAGGTTGACCGACATCAGTTCGGCAATGAGCACTTTCTCGCCCACTTCAAAGGATGAGTCCAGTAGTTCACGCAGGCGAATATTTTCTGCCTGTAGTGCAGCAAACTTCTGCATCTGGGCCTTCTGCATGAACTGCTGGGTATGCAGACTGTCAATCTCTTCCTGCAGTTTTCGGCGGGTGGCAAGGGATTCGTTGAACCATTCAGTGACCGAGCCGGGCAGTTCCACAGATAACTGGATCGGGTAGACCAGTAATGAAAGCGCATCACGCACGGACTCAATACTATTGTATTTGTGGTCCATCACCATGAGTACGACTGACAGTGAAACCAGCACGAGCAACCGTGTCGTGATGGATGGACCTTGTGTGAAGATGAGCTTGATCGGGCACCCCGTAGTGCTGTTACTCTGGCAGGCCTCCTGCCAATCTCAGGGCCGTATTCTAGCCTAGTTGAATTCGCGGATGCGATCCGCGATTGGTGTTTTACTCGACGGTGAAAACGTCACCACCACGCTCGTCAAACAACTCAAGTGCGCGACCACCGCCGCGGGCGACACAGGTGAGGGGGTCGTCGGCAACCACAACCGGCAGGCCGGTTTCTTCCATCAGTAGTTTGTCGATGTCCCGCAACAGGGCGCCACCACCGGTCAGCACAATGCCACGTTCAGCCACGTCCGCGCCCAGTTCCGGTGGCGTCTGTTCCAGTGCGGTCTTCACCGCGCCAACAATACCGGTCAGCGGTTCCTGCAGGGACTCGAGAATTTCATTGCTGTTCAGGGTAAAGCTGCGTGGAATGCCCTGTGACAGGTTGCGTCCCTTGACCTCCAGCTCAATGACTTCCTTGCCGGGGTAGGCAGAGCCGATGGCGTGCTTGATGCGCTCCGCGGTGGCCTCGCCGATCAGGGTGCCATAGTTGCGCCGTACATAATTGATAATGGCTTCATCAAAGCGGTCCCCCCCGATACGAACAGACGAGGAGTAAACGATGCCATTCAATGAAATAACAGCGACTTCTGAAGTACCACCGCCGATATCAAGCACCATGGAGCCGCGGGCTTCATCGACCGGCATGCCGGCACCGATGGCGGCCGCCATGGGCTCTTCTATTAGATAGACCTCGCGGGCGCCGGCGCCGGCTGCTGATTCACGGATGGCGCGACGCTCCACCTGGGTGGAACCGCAGGGCACGCAAATCAGGACACGTGGACTGGGCTTGAAGAAGCGGGCTTCATGGACCTTGTGGATAAAATGCTGCAGCATCTTTTCCGTAATGGTGAAGTCGGCGATCACACCGTCTTTCAACGGCCGGATTGCCGTTATGTTGCCGGGGGTCCGCCCCAGCATCAGCTTGGCCTCGGTGCCAACTGCTGCAACGCTCTTCGGTCCACCCGGCCCGCGATCCTGGCGAATGGCCACCACCGACGGTTCGTTTAGCACGATCCCCTGGCCGCGCACATAAATTAGTGTGTTGGCCGTGCCCAGGTCAATGGACAGGTCGTTGGAGAACATGCCAAACAAGCTTTTTATTAACATTAAAGTGCAGATCCGTGAAGGTCACTGAAAAAGGAAGCGGGTAATCTAACAACGAGGGACGTTTGGGGCAAGGAAATCAGCTGAAAAGGGTCAGCTGCTGTTTGCCTCAGGCCTGAATGTGGAGATGTGCCAGATAAACGATTGTGCTAACGTTGCGCCCCTGATTTTTTACCTGAACGACTGACGACGGGGTGACCATGGCGCTTGATGCCGCAGCTGTTGAGAAGATTGCCCATCTGGCACGACTGGGAATCAAGGTCGATGACATCCCGGGATATGCCCGCAATCTGACGGATATCCTGGCCTTTGTGGAGCAGTTGAACAGCGTCGATACGACCGGCGTGGAGCCACTGGCCCACCCGCTTGAAGCCACCCAGCGCCTGCGACCGGATGAGGTGACAGAGACGGATAATCGTGAGCGCTTCCAGCAGGTTGCACCCGAGACTGAATCCGGACTGTACCTTGTACCGCAGGTCATCGAGTAGACCCTGGTACGCTTTCAACTTGAAAAAGATAGAACTTATTGCCACGGAATCCACGGAAAAACACGGAAGAATAAAGGCATTAAAAGATATTTTTCCGTGTCCTTTAGTGGACTTCGTGGCTATTTAATAACAAAGCTGGCACTCGGCGTGTTGGTTCTGTGTCCATTAAGTCACGATTAGCAGGACGGGTTACGCGATGCGAACCCCTCAGGAAACGTTTTTATGCACCAGAAAAGCCTTGTTGAACTGGCCGCCGACCTGCAGAAGGGCGTGTACTCCAGTGAAGAGTTGACCCGCGCCTGCCTGCAGCGGATCAGTACCCATGATGAGCGGCTCAACAGCTTTGTAACGGTCACTGCAGCACAGGCGCTGGCGGCTGCACAAGCGGCCGATGGCGCCCTCAAGGCAGGCACTGCCGGGCCGTTGACGGGCATCCCGTTTGCGCACAAGGACATCTTCTGTACCAGGGGGGTAAAGACCAGTTGCGGTTCGAAAATGCTGGATAACTTTATTTCTCCGTATGATGCGACCGTTACGGAGAAACTACTTGAAGCTGGTGCCGTGATGGTCGGCAAGACCAACATGGATGAATTTGCCATGGGCTCGTCCAACGAAACCAGTTTCTACGGGCCGGTCAGGAACCCCTGGGATGAGGCGACCGTTCCCGGTGGTTCTTCCGGTGGTTCTGCCGCGGCCGTTGCGGCACGGCTGGTGCCGGCCAGTACCGGTACTGATACCGGTGGCTCCATTCGACAACCGGCGGCGCTCTGCGGCATCACCGGGCTCAAGCCAACCTACGGCCGCGTATCACGCTACGGCATGATTGCCTTTGCCTCCAGTCTTGACCAGGGTGGAGCGTTTACCCGTTCGGCTGCAGACGCTGCCGTGATGCTGGGTGCCATGGCCGGGTTTGACCCGCGTGATTCAACCAGTGTCGACCGGCCGGTTGATGATTATGTCGCACAGCTGAACGAACCACTGCAGGGACTAAAAATTGGCTTGCCGAAGGAATACTTTGGTGAGGGACTGGATAGTGCCGTGGGGGATGCGGTTGCCGCGGCCATTGACGAATTCAGGAAGCTCGGCGCCACGGTAGTGGACATCAGTTTGCCGAATACGCACCTGTCGGTGCCTGCCTATTATGTAGTGGCACCGGCAGAATGTTCATCCAACCTGTCCCGTTTTGACGGTGTGCGTTTCGGTCACCGGGCGGAAAATCCGCAAGACCTGGAAGATCTGTATACACGCTCACGTGGTGAAGGTTTTGGTGAAGAGGTCAAGCGCCGCATCCTGGTTGGTACCTATGCGCTGTCTGCCGGCTATTACGACGCCTACTATCTGAAGGCGCAGCAGGTACGGCGTCTGATCCGGGATGATTTCCTGCAGGCCTTTGCACAGGTCGATGTCATTATGGGTCCGACAGCACCGTCGGTTGCTTTCAAGCTGGGTGAGAAAGCAGATGATCCGGTGAGTATGTATTTGTCTGATATCTATACCATCGCCGTCAACCTGGCCGGCTTGCCGGCGCTGTCGATACCTGCCGGGTTTAGCAATGGTCTGCCGGTCGGCCTGCACGTGACAGGCAATTATTTTCAGGAAGCGCGCCTGCTGAATGTCGGGCACCAGTACCAGCAGGTGAGCGACTGGCACACGCGTTGCCCGCAGGGGTTTGAATAATGGAATGGGAAACGGTTATCGGGCTGGAGATCCATACCCAGCTCGCAACGAAGAGCAAGATCTTTTCCGCTGCATCAACTACCTACGGCGCCGAGCCCAATACCCAGGCCTGCGCTGTTGACCTGGGTCTGCCGGGCGTGTTGCCGGTACTGAATGCAGAAGTGGTACGCATGGCTGCCATGTTCGGGCTGGCAACGCATTCCACGGTTGCTCCGCGCTCGGTGTTTGCGCGCAAGAATTATTTCTACCCGGACCTTCCCAAGGGTTACCAGATCAGTCAGTTTGAATTACCCATTGTGCATGATGGCCATCTGGATATTGACCTGGAGAACGGGGGCAGCAAGCGTATCGGCATTACGCGTGCACACCTGGAAGAGGATGCCGGTAAATCCCTGCATGAAAATTTCCAGGGCAAGACCGGTATCGACCTGAATCGTGCCGGTACACCCTTGCTGGAAATCGTGTCCGAGCCGGATATTCGTTCTGCAAAGGAAGCAGTTGCCTACATGAAAAAGATACACTCGCTGGTGCGTTATCTGGGTATCAGTGATGGCAACATGCAGGAAGGGTCATTTCGCTGTGATGCCAATGTATCGATGCGCCCGAAAGGGCAGGCGGAGTTCGGCACACGCGCTGAAATAAAGAATATCAATTCATTCCGTTTCGTTGAGCAGGCAATCAACTACGAGGTTCAACGACAGATTATGCTGCTTGAAAGTGGTGGCACGGTTGTTCAGGAAACGCGCCTGTTTGATGCCGACAAACATGAAACCCGCTCCATGCGCTCCAAGGAAGAGGCCAACGATTACCGTTATTTCCCGGACCCTGACCTGTTGCCGGTTGAGCTGGATGATGCATTTATTGAAGCAGTCAGAAAAACCCTGCCGGAATTGCCGGACGTGAGGAAGGCGCGCCTTGTCAGTGATCACGCGCTTTCGGAATACGATGCCGGCATCCTGACGGCGTCTCGTGAACTGGCGGATTACTTTGAAGCAGCTGCAGCGGCCGCAGGTGGGGCGGGCAAGCTGGCAGCCAACTGGGTCATGGGTGAACTGTCCGGTGCCCTGAATAGGGGAAATTACGACATTACGGACAGCCCTGTCAGCGCCGGGACACTGGGTGGCCTGTTGCAGCGCATCGAAGATGGCACCATCTCCGGCAAGCTTGCCAAACAGGTGTTCGAGGCCATGTGGAAGGGTGAGGGCACGGCTGATGAAATCATCGAACAGCAGGGGCTGAAACAGATTTCGGATGCCGGCGCGATTGCAGGCATTATCAGGGAAGTGCTGGATAACAATCCGAAACAGATTGAACAATACCGTGGTGGGCAGGTAAAACTGTTTGGCTTCTTCGTCGGGCAGGTGATGAAGGCCACCCAGGGCAAGGCCAATCCGAAGCAGGTCAACGAGCTGCTGAGGAAACTGCTGGATAGCTGATCCCCGATAATTAATACATAAGGCTCGATGAAAGTCATTGCCGATGAAAATATCCCCTGTGTGGAGCAGGCGTTTGCTTCGCTCGGTGATGTGAGCCTGGTCTCGGGTCGCGGTATGCAGCCGGAACAGGTGCGTGATGCCGACATCCTGCTGGTGCGCTCGGTCACACGGGTAGATGCATCGCTGCTGGAAGGCTCATCTGTACGCTTTGTCGCCTCTGCCACTATTGGTTTTGATCACGTTGATCGCGACTACCTGCAACAGCAGAAGATCGGTTTTGCAACCGCGCCTGGCAGTAATGCAACCTCGGCGGCTGAATACGTTGTCAGTGTCCTGATGGTGTTGTCAGAACAGCGGGGTTTCGAGTTAGCCGGCAAAACAGTTGGCATTATCGGCTGCGGCAATGTGGGTTCGCGCGTGCGCCAGAAACTTTCTGCACTGGGCATGAATTGCCGGGTCAATGATCCGCCATTACAGGCAGGTGGCGGTCATGATGATTTTGTTTCGCTCAACGAGGTATTGCAGGCCGATATCGTCACAGTGCATGTGCCGTTGACAAAAAACGCTCCACACCCGACCTTTCATCTTGTCAATGAGGCGTTTCTGGACAGCCTGAAACCGGCTGCCATTTTTATAAATACCTCCAGGGGTGCGGTCGCAGACAACCGGGCGCTTGATGCACTGCTCGTGAGACGTAATGAGCTGTCAGTAGTGCTGGATGTCTGGGAAGACGAGCCGGCAATCAGTGCCTCGCTGTTGCAGCAGGTCGATCTGGGGACGCCACACATTGCCGGTTACAGTTACGATGGCAAGTTGCGCGGTACCGAAATGATCTACCGGGCAGTCTGTGACTATTTTGCAAAGCCCGTGCAATGGTATGCGGCCGATGAACTACAACGTGTTGCAAGCATAGACATGCGGTCCCGTGAGGCAGGCAGTACCCTCGCAGTTGCGAGAGCGGCTGTGCTGGGTGCCTATGATGTGCGTCAGGATGATGCCCGCTTGCGGGCAACGCTCTCTTTGCCTGCCGCGGAACGTGCCAGCGCCTTTGACCGCTTGCGCAAGGACTATCCGGTCAGACGTGAGTTTACTGAATCAACAATACTGCTTGATGAACCGGCCGGCGAGCTTGGGGAACTGTTGTCCGGCTTGGGTTTTAAGGTCGAGTAATTAATGTCCGTCCATAAATACCGTAATTTCTCTCGCCAAGACGCAAAGACGCCAAGAACAAACAAGATACCTTTAGCTCTGTATGATTTTAACTTTGCGATCTTTGCGTCTTGGCGAGAATTATTATTTTTGGATGGATGTTTGTACCGGCATGTCAGTTGCACACCGGACAGGCCGGATCACGTGGTAACGTCAGGGTGCGCCATTCATGCTGCAAGGCGTCAAAGATTACGAGACGCCCGGTCAGATTGTTGCCCAGGGAGAGGATGACCTTGATGGCTTCCAGGGCCTGCATGGAACCGATGATCCCGACCAGCGGGGAAAGCACCCCGGTCTCGGCACAGGTCTGCTCTTCATTCTCACCTTCCTTGTACAGGCAGTTGTAACAGGGGCTGTTTTCCTTTCTCGAGTCAAACACGGCAAGCTGTCCTTCCAGGCGTATCGCGGCACCGGATACCAGCGGTGTGCGCTGCCTCACACAGGCCGTGTTGACGGTAAAACGGGTAGCAAAATTGTCACTGCAATCCAGTACCACAGCGGCAAGCCGTACTTGCTCGTCGAGTTCATCGCCCTGCAGCGCACGGGGTATGGCGGTGACCTGAATGTCGGGGTTGATCGATAACAGAGTTTCCCTGGCGGAGGCCGTTTTTTTACGGCCAATGTCATTGCTGTGATGTAACAGCTGGCGTTGCAGGTTGCTCAGGTCTACCACGTCGAAATCGGCAATGGCCAGTTGTCCGATGCCGGCGGCCGCAAGGTACATGGCGGCGGGTGAGCCGAGTCCACCAGCCCCGATTATCAATGTCCGGCTGGCCAGCAGCTTTTCCTGGCCGGCAAGGTCAACCTGCGGCAGCATGATTTGTCGGCTGTAGCGAAGCAGCTGGTCGTCGTTCATTATTTGACTTGGTTAGCCCGGGACGGGCTACATATTATAAATAGCGTCGTAAATATTCCGGTCGATGATCGCGGCAGCCGTGGGGGCGGCGCAGGTAACGGGTGATAAATGCATCCCGGGTGCAATCGGCCTGGTTATGTTTGCAGCTGCTGCATTCAATGTCCTCAACGTAATAACAGAGGGCGCGCATGGTGCGGCAGAAGAGACTGGTGCGGAGTTTGTAGCCGAATTCTGTTAACAGCGCTTCGAGGATCTGCAGGGTGATCTCGCGAACGTTGTAGCTGACTAGCAAGTGGTCTGAGCGGGCGACCTGCACATGGATAACACCCCTGGCATTACGCAGGAGATCGGCGGCCGAATCTGCGTAGTCTGGATCCTGACTTGGCTCGGTGAGCCAGATTGAACGCTGTCTTTGTTTTTCACCCACGTCTCCATCGTAGCGCTGCAGGGAAAAAATACAAGCGTAATTCTACGGACATGACTTGCCGGCAACGACCCGGTCCAGACCGGCATCATCTGTATAAGTGATAACTTCTACAAAACCAGTGGCTTCGAGTAATTGCCTGGTTAACTCGCCCTGGTCATAACCATGTTCCATCAGCAGCCAGCCACCGGGTTCCAGGTGGTTAATGGCACATTGTGCGATGGGTGTCAGATCATCCATTCCCTGCGGCCCTGAGGCGAGTGCTGTGCGCGGTTCAAAACGGACATCACCCGACTCCAGGTGCGGATTGGTCGTGGCAATGTAGGGCGGGTTGCTGACGATCATGTCAAAGCGCATACCGGTAAGTGGTTTACACCAGTAGCCGGTGCGGAACTCGATGGAGTGTATGCCCAGTCGTCGTGCAGTGTTGTGTGCAACCTCGATGGCGGCGGTTGCTATGTCGGTTGCAATGATCCGGCACAGTGGCCGTTCGCGGGCGATGGCGAATGCAATGGCGCCACTGCCCGTGCCAAGGTCGGCGATTGTGTGCGGCCGGTCTGCGGGTATCCGTTCCAGCGCCCGCGCAACCAGCGTTTCTGTCTCCGGGCGTGGTATCAGTGTGTCTGTTGTAACGGTCAGCGGCAATGACCAGAATTCACGTTCGCCAGTCAGGTAAGCCACCGGTTCACCCTTGAGTCGTCGTTGCAGCAGTTGATTAAAGTGCTTGCGGCTCGCGGCCGGCAACAGCTTCTCTGGCCAGGCATGGAAATGGCTGCGTGGTTGCTGCAATACGTGTCCGAGCAGTACCTCGGCATCCAGTCGTGCCGATTCCGTGTTGAGTAAGCGGGTTGCCTGTTCGAGCAGTTGTCTGATCGAAATAGGGTCAGTTGCCTGATTCATTGAGGGCGGTGAGTTGATCGGCCTGGTACTCATTAATCAGCGGTTCAATGGCCAGGTCAAGATTGCCGGCCATGAAGTCATCAAGCTTGTAGACGGTCAGGTTAATGCGGTGATCGGTCATGCGGCCCTGGGGAAAATTATAGGTGCGGATACGTTCAGAGCGGTCGCCACTGCCGACCAGCGAGCGCCGTGCTTCCGTTTCCTCGGCTTTTTGCTTGGCCTGTTGAGTGTTCAGCAGCTTTGCCGACAGCAGCGACATGGCACGGGCACGGTTTTTGTGCTGTGACCGTTCATCCTGGCACTCGACTACGATGCCGCTCGGGATGTGCGTCAGGCGGATGGCAGAATCGGTCTTGTTGACATGCTGGCCACCGGCACCGGAGGCACGAAAGGTATCAACTTTAAGGTCCGCCGGGTTGATTTCCACCGGGTCGATATCATCGGCCTCGGGCAGAATGGCGACGGTCGCCGCTGAAGTGTGTATGCGTCCCTGGGACTCGGTTTCGGGGACACGCTGTACCCGGTGGGCGCCGGATTCAAATTTCAGTCGGGAGTACGCGCCCTGGCCGACAATGCGTGCAATGATCTCCCGGTAACCACCGTGTTCACCGGCACTTTCACTGAGTACCTCCACTGGCCATTTGTTGAGTTCGGCATAACGCACATACATGCGAAACAGGTCACCTGCAAAAATGGCCGCTTCATCACCACCGGTACCGGCACGTATCTCAAGGAAGATGTTGCTGTTGTCATGCGGGTCTTTCGGCAATAACAGTTTTTGCAGATCCAGTTCCAGTGCAGCAGCGCGCTCACGTGCCTGCTGCAGTTCGTCCTCGGCCATGCTTTTCATTTCCGGGTCCGGGTCCTTGAGCATTTCCTGTACCGAGCTGGCGTCGTCCTGCGTTTGTTGCCAGGCCCTGAAACTATCGACAACCGGTGTGAGCTGCGCATATTCCTTCGACAGGTTGCGGTACTTGTCCTGGTCTGAAATCGTCTCGGCATCGGCCAGTAGTGCGCTGACCTCGGTGAGGCGCTCTTCGATGTGCTGCAGTTTATTGACGATGCTTGCTAGCATGATTATTTGTTGTCGCTGGTCTTGAGGCGAAACAGTGTATGGACCGCTTCCAGTATGCCGGTTTCACCTTCCGATACGGCACCACGCAGGTTTACGCAGGGGTTATGCGTGAGCTTGTTAACCAGGTTGCGGGCCAGGGTGTCGATCACTTCCTGCGGCGGCTTGCCGCTCTCAAGTTGACGACTGGCCTTCTCCAGCTCGGTGTCAGCCAGCGACTGTGCATACTCGCGATAGGCACACACAGTGGGTACGGCAGCCAGTGACCGTGTCCAGGACATGAAGCGGTCAACCTGTACATCGATAATGTCTTCCGCCTGCTGTGCCGCTTCCTGGCGTGAGCGCATGTTTTCCTCGATGATAAGCTTGAGGTCGTCGACGCTATACAGGTAGATATCATCCAGCGTCGCGACATCAGCCTCGATATCCGCCGGGACGGCGATGTCCACCATCAGTATTGGACGGTGCTTGCGGGATTTCAGAGCGTTATTGACGACATCCCGGGTCAGGATGGGCGTGGTGCTGCCGGTCGAGGAAATCACAATATCGGCTTCAGCCAGGTGGGCCGGGATTTCATCCAGCCCGATGCCATAGCCGTTGAATTGTGCCGCCAGGTCATGGGCGCGTGAAACGGTGCGATTGGCGATGATCATTTTACCCATCCCCTGATCATGCAAATGCCGGGCGGCCAGCTCAATGGTTTCGCCCGCGCCAATCAGCAGCGCCGTCTGGCTCTCAAACTGGCCAAATATCTGCCGTGCCAGGCTGACTGCCGCGAAGGCAACCGACACCGGGCTGGCCCCGATGGCCGTGTCGGTACGTATTTGCTTGGCTACCGAAAATGTATGCTGGAACAGGCGGTTGACCAGGGTGTCGATGCTGCTTGTTTGCAGTGCCTGCTGATAGCTGTCTTTCAGCTGCCCCAGGATCTGGGGTTCACCCAGTACCATGGAGTCCAGCCCGGCCGCGACGCGCAGCATGTGGCGCACGGCATCAGATTCCTTATAAGTATAAAAATGTTGTTGCAGGGTGCTCCGATCCAGCTGGTGGAAGCGGCACAGCCAGTCTGTGACCGGTTCAACTATCTCCGTGTCCTGGTTGAAATACAGCTCGGTACGGTTACAGGTTGACAGTATTGCTGCCTCATGGACGCCGTCCAGCGCCGTGAGCTCGCCCAGGGCGCGGGGCAGCGACTCCGGCGGAAACGCCACCTGGCCGCGAACCTCGACGGGCGCGGTGTGGTGATTGATTCCAAGGACGGTCAAATGCATGTCAGGTTTAAGAAAATTCCCAGGCGAACGTAAAATTCTGCATGGCGGGGTCAGTTATTACAAGCCGGAGGCGAATCCTGAAGCATCTGCTCTGGATATACAACAATATGCTGATTTTGCTGTCCATTGAGTTACCAGGGTATACACGGGGCTGTTAGAATGGCAGGGATGGAAAACTTGATAATTAGACGTGTGGGCTCGATTCGTCAGCTCGGGCTTGCCATGCTGATGGCTGTGACACTGGTGTCCTGTGCCGTTTCAGGAGACAAGACCCGGACGCAGGTGCAGGCGGTTTCGGATATACAGAATGACCCGCCACCGGCTGCGGGTGCAAAGGCCGGGCTGGATACGCTGCCGCAACAGTCGCTCACCGATGACCTGGTGTTTGACATTCTGCTGGCCGAGATCGCCGGCCAGCGCGGTGCACTGGACACCTCCGTTCCACACTATCTGCAGGCGGCGCTGATCGCACAGGATCCACGGGTCGCAGAGCGTGCCGTGCAGATTGCCTCCTTTGCCAAGCAATACGATGCCGCCGAGAAGGCCGCGCGCCGCTGGGTTGAGCTTGCTCCAGACAGTGTTGATGCTCGCAAGGCACTGATTGCACTGGCACTTCACAATGATGACCGCGACGAGGTCATTATCCAGCTGGATTACCTGCTGGCCATGTCAGATGACCCGGAAGCGGGTTACAGCCTCGCGACGACCATACTTGCGCACCAGGACGACAAGGAAGCTGCGCTGGATGCGATGCAGAAGCTGGTTGCCCATAACCCGGACAATCCGCATGCGTGGATGGCGCTCAGCCGCGTTGCTGTTGCTGCGGATCAACTGGACAAGGCGCTGGAGGAAGTCAACAAGGCGCTGGTTGTGAGTCCGGACCTGCCGTCTGCCTCCCTGCTCAAGGCGCAGATACTGGTCAGGATGGAACGCAAGGATGAGGCAACACAGCTACTGGCCGATGCCGTTGACAAGCACCCAGAGGACACTAATCTGCATTTTGCCTACGGGCGCATGTTACTGGATGGGGAAGAGCTGGAGGGAGCCCGCTCGCAGTTTGCCATAGTCGTCAAACTGGAACCGGACAACCCGGAAGGCCTCTATTCACTGGCGTTGCTGGAACTGGAGACCGGGCAGTATAAATCCGGTGAAAAGCACTTGAAGCGGCTGATTGAGCTTGATCAAGGCGTGCAAAACGCCTACTACTACCTCGGTTATGCCGAGCTCAAGCAGGGTAATGATGCGGTGGCGATGGACTGGTACAGCAAGGTTGAATCGGGTGACTACTGGAGCCAGGCACAGTTACGGATCGCTGAAATCCTTGTCAGGCAGGGTAATGTCGATGCCATGCAGAGCCATATGCGGGTATTGCGCCAAAAGGATCCAACACAAAGCGTGACCTATTACCTGCTGGAGGGGCAGGTGCTGTCGGATGCAAAATTGCACAAGGAGGCCTTCGCACTCTATGGCGAAGCGCTGCAGACCAGCCCGGATAACGCCGACCTGCTGTATGCGCATTCACTGGCCGCAGAACGGCTGGGGAAACTAGAGATCGCCGAACGGGACATGCGCAGCATTCTTGAGTCGGATCCCGACGATGTACGTACCTTGAATGCACTGGGCTATACGCTGGCAGACCGGACCAATCGCTATGAAGAGGCGCTGGTGTATATCAACAGGGCCTACGCGCAGCAACCGGATGATCCGGCCATCATTGATAGCCTGGGCTGGGTGCATTATCGTCTCGGCAACCTGGATGAGGCGCGCCGTCACTTGCAGCGGGCCTGGGATATGACGCGGGACAGCGAGATTGGTGCACACCTCGGCGAGGTGATGTGGGCACAGGGTGATCGCGAGGCCGCTCGCGCGATCTGGGAAATCTCGCGTCAGTCTTCGCCTGATAACCCGATGTTGCTGGAAGTGATTAATCGATATAACCCGTGAAACGTTTTGCCGGGCTCTTTTTGATCCTGCTGCTGACCGCTTGTGCAGCAACACCCCCACTCAGAAGTAGCCGCTCAGCGGCGGAGTTTACGGACTGGCAGCTGAACGGCCGCATCGCCCTGACCCACGGTGAGCAAGGTTGGCATGCAAGCCTGCTGTGGCAGGAACGGGTGGACGGTTATCAGCTGAAGCTGTCCGGTCCGCTGGGGCAGGGCGGTTTCCAGCTGGCCGGCGATGAACACGGCGTGGTGCTGGTGGATTCCGCGGGGCATTCTTCCTTCGCACGTGACGGTGATGCCCTGCTAGTGCAGGTCACCGGCTGGCGCTTGCCGGTCACGGGTATGCATTATTGGGTACGTGGCTTGCCTGTGCCCGATGTTGAGGCCAGGCCGGTGTACGATGAGTCGGGTCACCTGAGCCGCCTTGAGCAATCGGGCTGGAATATTAATTATCAGCGTTATCAGTTGGTTGAAGGTGTGGCAGTGCCCTCGAAGATGCAGCTTGAACGGGATGATGTCAGCGTGCGGCTGGTGATCAAGCAATGGCAGCTGGGCCCGTAGTTATCACGTGGATAGAGCACTAGAATCGATACCGGCCAGCGCCAGTGGCCCGTGGCCGGCCCCGGCCAAACTCAACCTGATGCTGCATGTGACCGGACAACGCGCGGACGGTTACCATGAGCTGCAGACTGTGTTTCAGTTCCTGACCGTTTGCGACTGGTTGTTTTTCGATCTCCATGAGCAGCCGGGCGTGCAGCTGGCCGGGCAACCGGCCGGTATACCTGCCAGTGAGGATCTGTGTGTGCGGGCGGCCGCCCTGTTGCAGGAAGTCACGAAACACAAGGCTGGCGTCATGATTTATAACGAAAAACGCCTGCCCGTGGGTGGGGGGCTGGGTGGCGGCAGTTCCGATGCGGCCACCACGCTACTGGTACTCAATCGCCTCTGGGGGCTGGGCCTGCCGCCTGATGAGTTGGCACGGCTGGGACTCTCGCTGGGTGCCGATGTGCCGGTGTTTATACAGGGCCAGGCGGCCTGGGCCGAGGGCGTCGGTGAAATACTGACCCCGGTGACCCCGCCGGAGCCATGGTATTTAGTGGTGGTTCCCCCGGTAAGCGTATCAACGGCCGCTATTTTTTCCGATCCGGGTTTGACACGGGACACGCCCCGAACGAGAATACCCGACCTTCTTGCGGGCGCAGGTCAAAATGACTGCGAGGCCGTGGTCCGCCACAGGTATCCGGACGTGGGGGCGGCCCTTGACTGGTTGAGTGCATTTTCTCATGCGCGAATGACCGGTACCGGTGGCTGTGTCTTTGCCGCGTTCGAAACAGAGGCGGATGCGCAGGCGGTGGCAGTACAGGTGCCGGCTAACTGGTCCGGCTTTGTGGCACGGGGTATAAACCGCTCCCCCCTGCTGACCGCGATGGAGTGAAAAGATAAAAGTCCCATACGGGTGGGTCATTAAAGATTAATTGGGACGTCGCCAAGCGGTAAGGCCCGGGGTTTTGATCCCCGTATGCGCAGGTTCGAATCCTGCCGTCCCAGCCAATTGGAATCATCGCGTAGCGATGTGCACTGACGCAAAATGCGGCAGGATGAGAACCTCAAGGTTCGACTCGAGCGCGACAGCGCGAGAGAACGTTGCCGCAGAGCGGCAGCGGCCCGCAGGGTGAGGCGCGCAGCGACGAATAATCCTGCCGTCCCAGCCAATTGGAATCATCGCGTAGCGATGTGCACTGACGCAAAATGCGGCAGGATGAGAACCTCAAGGTTCGACTCGAGCGCGACAGCGCGAGAGAACGTTGCCGCAGAGCGGC
>Ga0316192_10000319_pt1 | contig 34303 bp, 48 predicted proteins | sample MerIslwburrow_MG_FD_204931 | JGI IMG/M metagenome (GOLD analysis project Ga0316192, IMG submission 204931) | Coastal sediment microbial communities from Maine, United States - Merrow Island worm burrow | ecosystem: Environmental > Aquatic > Marine > Coastal > Sediment | place: USA: Maine...
GTAATCCGTCGCTACATCCCTACACCCTGCGGTTTGGCGAGTCATACGCTCCATCGATGCTTCTGGTTTCATCTCCATGGATGCAAGAAACCATTTTTTGTGTAAATTCCACCCACAGACGTGGCCGACTAACTGAGATTTACCATGGCCGTTATATCCACCCCAGATAGTCACTTCTCCAGGCCTAAATCTGATTAGGTTGTGAGTCTTTGACCAAGGCAAGCAGTCCCCCGTCGTTGCTACATCACCATTCATCCGCTGAATGACCTTATCGGTGAACTCACTGGCCTGGGACACAAACTGGCTTTGCTGCTCACCAATCAACCCCAAAACATCTTCGTCAGTGATGACTTTCACGAGGCTCTGCCCTTGATTCGCATATATGCCTGAAGTTCTAGATCCATGTCTCGCTCTGTCAGCTTTTCACCGTTAGCACGTTTGCGCCTTCCCTCATCGATGATCAATTTATCCTTTGTCCCTTGATCCATGGGGGGTGTTGCCTGATTACGTTTAATCCTGCGCCTCTGCTGTTCATAGTGGATTAGGTTGTTGTGACGCGTAACAAAATCGTCGGAAAACAACGCCCCCATATCCAACTCAACTGAAGACATGATGTCCGCCGGGGCACATCCCGCGAAGCAACGAATCAAAACGTTACCGTTATCGGCTTGCGTAATGGCAAGAGATGGGTCTGAGTCCTCGTGCGCCGGGCAGCAAGCCATCCAGCTACCTTCACCCCTTACCCTTACCTTCTCCAAGCGAGAAAGCAGAACCTCGACGCTCATACGGCCCCCACGGAATAATCATCTTGTGAAGCCTCGGCGTTAGGCCCATTGTTTTTTTGAATCGTTAACGTGTCCCACTGCTTACGTAGCTTCGAGGGTGAAAGGATGTTGGCTTTCCAAAAAACGTGCTGATTGGCCCACTCGAACAATTGTTGAATATCTGAGTGAGTCCGCTGGTCTTGATCTCGCATCAAGCGAATATCGTTAGCCCACGATTCGAAATTTGGTTCTTTGGCTCCTGAGTTAAGATCTTTGATTCTCGAAAACATCTGTTGAGCAATTTTAAGATCTTCGTCAGAGAATTTTTTCTGTGACGTATTACTTCCCTTCCCTTCCCTTCCCTTCCCTTCCGGGGGTGAGCGCTCGGCGACTGTTCGTCGAATTGTGGTTTCTATAACGCCATCAGAATTAGGATATTTGTATGTTGCCTTATCTATTTTCTGATGAACCCATCCCGTTACCTGCCAATAACGTTTGTTTTCTACTTCATATTCAATGATTAAGCCGTTGTCTATTAATTCGTCTACCATTCGACGAATGTTCTCCGACAAGTAGTCGTCGCCTGGGAACACTTCCATCTTTAAACGCTTAACGCTTGCAGGGTGAATACCTGCGTCATCTGCAAAGTTCCAAATGCCGATAAACAACAATCGAGCGTCGACGGAACATTCCACGACTTGTTCAGATGTCCAAAAATCAGGTTTAATCGTCCTAATCCTCGCCATTATTTAACCAATTTCAAACCGAGAATGCGTCTGTGCCTCGGCAAAGCAGGGGGTAACCGTTTATCTAGTCGCCTAATAATGGCGAAAGCTTCCTCATTGAGCCCCTTAGCGTGTAAATTAAGCGCCTCACTGGTCTGCGCCTGGATACATCGAAGGGTTTCGTCTGGATCATCGAGTAAGCCCATTTGTTCCCCCTATTTTTCCTCGTCAGCTGGCCAAACCATGCCCGGCCATATCTCCATTCTCATGTCAAGCTCGCGTTGGGGAGGGATAGGCTTATCCATCCCCCACAGAGTGACCGCCATCTTCGAGCACGGACGTATCTGATCAAACGCTGCAGCAATATCCTTCTTCTGATCGTAGTGTTCGAGTAAGTGTCTGACTGTAATCATATTTTAAAAGTAAAGCATGGGTTTACCGAATTAGCAAGTGCTTTTATTACAATATTCTGATTAGTTATTTTGGGCTAGTTAAGCTATGCTTTACTCAGTAGTAAAGGAAGAGGTATACAAAATGAACGATCAAGCTCACAGATTAGATGAGACGTTAAGAACCACACGGAAAAACCGCAGAATAAGTCAAACGGATATCGGCGCTTCCTGTAGTCCTCAGGTTGGAAAGGTCACGGTTGGCCTTTGGGAACACCCAGACCACAAAAAAAGGAATACTCCTCGCTTAGATCAACTCCAGGTCTATTCTGACTTAACGGGAAAATCTGTTGATTATATTATTGATGAATCAATCGAGGTGGCCGAAGGGTGGAAGGTAGACACCGAAGACGAATCGACGGTTACTAAAATAAAGGTTTTGTTAGATAAGTTTGAAGATTTACCCCTTGTAGCCAAAAAAGTATTTTTGAGCAGTGCCAAACACCGAGCAAAAGAATTAGAAGAGGAGCAAGAAGCTTAAAGACTTCTCCGTTGTAAAAACATCTGTCCAATTAATCTGAGCCTGCTAACCAGCGGGTTTTTTTTCGTCTAAAAATACACCTTGATTAAAAAGTAAACCCATGCTTTACTTTTTGCATCAGCATATTTTAATACGATCATATGCTTAACTTGGCAAATGAAAAATGAATGATACCGCTAGACAAATAGAAACAACAACGCCTATGCAGCTGTTAGCAATAGCTACAGAGAAAGGCGCTGATTTAGATCAGATGGAAAAGCTGATGAACTTACAAGAGCGGTGGGAGGCGTCACAGGCTAAGAAGGCGTTCTTTCAGGCCATGTCAGAATTTCAATCGAAAGTGCCTTCTATCAAGAAGCTAAAAGAAGGCCACAATTGCAAATATGCACCTATTGGCGATATTGCCGAGCAGATACGCAAGACAATGAATGACTGTGGGTTTTCTTATCGGTTTGAGCAGGAACATTCGGAGCGGATCAAAGTAATCTGTGTGGTAACCCATGTCGATGGGCATAGCGAGCGCACGGATATGAGCGCGGGCGCTGACTCTTCTGGAAATAAAAACGGCGTACAAGCAATAGGCTCCACAATTACATATCTGCAGCGATACACGCTTACTAGCGCTCTAGGCATTACCACTGCAGATGAGGACATGGACGGGCGATTGATGACATCAGACGGCGACTTTCTATCTGGTGAACAAACATCACAGTTGGAAACTTTATTATCCGAAACAGGTTCCAGTAGAAAGAAATTTCTAGCGTATTTTGGCGCGAAAGAGCCGGGGGAAATTAAGGCTAGCCAATTCACGCGTGCGGTGACCATGTTAGAACGGAAGCTGGAAAAATGAAGATTCACAACGTTGAACAAGGCACGCCCGAATGGTTAGCCCTCCGACTCAGTATTCCAACCGCTTCTATGTTCGGAAAGATTATTACTCCCACAGGCAAGCTGTCAACGTCTGCAAGCGGCTACATGATGCAATTAGCCGGTGAGTGGGTAGCCGGTGCCCCAGAAGAATCATTTACAAATGCTGACATGCAGCGCGGAACAGAACAAGAAGCAGAAGCCCGGAACTATTACCAGTTTTTTGCCGATGTGGAAGTGGTCCAGGTCGGTTTTATTACTTCCGATGATGGCCTCATTGGCTGCTCTCCTGATGGCCTGGTTGGTGATTCTGGCGGACTAGAGATTAAATGTCCAAAGATGAATGGCCACACCGAAACGCTGTTAAAGCAATCTCACCCTACTAAATACATCCCCCAAATTCAGGGGTGCATGATGCTTACGGATAGAGAGTGGTGGGATTTTGTCAGTTATCACCAAAAAATAGAGCCCTTAATTGTCCGGGTTACCCGAGATGACGAGTACATCAAAAAAATGCAGATTGCTTTGGATAATTTCAACGATAAGTTGAAGGAGACCAAAGAGAAATTGAGCATTTACCGAAAATTGGAGTGCGCTGCATGAGTTACGATAATACTAACAAGGGCGCTATTTGGGGGAATACCCGCAAAGAAAAAGACACCCACCCAGACCTCACCGGCTCGATTAATATTGAAGGGAAGGAATATTGGGTAAGCGCTTGGAAAAGAAAGCCAGACGAAAACCCTAAAGCCCCAGCATTAAGGCTGTCCGTTAAACTGAAAGAACAGCCCCAGCAAGCAGCACCACAACAACAGGCTAGTTATCAGCAGCCGCAGCAAGCAGCCGCAGCGCCTCAACAGAACAGCGGCGGTTATGACGATTTCGACGACGATATTCCTTTCTGACAATTATCATTAGTTGACACCAGTTAAGTTATGCTTTACTTATATGTTTTAGGGGAGTTTTACTACTTATAAAACATGGGGATAACACAATGGTGGCACAATCAAAAACATTAGCAAACCAATTAGGCGTTACGGTAAAAGATGAATTAGCCTTATTTCATGAACTCTGTGATGAATTAAGAAAATGGAATATAGTAAGCGTTGCTGAAGAGGCCGAAATGTGTAATACAACACTTTATAACTGGATTAATGGTGTGTCTATCGGGAGATTCCAAAACGTCATTAAAGTTGGTCGCGTGCTAGGAATGGAACTTCAGTGGGTCCGCGATTCAGGGGGAAGCAAGAAGCCTTCATTATCTGTTGTAAAGTAGAGTTTATTTACTAGCCCTTAGCTAAACAAGCTAAGGGCTTTTGTCTGCGTAAGACAAAGGAAGTTTAATGTCGGATGTAGAAGATCAAAAGATAGGCAATCTCATCGTAACGCGCAAGGTGAATATCAAGTGGGAATGTGGCCACCAATTAGTCGGGATTGAAGTACAGGCTAGAAGGCATGGCGACCAGTTAGGATGCCCGTCTTGCTTGATTATACGATTTCTTGAATGCTATGAAAATGATAAAGATAAGTTAGGAACCGATTGGTTAGAAATTGTAGCGTTGGCGGAAAAAGTAAGAGAAGACCATAAATCTTAATCACACCTTCAAATCTCCCCGTGTTTCAGCGCGGGGACATCTAGCACACCTCTAGTAATCAAATAACCATCTTAAAATCACCAGGCAACTTTCTGTTAACATTTAGTTAACTGTTAACCTTCTGTTAACACTTGGCTAACTGTTAACTCTCTGTTACTATTTAGTTATCAGTTAACTTTCTGTTATCTATTAGTTAGCGGTTAGCCTTCTGATTACTTTTAGTAAACCAACCGACAAGGAGTTAAAAAATGCCTACCGTCGTAATAGCGTCAAGCAAAGGTGGCCCAGGGAAAACAACGGTCGCCACATCATTAGCCTCAGAGCTTGCTAGACTGGGTGAAATCAAAAAAATGGGTGTTACCCTTATTGATTCAGATCCTAACCAGCACGCGGCTAAGTGGGCGCTTAAAGAGGGTTGCCCTAACAATATTACGCTTGTTCGGAATTCAACAGAAAAAACGATCATCGACGATATAGAAAATGCGGAAGAAAAAACGGCCCTTGTTGTGGTAGACACAGAAGGCACCGCGAGTATGACGGTTTTGAATGCCGTTAGTTTTGCTGATTTGGTTATTATACCGTGCCAAGGCGCACAAGATGACGCTGACGAAGCACTTAAAACAATTGATCTTATAATGCGCTGCCGACGAAGCTCACGACGAAACATCCCGTTTTCAATACTCTTTAACCGAACTCATCCAGCAATCGAACCAAAGGGACTCAAGCACATTGTGAGTGAATTTAGTATATTAGGAATCGATGTTTTTAAAACTTCTATAGTAGAGCGTGAAGCGTTGAGAACTGTTCGATCTGTTGGCGGAACAGTCAATGATTTGACGCCTAAAGATGTTTCAGGTGCTGATAAAGCAGCGGCAAATTCAAACGCATTTGCACTCGAAGTAATCAGAAAATTGAATGCAATAGATTTGGGTATAGGTGTTTCTAATGACTAAAAAACGGGCACCACTTGGAGCGGGGCTTGATTCTGATATAGGGAATTTTGCAGGCAGTGAGGGGAAAACTAAAAAACTACCTATAAACCAAAACGAAGCAAGGAATATTTCGAGAGAGGCCGGTTTTCCCAGCAGGGAAGCCCCAAAAACACGCGACCGTCGTAACGTCTCACCATATGCGTTAAGTAAGGGATACAAGGTGCGTTCTGGTATGCATGCTTTAATCATACGTATAAGCGATGAGTTAGGCGTCAAGGATCATACAATGCACGAACGAGCCCTTTTAGCCCTAATCGAAAAAGACTGTTCTGATGATTTAAAGGCCGAATTTGAGAGGCTGACAAAATAAGGTGTGGGCCAATATGGGTTAGGCGATTCTGTCTAGTCCAATATTGGCCGGCTCTGTTTAATCCACTGTTATATGCATCAAACTTCTGGCAGCGAATAGAACCTTTCATCTGTCATATCAATTCGCTTGAATCTAACTTCATTGCTTTCACCGTTATCTAAGTTATCTGCTGAAATAATGTATTCAACTATATGAGGTGCCCCAACCCATCCGCTTTCTGCCTCCTCATAATAAAACAGTCGTGGATACACTTCTGTTTTAAACAAAGGACAATCACTATGATGGCGACCGTCGTTCGCAGCAGCTAAATCAATTTCATTCACAAACGTTAAGGATGAGCAAAAGCACCTAACAAGGCTATTCATATATTTCGACCATTTCTTCATCCGTAGGCTTGCGCTCAGCATCACAATCCGTACATCTCATCATTAAGCCGGTCACATTCTGTTTTAGCGTCAATTTCAGCGCGGTAAGGCCCCGCAACTTTTGGGCCTCTTGATGCTAACTTTTCCGAATATTGAAAAACACACCACCCGGTTTTGGCGTGTGAGTAGCTAATGTAATATTCACCGTCTTGCATTTCATCAACCTTATCCTCCGCGCCTGGAGTGTAACAGCCCACCGACACTGATCCGCCACGCTCATGGCATGTATCGCATCCGTCGTTATTCTTGCAGGCATTCATGTTTATCCCCTTGTTTATTGTTAGGTGGCCTTATCTCTAATGTTGGCAGCCTTCGCCCGTTTTCTATTGTAATTCCACGACCACAAATCTCTCATCCACTTGAAGCGAAAACTCCCATCGTGACCCCATGCCGCATAACATTTTTTATGTTTCATAAAATTAATTACCCTTAAAATTCAGCCGGGAATTCCTCAGTTTTGCAACTTAGCTTTAATCATTTCTACATTGTTTGGATGTATATATATCTTTTGCTCTATTCGATAAAATGGCCTAACCTGTTTGTAACCAAATCGTTTAATCCATTTTTTTTGGACGCGGTAATAGTAGCTCGCAGTCATCCAACTTTTGTATTTCAGCCTTCTAACTGGCTCATCTTCTAACTCAGGTATTAAATTGTCTGCAATAACTTGAAACCCTGTTTGCTCATTCATATCAATCAATCCCTGTTATTCCGCGCCATACAAAATCACCTTTGTCCTCAACCATTGCCGGTTCCTCATCCTTACAATGGCATTCATGACCTATCAGGTATTCAGCAACGGGCATCCAGAAATTACGCACGAACCCATTAGGAACATGGTTATCTTCTTCGGCACCCGTCATGTCAAAAACTTTACAAACAAATTTAGCCTCGTTTCGTGAACACCTTCCACCCCTCTTGCTAACAGAGACGTGATACTCAGGGCCTTTGTCGATATCTTTAGGGTCGTGCGCTACCTCAACTGCTGAGATAACCGATATTCCTTGTTCTGGAAACCACCAAACATGGCCCTCATACCCTAAAGTAACTTGAGTATCTGCTGATCCTTCGTATACCCAGCCTTTGCCGCTGGGGCGCTTTGGTTTAATTATGCTTTCCATAAAGACTACACCCTTCCCTTCTTTACGAGTATTCCCAAAAAATACCTATAACCTCGCTACCATCTTCAAGCTTACTCATCCATTCAGATCTGTTGGTGTTTTTTTCCGAAATTTTTCTAATCTCGGCTACGTCCACGTCAAATACAGCGAATATAGACCACAGCCTGTCGCCATCTTCTTCTGAGTAATGCCTCCAAATATCAAAGATACAATCCTGAAAAAAGAATTTAATACCCTCAATCTCACAAACACCAAACAACGGCCCATCGTAGTACCCCCATGTTTCGACAATTTTTACATCCGGCAATACGGGGCCAAAGCTCTTGAATGAAGCTGGCAAAAATATTTGTTTGCTCATATTAATATATTGTCATGCCTAGCCTATGGCTTATGGCTGGACATTCGATATCTTTTCTAAGTTCGCCACCACTTGTTGTGTATTCTTCACACACAGGACATCGGTTAAGCCTAGCAACTTTTAATCCAGTTTTAACTTTCAACAATAATGGATGATGTTTAAGGCTCTTAAATATGTCTGAATCACTTAGTTTGTCCGTATTTAACAACGGGACACTTACCAACATATCGTATGAGCTAATAACCGCATACTGTATGCAGTGCTCTTTCTCGCGAAGTTCTCCGAGCATGGCGCGGACATTGGGTTTAATCGTTTTTTCTTCTTCGTCGGTGAGGAATATTCCGCGCATTTCCTTTCGATTTAGCTTTGCCATCTTTTCTCTAAAGAGAATGCTTTTTTTGGCTGGAGTCTGTGGCATTAGTTTTCCCCTGTTGGTTGTCGTAACGTGTAGTAGTGTGACTACGATACGCGCAACTGTAAAGGGTAAGCTAGCAATAAATTGAAAGTATAGGAAAATCCACTGTAAAAATAAGCAGTTGTAAATGTTTTAGAATTGATTAATATAGAGGGATTCCGGACTCAAACAAGGGTGGCAGCCCTCTCGTCCGGTCATAGCTGAATATGAGGGTCTAGTATAGCGTAATGCTATCTATTTCTCAATGATTTGCTTCTAAATCCCCTCTATAAATCCATCTATTTTTCAGGCTGCCCCGTGCGGGGTTCACAACGTTGGCGGTTATCCAAGTGGCGAATGTCGAAGGACTCTAAATCTAATTAGAGCGGGCAAGTGCTGCCGTAACACCCGCGACCATTGGCGCAGATAATATCTGTGTGGCCAAACTACTTCACGGATGAATACCCACGATAGCCATTATTCGTGCAAGGCTCAACAGGCCGAAGTGTTGAGAGGGAACCAATCTACGGGCATGATTGGAGCGGGCTGACCGCAAGGGAACCGAAAGTCCTATACCGCTTTGCTATGCGGTTTGGTGAAAACCAAGGGATATAAGGTGCCTTTTTACATCAAAATTTAAAACATTAAAATATTCTAATATTCTAATATTAGAATATGCTAGCAATTTTATTTAATTATAAATTGTGTTTAACTGCGTTAATGTAATAATTAATTTATATAAATACGGAGATACGTGAATGCCACCCGACAGAGAAACTGAAAAAAGAACATTAGTCATGGAAATTAAAGGAACAAAAAGACAAGCTAAATTATTATCGCAGGCGTTAGAAAACAAAGAAATCCTAGAGATGGACCCAGAAGAGGCTTTACAATATTTCGAGTATCTTTTTTTACTTTCTTTGAGTGCTTTATATTCAGAAATCGGACCGGAAAATGTGAGAAGGACTTTTGAAGACGCATTAGCCATAGTTGAAAAAAGCATTCCTTCTGCGGAAGAAACACAGCACTAGAGGTGGCGATTGGGGTAATGGCAATGCTAAATAAAAAATATATTAACCGAATGGATTACGATGGCGCGGTAGGGTGGTTGGTAAGGTTTCCGCGCAATCATAAGAAAGATCCGCGTAACTTTGAACGCAAATTTTTTGCGGACAGTATGTTTGAAGATAGGGCAGCTGCCAAAAAAGCGGCCTATATTTTTCGTGACAAGCGCCTAGCACAGACAAAACAACTTCATTTGTTAGATAAAAAACTCCACCGTACAAATAACAACTGTGGAGAAAAGAAAAGCAACAAGAGAAATACCAGCGGCATTATGGGTATCGAGCGTAACGAGCTTAATTGGAAAGCCTTTGGGGCAATTAACAAAAAAACATGGACGAAATCATTTAGCGTGGTTGAACATTCAGAGAGAGGCGCTTTCAAGGCGGCTTGTTATGAACGGTTTAATCGTCATGGACCTTTGAGAGTTTCAATAAAAGTTGGTAACTTCCCATGTCAAATTCCCGTTAAATACGTAAAAATTAGACCATAGGCCTGAATATATGAACATCCTAAAAACACACAGAAAGATTGTCGATCTCCTTGAAGTTACTGGACGAGGGAAGGGCAAAACACCCTCCATAGAACAAATGGCTATGGTGCTTCTGATCTATCGCAAAAAGGCGACATCAGCCGCAGAAATAGCCGAAGTAATGAAAAAATCAGTGCCTTCTGTACGATCAATGGGGTATAAATTAAGCGATGGTAAAACAACCTCTTTTGATTCAGCTTATGGATTTATTGAATTAATACCATCTAGTAAGGTAATGCTTATCGACCCTGCAGTTAGATATCGTTTAACCCCGGACGGCAAAAAGTTTGCCCGAATAATAGCGAAAAGCTTTGGTGATTAATAGAATGTCTATTCGCAATATACATAGATCACTATACAAACAAATACCTTCATTCAAGTGTAAAGCAGGCTGTAATGATTGTTGTGGCCCCGTGCCATTGTCAAAATATGAAGCCAATAGACTTGGTATTCCAGGCGCAGTTATAACGCCTATAAAGAACTCTACCTGTGGATTTGCCGGTGAAGATGGTTGCAGTGCATACAAAAACGTCCGTTTATGTGTCGTTTATTTGGCACGGTTGATACACCTAGATTAACCTGTCCTCATGGGAATAAGCCCCATAAATTACTTTCATCAATTAAGGGGGACCAATTAAGACGGGAATATATAGGTATTGTTGAAAAGTAAGTTGCTTTATTTTTCAAGACTAATTAGGATGGATATCGGAATTAGCAGGTACTAGACAAATCGTATACAGTTTCGTCGGGGTCTAGAATTATTCCACTTGGACCGTTGGTATTGAGTAGCAGCTCCTCGCCCCCGCCTGGGGTTTCAGTTATTCATTCCAACGGTCTATTTACTCTACAAGAGATATGCAATAGATCGTTGGGAGATGCGACGCGGCCATGATCGTGCCTACATGACCCCCAACGAGGTGGCTGAGTTTCTCGTCCGACGATCTATTTTATATCTCTTAGATGCGAAAGAATCACACCAGTATCATGTTCACCAACGCCAGCTAACATAAATTCCTCATGGTTCCGCCAAGCCAGCCACATGAGCTTGATTTGCTCCAACAATGATAACTCGTCTCCAAGCCTCAACGAATCCCCTTTATGAACATAACCATATTTTTTAAATGGTAAATCCGGCACCGGATCATTTGACATGCACACCCGCAGATAGTTAACGTTCCGCGCCTGTTTCATTGAAAACGTCCGATCATAATAGTCCTGGGTAAATACCATCGGTTGAGCGAACGTAATACAATCAATCTCTTTGAATAAATGAGCGTAAAACTCTACAAACGCATCGGCCATGGCACCGCCCCGGCTCATCCCTGTTATCAAGATCTTTTCCGGGTTCAATTCAATCAACCTATCCATGATCTGTTCTGCCATTAGTTCCATGCTGATTTTCACACCCTGGTTCACGCCCCCATCGGTCTCATGGTACTTGTAGAAATTCAACGCCCATTGGAACAAATCCTTTGTGCCTGGGAACGCCACAACAGCTCTATCCCCCTCGTGGATGATGTAACACGCATCACCCTTTCCCTTTAACAATGGGTCGATAATCGTAAGTGAATCACCAAACAGACTTTGAATTTCGTCGGGGTCTTTGTGTAGCACCACATCGGCGTATCGTAAGGCATCAAGAAGTTCGGGCTTAGTAAAATTCATATCAATAACTCCAAATACACGGGCGAAAGGGTTCGTCCAAATCGTCTAGATGAATGATTCGTTCATGAAGGGGGCCTTTCTGTTTGATGCCCACACCCTTAATTCCAAAATCTAAGGCAGTCCTTACAAGCTTAAGGGCACGCTCACCATATATATTTATATCTACCGCCCTTCCTGTAGTGTGTGGGCCATTAAGACCAGTAGAGCTTACGCTGTGGTTATGTGCCGGACATCGATAGGCAGATGTAACAATGAGGGGGAAATCAACAAATTTGCGTGTCAGACCTAAACGCCACATAAAAAAATCATTCATTAACATCTGGCCACAACCACATTTACACGTCATTTCTTCCTTTGTGAAATGATCCCACCGCGTACTCATTTTTTTAGAAACTTGCTTTCAAGCCGTTCAACTCTAAACGTGAGATGACTGATTTTTTCATTCCCCACCATTTGCCGGGCGGTCACTTCGGCCACGTTGCCTTTTATCTGTTCTATCGACGACCCCACCCATAAGATGGCCGCGAGAATGAGCCCCGTTAAAATATTATTTAATTTGATTCCGCTTTCAGCGGGCCTGTCGGTTACTTGTTGGGGTTCCATTAACGGGGTCTCCAATTAAGTTAGAAGGGTGTTTTTTGTTGCCTCAATCATCTGTCCATTTTGTTTAACCACTTCGTTTCTAAACATCTCAATAGCGTGTGTTTGCCCCCGATTTGTTTGGGCGTTTTCAACCAACAAAATAGGTAACCAGTCCCCGAGAGAGCATCCCCACTCATCCAATGTATCTTCGCCTTGAGGATTTTTCCCACGTAAAGCAACGTAATGAGAACAGCGAAATATTTTCTTTTCTGCTTCATCCACTCTCTCGCATTCATGCCCGTATGGACATGTCGTAACAACTTCGTAATCTTTGAGGGCCATAGTTAATCCTTAGAACAAACAATTACATCAATGTATTGAGGGGCGAAAGCAGTGGGGCCGTTAGAGCCTGTGTTCCCCGTACCGGCCGCTGTTGTGGTTCCTGATCCAGAGCCTGTGGATGCTGTGGTCCCAGTATGGGTATGTGATCCGGTTGATGATGTGTTTTCGGTTCGTGAAAGAGTGGACCCATCACCACCCAATGCGTTGTAAGTTCCCGACCCACCCCAAACGTTAATAGTGTGGGCATGACTTCCATCACTGGCAGTTGTGAATGTGTGTGTATGCGCTATTACGGTGCTGTAACCATGCGTGTGACTTGGGCCTGTGTGCGTGTGTGCCGTGGATGGGGGCGTACTAAGGCCATGCGTGCCGCCAGAACCACCGCCGCTGCCTGAGACAACTCTCAAGGCTTTATCGTTGTCAGTTACAACCTGAGTCCATCCAGTAGGGGCGGACGCTTGATAAAACACCATTTTAGTTGCGCCACCACCTGGAAGGGTAACGATGTTCGCGTCGTATGCCTGAACATCTGTCCCTATCTCAAGGTTAACGAGTGCTTTGAAATTAGCTTCAGAGGAGATATCAAGAATCGATCTTCCATATGCTAGCGAATCCAAATGAGGATTCAGTAGTATGAAATTTGTTCCATCATAAATAACATCAACAACAGAACTAGCTTGAATCGCACCATTGTAAGGGTCGCTTCCATCGGCAAATTTAATACTTTTTGCGCCAATAGAATTGAAATTAACCGTACACGCCCCTGTGTTAACCACATCAGTCAGAAATTGATATTTCTGCCCAACAGCATAAGCACCTGGGGAGATGGTTAACGTAACCGCGTAGGTGTCTGTTCCAGCCGCACTAGCCCCAGCATAAGACAAGGCGTTATCAATCACCTGATCAGCAGAGGCGTAGTCCGTCAACGACGTTGCATTTCCAACACCCGTATGGCGATACGTCGCCATAGGTAGGTTTGCTGTAACGGTTGTTTGCCCGTCCTTGGTGAGGCACGTGCTTAAAGCAGTCGACATGTCATTAATGACATTATTATATTTAGCACTTTCTATTAAAGTACTCGCTACCGCTGGAAAAGAAGCCCCTGGTGGAGTGTACGAACCTGATCCATTAAAGCTCATTGTGTGCCCCCTTCTCTAGCGGCTGTTTGAGATGTGGTTATCGTTGAAATTTTGTTCACCATGTCCATAGCCATTTTCCTTTTTGGATTACTAACTGGCAGTGTCAAAGCCTTTTCCAATTCACGAGGGTCTTGAAGCATTTTCACAAGGAGGCGTTTATATTCTGGCGTTTGATCTTTGCCGACCATTCCTAATATGTGATTGGCAACAACAACGGGGCGCGAGAGAACGTGAGGCAGTGATAAGGAAACCTCCCCCGGAAGTTCTTTCATAACTGAACCCACACTAGACCCCATGCGTCGAGCCTTATCTAAATTAATAAGCTCATCGGAAACACGCTGTACCTTGCTCACTTGATCCGGACTTAGAACATCGCCAAGCTCGTTAAAGCGAGGAAATCCCGTTGCCCTTTTCAGGGTTCTTGGGGCCTTACTAACCGCAGTCGTAAAGGTTGAGGGGGATTCTCGTTCTAACGCCGTAGTTAACGCGCCTTGAAGCTCTTTCCCTACGTTCATTTTATTGATGGGGTCAGATAACTTTTTGTATGAGGCTTGAGCCGCCTTAAATGGGGCTGAAACTAGCCCTATTTGTTCATCGAGCGTTTTCTTAATGTCATTCAAAACACCGACGTTATATTCTTTCTGGCCACCCGTTGTTGTTTTGCCCATCATCGATTTGATTTCTTTGGACAATGAATAGAGTGCCTGGGGGCTTGTGTCGTCCATTTTTCCACGAATATTATTCAGTGGTGTGGTGATGTTTGTTTCATTTTTATTTTTAGCAAGGACATCATCAATTTTACTCGTGACAGGTCCAATATCGACGTTCTCTCTCGATTCCTCCACCGCTTTGTATAGAGGTCTTGTTGATGACTTTCTGGCAGTTTTTGCCAACGTCATTTTTTCGTCGGTCCCTGCAATAGCGTCAATAATTTTTTGACGTTCAGAGGTTTGTTTTCCATAGGTTGAGCGCAAAGGCACACCCTCTAAAGGCTCCTTAGCAAGCTCCTGTTCCAGCTTAATGAATTGAGACCCATACTCATCGCCGCCCTGTCTAGCTTTAGCGATAGCTTGTCCCGCCGTCTTACCTTTGGCTTTTTGAAGCGCATCGACGATTTTTTGGCGTTGATCTCCAGCCTGTTCAACTACGAATTTTTTTACATCGCGGGCGATACCTTTCTGATACATCGGCTTGGTTAGTTCGTCTACGTAGCTAGCGGCACTTTTTGCCCCTTTCGCCGCAATGGGTAAAACGCCACCCGTCCCCGCACCGATAGCGGTTTGCTTTGCTTTATCTGTCCAGAAATTTTCCCCTTGGGTAGGTTGAGCCGCACCCATTCCCGCACCAAGTTTCATACCTTGGCCAATTCTAGGTAAGAGTTTTGCAGGAACACTCCCCCCCATCGAGGCTAAAGATGCAGGGCTGACAATGTTCCCGGCTATTCTCCCAAAGTCTATGCCCGCGTCCTCCCCTCTATTCTGCTGGTAGGCTTTCTCCTCACCGCGCACATGCTTTGAAACATCAGGGATTTGGTCGCCTAGACTGGTTAATTTTCCTAGTTCACTTGCTAATTGAGCCCCCCCCGCCGCTGGGTCTATCATCCCTTTTAGAAAAGGACTTTCCCTAGCCATTTGGAAAATAGGTATATTGCTACGGGATTCAGGCTCGACGGGGGGTTTTGATTCGGGCAGACCTTCCTGCGTCTTAACCTGCGGCTGTTTAGCCGCTTTATAGGCGCTTACAACGGTGTCAAATTCAGGCGTGCCTTTCTTGTCTTTGTTTTTAACAATCCAATTAGCGTACTGTTCAGCGGTAGCCATCTTAAAGCCCTATGATTGCGTCAGCTTGTTGAAAAAGAGTTTCAGCTTCTTGTTCTGGTTGAACAGCGTCTCTATTCAATTCCTCGTATTTACCCCATATGTCAGACACAATTTTTAGCGCCGCTAAACGTTCCTTTCTAGGAATATTAGAGTCGCCAACCTTACCGGCCATTTCTCGATACATAGCTGTATCTCTGTCAGATTGTGGCCCTTCCATACGTGGCATTTTGGAAGTAAGGGCCCCACCCAACGCTTTAAGCTGTGCGGCCTCTGTTGCACCTTCTGGCGAGAAGCCAAAGACCCCGGCCATATAATCGTAGGCAGTACCAACACCACTCCCCGTAGGTTTCCCAGAAGAAAGAATGGTGGAGGCTGTTTCTATAAGGTTATTGATGCCCGCCATGTTCCGCCGTTTCTCTGCCGCTGCTTTTGCGGTATCAGTTGCTGCGGCAATTTGAGGGTTCATTGCCAATTGAACATTTTTAGTGCTTTGTTCCTTAGAACCCGCTATGTCCCCTTGTAAACTAGGATCGTCAGTACTTCTAACAAACGACTGTTCAGGACTGCTGATGTCCCCAGTTCTGGCGTTTCCTACCTTGTAGCCTTCTGCCGTGGGTAAAAATTGGAAGTAAGGGCTCGAAGAGCCACCTTGTTTAGATTTGAGCATTGCCGATGAAACATTTTGAAAGCCCTTATCGCCCCGTAAATGAGGATCAGTCGCCGCCATCATCGCCGCCTTTGCCGGGTCGCCCGGAACAGCCGGTTGTACGGGCTGGTATTCACTCGCCCCCCTCAAAGGTCCGCCCGTTTGAGGTTTCCCGCTCATCGTCTCAATAACCCGATTAACAGCCTCAGAGCGCCCTGACTCCATTTTTCCGGCTAAGGCCTTCTCTTGCTCAGATACCGACGCCAAACCCTTCTTGGCCATTAACGCTTGCGCTAACTGGGTCATTCCTTGCCCAATACCGCCGGGAACAACTCGACCACTCACCATTTGAGTTTGTCGGGGCGATATCGCCTGTTGAGTCATCGCGTCTAGCAGTGCCTTTCTCCGGGCTATCTGTTGCCCCTCTGCGGCATAAGGTGTATTTTCGTACATTCTTGACTCCAAAAATCTAATGAGATTATGCGGCTACCGTAGAGCTGAGTAATTCACAGCGTAGAAACCATTAGGCATCGTCAAAACAGCTTCAGGAATAACAGGTAATACCTCTTGCGCCATTACACCGACATAGCGGTCACCACTACCCAGATAGCTAAACTCATAGAGTGAAATTCCAGAAGGTAGAGAGCCTACTTTGTGGTAGTTGTGTTTTAAGCGGATGTCGGAGAGTATTGCCGCTGCGCCTAAACCAAACAGCCCCGATTGCATGTTTGCGGCCTGGGCTGCGTCTGCATTAAATCCCGCCAAATCATAAGCTGATTGGTTCCCTAGTGCGCTTGTATAGTCCGCCCCACTCGTCGGCCCCTGGGGGGAATACCCCTGGAATTGAGGCAATTGAAGCTGTGAGCCGGATCTAAACGCGCTTAATTCATTAATAGGGATTTGGCGTTGTAAGAGGATGTCCTTAATGTTCTGTTGATGAGAGCCCATTCCAGCACCGTATTCGGTCTGTGCTTCCTGCGCTTCAATACCTCTATTTCTTAGCATGGAGTTGTACATATCCATAGCGTCTTCTCGAGACATACCTCGACTCTGCATGTCGGTTAGAAATTGATTCATAGATTCAGCGTTTTGCTGTTGTCTACCGGCCAATTCACTTTGAAACTCTTGTCCAGCCAACCCGGTCGATGCTATTTCTGCCTGCTGTCTTGCGTCAGTCATTTGGCGGTCGAAACCTTCCATTTCTCGACTGTACGCTTCCGAGCCCTGGGGGATGCCTTGGGCAATTAATTGTGAATGGCGTCTGTCACGGTCTCGGCTAACATCTGAGCTAACACGCGAAAGCATCGCATCTGTTACGCGTTGCTTTGTGCCCCCATATGTTGGCGCTGAACCTTCAGGCCCTTGGTATTCTGGTGTACCCCCTTGCGCCTGGTAGGTTGGCAATTCACCTTGAGGCCCTTGGTATTGTGGTGTATCACCGGCAATGGAAAACGGCGTCCCCATCAGCTCCTGCATTTGCTCCGAAGAGGCTAGACCTAAATCCGCCATGTTCCCCTGGAGCTGTATGTTTTTATCAAGAATCCCTTGGGCTTCCGGGCTTAGATTAATATCAGAGCGCCATTTGTCCTGATCACTCATAACGTTGTAATCTTCGCGGGTTGGCATTACTGGGGTTTTACCCCCCATGCTAGCCGGTGTCTTAAATCCTCCCTCTTGTACAGGTTGATTAAAAGCGGCTAGATCCGCTTCATAGCCTGCCATTGCCTCATCGTAGCCCGATTGGTCAAACTCTTCTGTACCAAGGTTAGTCCACGTTCTAGAACCAAAAGGGGTATACTCATCTGGTCGGTTGGCCTGCGTACTAAGGCGCATTGCCTCGATGTTACCTTCGGACGTTGCTTCTGCAGCGCCTTGGTAATCAGGCGCGGGTGGTGGTGATGGTGAGCACATAACGGTTCCTAAAATTGTTTGGAATAAACATAAGCCACTCTTTCGTAGCCCATCCTTTCCATAAATTTCCACGATCTATTTGTTAATTTGGCTGTCAGCACGATTTCACAAACACCTTTTTCAATCATTTCATCCTCAACAAACTTACTAAAACGCATCGCATTGCCACCTTTCCTATATTCAGGAATCATGAATAAAGTGTCTTCTGTGGCAACAAGTTTTTGAGTGTGCATCGACGGCATGACGTACATGCCAAAATTACCAACTAATTTTCCTTCGTCTCGGGCTGTATACATGAAGTAAAGCCCCATATTCTCGTACTGCAAATATCGGGTTTTATCCATGTTTAGTTCTTGCCCGTGGCGATATTCCTCTGTTTCGTGCCAATGAGCCTCATAGTTAACTAACAGCTCGTCCCATATGTCCTCTATCTTCTCAAGAGAGAAAATCACAGAACGCCACCCGTCTCATATACGTAATCATTCGCCACCCAATGGATTTCCAAATCGCTGGTATTTACCTTTAGAGACCCAGATACCGCGTATCCAACGTTAGGGGTGGGTGAGGTCCATTGTTTGACGACCTCCAAGCCAGAGGCCCAATACGATAGATCCCAGCTGCTCACATCCCATTGGGCTTTAGCCGTGACAGAGTAGGTTGATTCGCCTGTAATCTCATTATCACTAAAGTCAATATCTAGCCCGGTCAGAAACGAGAGATCGCCGTTCACCTGGAGTAATGGGCGAAACAGTGCTACTTTTTTTTGCTGAGATATCCCGCCGAAATAATTGAATGATGTTTTACCAACCCCAACGATATCAGAGCCAATATCATCAGTGCCCGACCACGATTTTTGAACAATGGTAGAACCCCCAAAATAAAGTTCATCATTGTATACAGCGAAACATTCAGCATCCCATGAATCAAATTCACACCAGGACCCGGTAATGGTATTCATTACATACTGCTTATGTTCTCCCCCTTCAATAATAGGGATGTTAAAAATCATGGCAGATTGAAGAGGATAATAGACCGCCTCCCAACCGAAGTTTGAACCATAATCCCTAGCCGCTGCCGTGAAGGCTTTTTCTATTTTATGCGTAGAGGCAACCGTATCATTTGCTTCTTGAAGGGCTTTCGATAATGGGAAAACGCCATTTTGCGCAATAACAAGTAAGTCACCGGCTAACTTAATGAAACTTCGTCTACCGATTGGGTCTCCCAGCTGATAAACGCCAATTAAACCCCAGTCAGCAGCGGTCGAAGGATCTGTTCCCCGATAAACAATAACCTCACCTTCAGAGGTCATAAAAACCGCTGTATCGTCTGGACCATCACCCGAATCAAACGACCAAGTGCCCATCCACATCAAATACCCGCCCTTAGTAGCGAAAGAGGAAAGGTTAAATTCTGTTGCCGCACCCCCCGCAGCCCCTGCCGTCAAATACCAGAACGAAAGAGAGTCTTTTTCAATTAGAAATAAGCGTCCCTGATACTCGTTGGCGTGAATTATGCTTGATGTCGTTAAGCCCGTTATAGCGGGTGATGTGGCCCCCGTGACCGAAAGCCAAGTGGAACCGTTATAATACAAAGGAGAGTCCACACCATTGAACATCATCAAATAGTTGTTTGTTCCATCACCAAAATTCAAATGCTGGAATTTGCCATTCGTTAAGGTGGTCGATTGAGCCGCCGCCGCGCCCAAAGACGAAACGTCCCAAACGTCGTTGTCATCGACGGCGAACATCTCGCTCGTACCGTCCATTTTGTTGTAAACGGCTAACGTCTTAACTGTCCCGGTAATCCCCGTGCAATAAGCAGCGTTGCCCCCCCTTAAAATGCAATCAGTCGCCGTCGGAAACCAATTAAGTAACTTAATGGCGTCATTCGGTGACATGTCCGGGAGGGGGTCGCGGGCATTCCATCCACCCGTAGGCGCTGAAATACTCTGAACAACACTCACCGGCCCTCTAGGAGAACCTTGCCCCTTTTGTCTGGCTGCTTTCCTCATAGGGGCCAATTACCTTGGTTAACAACAATGTGTGGGTGCCGATTGTAAGGCTGTCCATCTTGATGTAGGGTCTTTTTAACACCCTGACGCCCTAATTCATTGGCAACCATCGTTTCATAGGTGTTAAAATCTTCCTCGTAATCGAAGCCCTTTTCTTTCTTCCATCGCCATCTAAGCCCCATCAAAATAATAGGTTCAGGCAGCAGGATTTCGTCAGCGTCTTCTGAAAAATACTGTTTATACGTGGTCCCGTCATCGTCGAGAATCCAATTCCACGAAACGTATTCGAAAGCCCAAGTATTGCCAGCCGGTGGGGTAGGAGTAGCCAATAATTCACCCCCTCTAACCCTAATCCGAAATCTAGGAGAGGTGGTAGAAAAGCCTTTTTCGGCCTGCCAATCCTGCCCATCTATAATGTATAGAGGTAGATTCTCAGTTCGATCCCACGCCGTTTCATTTTTGATATAACGGTAACCATTAGAGGCTATCGTATTCATGGCCCCCTGACTCTCCGTAGCAACCGTTGTATGCGTAGCCTCAAACGTTATGCGTTCCCAGTGGCCACGGCCCGACAAGTCGGTTCCTTCCTCCTCTAACAACGCGAGGATCTGCAAAACCTGCTCGTCACTTGATCCATAAACAGTTGTCGGAACAGAAAGCCCCGTCCGGCGGCAAAACCTTTGGACGGTGGTTAACATGGTCATTTTCTCGCCTCTTCAACTTTCTTTCGTATGGTTTCAGGCTTCATCAAATGGTGTGGTTTTGTCCCGTAAAGGTCGAAAAACTGTTCCTCGATTGGTTTTTCATCAAGGACAGGTTCATCAAAGATGTCGGCTGCGGATATCTCTTCAACTGTTTCTGTCACATCCTCGGTTTGATCCACCAACCCTTTAATCTGAATCTGCAGTGATTCAATGGCCCCCTCTAATTGCGTTACTTTGTTTTTAAGTTCTGCATTCTCCATTACCACCGGCCCATGGTCTTTAGCTGCGCTAATGTAAGCCTGTGCTTTCTGCTTAAGGGCCACACCACCCATACCAATACGCTTTAAACCCTCTTCGTTTACACCCGCTAGATCTTCAATCGTGCGGCAATTAGCCGAAAGAAGGTTTTTCACTTGTGCGGGTGAGATTACTGGCCAATTGCGAATATCAGTACCGTTTAGAGGCGTGTCTAAACCAAGTTTCCAATGGTCATAACAGTTTCTCCAATAATCTAGCCATTTCTGGGGGATACGACTATTACGGACATTCATTTCCTGATTTTTAAACCATTGCGCCGCTTTAAACTCGAAACAATCTTTAGAATAGGGGGGAGTGACTAGAGCAAATTCAACATCTTTACTAATAGAACGGCCTGACTTTAATGAAGCCGGTTTATCTTCGATTGGGCGTAGTTCAAATTGCACCCATGCAGGGCGTTCCTCTCGATCCGAAAATTCAGCAAGCATTTTGTTCACCTATATTCACAATGTAAAAAAGAGAGGTATCACCCTCGTCAGAATCCCAATCAACGGAAAAACCCAAAGCCTCAAAAAGCTGTTTCCACCAAATATGTGGCTTAACCGTTAAATGAAGCGTTGCATCAATCGCCTCCCCCATTTCATCCGGGACAGTGCTGATTTGGAAAAATACCTGTTCAGAAGCGTTTAGAATGTTACAAAGGACATCCGCCACGTCTCCTGTTGGTATATGCTCCATCACATCACTACAAAACCCGTAAGGTGAGGATGTGGGGATTTTTTTCGTTAGATCCCATTGAACGAATGGGAGGGAAAGCGCCTCTTCATCTCTGCAGTTATCAGCAAAGTCCATCAATAGAACGTCAACGCCTCTATCGACCATTCGCAGGCTGGCCCTTCCTGTCCCACAGCCGTAATCAATGACCAGGCCATCAGGGAAAAAGGATGTCACAAAGAAGTCAGCTATACATTCACCGGGGGATGCTTCACGGTAAACATCAAACTGCCACATCAGCTGGTATTTTTGCTGCTCCGTTAAGTCCTTAGGCTTTGTGTGATACATGGACTGCAAAAGTCCATCCCCGTACACGTAGATTTCACACCCCTTTTCTTTTAATGCCTTGGATGTGAATTGGAACCGTTCCGCTTGTGCCTTCATCGCAACAGACGAGGTATATGTTTTGCCTCCCCATTCAACTTCAACCGTGGGAATGAAAATATTCATGTCCTGGGGGTAGGCGTGTGAATTACCATTTTTGTGGCACGAGTCATACCCGAAAATATGAAACTCTCTAAAGCCTCCAGCGTAAGCCGCACACAAGGCAGAATTACCCACCGCCGCACCACCGCCCAACAGCACATAACCGCCTTTTTCCTTTCTTTCTTTAGGGAAAAACTGCTCTACATCACCGATTTCCAAATGACATACGATTGGGTTATGGACGGAATCCATAGTTACTGGGGCAACTTGTGAACCAAAAATATGGTTTTTGGCCCAATGGTCTATTAATGAGGCCGTTTCTTCTTTAGCATCAACTATGCATTGATAATCAACACTCACACCATGATCATACAACCACTGGCTTGCAGCATTCATAGCGAACACCACAGCCCCTTGGTTTTGTAATTCTTTGATTTTGTCTAATTCATCCACAATAGATGAGCCACCGCCCACCATCACAGCAACTAGATCCGTTGGCTTTTCAGCCTTTAGCCATTTCAAATTTTTGGCTGAATTAGTTGTTATATTTCGAGCTAAAACTTCATCAGGGGTGTTACATATCACTAACACCGGCACAAATAATGGGGAGGAAGCATCAGGATTTCGATACTCCATTTGAATTACTTCGTTTGTTGGCGCACCCATGGTTTCTCCTTAAAAATGGGAGAGGTGTCACCCCTCCCATAGGCTTTTATTAATCTGATGATGGTCCAGCAGGTCGGTCAATCATGACCTGAACGGTAGTTACATCTGATTTGGCAGATGCCACAACGGCGACTAACGCGCTAGATAAGCGGTTTGTTGTTGCCGCAGCAATTGACTCGCCAGAAGCAGAGGCCAAAGCGGCACTTGCAGCAAACGAAGTTGTATTGGCTTTACTGACAACGGCTAGGCCGCTAATCTGATACCAACCATATTCACTCGCCACACATGCCGACATAGCCACCGCGTGAGGATTTGATATACCCACCGCACTTGTAGCCAATGCCGACTGCCAACCTACGTTATAGGTCGCTAGCGCCCCCACAGTAGTAGACGCCACACCCACAAGGTAAATAAATTCACCTTCGCCATAGGTCGGGTCTTTTGCGCGAACAATTGTCCCTAACTTATGTTTTTGAGTAGTGGAATTTTCTGCAATAGCCTGTGTGCCAGCGACCGTATCAGTGATGATATAAGTCATTTTGTTTCTCCCTTATTCGACGATGACGCCCTGTTGATTTCGATTGCTCAAGGTCATGTTGCCCATCCAAAGAATCGGAACAACTTCACCGTCCTGGTTGATTGGGCGCTGGCCATCCATAATTTCCAAGTCGGCATCTTTATGGACACAAAGACCTAGATACTGGGTGTTGAGCATGTAAGCGTGACTTGCTGGGATGCCCGAATTACCATCGAAAAGAACATCAGCACCTTTGTATTTCAGCGTCACTAGCCCCGCATCTGCGCTATCTGATGTCATATAGCGCTTTAGTGAGGTTTGAGAAGCTTCGAAATATTTGTAATAGATGTTATCCATTACGATTAAATCCGGCTGATCATCCACGCCCCTGTCTAGCTCTAACCACAGAGGTAACAACATGGAGTTTTCGATAGTCGTGGCACTCGAGGTAACAGAGTTGGCCGAACAGTCAAAAATCTGATTTAGCCAGAACGCAAAAGTAGACGAATTGATACCGCCCACCGTCCCTGTGCCCGTATCAGCTACTAACGCCTGGAGGCCGTTAATCTGATTCGTTGCTGTACCATCAGAGTAAATGTCGCCAGAGAAGTTATTGTTAAACGTTCTCAACGCATTCTTAATTTTGGCCTTCGCCAATTTGATGATTTTAGCTTCACCCGAGTTGATGCGAAGCTCACGACCACTTGAAACAACGTTCAAAGCAATTTGACGCCATTGGTACTCTGCCGCCGAAATAACATCGGATGCCTGAATATTCAATGTGTCCCAATCACTGTAACGCTGGTAGGTCGAGTTTTCCGCGTAATCAAGAGGCGTGACGATTGTTAACCCGCCATCTTCTTTGTCGTAATTACCCTTCTTCATCATGCGTTTCAAAAGCGCGTTACGATTTGAAACGTTATCCATGATTTCTTTGCGGTGTTTACGGAAAGTGGTCGATACCAATTCCGTAAACGTATTATTTGGAGATGCCATTATTTAGCTCCTTATGAACGTTTTTGGATGTCGCGAAATGTCTCGCGCAGGGTGTCATCCATCGATCCGAGAGGCCCTGTGGGAGCTTTGGCGGTGTCTCGACTGCTGACGTTTGTAGATTTAGCTTTCAAAGCTTTTTCGGCTTCCTGCTTCGCTTTTTCTCGTAAAGCAGTCTCATTCTCTTTCGAGAGACGCTCCATTTCTTTTTCGCGTGTTACAGGGTTAGCCCAAATAGCTTTATCGTAGGCATCCTCTAAAGACAGACCCGCGTTTAAAAACGGGATTAGGTCATCAGAGACCGATTCAAATAAAGGATGCTCAGAGGCGAATGCCTCAACCTCACTTTCAACGCGTGTTCTGGCTTCCTGTAGGGTTGCCTGATCTTTTGCGTTCAAAGAAGATTTAATAGTGCTCAGTTCGTCCTGTAGCTGTTTAACAGCGGGGTCGACCTGTGCTTGTTCCTCACCCAAATTAATGCCGTAGTTTTGGGCGAGCTGGTTAAACAATTGTTGTTTATCGGTAGGGGAAGCGGTAGAAAGTCGATAATGAGCGTTCATCAAGTTACGAACCATGGTGGGTTCATCTACTTTCATTTGCCCCAACATTTGGGAATATGGCGACATCACATCGCGCATCATTCGACCTAAATTAGAATCCCCTCGATCTTTTTCGAGGCCTTCTTTCATCTGGCCTTCGCGTTGTTCTATGTATTCTTGAACCTCGGGCGCAAGATTCCCCCAAGACTCGTGCATCTCTTTTTTCCATGATTGGGGGACCGCACGCGCTTCTTGACTAGCTTCCTGGCTAGAACTTTCATCCTCAACGTCTTGTGAGGCTTGGGCTTCGTCCGTTCCTTGACTAGCTTCCTGACTAGCTGCCTCTTCATTGGATTCTGAGTCGAACAGGCTTGAACTCAGTTCGTTTACCCCTGATTCCATATCGAAATCTGATTCACCGCTGTCAGCGATTGATTCGTCCATTTATTTTCTCCAATAAAAAAGGCCCCGAAGGCCTTTAGGTTTACAATGTGTGTTTATAAGGTTGTCAATTGCGGTTATATTCAAGATCAACACCCGCCTTCAGGCTTGATTCAAGTTGGTCGTGTTGTCGTGAATCCATCTTGGAAATCTCACTATCCACGGTGTCATCCAAAGACTTTTCTAGTTTTAATTCTTCGTTTCTTAAATTTTGATTGTTGTTCTCGACCATGCCCGTTTCATAAGGAACACACCCGTTACGCTTCATGTCTTCGCTGCGGGCTTTTTTAGTTGTAATAGGTCTACCGTCTATAGGGGATTCATACGCCTCAAATGAGGGCGTTATCATGGGAATAGAGATTAATTTCGTTGATTCCGCCCCACAGACACACCATTGGGGTTCCTGGTAGTCTCTGAGTTTTAAATAACGGTCAAATTTGTGGCCGTTAGTACACTTGAATTCATACGTTGGCACGATTTCGGGCCTCTTGTTTTGACATTCTAGCCGCCTGTTTATCTAGCGCGGATTGGACTTTCAACATGTGTTTATCCAACATCGATTGGAATTCAGACGTTAATTTCTGGCTTTCCATCTGCTGTTTAGCCTTGATGAGGTCTTGACCGTGTTTCTGCTCTAATTTCGCTAACTGTTTTTGGAAATTAAAGGTCGCTTCTTCCATTTGAAGCTTGTTGTATTTTTGGTCAAGGTCTTTACCGGCCTTTTCCTTTTCCTGTTCAAATTTCTGACGCTCTTGTGCCAATTTTTTAGCTTCTTCACCCCCTGGTTTGGGTGGCTGCATTGACTTCAATTGGTCCTCAACGTCACGGCCAAAACGATACCGTCTAACGATGGCCATCATCATTGATTGAGCCACCTCAAAGGACATCGCCCCTTTTTCAACTAATGGGGCTACGCCGTTCATAAACTGCGCCATAGCATTCATGAACTCAGCTACGAGCTGCTTGTCTTCAGTCGCCTCAACATCTAACGTGGAATTTGTCTCGATATCGATCCGGTAACTTCTTAACAGGTCATTTTTTAAGACTTCGAGAATTTCCCCCCAGGAGGGCTTTTGGGCCACTTTCATTAATTCAGGATCAGGTTGTGCGCCTTGCTGTTGACTAAGCGTCAATATCTTGACCGCTTTTTCCTTCTCTTCAGATGTAGGAAATGGGAGTTGTGTCATTTGCTTCCACGACTTTTCGGAAAACTTCGTCGAGGCAATTTCTAACATGATTTTCATCATATCCAGGGCGTAATACTGGACAAGCTTTTGAAGACGTTTTAGGCGCATCGTCCCCCATGCTTGTTTTATTTTCTGTGCACCGAGTGTTTCAGAGGCCGCCGATTGCCCTCTAACAATGTCAGAAATTCCCGTAATCTCATAAATTACCTGCTTGCATGATTCTCGGGCTTGAATTAACTGTTGGGCAACGACGATCATCTTCTCGATGGGTAGGAACCAGATAGCGTTACTTAACCCGCCTTGGACTAGAGACGCACCGTTATCGGTCGGGATTAGTGCGTTATCATCCTCTTTTAAAATGTTCGCTATCTCTTCGCCTAATTGGCCGTCATAGGCCCCTCGCGCTTTAATGGCTTCAATGACACGATTCAACCGGCGCTGAATTCTGTTCAATTCTTCCGCTTGATTCTCATACATCTTGTATGGGGCGGTAGGGACGAAATTTTTCGATTTTTTGATGAAACGAAGGGGTTCGGGCATGTTAAAGAACCCATTTAAACCCAGTGGGTCGTCCTGAACCTTCAAATAGTTGTCTTTGTATTGAGGGGTGATATATTTGACTTTACGATCTGTTTTATCCCAGATCTGGTAGATTAAAACAGTTTTCCTCTTACCCTTTTCCTCGTTTTCCGTGGTTTCCTCGTCGTCCTCCTCGCCTTCTGTAAAATTCAGCTCCTTAACGACTTTCTCACCGAAGAGTTTTATACATTCGTCTTTATCTAAATATTCTTCGTACGCGAGCCATGGCATTTTTGACCACTTTTTAGCGTAGCCGAAGTAGACACGATTCCAAACCCTGGAATCAACACACACAGTTTCGTATTCAACTGATGGTATGTCGCTTTCTGTCACCTCGGCCTCATATTTGACCGACGTTATCCCCCGCCCTGGGACTAAGGCATCGAAAACGGCGTCTTCAATCGAATCGCTGAACTTGTCGTACTCGTCGATATCAGTATCAATCAAGTATTCAAGCATTCTTTGAGAAGCCTGAGAAACGACTTTTCCTAGAGGGTCTTCATCGTGAAAACGTCTCTGAATTACGGGTCTAGGCAATTCGGAGAATAGCGCCGGCAACATTGTCTCAGTGTTTGAAAAGAGGATATTAAATGGCGTTTTCTTATCCGCGTCATAGATTTCTAATATGTCATCGCCGTCACTTCTAAAGTCCTTTTCTCGCTTTTTAGAAGATTTAATTTCCTCTAACCAAACTCTAATCTCGTCCATATTCTCTTTCTCTACGTTTCCTTGCAAAATGGGCTTTTTTGATCTGACCAAAATTCACCTGAGTGACATTCCCAACATGGAACTTCTGTCGTTGAGTTAAGTCGGGGGCCTGGTTTTTGCTAATTTTCCACGTTAATGAGAGATATCGAAAAGCATCCGCAGCGTGTGAGTGTTCGTCGTGGACCGTATCCCTTGAGAACACCTTTTTCATTTCGTCGTACTGTCTTCGATAGCTTTTTAAATTTTCGATTCCGTCAAAACATTTCTCTTCGTCAAACCAACATTTATGAAGGGTCGCATTACCGGCTTGATGTCCATCTTCCTTACTCAACTCGGGAGTAATGGCGAATTTGCCGATATCTTCGTCCATGAACTGTTGGATAATAGACTTCCCACCCATCCCCAACCTTTTGGGCTTAGCGTCGTGTGGGAGCCAATGTAGACCGTACTCGTAACCCCACGTCGCAGCCTTATCTCTCAAAACTTGGGCGTATTCTGGGATCTCTTTGAAGTTGTCAGAGTGAAAATCGATGATACGTATTTCATTCGAAACGACCTGATAAAACCAAATCACTGTGGCGTCGGTTCTGCCGATATCCCACGCGGTAAAAACTGGGAAGCCCTCTTGATGTGGAACGTCACCGATTCGCCCGCCCTGAGACACTTTGGCCATCCCCTCGCCCCAAACAGAGCCCGGAAGGGCCGCTTCGAACGATGAGAAGTACTCTTGTAACCAAATAGCCTTCCCATACGCCTCACCGTGCTCATCTTGAAGCCGTTCTAACTCTCCCACTAATTGTTCTTGAGTGAATAATCCGGTCTGGTCAGATGTTAAAATCTCACCAAACCAGTCATCGTGCTTCATGGCGTATTGAACCATTTTGTAAAAATGATTCTTGCCGCGAGGAGTAGAGTTAAATACCGCCCAACCCCCGTTTTCGAGCAAAATCGGGCTTAAAAAGCCCCAAGCCGATGGGTTAGATAGCGCGTATTCAGAAAAAGTGATCCCGTAAGGGGTTGAACCGACCAGGGCATCGAAATTATCCGACCCCATTAACTGCCAAGTCGAACCGTTGGGTAATTCAATCTTCATCTCTTGAGATAACGTCTTGGACCTTATCTCAGGGGGGAAAACCTCATCTAACCGCTTCTTCCCGGTATGGGGGTTGATGGCGTCCCAAATCGCTTTACGGCATTGATTGTATTCTGGGAGTAAGTACCAGTAGTTCCCCACCACCTCCATTGAAGCGCACGCGTTATGGTGAAGCAAAACGGCATCCTTACCCGCCCTTCGATGCCAGCACGCCGCCGCCCTCTTGCCACCCTTCGCTAAATAGTCCCATAATGGTCGCTGGTAGTCTCTAGGCTTCCAGTTATACGGGAGGTTTATATTCAAGGGGATGTCCTAATTCTTAGGCTTCTGACTCGTTAAATGGTGCTGGCCGCAAAAGCAGCATTCATACGTCCTAAACTGCTTGCCGGTTTTCCTTGAAGTGTTTTTCTTGTTCCCCGTGAAATGCCGCTGCCTGTTCAATATGAATTTGGCATCAGCTAAAGCAGCTTGACGGGTCGGGTATCCGATCTTGTTACACATCTAGAAACCTCGCTACCAGATTCAAATATCTCATTGCCGATGGGTCTGGTTTCCCTCGGCACCACCTCGATACCGTCTTCTCACTCACGCCCATGTGAGTAGCAAAATACACCTGCGTCCAGCCAATTCTTGCCAATAATTCAGTCATTTTCTAGGAAACTCCATACGGCGCGGACAGATAGTCCGTGTGGGGCGGACATGCTGGGTTTTTTTTGGGAAATTTTTGATGTTTTGTGTGTGGGGGGGTGTCGGCATCACCACCGCACCCCCCGCCTGCCGTCGACCCACCCCCCCCTTTTTTTTTCACTGTATGGATACACAGTAGTTTGCATCTAAATCCAGGTGGAATGCGGGCTACAGAGCACACTACTGTATGAATACACAGTGGAATGCCCGCTATTTAACATAATATATGTTATGCGCAACTAGATGCTAAGCTATTGATATGTAAGGAGTTTACCAAAGACCACTGAGTGTGATCAGGTACGTTGTCGAGCTTATCGCTCTAAGTCATTGATTCTAGTCGTTGACCACTTCGCCATCGATACTCACCTCATTGCATGATCTATCGACGTTCACAGTGATAGATACGCCTGTAGCGGCCTGTGAGCCTTCTGTGTAGCCGTGCTTGGATAACACTAGCGCTGCTATCTTTGGATTATATGTACCCTTTAGGCCACCGCTGAGGGCGTCTACCTCTTGTCCAGCGTCTAACGCGTGTATGAGGCGGGAAAATTCAGGTTTTTCCTTGTCATTCGCCCAAGTTGTAACTGTTTCCCTATCTAACTCAAGGAATAGCGCCAATCCAGCCCGCGTAGGTATCAGTTCGCCCTTGTCCTTATATGTGCTTAAGTATTCAATAGTCTTAGCTAAGATAGCCTGTGTGTACTTTGTGGGTCTTCCTAGCTTACGTTTGAGCTGTTTGTGGGTTAGTCCATCTACTGTCTGTAGTTGTCCCATACTATACTCCTACACTTTTGGGGCTGAGCATGAATAAATACTTTATTACCTTTGGATCGGATCACAGGCACGCTGTTAATGGGGCTGCATTCGATCGTGACTCTATTGGTGTAATCAATAGCCCTTCATACATTGAGGCTAGGGAAATAGCTTTTGACCTCTTTGGCCCAAGGTGGGCCTTCCTCTATACGGAGAATGACAAAGGTTTAACGCCTTCTCTCTATCCTCGCGGGTTCATTGAGGTTAACTAGCTCCTCTTTATAAAATAATTAGTAATCTTTGTTGACTATTACTACAAAGGTAGTCCATAATGAATACCAAGTTAGAGAGAAAAACAACACGGAGCCAAGACCATGACACTTACCAACGAACAGAAACTGAAGCTTTATGACCAGGGGCAATACAAATTCCCGGTGCCTCCTGTCTCTACCGCTCTATGGACTACTTCGGACTGGATTACTTTTATTGACCTCAATGGCGAATGGGTTACAGAAGATCGCCATCAAATTATTGGTTTAACTCCCTTAGGGCGGCGACTGCTTGAAACTGAGCTAAAAGACTTATTCAAAAACTTTGACGGCTTGCACGGTGGTTGGATTGACGACGTAGCCGAAAAGCTAAACATTAATGAGTCTGAAGGCTGCGGTCTTGAATATGAATTAAGAAGCTTCGATACTATTAGCGGTAACACCGAGCTAATCCGCTTTGATGAAAACGATTTAATCAGAGAACACAAAATAGTGAATAGTGAAGATGCCAACCCAGTCTATACCAAGTATATAACGCTTTACCTTAGTTATAAGGCTGACTTCATTACTGTTAAAGGCTTTGCTAGTTACCACGGCCTCACACCTGACGAGGCTTGCGCAGCAATTGAACAGGGTCGCAAAGACCACGAGGCCTACTTGGCTGAAGTTAATAAAGCTTACTCATAAGGAATCACAATGACAAAATTAACTGTAAATCAAGCTGTTCGCAAAGCGTGCAAAGAAATTCAAAGAAACTCGCAGAGTCAGAAAGTAGAAAAAGCGCTCAACTTGCTAGGGTACGGTGGCGAGCGGGTTTATAACTATTCTCTTTCTCAATTCGACACGAAGAGCATTACTAAATCTGTTCAACGCTTTATTAATCAGGGTTAAATGCGATGAGCAAAAAAGAGTGGGCTGAAAAAATGTTGGCCGAATTGCCAGAAAATGCACACAAGGCAGTTAAAGAAATGGCCGAACACCTGAAAAAACAAGATACAGATAGCGCGTTTGATACGTTAACGGTCTTTTGTGCAAATAATTCACCTGTTCGCTGGGAAATTATAGCAATGAAAGAAATTGCTGTATCTCTTGCGGGTTACACATCAAAAAATAGGGGCTAACACCATGCTAACCAATCAAAAACAGGTACGCTTTGCCTTTTGGGCCGCTCATCCTGACCTTAAATGTGTAAAGGTGAATGGTAAGCCAGTTCGAGAATTTCAGCAGCCTAGTGAAACGCGTAGTGCCTTTGGTGACTACATCAACTATCTACACAACGATGGTCAGATAAGCGAAACATTAGCAGCTCAAGCAACACTTTAATTAACATCCGCGCCAACGGATCAATCAGGAGATACACCCATGTCTATTTTACGAGTTATTCCAGCAAATTCTAAAGCAATCCAAGATAAAAATAGCTCTGCCATTGCTTATACCTATGAACTGGATGGCAGGCTAATTGCTAAAGGCTTTTCAGGTCGCAAGGGTGGATCTGACTACCATCTTCGTTATAAAGACAGCGAAGCACGCACCGCTAGCATTAATCGTCACTTTGAAAAGGTGCAAGCTAGGGAACAAGACCGCAAAGACCGCGCCAAAGCTAGAGCGTCATTCAATCACACCTTGGTTATAGGTAGCATTCTTAGCGCTTCATGGGGCTATGATCAAACCCAGGTTAATTTTTTCCAGGTGGTTGAGCTTGTTGGTAAAAAATCCGTAAAAATCCGCGCCATTCGGAGCCGCATAGATAGTCAAGAACTTGGCTCTGATTATGTTGTACCTGTTAAAGATAGCTTTAGCGAATGGGATACATTCACCAAAGATGATAACGCCCCAACCCTTAAAAGGGTAAAGGAACACAATGTAATAAGTGTTTCAAGTTACGCCAACGCCTACCCATGGGACGGTAAGGGAAAACGTGAAACCGCCTTTGGGTTTGGCCGGTAATTATTAAGCGCCCCTCAAAGCTGCGCCAACAGCGGAAAGGGGCTAATCACCTACCTACAGGAGAATAGGCCAGTGACTATAGCGAACTTTAACAAGGACTTTTCCAACATTCTACCCATTTCGGTAACGGTGAAAGGTCTTTTTACAGCTAACCACAAAAAAAGGAACAAATTATGCACCCCGAAAATGAAACGGTTACTCCATGGCAAGAGTTGGGCGTCAAATTCGAAAAGTTTGGCCAAGAGCTCCAAAACCCAAACGCAAGAATGAGTACGCTAGTAGCACTCGCTTACGATTGCGGCCTTAACTTTGAATTTGCATTATTTAACAACCGGCAACACCTGACCACTAACGAAGAATTTAGAGAGCTCACCACCGGCATGTCACAACCCGAAATAGTAGCCGCGCTTAATGACCCTGAAGGGTTGGTTGTAAAGCTTGGATCTGTTAAGGCTTGGTTAGCTGACCCTGATACAACCTATTTTAGGAACCTTCCACAATTTAAGTTAGATGCATTTAGGTCAAAGCTGAGCAAGGAGTGATTCTTTGCGCATGACTTCCGCCTCTCGGGCCTCCAACTCTGCCCTTGAGGTGGCTAGCGCCTCTTTTAAGACTTGGGTATCGTTGATATCTCTTGCCGCCGTCTCGCCCTCCTTACGAGCCTGGACCATCAATAATTCAGCGTGTTGGTTTAGCCTTTCCGCCTCCTTTACCATCCGATGAGTGGACGCTCTTGTCGTTTCTTCCATCGATAAAGCTTTGCTTCTAGCCTCTTCGATGATTGAATCTGCTTCGTTTTTAGCCTTTAAAGATGACACCATGGCTTCTCTATGCTTTGTTTCAGCATCCAGCAATAGGCGTTCTAGCTCTTTAGTCTTATACAATCGATCCACTGACGCATTCGCTTTATCAGTGTATTCCTGTATTTTTTTTAGCTGTGATTCGACGGCCTTGGGATTTTGCAGAAACTGCAAGAGGCTAAAAAGCCCATCAACCCCGATGGGTGGCTCGACTTTGTGGAAATTGGTTTTGTTTGGTCCCATCATTAGCTTGACCCATCGTAGACGGCCACTTTTTGACCTGGTTGAACACCAAAAAATTCGGGTGTATCCAATTGGACGTTTACCCCATCGGTTGTGGCTGCGGTTGGATTTGGTCCAAAATCTAAAAAGGCTTCAGCGTCGCACGAAATACGTACAAACCTCGTCGTATCCTGAAAAGCCGCCGATTGTGTCGAGGTGGTATAGGATACGGTTTGGCCTGTGGTGTATCCATCCTCTAATCCTGCCTGGATGACGTTACCGCCTTCATCCCGGCATATGAATCTATATTCTCTTATGTAAGCTGTTGCCATTATCTTAATCCCATTCGATTAACGTTTTGGATAAACCGCCTAACTTTCTTAATCTGAGATACACCCGCAGATTTTGCGGTAATTGTTAGTTTTATACCCACCCCCGAAATACTCGCACCAATACGGGTTTTTTGAGCACCTGAAGCGGCCATTAGATTAATCTCGCGGTATGTGATGAAGTTATAGCCACAGGGACAGCTGTCACAGTGACCACTTT